>Ga0209698_10004827_pt1 | contig 14696 bp, 9 predicted proteins | sample LitLauG_LLR_2012_FD_187203 | JGI IMG/M metagenome (GOLD analysis project Ga0209698, IMG submission 187203) | Freshwater sediment microbial communities from Pennsylvania, USA - Little Laurel Run_MetaG_LLR_2012 (SPAdes) (version 2) | ecosystem: Environmental > Aquatic > Freshwater > Creek >...
ATCTTGGAATGATGCGAAATAGCCAATGCGCTCATCGACGTCAGATAAATACCGGTATGTCGGCTTGTAGGAAGTGATCGCGATTACTCCCGGTTGACGGGCAAACCAGAAGTTAGCACGTTGCTTTCTCGCCTTCGCCAGCCCCGACAACATCAATCCCGCCACTTGGTATCAGGTCGGCGTAAAATCCGCGGACGTCCGTCGTCTGCCACTTTTGGCGGGAAAGTGGCCCTCTCATCCTCCAGATTTCGATGATAAGAGTGTCGTCCAGCGGAAGGACGCCAAGGATAGGTCTTCGAAAACTATTTCGGAACGAGCTCCGCCCGACTTAACTGCCAGCCTGACCGTGACGTTGGATACGTCGATTCCGCAAATCCTGACTGCGAACTTTGGCATGTGGAGTGTTTTCGGTGGATTCATGGCCCTCCAATAGATGCACCTGTGGTTACAAACGACGACCCTAGAAGTCCGGGGATCGTCGGAACCCTGAAGGGAACCGATCGGGTGGCCGGGACGAAGCGGTTTAAGGCGAGCGGAAAACTAGTGTTTTTCGCCCGCTAAAGTCCTTGTGTGCAAATGTTGGAATCCGGGGCTTCCAAGTTGTGAATTTGGGTGGGGATTTGAGCTCGCTACTCCAGAACGACAAGTCACGAGCGGCCCTTTGATTCGCTACCCGTTGTCGAAACAAACTGGCTCCGGGTTATGTCCGGTTAGCCGACAAACCACGCACCGGCAATTAGGCGCACGCGCCGAGGAATGACACACGAATCATTTGTGCAACGTGCCTCTGCATGATGGGAAATCTGCAACTCGCGCGCATACGGTGTGAGTAATGCCACTCCGGCTTCGCACTCAGATCCTGTGGCAACCCTACGCTCGGGGATGAACCCCGACTGGCTCGACGCTAACGACGTCCTCCGCCAATACGTGGTTACGCGAGACAAGCGCCGCCGCAACCATGTCTCCGGTCACGTTCAGCGTCGTCGCGAAGATGTCCGGGATGGTATCGACCGCGATCAGTAGTCCGATGCCCTCCGCCGGAATACCCATGGTCACAACCAGTGGAGAAATAACGAGCAACCAGCCATGCGGAACGCCGGGAACGCTAAAGCTGGCAAGGATTCCCGTCAAAGAGATAACCAAGAGTTGCGTCGGCGCAAGGGGCACGCCATAGAGGCGACCTAGGAAGATCGCTGCCACAAGCCATAGCGCTGGGGTGGTGACTTTGAAGGTCGATACGGCAAGTGGAAGCACTACGTCGGTCACGCTCGGTGGAAGGTGTAGCGTTCGTTCGCTGCTGTCGATGAGCGCGGGGAGCGAGGCGAGCGAGGAACTCGAACTGAAGGCGACAGCTTGTGCCGGAAATACCGCTTGCGCGAACCGTAACATTCCGACGCCTCCCACGAGCGCTGCCACTGGATAGAGGAGCAGAATAATGATCCCCTGCGCCACTGCTGCTACCACCACGTAGTAGCCCAAGGCACCCGCCGCTGCAATTCCAGTCCGGCTTGCCACGGGCAGCACTAGCGCGAAGACCCCAATCGGGGCGAGTTCGATGATGGTGCGCACAATGACCAGCATGGCATCGCTCACTCCGTGAAAGAACCGGACCACTGCATTCCGCCGGTCCGTTGTTACCTTGAGGAGTGCCAGAGCGAAAGCGAGAGTGAATACGACGAGGGGAAGCATGGCTCCATCGCTCGCTGCCTTGATGGGATTTGTGGGCACCAGGCTCACAACCCACTCACCAAATCCCGGTATATGCGGCGGGGAGACCGTTGCACCTCCCGCGTTCTCGGGTAGAGTTGCGATTGTGGCCGGGTCCATACGAAACCATGCGAAGAGCGGCGGAACAATGAGGAGTCCCAAGGCGGCGACGAGTATCAGCAGCCCCAAAAAAGATACAAGGGCACGCCATCCGATCCCTCGAACGACCTTCATCGTGGAACACGACGCGACGCCCGTGATGATCAAGGACCCGACGAGGGGGACGACCGTCATGCGAATGGCATTCACCCAAATAGTGCCGATCGGCTCTACCCAACTGACAAGTTTCAGGAGTACCGGTGAGGGGTGCGTAAGGACAAGCAGACCCGCGAGGAATCCGAGAGCGAGCGCGACAAGAACGCGTTTAGTCAGTGACATAAGCGGTTGCGGAAGGATTGCCGACAGTTCGTCAGCGATGCGGCCCTCAACGGCGTCAATTAGGAAACATCAGCGGCAACGCTGCGTCAGAAGTGAACATGCACCGCTGGCTGTGACTACAGAACGGCACAACGACCACACTGTGATGTGCTTGGAGATGTTCGTTTACGTATTTGTGGAAAGCGAGGCCTCGTCCTAAGCGAGTGGGGCCCTGCGCCATTGCTGGGCACGACACGTCAAAAACTCCAAGCGGCAACACATCGGCTTCGCCGAGTAAGTAAGTCACCGGTCGAACCACAAGTTGTTGGGTAATTTGCTCATCCGTCAGCGTGGACGAGTAACCCGGTCGTCCTTTTAGTCCGTACGGCCAGATGTCGTATCCAGTACAGTTCTTCGCGTCGGCGAAAGGCAGGAAGGCTGGCGACGGATTCGGAGAATTCGACGCTGGGCTTCCTTGCGCGGTGGCAGAGATCGTCGCTGGGAAGGCACTCGCGCTTGGCCGCAAGTTATCTGCATACGCATAAGAGGAAGGGTTCGCGACCACGTACGATACCGGTATGCCGAGTTTATCGTGGACTTGGTTCAGCATCTCATAGCGCGTTACGAATTGGCCCCCGGCAGAATGGCCCGCCACCACAATCGTTTTTAAATTGGGAAAGACGTCTTTCCGCGCCAAACGGTTAAGAATCTCATCCACGAAATCGAACGAACTGAGTTGGCTACCTACTGCTGTGCCACCCGAGCGCCAGGTGTCCGGCCTCTCAACTTCACAGATCCAATTTGCTTCATCGGCGGCCAGCGTGTCTCGACAATTCCCCTTTTCATTCCCGGGCGCGCTCGTGTTCGATGCGAAACGGGGCACCACAATTATCGTGTCATTCAATGCATTAGCCAGAAAAGCGGCGGCAAGCGCGGTGCGGAAATGATTGTCTGCGTCGCGGAGGATTCCATGAACAAAAACAAATGCACGCCTGATGTTTTCATTTTTCTTCTCGAATGAATGCGTGCGATAGACCAGGACACGCGACTGTTGTCCCGTGGGCTTTATCCATTCAGTGCAATCTGATGTCGTGGAAGCGCACGGTGCTGGCAGGACGACGGCTGCGGCAAGCAAGAGTCCGAAGAACATGGGGAAGTAGGCTACCACAAGGAAGGAGTCCGCGTGGCCACCTCGCTAGACCCGATTGACGCTAGTGCTTTTTCGGACGCGACGCCAGGATGAGTGCTCAAGGTTGAAAGAAGGTGGAAGGCGTCGCGTTCGAAAAAGCCGTCAGAAGGAAGCCGCTGGGGCGGCGGACGCGGGACCTATGGAAATTGAATGGAGCGAGTGAGGGTGTAGAAGTTCGGGGGAGTCGTCAAGGCCGGTGCAGGAGGAGCCGGTGGAAGCTGTGCAAAGACGAGTCGATGGCGGAAATGAGGCTAGGCGGGGACAGGAAGAAGATGTTTGGGGGCAAGGGAGACACACTTCCGCGAGACGCTCTGAAGCGCGCTGACAGTGCGGTGTGTTGGCGAGTGATTTCATGCAGCCGTAGCCAGGAGCGGTGGAGAACGGAGTTGGAGTTGTGCCGCTGTGAATCGGTCGACGACGACCATCGGTCCACCGCACTTGGGACAGCGCCACAAAGGGTGCACGGTAGGAGCGGGCGACGTTTGCGATTCGTTTTTCGGTGGAGTGACAATCACGAACAACGACATCTGAGCAAGGAAAGCCTTCGACCAGCATTTCGCAGTTCTGAGTACTACTCGGTTTCGGTTGTTCTAGCGAGGTTGCGAGCATTCAGGTTGGGTTTCCATCTCGTGCTCCGAATCGCTGCCTTCACCCTCTCTCCCGTGGCTCGACTGACTTTGCCTTTTTTGTTGACCACGTTCGAAACTGTGGCGGTCGAAACCCCGGCGAGCTCGGCGATGTCTCTTATCGTGACTCGGATGCTTTTCTGCAGCTTGGAAGCCGCTGCACCCTCCTTCAAATGGCTGTGGTCCCAACTGGGAGAATTCATTCAAGAACCTCTCCAGCAGAAGACGAATTGCGTCCGCTTCGGCCCATAGGAATATCGCTTTGCGAGATACTGGCCATAACTCGAAATAGTTCGGATGGATCCCGAAGCGCTCTACCGTGAGTTCTGCATCCCAGATTCGCGCGAGACATTCTCCCGTCTGGCCCTGGATGCAGAGGAGACACGCGCGTCACGTGTGCTAAGCGCCTCGGTGTATTCTGGCTCGACGTTGTCGAAGAATACCCCTTGGAATGACCCTTCGGCGAGTTCCGAAAGGTTAATCTCGAGACTATGCACAACATCTGGTTTGGTGCTGGAAATATCGGCATAGAAACCGACGAACGATGCTGCATGGGCCCGAACCGAGCTGTAGGCTTTTCTCAGGTTCACAGGTTCACCATCGATTTTAATTTGCACCTGTTCTCCATCACTCGGTTGTGCGATTTGTACAAACAAAAGCAGGCGTTCAGGGACAAGCCATGTATTCTCGTAGTCCTCTGGGCTCCAACGAATAGGCCAACGCACTCGACGAGCCGACAACTGAGACTTTACGCGCTCCGGAACCAGGAATGAGCCAGCAAGCGTCCTGCCATCGCCTCGTGCCACAAGGTCAACTTGCTGGGATTGAACAAAGGGCTGCCCTGCAAAGCGCAGTGGAATAGAAACATAGTCTCCAGTTTGAAAAAACGCTCTTGACCGGCCATTGACTGACACCGCGGAGATCCTCGAAGCTCTAGGCAGGAGGACGCCTACGTCTTCGTCCGTTCCGGGTTGCCCGGAAATATGGGCAAGCCTGAGAATGCCGCCCCGCAAACTTGCTTTGGCACTCGAATTTGCAGTGTTAAAAACCACGGGCGTTGCCGGTAGGGTCTCAATTGGGACCAGCTTGAGGATCGAAGCGCTCGTGCCCGGCAGATCGAGATGGACCGTATCACCTTTGCTCCAGATTCCGGTGCTTCCCTTCGCAATCAACGTTCCCGCGCGCGGATAGAGCTCTTGCAACAGAAACTTGCTTCCGGTTGACAGGCCAATGGTCGTATCGAGCCGGACATCAGCGCCGACCACGTTATAGTTGGGATTGAACAAGAAAATGTATCCTCGATTGCCGATGATGGCCGATGTCCCATCCGCCTTCCCGATCGCAGGCTGCCCCAGGATGGTCTTCGTATGACGGAGATACTCGGAATGCGTAGCGGTCCACTGTAGCCAGCGTCGGATCCATGCTTTGTCTGACTCCGAAAAGTGCAAGAATTCTTCTCTATCACGCGCTGGGATCATATTAACGACGTTGTTCCAACCGCCGGTAGCGATTGAAGAGATGAATGAATACCTGTACCCGAGGTAATCCCAATCCCTCTGGCGGAATGCGGAGTACATCATTTTTACTGCCCCTTCATGGTGATCAGTGCCATTCGCTTCAGGTACATTCATCGCTCTTTCGGTCTGGTGCGTGGCATAGCCGGGAATGAGTTCTGCGGGGGCAAACTGATAGTTGCGATACCAATAATCGACAAAACGCTCTCGGTCGGCGGAGACTCGATCGAAATGCAAGTCGGGGAAAGGCTGAAAGCTTTCAGCCTGCTCGTCGTTTCCTGTTGGATGGGGGTAACTCCCTGCCAGCCAGCTCCACGGGCCGTACGCCTGGTAAGTCTGGCGTCCATCGATAACAATTTTAGGGTCGGCTCGGCGCAGCGACTCCATTACCCTTCTCCAGCCCCACCACTGCGAATAATGGCTGCTACCGGGTACGTTCAGAAAGGTGTAATCGAATGAGTAGCCCGCAATTCCGGTCCGACGCTTAAACGTGAGCAGTTCCGCTATTAAAAAGTCCTGGAACTCACGCGATGCCAGAGTGGCGTAAAGCTTTTTGTCGCCTTTGCTCGGATCCAGAACCAACCATTTCTTGTTTTGCGCGAACGGCAGCGAGGGGTAAACATAGGCGAGCAACCCGACATGTTTGGTTTTCGCATAGTTCAGCATTTCCTTAATGCTTATGGGCAATGGGCTGCTATTAACCTCCCACTTCGCCTCCCGAATCTCTTGCCCCAGCCCGAGCCACAAAACATGTTCCCAGTTCCAGTCGTCGGCGTCTGTTGCAATCTGTGCCAGGGAGTAGTTCGCAGGGGCATACAACAGTTCCTGAATACCGAGCTCTGAGGTCACATCGATGATGCGTTTATACTCCTGTCGTCCCTGCGGCCTTGACACATCAATTTGATAGTCGTTTAACGTCCAGCCAACTTCTACGCTGATGGGCTTGGGGGAGGGGGATACCAGGAATTCACGAACGCAATCCGAAAACGCGGTAATTTCGCCTTGGTCAGCACCATCGTCAACCAGTGCGTGCGACGGCAGTTTCCACTCAAGAACCATCTCGGCAGGAATCCGTTCTCCCGTCAGACGATACAGCCCAAGGCACGAAATGTCAGAGACAAAAGGACCCCATTTTGTTTCCCACTTCATGTCAGCGTCGTAGCTGACCGAGACCGTCTGTTTCTCTCGTGAGACTGCCAAAAATGGATTCTGAGCAAGCAGCATCAGTCCATAACTCTGAGCAAAACGCAAGAAGGTCCCAAACTTCTTTGCGGGGATGAGTTTTTCGAAGTCGGAGTTTTTTCCAAATTGAGGCAGATAAGCTCCGGGCATGAACTCCGATGAAATAGCCTCCACCAGTGACTCGTGCAAAGGTTCGACGCTATGCACGAACAAGGATTCCTTGGGTGCCTGGATCACCTGCAGCTGCTTCGATACGAAGTCCCACGTCGATTCGATCTTGTACACAACTTTCAAGGTATATCCGTGAGAAGAATAAATGTAGTCCAACGACCTGGCGGAACTTGGGACAATTCTTGGCGTCAGTTTCGTGCTCTCGATTTCAACGTCGTCAACCGACATCGAGAACTCGTCGCCTTTAAAATGAACCGTGCGGTTGATTGTGCGATTAGAAATCGCGGTTAGGCCTCTCGGACCAAACACAGCCGTGATGTGACCGTTTGACAACTCAAACGTCTGCGCGGCCACACCACTCGCGCCAGCCAGAAACGCAATAGCCGCAATCACTTCCATCCGACGGGAGCAAGGCCGGGCTTTCTGAAACGAACCCAGCCTTCGCCTCAAACTCGATTCAGAACGCATTCCCACCACCCGTAGAATTTGGATGCATCGCACGGCGTTCAGTGTAAAGACAGGAACCAAGCATCGTCAGTTGCAGATGAGCCAGCGGGGAGTAGTTCAAACGAACTATGGCGACGAGGTAGGCTGAGTAACAAGACTTTCCTGATACCGTTTTTCGCGTGAACCATCCGGGAGAGCCCACAGAACGGCTAGGAGATGATTCCCCTCTGGATAGCGGCCGTCGCGGCCTCGGTGCGGTCGGAAACATCGAGTTTTCCAATAATGCTGACGACGTGGTTGCGTACGGTGTTCTCGCTAATGGTCAAGACTCGGCCGATCTCCTTGTTCGTCAGCCCCTTGGCAAGCATGCCTAGAATTTCGACCTCTCGTGCCGTAAGATCGCTTCGCATGACCCGCTCGGCTAAGTGTGCCGCTATATGACTCGGAAGGTAGCGCTTGCCGGCGTGTACCGTTGTGATGGCTTCAACCATCGCTGCTTGCGGTGTGTCCTTGAGTAGATATCCTTGGGCGCCGGCGCTGACAGCACGATATACGTCTTCGTCTGTCTCGTAGCTGGTCAGCACGATCACGCGCGGGGCCGACGGCATGTCCTGAAGTGCTTGTAAGAGTTCAATGCCAGTCATGCCCGGCATCCTGAGATCGAGCAGGACAATGTCCGCGACTTGGTTTCGCAGCGTGGTCAACGCTTCATCTCCGCTCGACGCGCAACCAATGACGGTCATTCCCGCTTGCGTTCCCAGCATACTGGCAAGCCCGATTCGGACAACGGGATGATCATCCACGATAAGAATGCGAATTGGCGTGCTGACTATTCTGTCCATTTGAGCGAAACTCCTGGAGGTAATTCCAGATGTACAAATGCCACTCTTTCATCCTAAATCGGGGCGGCAAAGCGGCAGTGACCTGTACCCGCGTTCCTCCCTCACGCGAGCTGACGATCTGGAATGCCGCCGAAATTGCTTCGGCACGCTTGCGCATTCCCCGCACCCCGAATCCGAGTGAATCGCCTCTGCCGACGAAGCCGATCCCGTCGTCCTCCACCACGAGTCTCACCGAATTACTCTCGCAGCGAAGGACAATGTTAACGGTCTTCGGTCGAGCGTGCCTAACGGCGTTGGCAATTGCCTCCTGTCCAATGCGAAAGAGGGTATCGGAAATTCGGATTGGGATCGATCGCGCGTCACCAAAGACCGAAACGTTAATCTGAACCGCTCCTCCGTCCACCATTCTGCGAGCGCAGGAATCGAGTGCAGGCAGGAGCCCGATGGAGTCGATCGACTCGGGGCGCAGTGTTGCTATGCTGCGACGCGCCTCTTCGTGACTGTGCCGTACTAGATCGCACGCCAGGTCCAGTTGTTTTTGCACCGGCGACACTTGATCCACAAGATTGTTTCGAATGGCTTGCAGTTGAAAGCCGATTCCTGCAAAACTCTGCGCAATCGTATCGTGCATTTCATGAGCCAGCCTTTCACGTTCGTCCAGCACGGCTCGCAATCTCCAGTGCTCGGCACGGCTATGTACGACCTGCGCCACCAGAACCAGAACAAGGAGGGTTATCAGGATGGCAACCAGATGGCCCGCCGTCCACCAGGGGGGCCCGGCAAGGACGTCCACCTCATCCATTGAAGGCATCAGCAACACAAAAGGCGTTTGATTGTGCGTATATTCCGGATCAACAACACAGACGCCTCTCATCCGCAGCAAACTATTTTCTTTTAACCGACGCAGAAACGCATCACCGCGAGCACCATTCACGACTGCACTGAAGGACTGCTGACCTGCTTGTAGATCAAGTACAACAGTATTTTCTTTGGGTTTCTCAAGCTTTACTAAACGACCTTCAAGCTCGACAAAGGTCGCGTCGAACACGCCACTTGCCGCTTGTGACGCGGTGACAGACACCGGCGGAATCGGCTCACGAGCCCACAATAGTTGGATACGAGCATTACGCAAAACCGAACTGAAATTGCCGGGCTGGGGCTCACCGGTCACCTCTACTTCATCTCCGACCTTGAGCGGAGGACCGTGGGGTGCCGGTACAGCAACTCCCCCGCTGGAATCCTGGACGTATAGAGTAGGCGTTGTGAGGACAACTACCCCGCGCACCGTCACCGGGTGAGAATCAGAAATTGACAGCAGACGCAGCCCGCTTATCGACTGGGAATTAGAGGTGCCAGGAAACTCCTCGAGACTCTTGTCTTGGTCGCGGCTGGACTTTTCTGCAAACGGCCCGTTTGATGAAGCCGCGTTGGCGACGCTCGCTGCCTGCATCGAACGAAGATCTGCCGAACTGGCGGGGCTCGCACGCACATTCCGCCAGGTGCCACCCGAAGAATAAGACCGCAAACCGATTCGTCCGGAACGAGCGCAGTTGGGTTCTCTCATTCGTTGGGATACGATCGCACCCGATTCAGAATCAATCGCTACAGCTGCCAATTCACAGTCCACGGCAATTAGTTTTATGTGATACCAGCGGAAGGCATGAACCCCGCCGGGCACGGGAGCAGTTTGCTCGCCCAACCAGCCATGGTTGGCGCGGCCAAGGATGAGTGCATTATCTCGATTTCGCAAGCCGGCGTAGTATCCGTTGTAGGAGTCCACTCCTTCTTCTTCGTCGGAAGAACGAATGATCAACCCCGCATCGCCATCGTGGCCGAGCAATTTGATGTCTGCCTCGAGCACGTAGTTCTGCCAATTTATCGATCCGGCCAAGAGTTTCGCTCCTCGCTCATCGGAATCGTTGCGAATCGCGTCGTCGGAAAGTTCCCACGTCCCACCAAACGCATGCCACTCGTCAGCATCGCCATTGGCAAACGAATCGTTGTAAGGCAAGCCCCACAAATGACGACGGACCAGGAAAACGATCAGCAGACCAACGAGCACGAACCCGACGAGACCACCGAACACAAACCAGCGTTTCCAGAATCTCGCTTTCACGGTATGGTTCTCCACGTGTTCGAAAGCAACTGGCGTGTCTCCGGAGAGTCGAGATTGCCTTTGGTTAACAGTACCGGTCGTAGTTTTACTTCAGCCGGGACAGCTTTGCCCTGAAGTTGGAGCGCAAGAGTGTTGACCGCTTCAAATCCCATCTCGCGACTGTTTTGACTGATCATTGCATCCACGGTCCCTTCCCGGAGAGGCGTCAGGTCGTCTAGATCGTCGAATCCGACCAGGTGGATTCTGCGCTTGCTGTGATTAATCGCGATGGTGCATCCCCGCGTGGCAGTGGACGTGAGTGCAATGATTGCATCAAGGTCGGGATGTTGCCTGAGAGTTTCCTCCGCGATCTGTTGATCATAGGGCGTATTAAACGAGCCCATGTGCTTGTCGACAATTTTGACGTGTGGGTAGGCTTGCAGAGCTTTTTCTAAACTTCGGGCTCGAATCATGATCCCAGCAATATCGGGATCAATCCCGAGAACCGCGATTGACCCCTTCCGGTTCGTCAACTGCGCCACTTGCTCGGCAGCCATGCGACCTGCTTCCTCGTCATCGTTGAGGATGTAGCTCAACTTGCCGCCGGCCGGAATCGGTAGGGGAGAACCGACAATCACCGTCCAAACACCCTTCGACAGCGCGAGGCGAACCGGAGCAATCAGAGCGAGCGTGTGATCCGGAGCAAGGATCAATCCCTTATAACCACGTGCGACCACTTTCTCGAGCAGAGCAATCTGGCCTTGAACGTCATCCTCGCGTGTCGGTGCATTCCAATAGACATTTAATCCTGTGTTCTGCGCAGCGATTTCTGCACCAACGTGCAACGGTTCCCAGAGGAAGGTTCCCGAAGTACGAGGAATGACCGCAATGGTTTGCGGGCTGCGGTCGCCGCAACCCATGTGGCATGAACCCGTAAGGCAGACGATTACCGTGAGGCAGAAGCGAAGAAACCTTGGCGAACCCTTGGACTTGAGACTGAGCATTTCATACGACCTGATCGCGGCAAATTCTATCCCACTCCTCCAATTCAAAACCAGCACATTCGCGCGCTCTCCTCGCGACCCTGCGGCTGCTAGGGAAGCTGCTGAGGATCGGCTTCGGGCTGCTTTTCAGCTAATGCATACCGGCGCAACTGCTCACGTTTTCGCTCTGCTACCTGTCTTACCTCTTCGAGCCTCTTGACTAAACGGGGAAGCTGGTCGGTTTTCCCGGAACGGTTAGTTGCCACGATCAAGTTGTACATCACGGTCACGTCTTGCGGCGCAAGCTTAACCGCTTCCTCTGCCTGCGCCATGGCCTCATCGAACTTTCCACTCTCCATATAGAGCTGGCTAAGCACTAGCCGGGCACCTGCGAATTTGGGCTGAAGCCGAGTTGCTTTTTCTGCGGCTGACTCGGCATCCTTTAATTCCTCACTTCCGGCCGGAGCACCCTGGTTCCAGATGGATTCCGCGAGAACATAGTTCAGATCCGGATCGTCCGGGTGATTCGCTAGTTGGGCGCGCGCCAGCCGTTCTGCCTCCGTCGACTGGTGGCGATCCAATTTCGCCAGCGCCCGCGCAGCCGAACCAAGCGGCAATTCCGGGTCGAGTTTTTCTGCCAGATCAAAGTCCGCTTCGCTCCTCTCATACTCGCCCATTTCCAGGTAGAGCATGCCGCGCGCAAAACGCAACGAAGCCTCGTCGGGCAGGCGGGCAATCCCAGCGTTCACCAAATCGATCCCCACCTGGAAGGAACGGTGGGCCAGACTAAGATCAGCAAACAGGATGTAGAACTGCGAACTCTGTGGATACGCGGCTATCCCTCTCCTCAAGAGGTCAACAGCCCGGGGTGTGTCGAACAATGACTCGCACGCTTCTGCCGCGAGGCTGAGGCTTTCAGGGTCTGGTAGGTCACGCTGAACAAGTGAAGCAAGGGTGTCCTGGACCGCGGAGTATTGACCCGCCTCAAACTGTACCGCTGCAAGATTGTACCGGGCCTTCTCATTTCTTGGTTCGCGCTTCAGGAGCGCTGAAAAAACTTGGACCGCCGGTTTGAAGTCCTCAAGTCTGACCAGGCAAGTGCCATACTCCTCAAGAGTTCCCGTGCTCCATTCTGCGATCGGCCCAGTCCGCTCAAAATAGTCGACGGCCTTTCGGCAATCATTTCGCAGATATGCCAAAGTGCCAAGCATGGCGGGAATTGTCAGGTCAGCCGGGCTTAACTTCTGGGCGCGATCCAAAAGTGGGACAGCCTTCTGGCTACGCTTGCGAAATTCGTCTTGTGCAGCCCCTTCTAGCGCTGGAAGGTATCCCTGATCGATGGAGAGGGCAGTGTAATACGCTTTAATTGCTTGTTCCGTTTTCTTTAGACTGTCGGACGCGATCCCTTTGAGAGTCCACAAGGGCGCACTACGCGGAAAACGCCGCAGAGCCAAGTCGCAGCGACGATCCGCCTCGGCGGCATTCCCACGACCAAGCAACGCCTTGATCTGTGCGACATCATCAGCCTGCTCCCCTGCGCATATGCCAGCTGCCAGCAGAGAGACGCAGACAACTCGTTTGAGGAACTCCAGCATTATTTCGCTCGGCAAAGACCAGGGTTTCCGTGGGGCAACTTCCCCTGGTCAATTCCAGCCGCGCCTTTGTCGGTAGGTGGCACGGTAGAGCACTAGAAAATAAATCGTGCTCCAATCTGCAGGTACCTAGGATTCGCCTGGGAGGTAACCCTCCCGAACGTTCCATCGGCCATGTTTCCGTCTACGGACAAAAGATTCGGATGATTAAACACATTAAGAAACTCAAACCGAAGCTGCAGGCTTACAGTTTCCGCCAGTCTTGTTTCCTTCGAAACGCTGGCGTCGGTGTTCCAAAATCCAGGATTCCGAAATTGATTCGTTTTCTCGTTGCCTTCCCCGGGCAGGCTGGTGGGTACTGTGAATTGACCTGGCGCAAAAATTCCTTTCAAGTAGGACGAACGCGAGTGCGAATACCCATAGGTCGAGACATTGGGAAAATCGTAGTTGTTCCCGTCCGCGTTATAGTCGCCGCCGGTATAAGGACCTTGACCCGCCGCGAACTGCTGATAGGAGGCGAGATTAAATGGCAAAGTGGTAAAAACCGTGAACGGCGTCCCGCTCTGGATAGCGTTGAGCAGATTGATGCTCCATCCGTTGAGTACCCTGGATGCGAACCCACGGGTCGAAGAAATACCAGGAATCGCATAGTGCACGATTGCAGAAACCCGGTTGGGGGCGTCCCAACTTGCCGGCCCCGCGTACTGCGACAGGTTCAGATGAGTAGGATAGTTCTGGCTATCGTCTGTGGCGTGAGACCGAGTGTAAGAGATGTCGAAGGTGAGGCCGTGCACGCCGCGTCCACGCAAATCAGCAACAAAAGCATTGTAGTTTGACGTTGCTGCATTAAATTCATCCTGAATTGCGCCAAAGTTCGGATTCAACCCTGTCGGAACCGAACTATTGTGCTGAATCAGATCTCCGGCAAAAGTGTTCACGTTCAGCGCAAATGTGGTGCTGCCCACAGCGCCATAATCCGCTATGAGGTTGTAGCCATGCACCCCCGTGTAACCCGCGCTTGCAACCAGGTTGCCCGGCAGTTTCCGTTCAACAGTGACACTATAGTTAAGGTTAGTGGGCGCGGTGAGGTTCGGATCAACTCCGCCAATTCCGACCTGCTGGCCAACATAACCGCCCGCTGAATTCAGCGTGCCGGCTGCAAAAGCCGGGTAAGGATATCCCTGTGGCGTGCTTTTGTTGGTGCCCTGCGCAAAGATTGGCTGTGCCGTCTGGGATCCAGACCCGGAAAAGAACGTGGGGATTGCGAAAGACGGGGGATTCAATCGGATTCCGTTCTCCAGGTTGCCGAGTGTCGGCATATCGTGATACAGGCCAAACCCGCCCCGCACTACCCAATTGCCGTCACGTCCCGGATCCCACGCCACTCCAATCCGGGGCGACCAGGTCTTCCATAGGCGATGTGCGAGAACTCGGCCTCCGACTTGCAAAGCGCCGTTTGCGATTTGCTGGTCAAGCGTTGAGCCGGTTCCAGGAATGAAGTTTGCCAGTTCGGTTCCCTTCATTGGGTATGGATTTCCGAAGTCATCCCATCGCAAACCGTAAGTGACGGTCAGGTTCGGTTTCGCCTGCCAGGTGTCCTGGGCATAGATTCCGCCAATCGTGTTGGCAAACCCGTAGTTGTAGGGCTTGGGAGAACCATTCTTGCCGTCGTACGAAAGGTCGGTTTCCGAGAACGGCTGGTCCTGAATCAACGCCAGAAGGCTATTCATCTGAAATGCAGGCAACGAGTATACGGGAGCAAAGAGCGCAACGTCTGTTCCATGCCAACCCGAGTAGCCGAACTTCAAGGTGTGACGCTGGACAATGTGAGTCAGCGCTTCTCTCCAGTGTTCGTCCTTCTGCAGAAACTCACCATCAGCCCACCCTTCACCGTAGCTCGCAGCCAATCCGGTCACATATATGTTCGGAAC
>Ga0209698_10004828_pt1 | contig 14691 bp, 12 predicted proteins | sample LitLauG_LLR_2012_FD_187203 | JGI IMG/M metagenome (GOLD analysis project Ga0209698, IMG submission 187203) | Freshwater sediment microbial communities from Pennsylvania, USA - Little Laurel Run_MetaG_LLR_2012 (SPAdes) (version 2) | ecosystem: Environmental > Aquatic > Freshwater > Creek >...
CCTCGAAAGACACTCTATCCACGGCCAAGAGGGCTCCATACTGCTTGCACAGGCCGGTGACGGACAGCACGGTAGACGAGCGCGGGAGTTTTTCCACGAGAGTCCTGGTTCTTATGAACTCCATTATCATGGACTCCATGCGCCCTTTGCTTTTTCTGCTCGCCCTCCCGGCGGCGTACGCACAAAACGGCCCGGCCGATGGCGCGACGCGCGCCGATTGGCCGCACTACGGCGGCACCCAGCTTTCCTGGCGCTATAGCGCCCTCGATCAGATCAACACGGCCAATGTGAAGAACCTCGCGCCCGCCTGGATCTTCCAGACCGGCGACTATGCCGAGAATCTACAGGCCACGCCGATCGTGGTGGATGGAGTGATGTACGTGATCACGCCCCGCGCCCAGGTGTCCGCACTCGACGCCGCCACGGGACGCCTGATCTGGCAATACCGCTATCCTCCCAACCAGTCCGGCTCCCTGAGGAACAGTGGTGTCGCCGTGGGCGACGGCAAAGTCTTCTTCGGAACCAGGGACAACTACCTGGTCGCACTCGATCGAAACAGCGGCCGCGAGGTATGGAAGACAAGCGTCGACGACCGCAAGCAATGCAACTGCAGCATCAGCGCCGCGCCGCTGCTTGTCAAGGACAAGGTGATCGTTGGCGGCAACGGCGGAGACCGGGCGGAACGGGGCTACTTGACAGCCTTCTACGCCAAGACCGGCCGGCTGGCCTGGCGCTGGTACGTAATTCCAGGGCCGGGCGAAAAGGGAAACGAAACCTGGAAAGGCGATAGCTGGAAGTTTGGCGGAGGCTCTCCCTGGATGACCGGATCGTTCGACGCCGGCCTGAACCTGGTGTATTGGGGCACCGGCAACGCGGCGGCCGATTTCTACGACGCCGATCGTGTCGTCGCCGGCGCCGACAAAGGCAGGGACGTGAATCTGTATACGGCGAGCGTGGTGGCCCTGGACGCGGACACCGGCAAATTGCGCTGGCACTATCAGGAGGTTCCCGACGACACCTGGGACTACGATTCCGCATACGAGGCGATCCTTATGGATCGCGAGATCCGCGGGCGGATGCGAAACATCCTGGTGCACATGAACAAGAGCGGACTGACGTTCGTGCTGGACCGCGCCACGGGCGAATTCCTGGGCGTGTTCTCCGTTCCGGAGGTGCGGAACTGGATCACGGGCGTGACGGAAGACGGCAAGCTGGTGGGGCGCAACGAGCCAAAGCTCGGCAAGGCAGATACTTTCTGTCCCAGCGTGTATGGCGCCAAGAGTTGGAACTCGATGGCCTACTCCCCGCGCACCGGATTCCTTTACACGCCGACCAATGAACTCTGCAACGACGCCACCGCCAACGATAACAAGCCGGTGGAAGGGGCGGGCATGATGAATGCCGCCTTAAGTCCCAAGCTGCCGCCCAATCGCGCTACCTACGGTCACGTGGATGCCTGGGATCCGGTGACCGGCAAGCGCATGTGGAGCTACCCGTACAAATACATTCTGGCGGCCTCCATGCTGGCCACCGCTGGCGACCTGGTGTTCACCGGCGATCCGGAAGGGAATTTTTTTGCCCTGGATGCGCGCACCGGCGCCAAGCTCTGGAGTTTTCAGACCGGCGCCGGCCATCGCGGATCGGCGATCTCGTATGCGGTGAATGGGAGGCAGTATGTCGCCACGCCGACCGGTTGGCAGGGGACGATTTTCGGCAGTGTGGCAGCGGCATTATTTCCCGACGCATCTTTCCGGCAGGGCTCCACGCTGGTGGTGTTCGCGTTGCCGGAGGCATCGGCGGCGAAGTGACGCGAGAGGCGGAAGCGTCACACTCCGCGCCCAGCCAGCTCACCACCCGCGATCGGCCCGTTGACAGAAGGGCCTAAAATCTTTACCTTGATGGCATGGAGATGATGCCTCTCAAGCCGGAGCGCAAGGCCCAACTGGACGAATATGCCAAGCGGCATGGCCAAGACCCGGTTGCCGCGCTCGATGACGTCCTTGCCGACTATCTGGAATGGGAGGAGCAGGATTACCGGGAAGCGGTGGAAGGCATTCGCCGGGGATATGGCGATTACAAGGGAGGCCGCACACGCCCCGTAGCGGACGTCTTCCAGGAATTACGCGAGAAGCATGGCCTTCCGCGTTGAACTCACCGCCCAGGCGCATCAGGATTTAGACGACATTCAAGAGCGAGCAGTGCTGCACCAATCAGCGGACGGGTACGAAGATAATCAGGTCACGCCACTCTTCCGCCTTGGAGGCCGTCCATACGAGAAGCAGCCATTCGATTGCTGCGCCAATGGCGCCCGGCGAATCCGGAACGACAAACAAGCCGGGCGAGGACTTTCCGGCAGCCAGGCGTTCCCAGAAGTGCGCCGTCATCGTATTGCGGTCCTGCGTGATCAGAATTCGACCCTGTTCGGCTGCGATTTCGAGGAGCGCCGGATCTTTGGTCCCTCTCAACCCGGCGCTCTTCATATCCAGGATGTCGATGGCCGGTTCGCGAGAACGCAAACCTTGGAGGATGCTGTCCCTGAGATCCTCATCCGCCAGGAAGCGGACGGTCACGTGCGCTGGGAACCCAGTTGCTGGCGGGCCGCCTGAAGGCGCGCAAAAAGTTCAGGATTCGTTTCGCTCAATGGCCGCACTCTGCATTCGAACTCACGATCGACTTCGGCAAGAAAGTCGTCGATCGGCTTCTTGTTCTCCAGGTAGTAGGCGATGGCGCCATACACCTGGGCCAGCGTGACCGTCGGGAATTCCTGGGCGATCTTCTCCAGCGACTCGCCCTCCTGAAATCCTGCCAGGATGGACGAAAGCCCTACACGAGTGCCTGCGATCCTAAGAGCGCCATCTTCTTCGTCAAGATAGGGCGATACCGGAAACGCCATAACAGATCTCAATTCAGTTTAGCATCCGCCGGAATTGCGGCTTCGCGCCCTTATTTGGCCAGGCGCAGCACTTCGGAAGCTACTTGCAAGAACGCCTGGTCCAAGTCCTGGGTATTGGCAGCGTAGAAGTAGCGGCCCTGGTTCCCTGCCGCAACCGGATTCGGTGTGAGCGATGGATCGTTGGCCATGCGCTTCAACAGGACGTCGTCCACGGTCGTGCCTGCCGTCGCGCCACCCAGGCCAATGGTGTAAATCGACACGCCCGCCAGCGACCTGTTCCCTTGGGAGGGGTCCGGGTCCCCGCGGCGGATGCGCAGCGCCGCGTGGTCCGCGGCGTTCGTCGAGAAGTTTTCCACGTTCTGCGGGTCCGCGATGTTCAAGCCAGCGCCGCTGTAGGTCACGCTGCGGTATCCGGTTGCCGTCAGTGAATTACCCCAGTAATCGGTGGTGGGGGCGTTTTGCAGATCGTTAGCCACACGACTTTGATTCTGGGAGAAATTGCAGCCGTTTTTGTTCGTAATCACCGTCTGGTCCGAAGCAAGCGGTGGCGCTTGAGGGGCGGCCGACACATAGAGGCCCAATACGCTAACCGGCACGTTTTGGTTATACCCGGGTGTGAGCACGCCCTGCTTCGAAGTGTGACTCTGGCAAGGGCTGCCGGCTGAGACAGGGAAATTCTCGTTGATCGCGGTGGGCCGTCCATCTGTAAAAAACACGATCGCGTTCAACGCGCCGCTCTGGTTCAGCGCGACCAATTGCTGATAACCTTGCCAGAGCGCCTGGGCCGAATTCGTTCCGCCCGTGCAATTAACGTTGTTGAGAATGGCCTCCAACGATGCCTTGAATGTCATCGCTGGAGCAAAATCCACACGGCTACTGGTTCCAAACGTGATCAACCCCAGAACATCACGGCCGTCGGCGAACTTATCCACGAAGTTTACAGCCGCGGCCTTCAAGGGGGTACACGCGCCGCTTGCAGAGAGCGAACCGGAGCGATCCATGATGATCATGAGGTTCACGTCGCGGCGCGTGGCTTTCGACGTCACCTGAATCGACTGAGTGTTCACATGAAACATGCGAAGGAAAATCAGCGGCACACTGAGGCTGGCGGTAGTGGTGACAGACCGTATGTGAGTAGCGTCGGTTGTAGCCGTGCTAGTGACTTGCAGGTTGGTGGTCCGCAACGACCCGGATGGGAAGTTCGCTGAAAAGTACGAATCGGCGGTGGCTTCGGCGTTGGCGCGCTGAGCCGCGTCGTCGGCGCCACGGCCGAGCGCACCCGCGCCCGCCACCGTCGCGGCATCCGCCGCCGCCCACAGTCTCGACTGCACCAAGTACGTCAGTCCTAGGTCGACGGCGAGTCCGGCAATCGGCACCAGGATCAACGCAATGATCAGAGAACCAAAAACCAGGACGTAGCCCTTCCTCTTGCGAGACGCGCTCTCAGAACAGCATGCGAACATAGTATCCTCCGCCGCGGGTGGTCTTTATCAGGTTGAGCTCGGGCATGGAAAAATAGCCTTCAACCACGCGCGCGGACTGGCCTTGCTGCAACGAAATCACCGTATCGAAACCATGGGCGATAAGTGTCGCTTGCTGGCAATAGTCCACGGGACGAATGTTGCCGCTGGAATCGATGTAAGAGGCAGGCGGCGTGCCGAACGCGCTCACCCGCAGGCTGGCATTGCCGATCACGATCCGCTCGGCAAAAACGGTCTGGTTCAGGTTGGGGCACGACTTCAGGGAGTTGGCGTTGCAGTCGAGTTGAAACACCTTAACGATGCTCGATAGGATCAGTACGGCATTCCCTGTGCTCGTCATGCGGAAACCAGGGCTCAGGGCGCGCGCAATTGCCTGTGAGCCGTTCAGCGAGAAGTCGGCGCCGAGTGCGTACATGTGAGCGACATCGCGTGTCACTTGCGTTCCCTCGATGGTTCGCCCCAACTGAAGCCCGACTCCGGCGATGCCGAAAAGCAGAGGAATCCCAACGGCTAGAACCAGAACCATTTCGACTATCGCGGCGCCTTGCGCGTTGCGCGACCGTGGGAACGAAAGCTTCTTAACGGCTTGGTGGGCCACCAATGGGACTCCCCTCCATCACATCCGCCGCCGCCACGGAGAACTGGAACGGCGGCGCGGAATTGAGCAAGGGAAACATCCAGGCCCAGGACATTCCCGAAGCCGAAACCACTACAATGTTGCCGCCACTGTTGCTGCCGGCGCCAGTTAGAGGCGCCAGTGTTACCGGGTCGTAATACGCGATACTGATTTGCTTATTGGCGTTATGATTGGGGCTTAGGGCATCCATGAGGCCCGCGCTATATGTCCTCATGACCGTCCTGATGGAGTCGTCCTGTCCCATCCCGGAAATCGTCTGGCTCGTTACCGCATAACGCACACTCTGACGCACGGCAAAGAGTAGAGTACTTTTGACAAAAACCGCAAACGAAATATCCACGACCCCAAGGACGAAAGCCATGAGTGGCAGGGTCACTAGCGCGCCCTCCACCAAAGTGCTGCCGCGGCGTTTATCGCCTCTTCGCACGGTCTTTTCGTCCACTCTCCATATCGGGCGGAGGCGTCTTGTTGGCCATGAGTGCGGCACCTATGTTGGACAGCGAAAAGAACCTACTATAGGGGGATTTTAGTGCCGGGACATTAGGGTGTTGCGCCGATGCGATCCCAGTTCCCGCTTTGAAAAGTTCTCGGCAACAATGCTGCGGCGCGAAATCTTCTTGTTGTCGAGCGTCTCAAGACACGCTCAGTACCAACTGGGTTTCTTGGGATTAGGCGGCCACATCGGCTTTGCCGGAACGAAACCATCCCGGTTCGGCATTTCGATCTTCGGCAGAGTTTTGGCATCCAGGACGTCGTTCTCCTGGATGATGCCGTTCCGATAGAACAGAAATGCGACTAACGCATAAACTTCGTCCGGGGTGAGCGATCCCGGTTTATTGGCGGGCATAGCGCGGTTGATATAATCCCACGCGATCGTCGGATACGGATAGTAGCTTGTGGCGGACTTTTCCGTATCCTTAAACGGGCCGCGATGAGGGTTGCCGGGACCGCCCGATACCAGACGCTGGACTGCTCCTCCTTGCCCATCCTTCCCGTGGCAGAGCGCGCACTTTTTCGCAAAGACCTCCGCGCCTTCCTTGGCGGTTCCGCGCCCCGCAGGCAGTTCCTTTCCCTCCGGGCCAACCATAAAGTCGAAACTCTTGATTTCATCCTGGCTCAGGGGCGTGCCGACACTATAGCGGCCGCCCGGCTGGGCCAGCGCCACCGAGGCTACCAGCATCGTCACCGGCGCGAGCAAACTAAGAGAACATTGCATCGAGTACGCTCCCGTCTCTGGTTATCCTCCAGGGTTGGATGGCATTAATGTGAATGGCGCGGGCGGTCTTTTGCGATGCCGAATCGGCGATACCCCAGTTCTTATGCAGCTCCGCCAGCGTCGGCTGAACTTCGCCCGTTTCATCGGTGCAACGAGACTGGATCACCGCCTCTTCTCCGTCCCAAACCCAGTCCAAATTGAACCGGGTATGCGCCTTCGGAAGCACGGGTGTCTGAAGCTTTGCTTCCTTCCAGCTGCGCCCGCCGTCGGTGGAAACCTCGACTTTGCTAATCAAGCCCGAGCCGGACCACGCCAAGCCGGTAATCTCGTAAAAACCCTTGCCGGGTAGCGTGAGTCCGCCCGAAGGCCGCGTAATCACGGATTTCAATGCCATCTGGAAGTGATACCAGCGCGACTTGCCGCCCAGATCGGGTCTCGGGATGGAGTGGTTCATGCTTTCATTCCAGGTCATGTAGGGCTGGTCCACCACCTTGATATGCCTCAGCCACTTCACGTTGGAGGGCCCTTCAAAACCGGGTACTATCAGGCGCAGCGGATAACCCTGCTCGGGACGCACCGGCTCGCCATTTTGGGCGTAGGCCACCATAACATCGTCCATGGCCTTCGCCAGCGGCAGGGTGTGAGTAAACTTGCCGTCGTCCGCCCCTTCGGAAACCAGCCAGCTCGCCCCCTTTTGCACGCCGGCCTCTTTCAACAACGCGGAGAGCGGGACGCCGGTCCATTCACTGCAACTCGTCATCCCGTGAATATACTGAACCGGCAAGCCCATCTTCGGATCGTCCGTGCTGTGGAGCGTGGAAGAGCCGTTTCCGTGGCATTCCAGAAAATAAATTCGGGATACGGAAGGAAGGCGCTGCAGTTCCTCGAGCGTGAAACTCAAAGGACGATCCACCATGCCGTGGATCGTCAGGCGATGTTGCTTGGGATCGATGTCGGGCAGGCGGGAGGAATGCTGTTGCATGAAGTGGAGCGCCGCCGGCGTGATGATTCCCCGGGAATCCTGGAGCGGCGTGTAGTAGGTCATGTGATCGATGCGCAGCTTGACCCCTCGCCCCGACCCCGGCGCTGTCGCGAAGCGCGAGGGCTCGCCGTGGATGTGAACGTCTTTGGGTTGTGCTTCGGAGAGGGGCGACTGGCCGCTCGCGAACCGTTCCGTTCCCGCGGCCAGACCAGCCAATGCAGCACCCTGCTTCAGGAACCGCCTGCGGTCAGATCGATTGGAATTCATGATTTCCTCCCGTGATTGCGAATTCCGACTTCAGCTCCGGCTTGGCGCACATGCCTCGCAGTCACCCGATAGTGTCAAGCGAAATCATCACGTTGTCAACCGTGCTACGGTGTGGCCGAACTCAGTGAAGTCCCTACTTCCAAACCTCCCGCAACCAAGGAACCGCCTGCCGCAGTGCATCTCTGAAACGGTAGGTTTCATAATGCGCGATGCCGGTTAGCGGGATCAGCTTTGCGTTCACACCGGCTTTCTGAAGTTCCGCAATTCGCGCCTCCGCTGGATCGAAAGGTACGACCTGGTCGTCGCGAGAGTGAATCGCCAGAACCGGAAGCCGCCACCCGGAGGCGGATGCCGGCGGCCTGCCGGCGACTGGAATCGCCGCGCTGAATCGTCCCGGGAATTTCTCCGCAAAATGCCAAGAGCCTGTGCCGCCCATACTGAAGCCGGTGACCACAACTTTTTTCTTATCGATTGAGTAATGGGCCAGGATCATGTCGAGCAATGCGTTCACTGCCTTCTCGTTCTCGGGGCTGCTCCAATCGCCCCGCACCGAATCCGGCGCGACGATGATGGCGCCGAGTTCCGCGAGCGCCGGACCTATGAGGATCTGCACCACGTCTCCACCGGCGCCGGCCGCGTCTCCGCCTCGAACCCCGAAGTGCAACGCAAGAATGAGAGGAACAAGCGTGGCGGGGGAATAGTTACGTGGAATGGAGATCGCGTAGCGGATCGCGGGTTCGTCTGCACGCGGCAACTCCAGATTACGTAGAACCTGCGCGGCTACGCCGATCGGCAACAAGGACACAATCAAGCACGCCATGATCGTGCCAAAGGGGCAAGTCCGTCGAAAGTAGACGCGTTTAGAAATGCTATCAAGCGACATCATCGCTGCTCCTCAATTCGCGAAGGGCTGATGCCGAATGTATCACAAGAGGCGCTGCACCAGTTTCGAACGCGCGTCGCGCGCGGCACAGCGGTGCTGGCGGCGGAACGCAGCGGGATCTACCCTAACTTACTCGCCGCAATTGTAAATTCGGTGGACGCCACCCCCGGGCTGGAACAGTGGCGCTGGGCGCGGGTTCGGTTCGGGTCCGTTTTTCGGTTCGATCGATTTTCAATAAAGAATTCATTTCAAAAGATTTGCGGGTCCTTATCGGTTCGTTTGGTAAAAATTGTTGGAAGCCGGTCGGTACTGTACACGAAGGATCGGTGAAACTGGCCTCCTCTACCCGGATTTGTAACACGAGAGCACGTCCGCACTGGCAAGGCGGCCCCCCCAAGTGGAGGGAAACGGGGCGATTATTTTGTTGGGCGGGAGGTGAACGGCTGGCGCGGTCCTATCTGTCTGAGCGGTCTCACGGCCGCAACCGTTGGTTGAAATTGGGGGCGTAGAGTTGCTCTCGTGCTCTCGCCTGGCGCTCTTCGCCTGCCACCAAGCCGAAGCTCTTCAGGCCGTCGAGCAGTCGAGGGGCCTCGCACGCCCGTTGCGGAGGACCTGTTGGAAAGGCTCCACCAGGTCTTTGAATTCGTGCAATTTCTGAGGTAGCAGCGCAGGTGATCTCCGAACGGCTGTCATCGCCGGGGAAACAGTTCCAAGCTTGAAGCCGACCGGGGGCGGCTTGCTGGAATCCGCCACATAGCGCTCACTTGAATCGCCAGATACTAAGTTTCCCCGGCGATCCGGGTTTGACTCTGGGCTGTTTCCGCTTGATGCCCCGCGCGACGCGGATCGGCGGACCGAAGACGACTTGTCGGTCCTAATCCGGCTGCGTTTCCGCTAATACATGCCAGATTTCTGGTGCATTATCATAAGTCACTTGGACCTTACTGCTGGTGCGGTTGGCGTGTGAACCACGCTCCACAGACCTTGCTCAGCCGTGGTCAAGGAGTATGCCGGTGGTGGACAGACCGGCAAACTAGAAATCCTAGTCGAGAGCGAAAGGGATCGCGCCGCCATGATTTTGAGGACGCTGATCGTAGACGACGAACAAATTGCCCGGAGAGTCCTGAGGGAGGAACTGGAATCGATTGGAGGCGTGGAGATCGTCGGCGAAGGCGAAAGCGGCGCTGTAGCATTCGATGAGATCGCGGGGCGCCATCCCGCCCTTGTGCTTCTGGACCTGCAAATGCCGGCGATGAGCGCTCTGGAGGTGGTCAGTCGGATGAAGTGTGGCGAGTACATGCCGGTAATCGTCATCGTAACCGTATACGACCAATACGCGAAGCAGGCGTTTGATGGGGCGCGATCGACTATCTGCTCAAACCCGTTCGCCGGGAGCGCCTGGCAGAGGCCATCGAACGCGTGCGGCCTCCTGCCTCGATAGCCCCTTCTGGATTCCGCTGTGCGTTGGTAAGCATCGGCATGCCGCGATTTGGCACACGTTTATACAGGCTGGCGTCATGAGCAGCGCCCAATTCGAAGCGCCGAGCGTGAAGACATAGTAGAACGTATGAACTCCAGGGACGTGCGGGCGAATCGTGCCTCGCAGCCGAGGGCCGCAGTATTTCTGATAACCTAAGCGCATCAGACCGCTCAACGATAGTATCCGCTTGCCCTTGTTCCGCAGCGGCGGACTAGCCCGGGCGGCTCGCGACGGTCAGCACTCCGGGAGAACGCTGCTGATCCTCTTGCTGGTGTGCCTGACGTTGCTGGGCCAGTCCTTCGCGTTGGCCTCCCAGGAAGAATCGCACCATGCGCCGGACCATTGCTGCCTGCTGTGCCACGTAGGGCCGCTGCCCTTCGTGCCGACTGCTGTAAGTGCCACGGTGATGCCCGTCCTCCTGGTGGCCCGGCTCCTGCCAGCCCCGGATTTCGAGCTTGCGCACTCTGCCTTATTGTTCGCCAGCTCCTCGCGCGGACCTCCGGCCGCATAGCCCTCCCACTGTCATCCGTGCTTTCAAGTAAGAGGAGAGGAGTATCGCCATGCAGACAGCATCGTCGCGCATCGGCACTCGGCTATTGCCGTTCGCCGCTTGTGCCCACGCAGCTCTCCTAGCGGCGCTGGGGCTGTCCCAACTGGCTTGCGGAGAGTCGAAAAAGGCCGAGAGCAAATCCGCGTCCGAGTCCAACGTGCAGCCTGGCCTTTTCACCGTGCCCCAGGATCAAATGGCGCATTTGAAAATCGTTAAGGTGGCGAGAGCCTCCTGGGAAGTCGCGATCCACACTACCGGCACGGTGGATTGGGATCAGGACCACACCACGCAGGCCATCACGCAGGTGAACGGACCGATCGCCCGGATTCTGGTGGACGTAGGCACGTCCGTCAAGAAGGACGAGCCTCTCCTTTATGTCTCGAGCCCCGACGTGGCCAACGCCATCGCGGCATACCGCAAGGCCCGCAACCGCGAACAACTCAACAAGCGCATCGTAGACCGCACGAAGGAAATGCTGGAACACGGAGTGGTGGCTCAGAAGGACTACGAAAGCAGTGTAGCGGACTACAACGACGCCGCCACCGATGTCCAGAACAGCCTGCAGCCGCTGCGTATTTTTGGCATCACCGCGCAGGAGATCGACCAGGCGGAGAAGCAAGGTACATCGATCAGCACCGAACTGGCCGTCCGGTCTCCCATCTCGGGAGTAATCGTGCAGAAGCTCATATCTCCCGGCATGCTGATCGAAGCGGGGCAGACCGTCTGCTTCCAGATCAGCGACGTTTCCACCGTGTGGGTGCAAGGCCACATTTTCGATCGCGACCTGCCGTCGGTCAGGACTGGCGATCCCGTCGAGGAAACCAATCCATCCTTCAACCGAAGCTTCCACGGCGCCATTACCTACATCGGGTCATCCGTGGATCCAAACACCCGCACCACGCCGGTCCGCATCGTCACCAGCAACCCCGGCGGCTTGCTGAAGAAAGATATGTTCGTCGATGCGGTCATTCGTACCGGCCGGCGGAACAGTATTCTGGTGGTACCTGTAGCGGCGGTGCTGCGCGACGACAAAAACGAGCCGATCGTGTACGTCCAGGCCTCGCCCGGCAGATTCGCCCAACGTTCGGTAACCATTGGGCCGCAGCAGGATGGCCTGGTAAACATCGCTAGTGGATTGCGGGAGAGCGAAGACGTAGTGGCCGACGGCAGTCTGTTCCTTCAGTTCGCCAATGCGATTCAATAGGGCGCAAACATCATGATCGCGAAACTAGTCTCGTTCGCCCTGCGGCAGCGGTTCCTGGTCGTGATCGCCTCGCTCGCCCTCATGCTCTGGGGTGCTCTCTCCTTCCTGAAACTTCCGATCGACGCCTATCCGGATCTCTCGCCGCCCCACGTGGAAATCGTCACGCAGTGGCCCGGCCACGCCGCCGAGGAAATCGAACGGCTGGTCAGCATTCCGATCGAAATCGAGATGAACGGCATCCCGCGGCTGGACGCGCTGCGCTCGATTTCTCTCTACGGGCTTTCCGCGATCAAGATGAATTTTGAGTACGGCGCCGATCCGTACTTCGTGCGCGAGCAGGCCTTTGAGCGCATGGCCAGCGCCTCGGTGCCTTCCGGGCTGCAGCCCACTGTCTCGCCGTTATTCAGCCCTAGCGGCCTCGTCTACCGATATGTTTTGCAAAGTCCGGATCGTTCGCCGCAGGACCTGAAGGTGATCGAAGATTGGGTCCTGGAACGCCGCTACCGCTCCATACAAGGGGTAGCGGGCGACTCGGGTTTCGGCGGTACCACCATGCAGTATCAGGTGCTGCTCGATCCCAACAAACTGTTCGAATATGGCGTTACGGTCCCGCAAGTGACTCAGCAACTGGGCAACAACAATGCCAACGCCGGCGGCGGATTCTATTCCCAGGGCGAGCAGTTTTATTACATCCGGGGTTTGGGACTGGTACGCGATACGGTGGACATCGGGAACATCATTCTGCGGGAGAAGAACGGGATTCCGGTATACGTCAAGGATATCGCCAAGGTGGAGATCGGCCATGCGCCGCGGCTCGGCCAGTTCGGATACATGCGGCAGGATGAGGCTGTAGAAGGGGTCATCCTGATGCGCGTTGGCGAGCAGGCGCAGGTAATCCTGCGGCGCGTGGAAGCCATGACCAAGGAGCTCAACGAGCATGTGCTGCCGCCCGACGTGAAGGTGGTGCCCTATTACGACCGCCAGGGACTGATCGAAGAGACCACTAAAACCGTAGAGGACAACCTGCTGCGCGGCATGCTCCTGGTGCTGGTGATTCTCGGGCTCTTCCTGTTCAGCTTCAGGACGGCCTTGATCGTCGCGGTGACCATTCCGTTTGCGCTAATGTTCTCGTTCATCTGTCTGGATTGGAGGCATATCCCCGCGAATCTTTTGTCCATTGGCGCCATCGACTTCGGCATCATCGTGGATGGCTCGGTGGTGATGGTGGAGAATATTTTCCGCGAGTTGGCGGCCCGCCAACAGGAGGATACCGGCGGTGCGAGGGGACCAGCGCACCTTAGCTTTATTACTGCAATCCGGGCGGCGGCGCGCGACGTGGAGCGGCCGATCTTTTATGCGATTGCCGTGATCATCGCCGGGTATTTGCCGATTTATGTGCTCACCGGACCTTCGGGCCGGCTGTTCCAGCCCATGGCCGACACCATGTCGTTCGCGCTGTTGGGTGCGCTACTCTGCGCCCTGACGCTGCTCCCCGTGCTGTGCTCTTTTGTTCTGCGGAGAAACGTGCGCGAACCGCGGGCCCGGCTCTACGGTACGATTCGCGGAATTTACGGCACAATGCTGGGCTGGTGTCTGCGCAACCGGTTGATCACCGTGGCTGTCATGCTGGCCATCTTCGCGTCGTCGCTGCTACTAATTCCTTCTATCGGCGGCGAATTCATGCCGCACCTGGACGAAGGCGCACTTTGGGTGCGCGCCACCACGCCTTATACCATTTCCTTCGAAGAGGCTTCCCAGCTCTCGCCGCAGATTCGGAATATCCTATTGAGCTTCCCACAGGTGACCACCGTGGCCAATGAGCTGGGGCGTCCCGACGATGGCACGGATACGACTGGCTTCTTCAACAACGAGTTCTATGTGGGCTTGAAGCCCTACAACGACGGTGCGTGGCAAGGCGGCATCCGCACCAAGCCCGAGCTGACTAAAGCTATCCAGCAAAAGCTGGCGGCGTTTCCGGGCATCATCTTCAACTACACGCAACCGGCCGAAGACGCGGTGGACGAGGCCGAAACCGGGTTGAAGAGTTCGTTGGCAGTGAAGGTTTTCGGCCCGGACCTGGCTACCCTGGAAGACAAGGCCGTTCAGGTGAAGAACGTGATCGCCAAGGTTCCGGGCATCACCGGGATCACGGTGGTGCGGGAGCTCGGCCAACCCAGCCTGATCATTACTCCGGACCGCGCGAAGCTGGCCCGCTATGGCCTGAACGTGAGCGACATCAATACGCTGGTGGAAACCGCGATGGGCGGCGCGGCCGCCACGCAGGTGATTCAGGGGGAACGCCAGTTCGACCTGGTCGTGCGTATGCAGGAGGCATACCGTAGCGATGAGAACGCCATCAAGAGCCTGCTCATCGCCACTCCCGACGGCCAGTATCTGCCGCTCAGCCAGTTCTGCGAGATCAAAGTCGAAAGCGGCGCATCCTTTATTTATCGCGAGTCGAATTCGCGCTTCATCGGCGTCCAGTTCAGCGTGGAAGGCCGCGACCTGGCGGGCGCCGTAAGTGAAGCCCGCCGGAAAGTCGCCGCGGCGGTGAAACTTCCGATCGGATACCAATTCGATTGGGGCGGGGAATACAAGGAGTACCTGGCGTCGCTGGACCAGATGAAAATCGTTGGGCCCTTGACCGTGCTGTTGATTCTGCTGATTCTGTTCGCGCTATACGGCAACTTGAAATTTCCGCTCATCATCTTCTTCAGTGTGCTGGTGACGGAGCCGGTCGGCGGACTGTTGGCGCTGCGGATCACCCATACCAATTTCAGTGTTTCGTCGATGCTCGGTTTCGTGGCCTTGATGGGGGTCGCGGTGCAGACCAGCGTGATTCTGTATTCGTTCATCAATAAGCTCCGCCTGGAAGGAACAGACATCCCGACGGCGACGTTGGAAGCTTCGCTGCTGCGGCTGCGCCCCATCATGATGACTGCGCTGGTGGCCTGTTTCGGCCTGCTGCCGGCGGCCATGTCCACGGGCATCGGCAGCGACTCGCAGAGGCCGTTTGCCATCGTGATCGTGGCCGGCTTGGCCTCACGGCTCTTCCTGTCGATCTTCCTTGCGCCCGTACTCTACGCGCTGGCGGCGCG
>Ga0209698_10004830_pt1 | contig 14684 bp, 12 predicted proteins | sample LitLauG_LLR_2012_FD_187203 | JGI IMG/M metagenome (GOLD analysis project Ga0209698, IMG submission 187203) | Freshwater sediment microbial communities from Pennsylvania, USA - Little Laurel Run_MetaG_LLR_2012 (SPAdes) (version 2) | ecosystem: Environmental > Aquatic > Freshwater > Creek >...
AGGCGGGACTTGAACCCGCACATCCTTTCGAATACAGGCACCTGAAGCCTGCGCGTCTGCCATTTCGCCACTCGCCCTAGAGGTGACAACCTTAGTCCAATCTCGTAGGTGTGCGTCGAGGGCCACCCCGGTTCGGTGCCCTACCGGTACAGTAAAAGGTGCCATGGTCCTGAAGAAAGTCGAAAACAGTCTGGAGCGCATCTTCGAGCGCACCCTGTCGCGCCCCTTCAAGAATGTGTTGCAACCGATCGAGATCGGTACTCGCATCGTCCGCGAGATCGACTTGACCCGTCGTCTGTCGAGTCAAGGTCCCCTGTCGCCCAATGTGGTGCGGGTGTGGCTGAGCCCCGTCGACGCCGAGCGCTTCGACGGATTCCAAAAGGCCCTGATCGCTGAGCTGGAGGAGACGGTGCGCCAGCACGCGTTGAACGAGGGGTACAGCTTCGTCGGACCCGTCGCGGTCGAAGTGTTCATCGACGACGACGTCAAGACCGGCGACATCGCGGTCGAGACCGATTTCGTTGGCGGGACCAGCGAGCCCAAGCTCATCGCCAGTGACGGAAGAACCTTCACGTTGGGCGAAACGCCCCTGATCATCGGGCGTAGCCCCCAGGCAGGGGTCGTGATCAATGATTCCAACGTCTCTCGCCAGCACGCCGAGGTCTGGCGCACCGCCGAAGGCGTGGCCATCCGTGACTTGCGATCGACCAATGGCACGTTCGTCAACGGTCATCGGATCGACGCGGTGTCGCTGTCGCCCCGCGACGACATTGCGGTCGGCACATTGCATTTTCGGATCGAGTTGGCGTAGCCGTGCTCGCCACCACCACGACGAACTACGCCGCGGTGGTCCGTCCGCTCCAGGTGTTGGTGATGGTGGTGGCGATCCTCTTCTTCGCGCGGGTACTTCGCGTGGCGACGGTCGAGTCGCGGCCGGTGGAGGGCACGAAGAGAGAGCGTCGGCGCCGGGCGAACCTGGCCCTGGAGTTCATCGAGCCCGTCGAATGGGTCAATGAACGTGTCGCCGTCGACCCGGCCTTCGTCATCGGGCGCTCACCCGAATGCGATCTCGCCATCGCGGACACCTATTTATCCTCGCGGCACGCGCGTTTCGCCAATGACGATGGCGACCTCACGGTCGAGGACCTCGGCTCGACCAACGGGACCTACGTGAACCAGACACTCGTGCACGGTCGCGTCCACCTGGAGAAGGGTGACATCGTGCAAGTGGGCGGTGTCTTGTTCGAGGTGGTTCGTTGACGCGTTGGCGTTACGCCGCCGCCACCGATACCGGACTGGTTCGTGAGACGAACCAGGACGCGGTGTTCGCCGACGATTCACTCGCCATCGTCGCCGACGGGATGGGCGGTCACGCGGCCGGTGAGGTGGCCTCGGCGATGACCGTCGAGGCCATCTACCACGGCTTCACGTCGCGTCCGACCATCGAAGGTCTATTGGCCGCGGTGGAGGACGCGAATCGCGACGTGTTGGCGGACGCGACGGCCACTCCGGAGCGCTTCGGCATGGGGACCACGGTCATCGCGGTCGGACTCACCCAGGATGGTGCGGGGGTCACGACACCGACCATGCTGCACGTCGGCGACAGTCGTGCCTACCAACTTCGCGACGGCGCCATGCGCCAGCTCAGCGCTGATCACTCGGTGGCCGAGGAGTGGGTTCGCATGGGGCGTTTGACGCCCGAGGAGGCCCTCACCCACCCCCGACGTCACCAGTTGACCAGGGCCATCGGTGTCGACAACAACATCCAGATCGACGTGATGTCGTTGCACGTGCAAGCCGGTGACCGGATACTGCTCTGCAGTGACGGACTCTCCAACGAGCTCGAACCTGATCGTCTGGCCGACCTGGCGAGCGCTCCGGGTTCGCTCGACGACGCGGTGACCAATCTGATCAACGCGGCCAAGGCTGCGGGGGGTCGCGACAACATCTCGGCCGTGTTGCTCGAATTCGACGAGGCCCACGAGCCGACTCGTGTCATCAACACCACCATGGCGGCGGCGCCGCCGCCCGTGGCCGTGACGACGCCAAGTCGACCCAAGAAGACGGGTCCCCGCTTCACGTGGCGCGTGGCGGTGGGCCTGTTGTTGTTGGCGGGCGTGGCCGGGGCGTTCTTCTACATCGTCCACTGGTACGCGTATTCGACCTACTACCTCGCGCCTGCGGGAAAGTACATTGGGGTCTATGAGGGCCAGCCCAACGGGGTGCTCTGGTACAAGCCGATCCTGGTGTGGAAGACGGGTGACTTGATGACTGACCTCGAGCCGGCCGCCCAGATCTCCATCAAGGGGACCATCATGGAGCCGTCGATCCTCGCGGCGCGGAACTACGCCTTCTATCTGCGCGGTCTCTACCTGTCGAGCCACGCACCGGTCACCACGACGACCGTCACCACCGCGACGACGTCAACCACCACCACGACCCTGAAGCGCGTGACGACGACCACGGCGAAGGCCAAGGGATAGAGATGTCACGGCGACTCTCAGTCCTCTCGTCGTTCATCCTGCTGTTGTTCGTCGTCATCGCGGCCCAATCGGCCTACGTGCAGTACTTCCGCGCCGGGGCCCTCGACGCCTCACCGCTCAATCCCCGGGTGAGTTCGGTGTCCTCCTCGGCGCCACGCGGCCAGATCCTCGCGGCCGACGGGACGATCCTGGCCGACTCGTTGCCGACTGGGGCGTCGGGCAAGACCTATCAGCGCGAGTATCCCCTGGGTGCCTTGACCGCCGGCGTCGTGGGATTCGTCGCACCGGCCCTGGGCACGACGTGGGGCCTCGAAGAGGAGTACAACACGGAGCTCACCGCTCACCCCCAGCCCGCCCAGAACATCGAGCAGGTGTTGGCGCCGACCTCAGCCGCCGACAGCGTGCAGACCACGCTGTACCCCGCCCTGCAGAAGATCGCCCAAGTGGCGATGGGGGGCCAGGACGGAGCCGAAGTGGTGATCCAGCCCCAGACGGGGGCGGTGATGTCGATGTACTCGAACCCCACCTACGAACCCGAACTACTGGCGTCACCGAGCTACGCCAGCGCCCTGGCCTATTACAACAAGGTGGCCAAGAACAACGCCAATGGTTTCCCTCCGCTCGGGCTCCTGGCGACCCAACAGATCTTCCCTCCGGGTTCGACCTTCAAGGTCATCACCACCGCGGCCGCGGCCGTCTACAATCCGGCGCTCCTGACCAAGGTCTACCCGCGCAACACCAACAACTACACGCCCCCCCAGACGAACCACCCCATCTACAACAGTGGGCTCTCCAACTGTGGTGGGACGGTGCAAGAGATGCTGCCCGCCTCGTGCGACCCGGGCTACGCCCACCTCGGCGTCGACCTCGGAGCGACGGCACTCAATGAGATGGCGGACGCCTTCGGGTACAACTCTCGGCCGCCGATCGACCTGCCACTCGGGCGCCCTCAAGTCTCAACCGCACTCTTCCCCACGGCGGCGAGTCTCAAGTACAACATCCCCTTCGTGGCCTACTCCGCTATCGGCCAGGGCAACGTACGCTCCAGCGCTCTCGAGCAGGCCCTTGAGGCGTCGGCCATCGCCGACCAGGGCACCATCATGACGCCGCACCTGATGCAGTCCGTCGTCGGGCCCGACGGCACCGTGATCAGCAAGTACGTGCCGTCGGTGTGGAAGACGCCACTGACGCCGACCCAGGACGCCATCATCGTGCCGTTGATGCAGAACGTCGTGAAGTTCGGCACCGCGTCGGGCATCTTCGCACCCCAGGACGACGTGGCCGCCAAGACCGGAACCGCCCAGGAACGCAATAACACCCAGACCGACGATTGGATGATCGCCTTCGCCCCGGCGTCGCACCCGACGGTGGCCGTGGCCGTCGTGATGCCCTATCAGCCCAAGTCGTTCTTCGGTGCCACGGTCGCGGGCCCGATTGTCAAGTGTCTAATTGAGGGTGCCCTGGCCATCCAGGCCGGTCAACCGTCAACCGGGACCTCGAGCACCTGTCCCGCCTAGTTAAGAACGCGATGAGAGTCCGGGTGGACGACATAGGCTAGTGGGGTTATGGAGCCTGTCAACGACGCACGCCTTTATTCTCATCGTTATCAGGTCACTCATCTCATCGCGCGCGGCGGCATGGCGATGGTCTACCGGGCCCAAGACCTCCTGCTGAACCGGCCCGTCGCGCTGAAGATCCTGTACCCCGAACTGAGCGCCGACCCGCTCTTCGTCGAGCGTTTCCGCCGCGAGGCCCAGGCGGCCGCGAAGCTCTCGCACCCCAACATCGTCCCGGTCTTCGACTGGGGCGAGGACGAGGGAACCTACTTCATCGTCATGGAACTGGTCGAGGGGCGTTCGCTCGCTGAGGTCCTGCGCGACGGGCATGTACTGACCGCGTCGCGCACCGCCCAGTTGGCGGCCCAGGTCGCCGCGGCGCTGAACTACGCGCACCGCAATGGCATGGTCCACCGTGACGTCAAGCCGGGCAACATCCTCATCACGTCCGACGCCCAGGTGAAGGTGACGGACTTCGGTATCGCTCAGGCGATGTCGAGCGAGGACCACTTGGCCGAGGACGGTCTGGTCATGGGGACCGCCACGTATTTCTCGCCCGAGCAGGCCGAAGGCGCCGCGGTCGACGGTCGTTCCGACGTCTACGCGCTGGGCGTCGTCATGTACGAGATGCTGGTCGGTCGCCCGCCGTTCATCGGTGACACGCCGCTCGAAGTGTCGACTCAGCACGTCCACGGCACGGTGACGCCCCCCACGCAGATCAATACCTCGGTGCCCCGTGACCTCGAGGCGATCGTGATGAAGGCGCTGTCGAAGTCGCCCGATATGCGTTACCCGACGGCTGACGAACTGCGCGCGGACCTGCTGCGTTTCGTGGACGGTCAGCCGGTTCACGCGGCCGGAGCCATCGGGGCATTCTTCGGCAATGACTCGACGCAGATGGTCCAAGCCGTGACGCCCGGCGAGAGGACCCAGGCCGTTCCGGTACTGGCGGGTCCTCGCTTCGACGTCAAGCGGTCACGGCGACGCGGTCCCAATAAGGGATTGATCTTCGCGGTGATCGTCATCGTTCTCATCGCGGGCGGCGTCGCCTTCTATGCGTTGAAGGGCAAGAGCACACTCACGGTGATGCCCGACCTCGGTGGTGAGAGCGCCGCCGCCGCGCAGCAGCAACTCGTCAATGGCGGAATCAGTGCTGCGAACATCAAGGTGACCCAGGCCAACTCCGCCACGGTCACCAAGGGTCTGATCGTCTCCACGTCGCCCGCTAAGGGTGGTGCCATCAAGGCGAACTCCGTCATCACCCTCACCGTCTCGCTGGGCGTGAAGATCATCCCGGTCGACGTGCCTACCGTGACCAACATGTCGCTGTCGGCGGCGGCCGCGGCCATCACTGCGAAGGGACTCAATTCCACCGTGCAGGACGTGACACCCGCCTGCACCGCGACGGCCGCGCCCAACGTGGTGATGTGCGAGTCACCGGCCGCGGGAACGCCGGTCAAGCCCGGTTCGCTCGTCATCTTGTACGTCCTGCCCGCGAACGGACAGTTCGCCGTGCCCTCAGTGGTGGGCGACACGACGACGGCAGCCAGCAATGCCTTGGGCTCCTACACCCTCGTCACCAAGAACACCCAGGGCACGGTGTGCTCGAACACGATCGCGCAGGGTCTGGTGACCGGCACGAATCCGGCGGCCGGCGCCAAGGTGACCGCGGGAACGTCAATAGAACTGATCACCTCGAGTGGCGGTTGCCCCACTGCCGTGCCGTGGTTGACCGGTCGATTGGTGGCGACGGCGGCGCGCATCGCCCAGCAGTACCACTTCCTCCTCGCCGAGAATCCCGCACCCTCGAGTCTGTGCACGGTGGCCAAGGTCAATCAAGTGGTGTCGCAGTCGCCGGCGCGGGGCCTTTCCGCCCCCTACGGTTCGACCATCACCGTCGGCTACTGCGCGACTGCGGGTCCGACCGGGGCGTCGGGCGTCACGGGAGTGACGGGGACGACGGGAGTCACCGGGACCACGGGCGTGTCGGGAACGACGACGACCACCGTGACGGGCAACGGCAACGGCAACGGTAACGGCTGATCCAGCCGATTGACTAGCATCGCACTCATGGCGAAATCCGGTTCAAAGAAGGCGGCGAAGACGGTTGGTCGCTACGTCGATCCCCACGCGAGGGGCCGGGTTACCAAGAAGGTCGAGCACTCCAACGACCATTCGCCGCACTGGTTTGGCTGGCTCCTGCTGGACCTGATGTTGTTCGGCGTCCTGGTCATCATCTTGAACTACTTGCAGGTCCTGCCCGGTTCGACCTCGCCGTGGTACCTGGTCGTTGGTCTGGTGGCGCTCTTCAGCGCCTTCTACCTGGCGACGCGCTATCGCTAGGGGTCAGGCCTAGATGTGCTCGGCGGGGATCTGTCCGAGCCGACCAGCCTGGTAGTCCTCGAAGGCCGTCTCCAGTTCGGCGCGGGTGTTCATGACGAAGGGCCCGTACATGGCGACCGGTTCGCGGATGGCCTCACCACCGAGAATCAGGACCTCGAATGCCTGGGTGCGAGAGTCCTGCGTCTCGTTGGCCGAGAGCACCAGCACGTCGCCGTCGACGTGCACGGCCATCTGCCCCGACTCGATGGCGAGCCGGTCAGTGCCGACCGTGCCGCGACCCGCGAGCACGTAGGTCAACGCATTGAACTCGGGGTTCCAGGGCAGCACCAACTGACCGCCCGGGAGGAGCGACACGTGCACGAGTGTGATCGCCGTGTGGGTGGAACCCGGTCCGGCGTGTTCGCCGAGTGATCCGGCGATGACGCGGATGATCGCGTCGCCGTTCTCATTGGTCACCAGCGCGACCGCGTGCGAACCGATGTCCTGGTAGCGCGGCGCGGTCATCTTGAGCTTCGCGGGCAAGTTCACCCAGAGCTGGATGCCGTGGAAGAGTCCGCCCGAATCGATCAGCGCGTCCGGTGGACGCTCGATGTGCAAGATGCCTGCTCCCGCCGTCATCCACTGGGTGGCGCCGTCCTGGATGACGCCCCCGCCCCCGATGGAGTCTTGGTGCAGGAACGTGCCTTCCATCATGTAGGTCACCGTCTCGAAACCACGGTGCGGATGCCACGGGGTGCCCTTGGGCTCGCCCGGGCCGTAGTCGACCTCGCCCATCTGGTCCATGTGGATGAAGGGGTCGAGGTCCACTTGGTCGACCCCGGCGAAGGCCCGGCGCACCGGGAATCCCTCGCCCTCGAGACCGCGCGGCGCGGTGGTGATCGACTTCACGCGCCGCGGGCGGCTCGCGTCGTCGGTCACGACGACTTTGGGCAGCTCGAGCGGGTTGTCAACGGAGATGGCAGGCATGAAATCAGCCTAACGGAGGTGATGCCCGGCGCGACCTCTCGGAGCGGCCGAGAGCGATCACGCCGATCACGATCACGCCCGAGAAGAGGAGTGCGACGTTTCCCGGCCCCCAGTTGAGTCCACCGCGGGCGCGCGAGACCCCGAGCCAGTCGGCGTAGGAGGCGCCGAGCGGCCGCGTGAGGACGTAGCTCGTCCAGAAGGCCGCCACGGCGTTGAGCCCGGCGACGCGGTACCCGAGTCCCGGCAGGATGAACACGGCCGTGAAGGCGAGTCCCGAGGACAGGTAACCCAGGTGCAGGGTCACCGCGGTCAAGTCACCCGTCGCGGTGCCCAGGGCGAAGGTGGCCGTCACCGCCGCCCAGTAGAACAGTTCGCGGCGGGCCGTGGTGATCGAATGGATCGACAAGGTGTGCTCCACCCGGTACCAGGCGAGGAAGATGGCCGCGAGGACCAGCGCGAACACCGTCGTCGAGACGCTGTAGGCAATACCCAGACCCACGTGGGCGACGTCGGCGCACATGGTGCCAAAGACGCTGACCATGACCACGCAGAACCAGTACGCGAGGGTCTGGTAGCGCGGCCGGGTGAACTGCCAGGTCAGGCTCGCCAGGAACACCAGTCCGGCGACGACGACCACGACCGGAGGAGAGAAGCGGTGCACGAAGAAGTCCGACGTCGCCTCGCCCATCGCGGTGGTGAGGAGCTTGATGCCCCAGAAGCCGATACCGATGGCCGGGACCTTGGACGCGCGGTAGCGATGCGTCGCGAAGAAGTGCAGCATGAGAGACCAGTCTACGACCGGGTGCTGAGCGCCCTCTCGTCAGCCTTCGTAGTAGGAAGCGACGGCGTCGAAGGCTCGGTCGAGCCGCGCGAGTCCCTCGCGCGCCTCGTCGGGGGTGATGGTGCACGGCGGCACGACGTGGACCCGATTGAAGTTGTTGAAGATGAGGAGCGACTCTCGGCGACACGCCGCCACGAGTTCGTTCATCGCGGGCGAGCTCGACCCGTACGGCGCGAGCGGTGCGCGCGTCTCTCGGTTCGTGACCAGTTCGAGGGCGAAGAAGACGCCGAGTCCGCGCACGTCGCCGATCATCTGGTGCTTGGCCGCGAGCGCCTCGATGCCGGGACGCAGCACCTCCTCACCGATGCGGCGCGCGTTCTCGATGATGCCCTCGCGCTCCATCGCCTCCATCGAGGCCACCGCCGACGCGCAGGCCAACGGGTGCCCGGAGTAGGTGAGACCTCCGGGGTAGACGCGATCGGCGAACGTGTTGCAAATGGCCTCGTTGATGACCACCCCGCCCAGTGGCAGGTAGCCCGAGTTCACGCCCTTGGCGAAGGTCACGAGGTCGGGGGCGACGTCGTGCTGCTGATAGGCGAACCACGAGCCCGTACGGCCGAAACCCGCCATGACCTCGTCGGCGATGTAGACGATGCCGTAGCGGTCGCAGAGCTCGCGCACGCCCTGCAGGTAGCCGGGGGGCGGGACCATGATGCCGGCCGTGCCGGGAACCGACTCGAGGATGATGGCCGCGATGGTGGAGGGACCTTCGAACTGGATCGTCGACTCGAGGTGCGCGAGCGCCCGTTCGCACTCCTCGGTCTCGGTGGTGGCGTAGAACTGCGAGCGGTAGAGGTACGGCCCGAAGAAGTGCACCACGCCCGCGGTGCCGTGATCGTTGGCCCAGCGACGCGGGTCCCCGGTCAGGTTGATCGATGTCGAGGTCGCTCCGTGATAGCTGCGGTAGCGAGCGAGGACCTTGTGGCGTCCGGTGTGCAGTCGCGCCATGCGCACCGCGTGCTCGACCGCCTCGGTGCCCCCATTGGTGAAGAACACCTTCCGGGCTCCCGAAAAGGAGTGATCGATGATGAGTTCGGCGGCCCGGGTGCGCGCCACGTTGCCGTGCTGGGGCGCGATGGTGCAGAGCAGGTCAGCCTGCTCCTTGATGGCCGCGACGACCGACGGGTGCTGGTGGCCGATGTTGACGTTGACGAGCTGTGAGGAGAAGTCGAGGTACGTCTGGCCGTCCATGTCGGTGACGTAGACACCGTGAGCGTCCTTCACCATCATGGGGTTGATGGCATTCTGGGCCGACCAGGAGTGAAAGACTGCCGCCTTCTCACGTTCGAGGTCGGATAGGGCTGAGCGGTCGACGGACATGTCTCTTCCTTTGAGGTCTCTATGCCCACGCTAACTCACCGCCCCGCAGCGGACCGCGCCGCCACGCGAGAGCGTCCGGGTCGAAAGTCCGCTACGGTCTTGGCTCGTGGATGATGAGGAGCTCCTACGGCGATTCCTGGGTGGGGACCGTGACGCGTTCCGCACCCTCGTCCAGCGCTATCAGACGGTCCTGATACAGATCGCGCGCTACTACGTCAACTCGACCGCCACCGCCGAAGACGTGGCCCAAGACACCTGGATCGCGGTCTTGAAGGGTGCGGAGCGCTTCGAGGGTCGCGCGAGCTTCAAGACCTGGCTGTTTCGCATCGTGGCCAACCGGGCTCGCTCGACCGGCACTCGCGAGAAGCGTCAGATCCCCGTGGACCCCACCGACCCGGTCGCCGGCGACCGGTTCAACGTCGAGGGGATGTGGAAGGAAGCCCCCACGTCCTTCGCGGACCTGCTCGCCGACGCGCAGGCCAACGCCGAGTTGGCCCACGCCGTGCGCAGGGCTATCGCCGACCTTCCGGAACTCCAACGATCCGTCGTAACGCTTCGCGACGTCGAGGGACTATCAACTAGTGAGGTTGCGTCACTGCTGGACCTGTCCGAGGCGAATGCCCGGGTGGTGCTGCACCGGGGGCGCGCTCATATCCGTGAGACGGTGGAACGAGTGGCGAAAGGAGATCGCTGATGGCACTGGTCAAGGACATCAACTGCCGCGCGGCGGTCCGGCTGATCGGGGACTACCTCGAAGGCCGATTGTCGCGACGGGACCGACGCCGCCTCGAGCGACACCTCGCGTCGTGCGACGCGTGCAGCGCGTACCTCGAGCAGATGCGCGCCACCATCGCCCTGACCGGCCAGGTCGGTCCCGAGGACCTGAGCGAACAGGCCCTGGAGGACCTGATGGACGTCTTCGACCGTTTCCGTCGCGAGGGCGACGCCGGCGAAGAGGGCGCCTAGTTCGCTCAGTGCAGGTGGAGTGAGAAGAACTCCTCGATGCGTCGCCACGCGTCGGCGGCGGCCTCGGGGTCCGGTCCCATCCCGGCGACCTTCAACAGGGGGCGCAGCGGTCGTGGCCCCACCGGCGCGTCGTTCATGAAGGAGTGCCCCGCGCCGTCGTACTCCTTGACGTCGTGGGCGACACCGGCCGCGGATAGGGCGTCATCCAACTTCGCCGCGACTCCTTTGAGCGATCGGTCCCGGGAGCCGTAGGACGCGACCACCGGGCAGGCGTGGGCGAGAGCGGCTTCGAGGTTCTTGGGCAGTTGGCCGTAGTTGACGGCCGCGGCGTCGAATCCGGTGCTGGCGCTGACGAGGGCGAAGCCACCACCCATGCAGAATCCGATGACTCCCACCTTCGTGGTGCAGTCATCGTTGTCCTCCAGCCATTCTCGTGCGGTCTCGATGTCGGTGTACGCCCGACCCGCGCCGCTGAAGAGCGATCGCATGGTGGCGACGACGCAGCGTTTGGCGCCCCCCGCCGAATAGAGGTCGATCGCCAACGTCAGGTATCCGGCGCGGGCCATCCGCTCAGCCTGTCGGCGCATCACGTCGTCCACGCCGAAGATCTCGTGCACGAGCACCACGCCCGGCCACGGGCCGTCCGCGTCGGGCCGGGCGAGGAAGCCGCGCAACGGGAACGAACCGTGACGGGCCACCGATAGGACGCTGAGATCGACGTCACTCATCGCCTCAGGGTACCTCGCTTGGGACGTCGCGCGTCGCCGATGACGAGCGACGTCACTGGTCACAGGTCCTCGCGGGGAGTCCGGGACCAAGAGTTTCTGTGAATCCGATGTCGACCTTGCGACAGGGCAGGAGCGGGGGTTAGCCTCTGGCGCAGCGAGCCATGTTCCTTCGTTCGCGCCCGCGGGGCGTTGACTGCTGCGTTGCTATCGCAGTGACCACGATCGAGGGGCGACGTGGTCTCGTCGGGATGTGTCGACGACGAATGGAGAATATCGTGCGTAGGAGCAAGTTCTGGGCATCGGCCAGCGTGGTACCCCTCGTGATCAGCGGTCTGTGGGCGGTGCCGTCCCAGGCGGCGCAACCCGTGCGGTCGCTGGGTGCGACCCACCAGGCACCGCTGACGCCCGCCCAAGCCCGCGCGCTGTCGGTCAACGTCAATCAACGCGTGATCGTGGTGCTGAAGAATCAGTTGTCGAGCGTCCCGGCATCTCGCAGCCACGTGGTCGCGCGACGCCACGCTGAAGTCGTCATGCAGAATCCCATCCTCAATGAGTTGCGCCTGACCAGGGCCACGCGAGTGCACACCTACACCGTCATCAACGCCGTGGCGGCCACCGTGTCGGCGGGTGAGCGCGCACGACTCGCCAACAATCCCGCGGTCGCCGAGGTGATCCCCGACCAGATCATCCAACTCGCTCCGGTCACCACTGCGTCGAGCAACGCGCCGGGCGATGCTCACACCCGTGGACGCACACCGGTGCCCGGCACCTGTTCGACCAACCCCAACAGGCCCGCGCTCGAACCTCAGGCCCTGTCGGCGATCCACGCCGATTCGAGCGATCCCAACGCCAAGACCGCTCGCTCGCTGGGCATCACGGGAGCCGGCGTGACCGTGGCATTCATCGCCGATGGCCTGGACACGTCGATCGCCGACTTCCAGCGCAATCCCGCCTACGCCAGCGCGGGCTCTCCCGCGGGCAGCCCGGTGTTCGTGGACTACAAGGACTTCAGTGGTGAAGGTACCGCCGTTCCCACGGGCGGGGTCGAGGCGTTCCTCGACTCGAGCTCCATCGCCGCGCAGGCCAATACGACCTACGACATCTCCAACTTCAGTGCGTTACCACTCAAGACGCAGTGCTACATCCGCGTCGAGGGCGTGGCACCCGGTGCGAACCTGGTCGGCCTGGACATCTTCGGCGCCGAGGACGGCGGTTTCAACTCGTCGTTCCTGCAGGCCATCGACTACGCGGTGAGCGACCACGTCAACGTCCTCAACGAGTCGCTGGGCAACAACTACTACCCCGACGACCAGGCGAGTCTCGACCTCATCAAGCAGGCCAACGACGCCGCGGTCGCCGCGGGCGTGACCGTGACGGTCTCGAGCGGTGACGCCGGCGTCACCAGCACCATCGGCACTCCGGCGACCGATCCGCTCGTCATCTCCGCCGGCGCCTCGACCACCTACGAGGTCGCCTCGCAGATCGGGTACGGGGGCTTCCAGTTCCCCGGCGTGACGGGATACCTCAACAACAACATCAGCGCGCTGAGTTCCAGCGGCTACGAGCAGAGCGGGGCGACCATCTCACTGGTCGCGCCGGGGGAGTCCAACTGGATCGCCTGCAGCCTCAACACCGCCCAGTACAGCGAGTGCACCTCCCTCGCGGGCAACTCGGCGGCCTTCAATGAGAGCGGCGGCACGAGCGAGTCCGCTCCCCTGACGGCGGGCGCCGCGGCCCTGGTGTACCAGGCGTACGCCAAGACCCACGCCGGAGCCTTCCCCACGCCGGCGCTGGTCAAGCAGATCCTCACCAGCACCGCCGACGACATCGGTGCGCCCGGCGACCTGCAGGGATCGGGACTCCTCGACGCCTACCGCGCGGTCCTCGCCGCGGAGGCCTACCAGGCTCCCGTGCGTGCGCGCACTCCCAACACTCTGCTCGAGAGCACCCCGCAGTTCAACGCCGTGGGCGTGGGAGGCAGCACCCAGAACTTCACTGAGCAGCTGACCAACCTCGGTGGTTCGCCCGAGACCGTCAACCTCTCGAGTCGCACGTTGGGCGCGTACGCGCCGATCAAGACCACCACCGTGAACTTGAGCGACTCGACGAGTGCCAAGAGCGTCGACTACCAGGGCATCACTGACAACGTCGAGGTCGTGCACTTCAACGTGCCGCGTGGCGTCGACCGTCTCAATGGCGCGATCGCGTTCCAGGGATCATCGAGCGCCCTCGCGTCGCGCGTGCGCTTGGCCCTGGTCACCCCCGACGGCCAATTGGCCGATTACTCGTTGCCCCAGGGCGTTGGCAATTACGGTGACGCCCAGGTCGCCGCCCCGGAGCCGGGTCGCTGGACCGCGTACATCTGGAGTCGCGACTCCGCTGACGGCGGCACCACGGGTCCCGTCGTCTTCGGAGCGAGTGTGGCCAATTACGTCGACTTCGGCCGGGTCTTCCCGAGCGAGATGACGATCCCGGCGGGCGCGACGCGCAACGTCTCGTTGTCGGTGCAGATCCCCAGCACGCCGGGCGACAGCGCCGGCTCCCTGGTGGTCTCCCTGGCCGACCAGGCGAACGTGGCGATCCCGGTGACCCTGCGCTCACTGGTGCCCTCAGGACCCACGTCGTTCACCGACGTGCTGACCGGTGGCAACGGCCGCGCGAGCTTCACGGGGGTGACCAAGTACTACCAGGTGAACGTGCCCGCGGGATCACCGGCGCTGAACGCCACCGTGACCCTGGCCGACAATCCCAACAACGGCCTCTACGTCTGGCTCGTCGACCCCAGCGGCCAGTCCCAGGCGTTCCAGAGCAACGCGCTGATCACGCAAGACAGTATGGGCAACCCCTCGCTGAGTCCGACGCTCGGGGCCAATGCGCACGTGCTCAAACCGACCGCAGGAGTGTGGACTGTCATCGTCACCTTCGCACCGGCAGTCTCCGGAGCCGCTCTGAGCGAACCCTTCACGGTGGCACTCGATGAGAAGGCGCCCGCCGTGACCTCGAGCGCGGTGCCATCGGGCGCTACCATCGCCGCGGGTTCCACGCTCACCGCGCAGGTGACCGTGACCAACACCGGCACCGCGCCGGAGGCGTACTTCGTGGACGGTCGCCTCAATTCGTACACCCAGTACGACCTGCCGTCACTCACGAGTCCTTCGACGACGGTCCCGGCCAGCGTGTTCAACAACGTGCCGCTCTACCTGGTGCCCAGCGAGACCACCGCAATCCAGGGCACGGCGACGACCACGGGAACCGATCCGATCCAGTTCGATCTCGGCGCTCCGACGGGTGACCCGGACGTCGCCTCGGGACAGGGCCTCAGCGTCGCCGCCTCGGCGACGGGCAATCCGGTCACCGCCGGACTCTGGGACGTCGCGCCTGACGTCGTCGGACCTTTCGGCGCCACGGGCCCGGCGACCGCCACGGTCAACACCACGTTGACCGCGACGACCCAGGCGTTCGACCCGGGTGTGACGTCGTC
>Ga0209698_10004831_pt1 | contig 14683 bp, 13 predicted proteins | sample LitLauG_LLR_2012_FD_187203 | JGI IMG/M metagenome (GOLD analysis project Ga0209698, IMG submission 187203) | Freshwater sediment microbial communities from Pennsylvania, USA - Little Laurel Run_MetaG_LLR_2012 (SPAdes) (version 2) | ecosystem: Environmental > Aquatic > Freshwater > Creek >...
TTCCCGCTTGCGGCGGGCTAGCCACTCTGCGCGCGGTGTGGGGACGCTGTATCCGTTGCTGCCGTTGCCGTTTGTGGATGTCATGATCGGACGCCTCTTGGAATTTGGTGAGTCTGATTATATCCGTGTTGTGGGGTCGTGGCGGATGTGCGGTCGTTTTCGTGACGGCAATTTAAGGGCAATCACCACGAAGGGCACGAAGGTACACGAAGGATGGCGTACTCGCGCGTGCTGTATTGGAGATTCTTCGAGGGGGCAGATGATAGTGGCCCTTTCTTTCAGGTGCCACAGTTCTCCAACGTTGTGCAATAGAACCTAACGGAGTGACTTAAAGAATTGGTGGACCTGGTCGGGATCGAACCGACGACCTCTTCCATGCCATGGAACTCGGAAAATCGTATCTTACTGACGGTAAAGACTTTAACAGTCGGATCAGTCGGCCAGAACCGCTAAAATCGGCGCGTTTTGACACCAAATCTGACACCAAATTGGGCCCGGGGGCTGATAGTGGCGGATCAAGCCCTCATCTTTCACGTTGTGGGGTCGAAGACTGTAAGCGTGCAAAGTAGCTTTCAATCCAGCACGGTTTAAGAACTCTCGTGGTGGGGCGGTGAAGTCGCTTCGCTCATTACTTTTTATCCAGATATTCGCCGGGAACATCATCCTGCGGCACCTCATGCGTGCGAACCTCTTTCTCGTCAGTGTCAGCAGCGTGTTCCACCCCCATTACTGCGTCGGCCTCGAACGCGTTTCCTTCCTCGAGCAACTCCTCCACACTCTCCGAATCCGCACCTTCGACGTTGGACAATCCCTGTAAATCTCCTGATTGCGTCCCCGATCTCGCTCTCAATCCTTCGAGTGCGAATGCCTCCGTATTCACGCTCTGTTTCTTCCCCTGAACTCGTTTCTTAAGCGTGCCCGCCGTCTTGGCACGGGTTGTCTTCTTGCCGAGGGCCTTCGTTTTCAGTACCACCTTTTTCAAAACGGCCTTTTTCTTCACCAACTTCTTCTTTGGGGTTTCCCTCTTTTTGGCCAGCTTCTTTTTAGCCGTCATCTTCATCGGCTTGCCTTTCTTCTCGGCAGTTCCATTCGGCTTCGTGTACTTCTTCTTAGTTTTCCTTTCGGCCATACGCGCAGTCTACCACCGGCATACGCATGACCCACGAAACCGAGCTAGATCCAGAGCGACACCCCACAGGACGCTGAACTGCGCAGTCTGGGATCGCCGTTGGCGCACATCGGAACCCGCGCCCCAGAGGGGCGACGCCAAGATCTTTTTGCGCGCATAGGCCGACAGGTGCTCGTCGTTCCGCGACGTCACCAGCAACCGGTAGGCAATTTCCGGATGGTGACGCCGCGAGCGGAAAGTTCTCCAAGCAATTGCGCCACTCCCGGAGAAACTTCACGCTCACCCGGGACGATTACCGCCCATTCCAGGTTCTCTCGAAACTCTTTTGACTTAATCTCCCACTGGCCGAAAGACGACGATTTTGCCTCGCCAATTTGGATGATTGACCAGTACCGCACCAACACCAATGCGGTAGCATCGTCAGGTAATGGCCCGGACAAAATGAAGTGGTTATTTCCATGCACCAGGATTCCGACCATTGAATTTCAAGCCTCCAAACGCGGATCGGGAACCGGGTAGCCAATTGCGAAATGGTAGACGACTTGTCCTAGCTCAGGGGCCAATCCCAGATATCGGTTCACTTCCTCATCAAAGAACGCTCCGATACCCGTTGCTCGCAGGCCGAGCGCCTCGGAAGCAAGATACATTCGTTGACCAATTGCACCCGCCTCGAAATGCACGTAGCGATATCCACGATCGCCGTAACCGCGGGCAGCATTCTCAAAATCGCCGATCATCGAGAATGCCAGGCAAGCATTACCTGCCAGATCTTGCCCCAAACTGAGAGCTGCCGCTACCAGACGTTGGTCCCCTTCCTTGATTTTCTCCAGCTCGCCATGCTCCGGCCAATAGCGGTAAACACCAGGCGCCAAGCCTTCGACGCGGTGGACGTAAAGATACAGGTGGACGAAACGAGCTGTAGCGAAATCGGCGAAGAGAGGCTCTTTTGTAGTGGAGAGGAGAGTTGCAAGTTGCGAGAAGGAGATGGACTCGCCCCCGCCCCTGAAATCAAGAGCGGAACGCCGGGTACGAACGACGTCGCAGAAGCTGCGGCCTGTGGAGACATGAGGGGGCAGGCTAATTTCGCCGCGACCGGATGCCTTCGGCTGGCCAGGAGCGGGGATGGTCGCTTCCTTGCAGAGCTTCGTAGCAGCGTGGATTCTTTCAATCAATGGATAAGGCACTTGCTCTTCCGACAGCGGGTTGGGGTGACCACCCAACAAAATCGTCTCGACTGGATCCAACACCCTCAAGGGAATGGATGGACCTTGAAGTTCGACGATCAACATGGGCCACTCATCTTGACTGAGGAGACACCCTTCCGCCATTCTGTCATCCGAGAAACGGCCAAGCGCAAAGCTTTCGCACCCGATGGATCGAGCAGCCAGAGTGAGAGCCTGCCAGGCATGTCCGATGTCGTGCAAGCAATACCGATATGCCCGGTTCTGGTATTTCCACGCTTCGCGCCAGGCGATGCTGGTCAGAACGAAAACAAGCGGGGCCGAGCTGTCAACAAGTTTCCCGCCAAATTCTCCCGTGGCCCGTTGTTCCGCCGTGTGGGAAGAGGGACGGTAATGATAGAGGCCGTCGGACCAATCAGCGAGGCCCTGGGTATAGAAGTGAAATTCGGTCGGGTGCAGATTGCCGGAAGAAGGATTCACGCGCAGTGCGTATGTGGATCCGGTTGACGGTACTCGTTTGGACGCGCTGATCGAGGCTGAATAGAACATCAATTGTGAAAGGAATTCCGCACCACTCCGGGCGGATGTATTCCCAGTTTTCCCCTCGAGTACTTCGAGAGCTGAAATGTGCGGAGCCGGCGGGTCGGCCGGTAAATCGAGGATGGGTACGCCCTCATAATGCCGAAACGGATTGGGCATGTTGGCCCAATCGAGATAGTGCTGAATTCGCCGCACCGATTCGACACTGTGCTTCGTCAACTCATGGTATTCGCGCCAGGTCATGTTGGGTGAATCCTGAGGTGACCCTACGTGCAAAACAGACATTCGGATATTGTCTGAGATCAATTGTCAGCTAGAGAGCGTATCAAACGAAAGGCTTCCCCACGCCCAAGCAGGTACACGAAGTGGTGTTCCGGATTCGTGCCAGCGTTGCCTGACCGTAAGGAATGGCGAAATCTCATTAGAACGACCGAGACTTCAGAAAGCCAAAGTCATCATCAAGCGGGACGTCTGTACGTGAAGCTTCTTTAATGGAATTATTGACGGATTTACATGCCTGCGCTTTTTCTTCATTCTGAAGATTGAGGCGTTGAAAGACAAACCCCGGCTTAACATCCATAACGCCTGGGAGAAGTGCCGCTTTGAATTCTCTATCGAAAATGAAGCAATCGATTGAATTACTACGTGGCGCGCCAATCACGATGTGCTGAGGGAACGGAAAGGTTAAATCCGCGACTTCTAGCGAGATAGCCTTAAAAAGTGGGGCTACGCGTTCGCGACAGTCACCCGCTAGAGGTACCCCGCAGAAGACGTAGCGACGGGCTCCCAAAGTCATGGCAATCATGCCTGGTGCAATATCGGCCAGCGAGTACACGCCACCCGTCTTTGCAGCGTTACCCACCAGACCGATCTCGTCGAAATCTAGGTTCAGAGTCTGCTCGGGCAGATTGTACTTAAGCGTAGTTCTTGCGGGAAGTTCGTCGGACCATGATATGCGAAATGGCCGCCCCGAGGGCTGGTACGTCGGTTTATCCAGTGTGTCGGTTCGCTGATAGGCATAGAGCCTAACGTATATGTCGAAGGCATTAAACGACGACCGAAGTTGTGTTTTTGTCGATGGGAAAAGCCCAGAGGACGTAGGAATAGAATACGTAGAGCGATTTGGGCCTACAGACTGAAAGGTGCACTTCAGAGGAGAGCTTTGGACCTTGCAATCAGAGTTTCTCCTTATTCGAGCTCTTAACCATTTTTCATATTCCCGAGCTCCCGGGAAATCTTCCGACATACTTACTCGCACTGTTAGCTTCATTTCGCGCAGGGGATAGAGTCCTCGCTGCACCGACAGCATCAGTAGTTGACTCTCTTTCGCAGCATCGCGCGCTTTCTTTTGGCCCGCTGCGAAATCATAGACGCTCGTGCCGACCCCTAGGAGCCCGGCCACGATAATCCCAGCCAGTGCAATCTTGCCGTTACGGGTGAGCCGTCCGTCGTCCTCGCGGGTCTTTGTACCAATTCCTAGCATGCCGAACGCAGCTGCTGCGAGTCCTGAGAAGAGCTTCAGCAGGAACCCGAACATTTCGGACGTAAAGAAATCAACGATCATTTTCACGGCGTAGTGTAAATGGATTCTACTACCGCCGTCGGCTTGGGCACTGTGGAATTGCCGGCCCAAAAACGGGCTTGGGGAAGATCGATGGCGATGTCCTCGAAGCCGACTTTTGGTCCGTGGTGTCGGTTGTTGCGATCTGGTTGGTGGTTGAATTCGCGCCAGGGTCTGGTACTTTGACCAGCGCGCGAACGGACGGCGCGCAAGTTTGCGAGAACACTTCCTTCAATCGAGGCTGCACTCACGCCTAAGCAGCACGATGCTCTGCATCAGATTGTCGTTGTTTCCTACGGGGGCGTAGCCAGCAGAACACACACAACTGATCTCACTTATGACGCAGATATTCGACGTAGACGTGTTTAACCCACTGACAGACATCCGTCCATGGCGCGGTTCCGAGCGGTACCTTCTTTCCGGGTCGTCCTGTCTCTGGTAGATGCACTAACAGACATTGACACGGGAGACTAAAAGCGTTGATGCAATGGAGGGCCTTGAAGTAAACATGATTGCAGACAAAAGTGCCGGCGTGGTTGGAAATCGCTACCGGCACCCCTTTCTTCGACAAGCGTTTGCATAAGCTGTCAACTGGTGCCGTGGAGAAATACGCAGCCGGTCCCTTTCGCAAGATTGGGCGGCCGTGTCGAATGACGCCCCGATTATCGGGTATGGACGAGTCATCGAGGTTCAATGCCAAGCGTTCAAGACAAATCCCGTCCCGGTCCTCGGCTAACCCGAGTAACAGTATCTTCTCGGGGCAGATTCTCTTAACTAGGCTAACAATCTGGCGGCCGGAGACTTCAAAATCGGTTCGCAGTCGATGGATGTGGAGACGGGCCTGCTTTGGTCCGACCCACGCCGGAAATTCTCTGAGGATCGCTTCGGACGGGTTGAACGAGCTTTGTGCAAACGGCTCGAACCCGGTGACTAATACTCTCGCCATACAATCCGTATTCGAAAGTCGATAGGCACTGCGTGACCTCCTATCCAGATTTCCGCTAGGCACGATCCAGTCATCATACCAAGAAGTGTCCTCGACAACATCTTGGTGACGGAGAAGCTCATCCCCAAGCTTCTTCGGCATCGGTCAAGATGGCATGGAAAGCATCTTTGTAAACGAGGACCGGACTGGAGCATTCGACTTTGAAGACGCGCGCCGTTAGTTAGGGAGTGAAGCAAAGAATAAAACAAGGATCGCATTGACATGACGCTCACCAGAGCATACGATTTTGCGCAATTGGTGCTATGTAATTCGAAACGAGATAGCCCAGGTCGAAGGGGAATCCTTAGGTATCGAAGACAAGGAGCACTGCGATGAGCCCAATGGGGAGAAGGTTGATCTTATTGCGTACGGTTTTGTTGATCTTGGCCTTTTTTTCGGTGGTTCTGTTCGGAACGCCGAATCCGGTGTGGGCCCAGAAGGGCGGCACGACGCCTACAAGAAAACGCCCCGTCGTCTATTTCCATTTTGCGCCAGATGGATGTGAAAATTGCCGAGGCCTCGCACCGGATATCGAGCGGTTCTATGAGGAACACGGCTCGGAATATGATGTCCGGGGAGTCGTCATCACGCGCTGGGGGCGCCATGATGCGACGGCAGTAAAGAACTTCGTCCGGACCGCGGGCATAAAGTTTCCGATTGTCGGCTTCAATTCGCTTGCGGCTACCGAATCCCCAAATCCTGGTTTCGTTCTAGTCCAGGGTACGCCACGGAAAAGACGCCCCTCCAGCAAGTACGTACCACCCGTACCACCTGCAGTCCGTAACGCTAACACTCGTCAGCATCCTCTGGTCCAAGTCTATGATCCTGAAACCCAAGTGACTCGTGTGGCCTCAGTGGGCAACGTTGAGTATACGAGCATGGTAGAGCGGATAAGGGTCGTTTCTAGCGGCGGCACTGGGCCTGTCCTCCGAGGTTCGACTTGAGGATAGCTGTGTGCTTGGGGCTCAAGCACAATGATTGAGGATGTGAGTGACCAGGCTATGAACGTGCATTAAGCGGAGTTACGCTGCGCCACGGTCATTCGTTCCAGCACGGTCTAGGGCGGCGAGAAGCTGAAGTGATGCTGCGACGCTCTCTTGATCAGAGACACTACGGGCGAGCGCGATACTCTTATTGAGTGTCCGGCGAGATCTGGCCAGTCTACCTCGTGCGCGGTAAACGGCACCGAGCTGGTAAAGCGCATCCGCCTCGCCAATGACGTCTTTGGCGGCGTGGTACAGTGCCCGTGAGCCTAGGTGGCGCGATTCCGCTTCATCGTACTTCTCCATCGATTGAGCCAAAATCCCAAGCTGATTAAGAGCGCGCGCCTGAGCGCGCTGGTCACGGACGCGCGTAGCAGTCTGCATGCTAGCACGGTACATTTTCTCTGCGTTGGCGTAGTGGCAGTTCCTCTTCTCTTCCTCCGAATAGTTCTGGTTGCCTTGATCCTGGTGCAACCTACCGATTTGATACAACGTCCATGTCATGCCCGCGTAGTCTTTGAAACTCCGCGCGATTCGCAGACTTCTAGCATACTGATGCCTAGCCTCGCCATCGTCGTGAAGTTCATGGTATAGCATTCCGAGTTGGTGGCGAGTCTGTGATTCTCCCGTTTTGACCCCAGCATCCTCCCATTCTCTCAGTGCGCCCAAGTACATATCCCTTGCGCGCAGGAGCTCACGTTTTTCCTCGTGTAGGAACGCCTGCTGATGCATCACCGACGCCATTCCGACTCGGTCCTTGAGCTTCTGAAAAACAGTGCAAGCACTGTCCAAGGCGGTTTCGGCACGACGGTGCCTGCCTTGAATTTGAAAAACTGCAGCTAGTTGCTGGAGTGCTGCCGCTTTCCGTGCCAAGTCCCTTTGCTTGCCAGAGACACTTAGGCACTTCGAAAGCCACCGTTCCGCCTCGTCAAATTGCGATCTCTGCAAGCACAGGGCCCCGAGAGCATAAGTGGCGGATGCAAAGGCAGGTCCCGAGCGACCCCGATCAAGCCGAACCGCCCGCTCGAAATAGGAACGCGCTCTTCGAAAGTCACTCAACACCCGATACACCTCGCCGAGGCCGATTAGCGCCAGGGCTAGATCCCCCAAACTGCCGGCTGCCTTCCGCAATCGAGCAGAAGTCAAATAGTGCTGAATCGCCTTCCTGGGTTTCAGATGCGTGAAATAGAATGCACCCAGCTGGTAGTGACCCAAGGCAGCGTCCAACTCCGTACTCTTCAACGTGGCTTCGGCTTCAACCATGGACTTGCCGCTATCTCCTCGCCGCCGACAACGTTGCACCTCCGTCCGCGTCTTCTCCAGAAATTTGTCGAACTCCTTCGAGCTCTGCAAGTACAGGCGCTCTGCATTACTCAAATCCTCTGATTGATTGCGCCGTTCCCGGAACTGGCCTTCTGCGAACTGAAACCGTGCCTTGCATCTCTTACATACCTCGGACAGGCTGCGAGCCAAAGCTGCAAGATGCTCGCACTCGGTGAATTGACCGCTGCGGAGAAACCCCTCGAATGTAGCACTCCACAGTAAAATTCCTTCAGGCTCATTTCTTTCAAAAGTCAGCCGAATCCCCTCCACCGTGCAACCAATGCTCTTAGCATTTAGACGAGTGCCGTGGGCTTTGGAATGGTCTTTCATAGGTGCCCTTTCTGGCTTTTCCTGAAATAGTCGGCCCATTTCTTCGTCAATCTCGCATATTCCTTCTTATTTTGCACCTCAAGCCGTCTTCTAAGAATGTCGCGGATGCCCTCATGGAACTGAAGACCATATGGATGCGGGCGCACAAAACTATAGCCCCTGATTCTCTGATAGATCTTCTTAGCTCTTGCCTCGGATACGCCCAGGATATAGCGGATCGAGCCTCGATCAAACCACTCCGCAACGATTCCCTTCTCCAGAAAGTCACGCACATCTTCAACACCCTCCTCCTCTAGGAGCCTTTTCAACAGCTCTTCGGCGATTGCTTCGGACGCTACGCTGATTTTAGAGACAGCATCCCAACCACGAGCCTTCCGGCTCAAATCGCACGCCAGAGCGAGGCAAAGAGGGTATCCCTTCGTGACTTCATAGACCGCATCGAGAGTTTTGTGGTCCTGGAGGCCATGGTGCCTTAGATAGGCTTTCGTGTCGGACTCGCTAAGGGCCTCAAGCAAATGCGACGATACGCCAAGCCGATTGGCAAACTTCTGAGCCTGACTACGGCCAAACAAAACCGCAGTCGCGCCGGAGGGAAGATTGGGCAAGAGTTTCGTCGACAACCATTCCTCAACGCTCGGATTATGATCAAGTTTTTCCCACGTATCCACAAAGAGAACGAGACGCCGGGAATATGCCAGTGACGTTACTCCATGAACAAACGATTCAGCCAAAGTACCGTCCACCTCGCGCAGGTATCTCTCCAAGGCCTCACGACGAACGAAAACGGGGTGCGTCAGCGGGCGACGGTAGGGCGTCTTAAGAAATCCAAATTTGTTGAAAAGGCCGGTCACGTCCCCATGCTGGATGATGGCGGACGTAATCTGATCATGTTCCTCGACAAGATGGTTAAACTCTCGAAAGGCATGCTGGACCTCTTCAAAACTCCATCGTGCGACGTGCAGGTTGTCACTACTCACTAACATGTCTCGCAGCTTGCAGGCTATCGCTCGAACGGTCACGTTAAAGAGTGAGTAGAGGTCGACCGTCGCGCTTGGAATCTGTTGACTCTTGCACCAGCCGCTAAGCTTTTCGCACAAGGTTGTCTTGCCGATTCCCGCAGGACCGTAAATGTTAAGGATCGACCGCGATTTTGTCGCCTCCATCATTCCCTTCAGGAGGTCAACTTCCTTGCCTCTGCCAACAATGTAGGGTTGACCGCCCTTCGGGCGGCTCGTATGCCCCACATGGGATTCGTCTGCCACAACCGGTGCTAGCTGCCCGTTCGATGGAGTCTCGGACGGCGCTGGACCATCTCGTTTGCCGCCCCGCTCAATAAGGAGGGGAGTCTTCTGTAGAGAGTACGCGAGGAACTGGGCCGCGTTATTGGCGGCTAATTGTTGGCTCTCGGACTTGTTCTCTCGCTTGTTCCCATCGGCCCAGTCGCAGATGGCTTTGATGACGATCCACTGAACGTTGTGCTCGGCGCAGGCATAGTACAGCCCTGCGCCTTCCATTTCACCGCCTATTGCTTCAGGGAAGAGCTTAAGTAGTCCGTTTCGGAAGGCCTTGTTGTCAATCAGCTTTTCGCTGCTGAGGATGAGGCCTTGTTTCACGGGGCGGTCGTTCCAGCCCGCTTGCGCGAATTCCTGGAAAAAATTCAGCACTTGAGGAGAGGCGCCTACGATGTCGCCCCGAGGGGTAACCCGTCGTCGGCCAACCCTCTGCGGGTCAGAGCAATGAATCTGACTAGAGATCAGGATGTCCCCAATTCGTTGCTTCGCGTCGTCGACTCCATAAGCTATACCGACGGCGATGACGGCACCCGGTTGTAAAAATCTTATGGCCTTGTCAACCGTGTCGCGCATGCCTCCCCGTCGCTCTCCTCCCATTTGCGAGAGCGCATGAAAGAAAGTGACGTTGTGTAAGGAGCCTAGATGATGGTAAACCCGATCGGGTCCGGGCACGGCCTCGGCAGTCTCGCCTGTCACCTGCTGGAATGCATCCCGCAGCGCATTCCTTTCGTGCCCGTTGACGGTAACTAGCAGGATATGTGCAGGAGGTGCCATATGTTTAGATTCTAGATTTAGATTGCAATAGTATCAGCCTTGAAGACCCGGATTATTCGCTTGTGTGCAGGTAGCGGGTGGACCAAAAAGGAGTAGCGGGGGAGCTGGGGGCCAGGCCGGATAGTGTAGCCGACTCCTTTTGAACCGTTGAATCCGATCCAGTCCCTTCCACGTCCTCCGAAGACAGACGCGATTAGAATTTTCCAGCAAAGGTTGTACTTCCAGGTGGATCGAACCACCGTTGCTCAGTCAAGGTGCGATCCGTACGAAGAACTTGGCCCCTTTGTGGAGCAGGGTAATCACAACCCAAGCGACTCAACTGCTACGGTCGATGTGTAGCACCCCGCGTCGTGGCCCGCAATCGAAGGAGGGGGTCAGCAGTCAAAGTGCGATCGGTGGAAAGAAGATGGTGTTCCACACGCCGGGAGAACGCTCAAAAGCGAACTCTGCAACAAAGCCCCGCTCCAGTGCTCCTGGGATCTTAATCAACTCGGGGCCGCCAACCAGAATGTGATTTGTGAAGAAAGAGTGGTCGGCCCCGTGCAAGGGTAACCGCGATGAAACATCAAAGAAGGTTCTGGTCCCCAGTCAAAGTGCGATTAGTGAAAAACATTGGCAGCGGATCTGTACGAGAAACCAGTCCTGATCTCCAAACCTTGGCTCGACCGGCGCTCCGCTTTCTACGCCACAAAGTCCGATTGGTGAAAGAAAGCTGACGACGATAACGCAAGGAACCCGGTTCGGGAAACATGAGAGCCTCGCAACGACCCCCTTGTGATTCTGCACTCCTACCGTGGATAGTCAGTAAGGTCGCGATCGGTGAAGAAAAGGTCGAGGTTCAGCGCCAAAGTAAGGTTGCAGCCCAGCCGAACGCCTTCTGGACAGTGACACTGCAATTGGTGAAAAGAGTTCGAGCCCCTTTGCCGCTCGATGCGTACGCGCCGTGACGGTCACATGTCGAGAATGCTATTACCTTCAAACGTGAATCAAATCAAGCTTCTGCAAGTGACCTTTCCCACCTTTCCAAGATTACCCATAAACCTCGCGCCTGAGAGCGGGGCCTCCGGCTCGCACACAAGAGCGGTAGCCGCGAATGCGAACCAGTTAATTCCCGTGTAGTGTCCATGCCGCAAGGGGAAACGACGTGTTCTCGTCCGCAGAGGAACTATCGGAAAAGCTACGGGCCGCACGATACATCATCGACCCCGTGACGCTTTCGGTTGTGTATCTCGCCGCCCGTATGCAGAAGCCGCTGCTAATCGAGGGACCTCCTGGATGCGGGAAGACGGAACTTGCATACGCCGTAGCCTCCGCCGCGAATGTGGCCGTGGAGCGACTCCAGTGCTACGAGGGAATCAGCGAGGACAAGGCGATTGGGAAGTTCGATGAGGGACTCCAAAAACTATTCTTGGAAACTCAGGGCGAACGTCTTGAAAAAGACTGGAGCGAGATCCGAACACGATTACACACCCTCGATTTCTTTGCAGAGGGACCGCTCCTTCGCGCATTGCGCTACGAAAATCGGCCTTGCGTGCTGCTCATAGATGAACTCGACAAAGTAGACCAAGGCTTCGAAGCCTTGCTTCTAGAAATCCTCAGTGCGTGGCAGATAACGGTGCCGAAACTCGGAACGATGGCGGCGGCAACGATTCCCTTTGTTGTGCTCAGCTCAAACGAGGAGCGACGGCTAGGCGACCCGCTTCGACGACGGTGTTTCTACCTGCGCTTCGAGTATCCAACAGTCGAGCGAGAGACCGAGATCTTAGCGGTAAGGAGCAAGAGCGACAGCCCGGGACTACGTGGACAACTCGCAGGATTGGCACACGCGCTACGCGGCTGGAACATGGAAAAGCCTCCGTCGATCGCGGAAATGTTGGACTTGGCGCAAGCTCTGGAAATCTTGGGCATGGAAGAGATTTCCCACGAGCAACGAGACTTACTGCTGCCACTGTTGGCCAAGACGGAGGCAGATCGAAAACGGTTGCTGCTGCGCGCTGGTTTTGAAGGCTTGGTCGCGGATTCGAAGCGATATCGAGATGAGTTAATGCGGCGGGCAGGGCCCGGCAAAGTGGGGCCGGGCAAAGCAGTGCCCCGGCCAGCGGAGGCCGTGGCGTGAAACGGACAGGATTAGCGTGCTTTCTGCTGATGCTGATGCAAACGGCAGCGGCGCAGGTCGCGAATAGAACTGGAGATGTACGGGGACTTTGTGCACGCTGGGCAGAGTATTACGCAACGATCTATCAAGTCCCCGTTGACCTTGTAGAAGCCATCATCGACGAGGAGTCCGGTTGGAACCCGTATGCAATTTCCGACAAAGGCGCCATCGGACTGATGCAACTGATGCCCCAGACAGCCGCGCGCTTTGGGGTTCGGAATCGATTTCATCTGGATGAGAACGTCCGGGGAGGCGTGGCCTACTTAGCCTGGCTGAACCAGAAATTCAGTGGGGATCTCCGGTTGGTCACGGCAGCCTACTACGTTGGTGAGGCACCAATCCTTTCGCGAAGACTGGAATATTCGTCTGCCGATGTGCAAGGGTACGTGAAAAGAGTGGCCAGAAGATACCGAGCCAGACGAAGACATAGGGCGATCGTCGAGTCGACGGAACAGCGTGAACTAGAGGTGGAACATGAGCATCCGTAGGGCAGCATTGGTTCTGTGCGGGTTGTTGTCGACGACTATGGTAGGCAACACACAAGTGGTAAACGTAAACCCGCAAGTACGGACAAAGGCCAGCGCGGACGGGAAGGTCACAATTGTAGAGATCGCGGCGCATTTTGTGACTGCGATCCGAATGCCGGAAGCCGTGAATTCGGTAGCGGTCGGCGACCCAGCGCTGTTTCAGGTAGAGCATTCAGAGCGAGAACCAGAGTTGGTGTTGGTGAAAGCGCTCACTGAAAAAAGCGTCCAAACCAATTTGCTCATCTCTGGTGTCCACGGCCGGCAAATCAGTTTGCTCCTGGTGAGCCGGGGAGCTTCTGCGGTTCCCGCCAAGGTGGATTTTCTTCTGCAATACAAACCGTCCGGAAGCTTTCTGGTTGAACCAGATGTCGTGCCCTTCCCATTGGTTGGGCAGACCACCCCTATCGGGAAAGCACAGCCAGTGGCAAATAGCATGGTGACCAACGGCGCTGATAGGCAGCCGTTACTGATCTCCACATCACTGGGGACAAGCGCTTCGAATATGCCGAACTCGCCACCGGAACCGGCAGTGAGCCAGGCACAACCGAGATCGTTGGATGATTTGCTAGAGCGTCAGGAACGGGCTCCTCTGCCCGTGCTGCATGGCGAACGAGAGGAAGGAGAGAAGGTCAAGGGGGATCGCTTGCGGACAGGTATTAGCGAAGTGATCGACAATGGCCAGCAGGTTGTCGTCCTGTTCTCGGTCGTAAACACGAGCAAACACGCGATCCTGCTGATGCCCCCACAGGTTCAGTTAGGGGGCAAGAGCAAGACGGGAAAAATCGTTAAGCACGATCGCTGGTCCACCGCGGAGCAGTTGACGATCATGGATTTCCGGCTGAGCCGGCGTCGTGTTGGAACTGGAGAGCGCGCAGACGGAGTAGTGGTTTTCGAGCGTCCACCGTACAAACAGTCAAACGAGACGTTGTTTCTGCAGATGGCCGAGTCGGGTGCGGTCGATCGCCCGGCCTTGGCCCCAATCGGTTTTGGAATTAGCGCGCTTCGGCAGGAGAGAGATCATGGAACAGCAAGAACTGAGAACTAGCGAAGGTCACGAAACAACCTCGAGTGTTGGTGAAGACCAGGCGCAAGCAACGATTTCGGATCAGGTACAGGAAGAACGTGAACCACTTGGTTCATTCCAGAGTCTCCGCGCTTTCCTAGACAGGGCACGACGCAATCAGAAACCCGTCTCCAGTCGTCGTGAACTGGGCCTGGATAAGAGCAAGTCGCTGTTCGTCGTGGCCGGAGCGGGCATTGCGTTGCTCTTAATCTTCTTCGGCGTCTTTTCGAGCCCGAAAAACCGCTCTCCACTGCCCGGTGAAGCCGCGCGTGGTGCACCTAGTCTCGGGCGTAAGCTCACTCCCGGACAGGAACAGAACGGCGCGGCCAAAGCCGTGACGCCAATACTTAGCGCAGATGTGCGCTCAGGGGACGTTGGCCCTGGTTCACCCGTAACGCCGGAGGAGGTCGGTGGGACCTCATCTCGATTCTCGGCAACACCCGAAAAACCCGCGCCAGGCAGAGTGAACAACTCGGGAGAATATGCGCTCAAGAATGTGGATTTCTCCGATCCGGCGGTCGCGCAAGGTCCAGCAACGCCCAACCCACCCCCACTTCCAGTCGGTGAGTCAAATGCCGACCTAAAGAAACCCTCGATTGTATTTGTACGTTCTGCGCAAAACGCGACACCGGCCCTTCAGAGTCCACGGAGTGAAGACAATACACTCGCGGAACTTCTTCCAGCCGGTACGCGATTGGTAGCGCGTCTGGAGGTCCCAGTGAGTTCGGCGGCGCCAGCACCCGTGATCGCCGTCGTTGAGTACAACTATGAACACAATGGAGAGGTGGTGCTGCCGGCGGGGGCGAGGGTGTTAGGAAAACTCTCCCATGTGAATTCCTC
>Ga0209698_10004832_pt1 | contig 14681 bp, 6 predicted proteins | sample LitLauG_LLR_2012_FD_187203 | JGI IMG/M metagenome (GOLD analysis project Ga0209698, IMG submission 187203) | Freshwater sediment microbial communities from Pennsylvania, USA - Little Laurel Run_MetaG_LLR_2012 (SPAdes) (version 2) | ecosystem: Environmental > Aquatic > Freshwater > Creek >...
CAATCGCGTGCGGAGCGCCGTCCGCCGCGGCGATACAGTTCGCGTCGACGTGGTGGTTCGCACCAAGCGAGTCGGACATTTTTTCCCGGGTGGCACGGTTGATGCCTACGATACATGGCTCGAACTCAAGGGTGTCGATGATCAAGGGCAGACGATTTTCTGGAGTGGCATGGTCGAGGACGAGGGCAAGGGTCCGGTTGAGAAAGGAGCGCACTTTTACCGCTCCCTCCAGGTGGACGCACACGGCAATCCGATCAACAAGCGCAACGCCTGGGCGATGCGATCGGTGGTGTACGTGCGCTTGATTCCTCCCGGTGCTGCCGACACCGTGCACTTTCGCATGAAGGTCCCAACGAAGACAGGCGGCAAAATCAATCTTACCGCCCGTCTGTGCTATCGCAAGTTTGCCTGGTGGGGTACGCAATTCTCGTTTGCCGGGCAGCCCGATCCGGCAGCGCCCAGTTCCCAGGTTGCGCCCGGGTTTGACGATCGGAAATTCCTGCTGAACGCTTCTATGCAGGGAGTCTCGGCGAAATCTGAAAAGATCCCGGAGGTGCCCATTGTGGCGCTCGCGGAGAGCCACGCCACGCTCGACGTGCTGGCGGCGAACGCTCCAGCGCCCGGCCCCGTTACTCAACTGGCGAAAGAAGACTGGCAGCGCTGGAATGACTACGGCATCGGGCTGCTGCTGCAGGGCGATCTGAAAGCGGCGCAGGCTGCGTTCGAAAAGGTGACGGAGATCGATCCGCAGAATCCTGACGGGTGGGTGAACATCGGTCGCGCAGCGCTGCAGGAAGGCGATGTGCCGCGCGCTCGCGTCGTCCTCGAGAAGGCGCTGGCCATCAACCCAAGGTTGGCGCGCACAAACTTCTTTTTCGCCGGCGTGCTGCGGCAGGAAGGGAACTACGACGGCGCCGCACAACATCTCACGACGGTGCTTGCCCAGTATCCGCGCGATCGCGTCGCGCTCAACAACCTTGGACGTGTGTTTTTCCTTCAGAGGAAATATGCGGATGCTGTGAAGGTTCTCGAGCAGGTGCTTGCCATCGATCCCGAGGACTTGCAAGCGCACTACAACCTCATGCTCTGCTACAACGGACTCGGCAACGAAAAAATGGCAAAGGAACACCAGATCCGGTATCTGCGTTTCAAAGCGGACGAGTCTTCGCAAGCCATCACCGGGCCCTATCGCCAGATCCATCCTGAGGACAATAACGAGCGCCAGAACATTCACGAGCACGTATCGGTGCCGTTGCCCCTCCTGGACAGCGAACCAGCGAAGCGCCTGGCCGCAAGAGTCACCAACACCCGCGTAGGGACGGCCGCCCCCGGCCGTCCAGCAGGGCAGAGCCCCGTAGCAGTTCGCGCCGAGGCAATCTCAGGGGCGCAAAGATGATAATGTGCTCCTCCAAAAGAAAATTCACCACAGAGTCACAGAGCCACGGAGAAGAGCTTGATTTTTCTTTTCAAGATTTCCTCTGTGCCTCTGTGTCTCTGTGGTGGGTGTTGATTTTGCTTTTTCTCGCCGTGGGCGCTCGCGCCCAAACAGTCACCTTCCACGATGTCACCGCTCAATCCGGCATTCACTTTATGCACAACAACGGAGCCTTCGGGAAAAAGTGGCTGCCGGAAACCATGGGGCCGGGCTGCGCCTTCATTGATTACGACAATGACGGTTGGCCCGACATTCTGCTCGTGAACGGCAACGACTGGTCGCACCATGCCAGGAACGGCGCAACCACGCTGAAGCTCTACCACAATAATCACAACGGCACTTTCACCGACGTGACCCGCAAATCAGGGCTGGCGATTTCGCTGTTCGGGATGGGAGTGGCTGTCGGCGACTATGACAACGACGGCTTCGATGACATTTTTATTACGGCGGTCGGCCAGAGCCATCTCTTTCACAACAACGGCAACGGGACATTTACCGACGTGACTAAGGCCGCGGGACTCTGGGGGCCAAACGAGTTCTCTACGAGCGCCGCCTGGGTCGACTATGATCGCGACGGCAAGCTTGATCTCGTGGTCGCCAATTATGTGCAGTGGTCCGAGCAGACCGATCTCTACTGCACGCTCGATGGCGCGCACAAGTCCTACTGCACCCCGGAGTCCTACAAGGGAAGGTCGGTTCGCCTCTGGCACAATCTCGGCAGCGGCAAGTTCGAAGACGCGACGCAGAAAGCGGGGCTTTACGATCCAAGCTCGAAAAGTCTTGGCATCACGATGCTCGACTACAACAACGACGGGTGGCCCGACCTGCTGATCGCCAACGACACTCAGCCAAACAAGCTTTACTTAAATAAAAAGAATGGCACGTTTGAGGAGCGCGCCGTTTCCGCCGGTATCGCATTCAGTGAGGATGGTGTGGCCCGCGCCGGGATGGGCGTCGACGCCGCTGACTACGATCATTCTGGAAGCGCGAGCGTGATTATTACCAACTTCGCCAACCAGATGCTCTCGCTCTATCACAACGAGGGCAACGGTCTTTTCGTCGATGAAGCTCCGCGCTCCGAGGTTGGCCGCGCCACGCTGCTCACGCTCGGATTCGGGTGTTTCTTTTTCGACTACGACAACGACGGCTGGCCTGATATTTTCATCGCCGATGGGCACATCGAAGATCAGATCCAGCAAGTGCAAAAGCGCGTCAGCTATGCTGAGCCGCCACATCTTTTTCGCAACCTTGGCAACGGGAAGTTCGAAGAAGTGACCGCGAAGGTGGGCCCGGCATTCGCGGCGTCGAAAGTCGCGCGGGGCGCGGCTTATGCCGATATCAACAACGATGGCGCACTCGATGTGCTGGTCACCACCAATGGAGGTCCGGCGCATCTCTACCGCAACCAGGGCGGAACGAACCAGAGCCTGCGCGTGAAACTGGCGGGGACGAACTCCAATCGCAACGGCATCGGGGCCATTGTGCGTCTGTCTGCCGGCGGCGAAAAGCAATGGCAGATGGTGCATTCCGGCTCCAGTTATTTGTCACAGAGCGAACTGGTACTGACCTTTGGGCTGGGCTCAAAAACGAGGGCCGACACGATCGAGATTCAGTGGCCCAGCGGCCAGGTCGACAAACTCTCGGACATCAACGCCGGACAGACGGTCACGATTCAGGAAGGGAAGGGAGTGATCTCATCACGGTCATATGTCCGGAAATAGGCCTCAACCGAGCATGCCGCGGAGCTTCGACCGGCGAGCCGACCGTCAGATAGAATCATTCGCGACCCACGATGATCAACAAGCTGAACGCCGCTTTCCTCACTACCTTCGCACTAGCCATTGTTCTGATGCTGATCGGTGCCGCCGCTCCCGCCGACACTGCCGAAGCGGCCCGGCTGAACAACCTCGGCGTCGCCTACATGAATCAGCAGCTCTTCGAAAAGGCGCTGAAAGCCTTCGAGAAGGCCGCTGCGAAGGATCCGGCTCTCAAGGTAGCAACCCTCAACCGCGGCATCGCCCTGCTGAATCTGCAGAAGGTCGACGAAGCGAAAGCGGTGGTCGAGAAAGCCACCAAAGACGATCCATCGAACGCTCGCGCCTGGTACAACCTCGGTCTCTATTACAAGAATTCCGCAAGTCCGGAAGCTGCGGTCGATGCGTTCCGGCGCGTCACGGAAATCGATCCCAACGATGCCGACAGCTGGTATTTCCTCGGCTCAACCTATGCGCAGCTGAAAAAATTTCCCGAAGCCATTGCTGCATTCGAGCATGCTCTCAAGCTTGATCCATTCCACGCCTCCGCCCAATTCGGCTTGGCCCGCGCCTATCAGCAATCCGGCCAGGTCGAAACCGCGCACGACGCGATGAGGAAATTTCAGTACGTCACGCAGAAAAAGCTGGGCGCACCCATCAGCCTGGCCTATGGAGAGCAGGGGAAATATTCCCGCGCAGAGGAATCGCCACTAGCGGTGCAGAAAGTTCCGCCGCAAATTGCAGTGAAATTTGTGGATGTGACGAAAGAGGCGGGAATAGTCGCCCGGTTGGGAGCGGAGACCGCTGGTTCAGCGGCGAAGTATTTCGCGCCCGGCGCATGTTTTCTCGATTACGACAATGACGGAAACGTAGATTTGCTGCTGCCCGATAACGGAACTCAAGGGGGTATCTCGCTCTATCGTAATCTGGGGGACGGTAGATTCGAAGACGTGACCAAGAGAGCTGGCCTCGATCGCTACGGTCCTGCGATTTCTTGCACAGCCGGAGACTACGACAACGACGGGTTCGCCGACCTCGCGGTGAGCTTGGGCGATCGTGTTCTCCTCTTGCACAATGAGAAGAACGGCACGTTCAAAGATGTCACCGAAGCGGCCGGCATTCATTATGCGCATGAGCCGAACGTCATAACCGGCCTGACATTTATTGATTACGATCACGACGGCGACTTGGATCTTTTTGTGACACAGACCGGCGGGCGGTCGAATCAGTTGGCGAAGCCTTCCAAGGATCAGGTCGTTGTCGCTGTTGTCCAGGATCGCAGCCACATGTGGCGGAACAATGGCAACGGGACCTTCACAGACGTGAGCAGCGAGAGAGGGTTCGACCTGTCAGGCCTGAATGCGGTCGGCACCGACTTCGATAACGATCGCGCCGTTGATCTGGTCGTTACAGGAGGTATCCCATTTGGTGCTCCGTTGTTCCTTAAGAATCCACGAGAGGGAGAGTTCGAGCCCGCATGGGGCGAGTGTTTTGGATCGCAGGGCGACGTTCCCATCGGCGTTGCTGTGCTTGATTTTGATCACGACGGCTGGATGGATTTTGCTTTTACTCATAGCAAAACTGGTCTCACCCTCGTTCACAATGATCGTGAACCACCCTTGGGTTCCATTTCCTATCTAGTGGGTCCGTCCGACGATCGCTCTGACGGCGCCAAGTCGATACAAGAACTGAAGGTTGACTGGGTCCGATCCTACGGCATCGTCGCTTTCGACTACGACAACGATGGCTGGGTCGATCTTGCCGCCGTCGGCGAGACCAAAGAAGGGAAGGGTGAAGTCCGTCTTTTCCGCAACCTTGGTCCTGATGGCTGGAGAGACGTCACCGCCGACGTCGGTCTGGATAAAATTCAGCTCAAAGAACCGCGCGCCATCATTGCCGGCGACTACGATAACGACGGTGCGGTTGATCTCCTCATCACGCAGAATCACGGTCCCGCTGTCCTGCTCCGCAACGAAGGCGGTAACAAAAACAATTCGCTGCGCCTTGCGCTGAAAGGCCTGAACGACAATAAGTCCGCCATCGGCACCAAGGTCGAAGTCTTCTCCGATGGCCTTCGCCAGAAGTTCGAAGTCTATGGTTCCTCCGGCTATCTCGGGCAAAATTCGCCCTACCTCACCATCGGACTCGGGCAGGCGAAGCAGGCCGACGTCGTTCGCATGCTCTGGCCTACTGGAGTTCTGCAAGACGAAGTCGAGGTCCCCGCCAATAGTCTGCAGCACATTCAGGAACTCGATCGCCGCGGTTCTTCTTGCCCCACGCTTTTCGCGTGGGACGGCACGCATTACGCGCTCGTCGGCGACATGCTCGGTGCCGGGGTCGTCGGCCACTGGATTGCCTCGAGCAACGGCAGAGTCGAGCGCAACGTTTCGCGGCCAACCGAAGCCATCAAGATCGATCGCAACGCCCTTCGCGAGAAAGACGAAAAACTCAGCTTCCGCTTCATGGAGCCTCTGGAAGAATCCGTCTACCTCGACCAGGTGCAACTGCTGGCCGTCGATCATCCGGCAGATGTTGACGTGTTGCCCAACGAATACTTCGCCTCGAATCCACCGTACCCGGCGTTCAAAGTAGTGTTCAGCAATAACAAAGACGCGCGCCCGCCCGCCGGAGCGTGGGACGAACACGGCCACGACGTGCTTCCTGAGTTGCTTGCGCACCGGTACTTTGGGGATTTTAGACTTCTGCCGTTCCTTGGTCTCGCCGAGCGGCACTCACTGGAACTCGATCTGGGCGAGACGTACCGCGGCGGGCCGCTCTGGTTGCTCATGCACGGTGAGATCGAATACTTCAGCGCAACCAGCATGTACGCCGCCGACCAGGCCGGTTTGCGTCCCCTCGCTCCCTACGTCGAAGCGCTGGCCGGAAATGGAAACAAAGGGAAGTGGGTTCGCGTTGTTGACGATCTAGGATTTCCCGCCGGAGGCGCGCGCACTATGACCGCCGACCTGACCGGCAAACTTCCGCCGGGCACGCGACGCATCCGCCTGACCACGAACCTGCAGATCTACTGGGACAACATCCTGATCAGCCGGACCGATCAAAATCAAAAGATCCTGCTAACGCCCGTGCCACTCGTGCGCGCCGACCTCGCCTTCCACGGCTTCCCGCTCAAGATCGAAGACCAGCCTCCGGGAAACGTGAAGTACATTTACGAGAGAACAAGCGCGACCGGTCCGTACACGCGTCCCGCGGGAGCCTACACACGCTATGGCGATGTACGCCCGCTGCTCACCGCGCTCGATGATAAGTTTGTGGTCTTCGGTTCCGGCGACGAAGTTGCCCTTGACTTCGATCCCGTAACTCTCCCCGCGCTACCACCCGGATGGGGTCGTGATTATTTCTTCATTGCCAACGGATATGAAAAAGATATGGACTTCTACGCCTACCAGGGTGACACCGTCGATCCTTTGCCCTTCCACGACATGAAAGCTTACCCATACCCCGAGCAGACTTTCCCCTCTGATCGCGATCACTTGAACTACCTGCTCGAATACAACACGCGATTTATGTCCGGAAATGAAGCCCGCGGATTCGCGTTCCAGTACCCGTGATGCAAGTCAGCTCAGGCGACTACCGATCCATTGCGCAGTCTGGTTTATAATTAAAGATTCGAGCTTCCTGCGTGGAATAATCTGGCGAAAAGTCTGTAAGCTGAAGCAAGCAGTCTGACGGAGTAATCTGACTATGATTCGAACTCTTCAAAATGCAGGGCCGACCCTGAAGATCATTCTGGGCGCTTTGCTTGTCATTATTTGTGCCTCGATGGCGATCACGCTGATTCCCGGCGGGATTGGGTCGAGCCTGGGCATTGGTGCGCCGCCTGCCGGCGTTCTGGCGACCGTGGGCGACGAGAAGGTGACCGTGCTCGAGGTGCAACGCGAGGCGCGGCAAATGATCCAGAGGCAATTTCCGCGCGGCGGAGCCCAGGCCAGCATGCTGATGCCCTATTTCACCGGCCAGGCCGCGCAGCAACTTATCAACGAGAAGGCGCTGGTTGCCGAAGCGCGTCATATGGGTCTGCGGACCAGTGACGAAGAACTGCGCGACGAACTCCAGCATGGCCAGCTCGGCGCAACCTTTTTTCCTGACGGCAAGTTCGTCGGACAAGAAGAGTACGAAAATTTTCTCCAGCGCAACGGCATGACCGTTCCCCAGTTTGAAGCGCTCGAGAAGGAATACATACTCATCCGCAAGCTGCAGGCGCTGGTGGCGGGCACGGCCTTCGTGTCGGATTCCGAAGTCCACAATGAGTTCCAGCGCAGCAGCACCAAAGTCAAGTTTGAGTATGCCGTGATTACGCAGGCGGACGTGCTCAAAGGACTGCATCCGACCGAAGGGGAACTCAAGACTTATTACGACCGCAACAAGGCGAGTTACAACAACTCCATTCCCGAAAAGCGGCGAATCCAGTACGTCGTGGTGGATTCCGCAAGGGTCGGGGCGGCCACCACGGTCACTGATCAGGAACTGCAGGCCTATTACGATCAACATCGCGACGAATACCGCGTGCCCGATCAAGTGAAAGTCCGCCATATTCTGATCAAAACTCCGCTGCCTGCCCCCGGCGCAAAAGAAGATGAGAAGGCGATTGCGGATGGGCGCGCCAAAGCCGAAGCCATATTGAAGGAACTCAAGGCCGGTGGGGATTTCGCCAAGCTTGCGGAAAAGAATTCCGACGATCCGGGTAGTGCCAAGAATGGGGGCGAACTTGGATGGATTGGCCGCGGCCGCACTGTGCCGGAATTCGAGAAGGCCGCTTTTTCGCTGCCCAAGGGACAGACCAGCGACCTGGTCAAGAGCAGCTATGGTTTTCACATTATCAATGTCGAAGACAAGCAGGACGCTCATGTCAAATCGCTTGCCGAGGTGAAGGGGGAGATCGGGGAGAAGGTAAAACAGCAGAAGGTCACGCGCGCTACGGAGGCTGCTGCGAATGCCTTGCTGAGCGCGGCCCGAACCGACGGCTTTGATAAGGCGGCGGCTGCTAAAGGCCAGTCCGTGGTGACTACCGAATTCATAACCCGTAGCGATACCTTGCCTGGTCTTGGACCGGGTCCGCAGTTCATGGAAGCGGTCTTTAACGAGCACGATAAGGCACCGCCGGATGTCGTACAGCTCCCGCAAGGTTACGTTGTTTTCCAGTTGCTCGGCATCAGGCCGCCGGCGACGCCCACCTTTGACGAGATCCGTTCGCGGGTCGAATCGGAGTTCAAGAACCAGCGGGCCAGTTTCCTGCTCCAGCAGAAGACGCAAGAACTTTCCGAGCGCGCCAAGGCAGGCCACGATTTGAAGAAAGCCGCCAAAGATCTGGGCGCGGCCCTCAAGACCAGCGATCTGGTTGCGCCGGACGGCCAGGTTCCCGACATCGGTTCCATGTCCGGTGCGGCGAGCGCGATTTTCGCCCTGAAACCCGGAGAGATCAGCGGGCCCATCAATGCTGGAGGCAATTCCGCTGTCGCGCAACTTCTAGAGAAGCAAGAACCGACGGATCAGGAATTCGCCTCGAAAAAGGACCAGATCCGCCAGTCGCTGGTTGAGGCAAAGCAGAATGAAATGTTCCAGCTCTTCGTTTCGAACCTGCGTAAGGACATGGAAAAGTCCAACCGGATCAAAGTGAACCAGGAAGAGATGAAGAACCTGACCCGCCAGGCCCCAGAAGAGGGTTCGTAGGCCACCAGGGTTTCGGAAGCTTGTAAGGAGCTCTCAGCTCTGGGCTCTCGCGAGCCGGCTGTAAGAAGTTTGTCCTGAGAGCTGACAGCTGAGAGCTTGTTCTTGATGTCCATCGCACGCGTCAGCGGAATTCTGCTCCACCCTACCTCGCTGCCTTCGCGCGGCGGTGTTGGAGACTTTGGTCCGTCGGCATACGCGTTCGCGGATTTTCTCGCGTCGTCGCGGCAAGGGGTGTGGCAGGTGCTGCCTTTAGGCCCCCTCGGCTTGGGGAATTCGCCATATTCCTCTACTTCCGCCTTTGCCGGCAATCCGCTGTTGATCAGCCTGGAGCGTCTCGCCGAGCGGGGTTGGATTGATCGCCCTCAACTCGAAACTCAGCCCAATGGAGGTAAAGCAGTCGATTACGCCTCGGTCTTCCACCATAAGTTACCGCTTCTATTTGAGGCAGCACGCAACTTTCTGCGCTCCGCCGCGGCGAACTCCCGCTCGCGCTACGAAGATTTTCGCCGCCAGAACCAATGGTGGCTCGACGACTTCGTTCTTTTCGACGCTTTGCGCGCGCGTTTCAAGCTGAAGAGCTGGAACCAATGGCCCCGCGAGTTGACTCGTCGCGATCCAGCCGCGCTTGCGAAGGCCCGTACTGAGATGCTCGATGATCTCGACTTGCGCTGTGCGGTCCAGTTCTTCTTCTACGAGCAATGGCAAGCGCTCCGCGCCTATTGCGCAGAGCGATCCATACGCGTCGCCGGAGACATCGCGATCTTCGTCAACTTCGACAGCGCCGACGTTTGGACCCACCCGGACCTTTTTCGCCTGGATGCTGAGCTCGAACCCGAGGTGGTGGCAGGTGTGCCCCCCGACTTCTTTAGCAAAGACGGGCAGCGCTGGGGCCACCCGCTCTATCGGTGGGACGTGATGAAGTCACAAGGCTACGCGTGGTGGATCGATCGCCTGCGCTGGGCCACCCACAACTTCGACTACATCCGGCTCGACCATTTCCGCGGTTTTTCGCAGTTCTGGGAGATTCCGGCAAACGAGCCCACTGCTATCCATGGCCGCTGGGTCGACGGACCCAAAGACGATCTATTCGCCAAGGTGAGCGAGGCTCTGGGCGGGCTGCCGTTTTTCGCCGAGGATCTCGGCTACATTACGCCCGATGTGCATGCTCTGCGCGACCGCCTTAAAATTCCCGGCATGGCGGTGCTGCAATTCGGATTTGGCGATCCCGGCGCGCACATTCATCTGCCGCACCGCTTTACCTGCGAAAAGGTCGTCTATACCGGCACGCACGATAACGACACGATGGGAGGCTGGTGGGCGACAGCCGCGACCGAGCAGGAGCGGAAGTATGTGCAGGCATATCTCGGCCCATGGGAAGACGGGATCCACTGGGCGATGATTCGCGCGGCCTCTCGGTCCGTCGCCAATCTCTGCATCTTCCCCTTGCAGGATGTGCTCGGCCTTGGCAGCGAGGCGCGCATGAATGTCCCCAGCATCGAAGAGGGCAACTGGTGCTGGCGTTTCGGTGCCGATCAGCTGCGTCCGGAGGTGGCAAAGAAGCTCGCAATGCTCACCGAGGTCTCGGATCGCCTCCCGCAGTCGCTGCCCGTGACCAAGGAAGATTGGGCGGCCTGAGGGCGGCACCCTCCATGAATGTTGACGCCTGTCCCTGGGGCTAACGTGGTAAGCTGCGCATTTTCCAGTCTCTAACAAATAGACTTACGCCGTTCAAATTTGTAAAACGCGCCTGGTGTATCCTCACTGTTCGAAGAGAAAGTAGTGCAATTGGGAGCAGCGACCGTGACTGAACCCATCATTCGTGCTCAGGCTGTCGAAAAATTCTATGTGCAGCCTGATGGGAGCCGCATTGAAGTCATCGCGCCCGTGGATCTCGATGTCGAGCCGGGCAAGATCATCGCGCTGCTCGGCCCCTCCGGCTGCGGCAAATCCACGCTCCTCCGCATTCTTACCGGACTCAGCCAGCCCTCGTCAGGACAGGTGCTGTGGCATGGGCAACCCATCACCTCGCAAAACGCGGGCGTGGCTATTGTCTTTCAGAGCTTCGCGCTTTTTCCCTGGCTCACGGTGCTTGATAACGTCGAAGCTCCGCTGGAAGCGCGGGGTGTTCCCGCGATCGATCGCCACAAACGCGCTTTGCGCATTCTCGATACGGTGGGACTGGATGGTTTCGAGAGCGCCTATCCCAAAGAGCTTTCAGGAGGTATGAAGCAGCGAGTCGGTTTCGCGCGCGCTCTGGTGGTTGAGCCCGAAGTCCTCTTCATGGACGAGCCGTTCTCCGCACTCGACGTGCTCACCGCAGAGAACCTGCGCAACGAACTGCTCGAACTCTGGACCAGCAAGAAAATGCCGACCAGCGCGATTTTTATCGTTACGCACAATATCGAGGAAGCGATCCTGCTGGCGGATCGCGTCATCGTACTAGGAAGAAATCCCGCTCGCGTTCGCGCCGATTTTTCCGTGGAACTGCCCCATCCGCGCGATCGCAAGTCGGCGCGTTTCGTGGATCTCGTGGACTACGTCTACAAGATCATGACCCAACCCGATCTCACGCTTGCGGTCCCGGGCGCACAGCATTCCGCGCAGAAATCCGCGCGTCAGAAATACCAGATGCTTCCGCACGCGCGCGTCGGCGGCATCGCCGGCCTGCTCGAACTTCTGCAAGACCGAGGGGGCAGGGAAGACGTGTATCGCCTCGCCGCAGACCTCACCATGGATGCCGAGGACTTGCTTCCCATCGTCGAGGCCTCCGTGCTACTCGGTTTCGCCACCCTCAACGAAGGCGATGTCGAAATTATCCCAGACGGGGCTCGCTTCGCCGAAGCCGACATCCTTACGCGCAAGATTCTCTTCCGCCAGGCCGCGCTCAAACACGTGATGATCCTGCAGCAGATCGACAGCATCCTGCACGCCAAGACCGACCACTCCATCTCCGAAGAATTTTTCTACGATATTCTCGACGAACACTTCAGCCAGGACGAGGTCGAGCGCCAGTTTGAGACTGCTATGAACTGGGGCCGCTATGCCGAGATTTTTGACTTCGACCGTGAATCGCACCGCCTGATCCTCGCCGAGCCGGTTTCTGAGCCGCATCCGCCCACGACTCCGGTGCAGCCTTGAGACGACCAGCCTTGAAGCGCCCCGCAAGAATTCGTTTTCGGACCCCGCTCCGCATCTGGTCCATGCTTCCGCGTCCCAGCGCGGCCAGTTTGCCAGATCTGGTCATGTTTTCCGCAGGTCTCGCGCTCTTCTATGGCGTCGTGGAAGTCGGCCGCCAGTGGCTTGGTCCCGCCACTTCTCACGTTGAGATCAGCCGCAGCCTGAGCGCCCTCCCGGTTTATGCGGGATATTCGCTGCTGCGCATCGCCCTTGCTTATGTGCTCAGCCTGATCTTTGCCGTCGTCTACGGGTACATCGCTGCCTATCGCCCCCGCGCCGAACGTTTCATGATTCCGCTCCTCGACGTTCTGCAATCTATTCCCGTGCTGAGCTTTCTTCCCGGCGTCATGCTGGCCATGGCCGCGCTTTTTCCGGGACGCCAACTGGGGGTTGAGTTGGGCGCGGTTCTGCTTATCTTCACTGGCCAGGTCTGGAACATGGCCTTCAGCTTCTATGCTTCGCTCAAGAGCATTCCGCGCGAGATGCGGGAAGCGGCCACCATCTATCGTTTCAACTGGTGGCAGCGTTTCCTCCAGATCGAATTGCCGTTCGCCACTATTGGCCTGGTTTGGAATTCCATGATGTCGGTTGCTGGAGCATGGTTCTTCCTGATGGCCTGCGAGCAATTCGGGGACTTCCGGCTGCCCGGCCTCGGCTCTTACCTTCAGTCGGCCGCCGATAGCGGTGACACGCGCTCCATTCTTCTCGGCATTCTCACCATGGTCACGGTGATTGTGCTCATCGACCAACTGGTCTGGCGTCCGGTGATTGCATGGGCTGAAAAATTCAAGTTCGAGCAAGTCGAAAGCGCCAGCGCACCAACTTCCTGGGTCCTCGATTTTCTCCGCCGCTCGCGTGGAGTCGCCTCCGTCCGCAAACGCGCAGTCCGCCCACTCCGCGAGCAACTCATTCACTTTTTTGCCCACCAGAACGACATCCGAGCGCAATCCGCCAATGAGAGCACAACGCTTTTGTGGACCTGGCGAATTGTGGGAATCGCGATTCTGACCGCGATCGGTTATGCGGTCCTCCGCGTCGTCATGATTCTGACGGGACTCGACCGCGGGGAGTTCCACGAACTTGGCTTAGGTCTCGGCGCCACGTTCCTGCGCGTCAATGCCACGCTCATCCTCGGGGCTCTATGGACGATCCCGGTCGGCGTTGCCATCGGATTCAACCCACGCCTGGCGCGCATCGCGCAACCGCTTGCGCAGATTGCAGCGTCGGTTCCGGCTACTGCGCTATTCCCAGTTGTGCTCTTGATCCTCATCCGCCTCGGCGGAGGTTTGGGACTGGGCTCGATCGTCCTGCTCCTGCTCGGCACGCAATGGTACATACTCTTCAATGTAATTGCCGGAGCCATGGCCATTCCCACCGACTTGAAAGAAGCGGCGAGCGTTTTCGGTCTGCGCGGCTGGGAGCGGTGGCGCAAACTGATCCTCCCCGGCATTTTTCCATTTCTCGTTACCGGACTGGTCACAGCTTCCGGAGGCGCATGGAACGCCAGCATCGTCGCCGAGTATTTTCATTTCAAAGGGCAGACGTATTCCACCATCGGCGTGGGTGCCTTGATCTCCGCCGCAACCGATACGAAGAATTTCGACCTTCTGCTCGCCGGAACAATCGCGCTCGCCGCTGTTGTTGTTACCACCAATCGCCTGGTCTGGCGCCGTCTCTATCGCCTCGCCGAAACCCGCTACAAGCTTGAGAGCTGACTCCAGATACTTTCTCAAGACAATTCTCCAAGTAAGAAATTCGCGATGAAACGCACGGTGTAAGAGGAGTGTGGCCTGCCTCGCTTCCGGTACTTACTTAGGCAACATGGATTCACAAACCCTTAACTGTCTCTTCATAAACAGGCAAAGAAGGCTGGCGACAATCAGGTATGCCTGAATTTCCGCCTGCCGGGAATGACGAGCTGGGCATTCTCGCCCAGACGCCACTGATTCCCGGTCTCCCGCCGTTCGCTGGAAAGTTCATTCCCATGCAGGAGGCCCGCGATCTCTACCGCCGTGTGCGCCTTGCTCCCGAGGGGTTTCGCCTCGAAGCGCTGCTGGCAGAAATGAAGATCGAAGTTGAAGTCCAGCCCGCCGACTTTGAGCGCATCCCTGCAAAGGGCCCGCTGGTGGCCGTCGCCAACCATCCCTTCGGAGTCCTCGACGGAGCGGTACTGGCTGTGCTGTTGTCGCGTGCGCGACCCGACGCCCAGGTGCTGACGAACTCACTGCTTGCCGGTATTCCCGAACTCCACCGGCACTGCATTTTCGTCGATCCGTTTCGCACGGCTTCGTCGGCCGACAAGAACCTGAAATCCCTGAAGCAGGCCGGGGACTGGCTGTGCTCGGGGCATGCGCTTGCCGTGTTTCCCGCGGGCGAGGTCTCACAACTTGACCTTCGTCAGGGCGAGGTCACCGATCCCACATGGAACAGTGTTGCCGCCCGCCTCGTGCGCAAGACTGGGGCCAGCGCTCTTCCCGTCTATTTCTGCGGCCGCAACAGCATGGCGTTCCAGCTTCTCGGACTCATTAACCCGCACCTCCGCACTCTTTTTCTGCTCCAGGAATTTCTCCAGCAACGCGGGAAGCGAGTCCAGGTTCGCATCGGCAAACCGATCCCTTCTGAAT
>Ga0209698_10004833_pt1 | contig 14680 bp, 12 predicted proteins | sample LitLauG_LLR_2012_FD_187203 | JGI IMG/M metagenome (GOLD analysis project Ga0209698, IMG submission 187203) | Freshwater sediment microbial communities from Pennsylvania, USA - Little Laurel Run_MetaG_LLR_2012 (SPAdes) (version 2) | ecosystem: Environmental > Aquatic > Freshwater > Creek >...
GTACTCCGACCTGTAGTCCCTCCAGGTCGAAACGCCGCATGTAATACTGCCCATCGATGCAGACGTAGTCCATCACGACGCCGCGGACATTGACCTCCACGCAGTAGTACAGTCTGGTTTGCGAGGGCTTCACGTTCAGGAAGATTTCGGCCGTATCATCGCGATAGACGAAATCGTCGCGCCCTTGTACCTGGGCGGTGACGTCGTTGTCCTCGGCTTCATAGGCGACGTATAAATAGTTGTCGTCCCAAAGCAGGCGTGCGTGCGTCTTTTGTTTCTCTCCAGTCTGCGAATCCCAGGGAAAAAGGAATTCGAAGGCTGGGCTGGCAGCCGACCATTCCGGGGGATCGATCTTGCCGTCGATCGTAATCGGCGCCGTCGCGCGGTGGACCTCGTATCGCGGCGCGCCGTAGAAAAGCGGCGCGTTCAGCGCCAGCAAGGCAGCTAATTTCGTCATTTCACGAATACCAGTTCGCCGAACTGATCGAGCGGCGGTGGCGCGGCACTACCCCGGCCCCAGTTTGCCGTCCAGGTGCTCCCCGCGCCGTGCTGCCGCGACAGATCGTCGAAGTTGTTCCAGGGAATGGCGACTTCAGCAGTCCAAGCGTGCCCCTCCACATACGTGCTCAGCCGGACTCCCTGCAAATGAAACTGCCGGAACACGTATTCCCCAACGCGTAGGAAGGCCCGTCCCGTAGCGCGCCGATCGATTTCTAGACCGATGTAGGCGTCGGTTTGAGGAGGCTTAGGATGGATCTGAATGACGACGGAATCCGAGTCCTCACATTCGAATGCGAGGTACAGGAAGTTGTCATCCCAGAGCAATCGGACGGTGGTGGGCGAGGGAGCGGGAACTTCGATTTTTCCGGCCGCCTCCCAAGCGGGTTCGTCCGCCTTGCCATCGATCTGGATGGGAGAAGCCGCGCGCTTCACTTCGTAGCGCTGGGGAGGCGCCGCCACCAGCGCCCCGGCCGCGAGCAGCCAAGCCAACCGTTGCATTGCTAGTCCAATCCGCGGTACTTGAAATTTCGGAAAGTGACCTGTCCCTCGCCGGCCGCGTAGAGAGCGAGCCTCCGGCCGTCGGTTACATGCGTGGAGTTTTCAAACGGAGTCCAGTTCTTGCCGTCCTCGCTGTAAAAGGCGGATACATCGTAGTTCCGGTTGCGCAGCCGCACGAACATTCGATTTTCATTCCACTTCTTGTAATTGGCCTGGCCGGCCCAGGTCGCAAATGCCGTTCCTTTGCGTAAGCCGGCAGTGGCCCAGGTACCGCCTCCACGGAAACCGCCGCCCACCATCAGGCCGCCCTCAGCTCCGTCCGGCACGGAGATTTCCACTTCGGCCTCATATGCGTGATTCACGGGCATGACGCCCAGAGACTCCGCATCGGCGGGCAGAATCGCCGCCGCGCCGGGAAGTTTCCCTTTGGCTTTCATGATAAGTCTGCCGCCGCCTAACTCGAACGCCTCGGCGGGATTGACTCGCTGGCCGAACTGCCATTGAAGTCCCAGCGTGGAGCCCGAAAAGTCGTCGGAGAGGGGCATCCCGTGGCCGACGTTTTCGCCGGCCGGCTTCGGAAACACGTCGGTGGCCGCGGCCCCGGGAACTATGCGCGGCCAGTCGTCGGCGGTCCACTCCACCGGCAGAAGCAGGCTCTGCTTGCCGAGCACCGTGTAGCCATTCTCGTAGCCGGTGTAGAGGAACCACCACTTGCCATCCGCGTCGTCGATGAGCGTGCCGTGCCCCTGCCGCCACCATTTCTCATCCTGCGTCCAGGTGTGGACGAACGGATTGGACGGCGAGTTCTCCCAAGGCCCTTCCACCGATTTCGAGCGCGCCATGATCGCCATGTGCGCGGTGGTGGGGCCGGAGGTTCCCCCTTCTGCCGATGCCAGATAAAAATAACCGTTGTGGAAGGTCAACTTGGGCGCTTCCAGGCATTTGCACTCGGCCACCCAATCTTTGGGATAATCCCAACCGTCGTAAACCTGCTTCAGGTCGCCCACGGTGCTCAGTCCGTCGGGAGCCAGCCGGATCATCATTCCCTTGTTGAAGTAAAGATACCGGTTGCCGGCCTGGTCGACCACGTGTCCCGGGTCGAAAACGCCGTAGACACCCAGTTCGATGGGATCGCTCCATGCGCCCGCCGGATCGTTGGCCCACAGAACGATATTGCTCCAGGCGCGATCGCCGCGGTCTTTGAAGGGGACGCCCAGGAGACTCCGCTGCGACGAATTGAGCGGCCCCACATTCCCGCGTGTGGCATCCACCTGCGTGGTGTAGATGTAGTATTTGCCCCGGTAATACGTGATGTCGGAAGCCCACGCGCCGCCATTAAATTTGCGCAAGGCGCGGGTGATTGGCCGCCAGTTGACCAGGTCGCGCGAGTGCCAGACCAGTTGATCGGGCCAGCCGCCGCCGCCCATCATGTAATAATCCTTGCCGACCCGCACAATGGTGTTGTCGCTGCCTGGACCCACCAGAACGGGATTGCGGAAGTAGCCGTTGCCGAGGTCTCCCTGCGGGATGCGCTCCAGGCGGGCCTGCGGGACGCGCCGCATGTCGGGTGACGTCCCCTGCGGCTCCACGATCGACATGCCGGCAATGGCTACGGCCAGCACGAAAAAACTCAGGGGGAGAATGCGCTTCTTGTGCATGACGGACTCCAGTTACCCCTGTACGACAGGGTAGCACAATACAGGCAGTTTAAGACCCTTAAATTATTATTAGCGAAGGGTAAACACGGCGCTCGGCAGTGCCGCCAGCGATGGTATTGGTGCCCAAAGCCCTGGCGGCGCTCACAACCGGCGCCACGTCATTTCCACACGCACCGGTATTTCATTCTTAGTCGGGATTGCCAGAAGCGAGGGCGGTTCGATTTTGAAATCGGACAGCGTCGCTGGAACCGTGCCCGATATGCGAGCCTCGTTTCCTTGCGTCACTTGTTGGAAGGGGACCTGTTTGTACTCGACGGTCTGGCCGGCAAACTGGACCTCCAGATCGGCGTGAATCGTCGCAGATGAGGCTGCATCCTCTGGCAGTCGCAGACGCACCGTGACTAAAGGAAATTGCGCGCCACGCACGACTTGAATCATGTGAAGATCGCGGTTGCTATCTCCCGATACGAACGACTTAACGGGCACTGCGGCCAAAAAATCGCATTGCCCAGCCTGGCATACCCCTTTGCCACGCGCCTCGTGGCTGACACCGTCGACCTGATGCAGCGGGTGAGACACATGATACGCGAGAGTGGACTGTTGCAGGGCCCACTGGCTGTCCGCCCCGAAAGACGCGGGTGGGACGAGGAGTAAGAGAGCCGCCAGGGTTGTGTTCGTATTCATAACCCGCTCAGAATTTGATGGATACCGACAGAATCGCGAGCCCATAGGCCGCGCCCGTTACGACTCCCACTACCGAGTGCGCCTGGGCGATCCCATGAACCTTCTCACCGCGGCTTCGTTGCTCATAGGCGAGCGCGCCCAGGATGGGAGTCAGAATCATCCCGGGGCCATGAATCCAGGCCAGGGCCCTGTGCACGCGGATCGGCCCGCGGACCGTGCTGCCGGGAATCTTGGGCGCGAAAATGGCAAAGCTGGCGGTGGTTAAATACATGCCCGCCGTTATGCCGCCCAGCGCGGCATGTAGTTCGCGGCCGGAAGCGGTGCCGTGCCTTCCCGCCGCGCCGCTGGAGGTAATGAGCGTAGCGAGCAGAGGAGCGGTCGTGATCAAACCGAGCCGTTGATGCGTCTTGAGCATGTGCGACCGCCGGTCCAACCGCGCCTGGTCCTGGGCGCTGCCCTTGGCCGCCTCGGGCGGGAAACCGAGGTCGCCCAGGGAAGGTGCTTGGGAATTGCCGGAACGGTCAGTGATAGCCAGGTCCATCGTCTGCTTCGCTCCTGCCGCAAGCGTGACTCTTGCCACTTTGGTGCTGAACGCTTCCGCTGTTGCTGAAACCTCGTAATCTCCCGGGGCAAGGTTGGGTACCGAGTAGAGGCCGGCCGCATCGGTTTGGGTCTCCGTCGATTGACCGGTGGCCAGGTTCTTGACAGCCACCCTGGCGTTGGGAACGCCTGCCGCCGACGGATTGGTGACCACGCCGGAAAGAGTGGCGCCACTCGCCTGCGCCCACACTGGGCCGGAGATAAGAAGAGCGAGCGTCAGCATCTCTGCCAGGAACTTCACGGGTTTCGCATTCATCGGGGGTTCTCCGTTTGAGCTGGAGCGCCTGTTTCCACCGCTAGCCAGCCGCCTCGCTGGACCTGCACCGCAATAGCCACCATCTTCATCATTGCCACCCAGAGGGCGGCTTCCCGGCGGCGGAATGCCCCCGCGTCTTCCTAATCGGAAATTATCGGAGCCTATTTTTCTGGCCCCAGATCCGCTTGCAGGATTTCCGCGTACAAATCAAAGTTCCCGTACTCCGCGACACGAACTTCGACCTCGCGAAGCTGCCGCAAGACACGAAGGCGTTGCTCGCCGAGATTCTCCGCCTCACACATCGCAATAACGCGCAGCAGGTACTGTCCTCGCTGGATCGCCTCGGTCAGACCGGAGGGACACATGGCACAATTGTGAGCCTAAAATGGGCAATTATCATCACCCGAAAGAGCCATCTATTTTTTGGAACTTACCGTTTCCGAGGAAATGCCAAGGTTGCTGCCCTGCCGGCGAAAGTATTGCTCACCACCCTATCGGCTTTGCGGCCCGCTTGGAATCATTGAGCGTAGTATGTCATAGGGCAGACCGGCCTAGGCTATCATATCGTCACATTTTGCGATATAGTGGCCTGGATATTGGTTCAAATGCCGATCCCCCGGTCTGGGTAACAGTCCGATGGCAGTCCGTGGCGAAGATAAAATGGCCAATATGGCGTCAAGCCGAAGCCGGCGCGGGTGCCGCGCCTTGTTCTGCGGAGGATGCCTGCAGGGAAATTGGGGCGGGCAGGCGTCTCCTGCCTGTGAGTGCGAACCTGACATCGAGGAGAAGTTGCCGGGTTTTCTCGAGGCTTCGGATTGACGCCACCGCGGCGCATCGCCTTCTTCACGGATTGCTTTCGTGAGGCGAATGGAGTAGCGACGCTCAGCCGGGAGTTCGCTGCGTTCGCCCAGCGACGGCAGTTGCCGTTCCTCTGTGTTCACAGCGGTCCTCAAACGCGCGTGACTCAACAGGAATCCGTGACCACCTTGGAGCTCAAACGAAGTCTGGCGGCATTTCCGCTGGACCACGATTTGTCTTGCGACCCCTTGCTCAGCCGCTACAAGAATTGGGTTACCGCCCGAGTGCGCTCCTTTCAGGCCGACTTGGTGCATATCACGGCGCCGGGGGATATCGGGATTCTGGGCCTTTGGGTGGCGCATTCCCTGAGGATTCCTCTTGTCGCGTCCTGGCATACCAACCTGCACGAGTATGCCTCCCGCCGGCTGAACAGGCTTTTCTCCTTTCTGCCGCCTACCTGGCGGGCGCGGGTCTGCGATACGGCCGAAGAGCAGAGCCTGCGCGCCTGCGTCCGCTTCTATGGCCTGGCCCGCTTCCTCCTGGCGCCGAACGAAACCATGGTTCACCTTCTCCAGGAGCGAACCGGTAAGCCGGCATTCCTTATGGCGCACGGGGTCGATACCGAATTGTTTTCCCCTCGCCGGCGGCGCCGGCGTGGCGGCCCCTTTTGCATCGGGTATGTGGGCCGGCTCACGCCCGAAAAAAATGTTCGGCTGTTCGTGGATTTGGAGCGAAGCTTGCTTGCCGCCGACCAGCGAAATTTTCGCTTCGTGATGGTCGGAGAGGGTAACGAGAGGGACTGGCTAAAGAAGCACCTTGGGCTTGGCGAAACCTTGGGACCCCTCCGCGGAGAGGCTCTCGCCGAAGCGTTTGCCGGCATGGATGTCTTTGTGTTCCCTTCACAGACGGACACGTTCGGGCTGGTGGTGCTCGAAGCCATGGCCTCCGGAGTGCCGGTGGTGGTCAGTCCCCGGACCGGCGCCTGGGTCGGCGTACGTCACGGTATCGACGGATTTCACGCGGAAGGCTTAAACTCCCTCACGCAAAGCGTGCTGTGCCTGATGAACAGCGACGCTCTGCAGCGAAGGATGAGCTCCGCGGCTCGCCTGTTCGCCTCTTCCCGAGTCTGGGATGGGGTGTTCGAGCAGTTGTATCGTACCTACCAGTTGGGTCTGGAAGAAACGGGCTTACCGGCAAGCGGGTATGCCACAGTAGCAAGGCCGGTAAGCGAATCTCATAAGGAAGCGCCATAAGACGCCATGCTCATGCTCCCGTCTCTGTTGTTCCTGGTGAACCCGTTGCCGGCTCGGCAGGTGCCGGCTGGCACGCAACTTCACGTCCGGCTTACCACTACAATCGGTTCCTACGCGAGCAAGGTGGCCGAACCCGTCCAAGCGGTTCTCATCGCGCCGGTCATGGTGGATGGCGAGACGGTTCTGCCGGCCGGAAGCACGATATTGGGAAAAGTGAAAACGGTCGCGCGAGTGGGCCTCGGAATTCGCCACGAAACAGCCGCGCTCGAGTTGGAATTCGACAGCCTGATGCTGCCCGGCAAGAACCAAGTCCCCGCCTCCGCGCGAGTGGCCGAGGTCGATAACGCCCTGGAGCGGGTGACTCGCGATGGGCACATCCGCGCCCTCCGCGCCACCGACAGCGGCGGCTATCGGGTGAGCGGCTATGTCCGGATGTTGCTTCTTCGCTGCGAGTTGCACAGCACCATCGCCGTGTGGCTCGTGAGATCGGCGGTGATCAAGGTCCCCGAGCCGGAAATCTATTTCCCTGCCGGCGCCGAACTCACGCTGAGGGTCACCGAGCCTCTGCGCCCGAACTCTTCCTTCCTGGACGCGCCCTCTGGAAATGAATTGTCCGATGAGGAGCACGGAGACTTACACCGTATCGTTACGTCCATGCCCAATCGGACTTACGCTCCCGACCTACACCGCCCATCGGATCTCACGAACGTGCTGCTCATCGGCTCTCACGACCAGGTAGCGGCTGCCTTCTCGGCTGCCGGCTGGGTCGAGGCTCTCCCCTCATCCTTTCGCCACCGCCTGCAATGGCTTCGAGCCATTGGCGAGCGGCGCGGATTCAGCTCCGCGCCCATGTCCTCTCTATTGCTTAATGGAGTGGAAGCGGATATATCCTGGGAGAAGAGCCTCAACGACGTTTCGAAGCGTCACCATATCCGTTTGTGGAAACAACCTGGCGACTGGAAGGGGCGGGAGCTATGGATTGGCGCCGCGACCCGGGACGTCGATCTGGGCTATTTGCGTCCCGGCCGGACCTTCACTCATAAGATCGCCGGGGACGTGGACCAGGAACGCGAGAAGGTCACCAACGATCTCGAATTTACCTCTTGCGCGAATGTATTGGACTGGATCGATCGGCCCGACGTTCCGGCCGTAACTCAAAACGCCACAGGCGACTCAATGACCACGGATCGGAGGCTCGTAATCATTCAACTCAATGATTGTCGAACGCCCCGGCTTGCTACTGAGACGGTCGATACCGAGCCAGTCCCGGTTCATGGCGGTAAATGGGAGATGTTTGCGCGGCGTGGGATCCTCAGTGCACGAAGCGAACTGCTCCGCGACAACTGGTATTGGAGGGGCTACGAGACGGCGCGGTACCTCGTTCAGGTCGTCCGCGAGCACGCGCGCTCCAGTTCCGGGGTTGGCTCGTTTCTCGGCAGCTTTCGTCCACCGGGTCTTGGTAAACCACCCGTTCAAGCGGAGTCGTTCGCCGTGGCCGGCCCATAGAAGTTTAGGGTGGAACCATTGGGACGGAGCCTCAATCACCCGCCTGCATGGCCGGCTGCAGCGGCTGAGGTGAACCGCGCACTCCCCGCCAGCGCTCGAGCAGCGCTGCCATGTAGGTGTAAACAACCGGCGTCAGATAGAGCGTCATCAGTTGCGAAAAGGCCAGGCCGCCGACCACCGCTGCGCCCAGAGGCTTGCGCGTTTCTCCTCCCGCGCCCCAGCCTAAGGCCACCGGGATACCGCCTAACAGGGCCGCGATGGTGGTCATTAAGATGGGACGGAAACGAATCTGGCAGGCTTCGTAAACCGCCTCGACCGGAGATTTTCCGGCGCGCTGCGCTTCTACCGCGAAATCCACCTGCATAATCGCGTTCTTCAAGACCAGCCCCACCAGCATGATCAATCCCACGAAGCTGTAAATGCTCAACTCGATTTTGAACAGCAGCAGGGTGGTCAAGGCCCCCAGTCCTGCCGAAGGCAGACCGGAGAGAATCGTCAGCGGCTGGATGTAACTCTCGTAGAGGACCCCGAGGACGATATATACCACCAGGATCGCGATCAGCAACAGCAGTCCCATGTCGCGCATGGAATCCTGAAACAGCTTAGCCGAGCCTTGAAATGTGCCGGTGACCGTGGCCGGGAGGTTCGCCTTAGCGGCCTCTTCGATCTCGTCGGTCGCCTGGCCTAGCGCCGAGCCCGGACGCAATCCAAACGAAATGGTCACCGAGGGCATCTGCCCCGAGTGCGCGATGCTGGTGGGTCCGGCGTCGAGCCGGAGGTGGGCGATGGCGTCCAGGGGAACGAGTTGGCCGGTACCGGATTTCAGATAGAGCAGCTTGAGGGAATCCTCATACCGCTGGTACTCCGGCAGCAGTTCCAGCAGCACCCGGTACTGGTTGTTCGCGCCGTAAATGGTCGAGACCAGTTGAGGACCGAACGCGTTATACAGCGTGCCGGCAATGTTGTTCCAGTTGACCTGCAAGGCTGCGGCACGGTCGCGATCCACCTCGACATTGATCTGGGGATTCTTGATTTGCAGGTCGCTGAGCACGTCCACCAGGCTCGGAAGGTGGGACATGATCTGTTCCATTTTCGGCGCCTGGCGATAAAGCTCGTCGATGTCGGGAGCGTACAGCGTATAGTCGTAGGCGGCTTGGGAGTTGCGCCCGCCGATGCGAAGGGACTGTGGGATCTGCAACGCGATGCGCAGGCCGGGTATATTCGAGATCCTGGGCCGAATCCGGTTCACCACATCCACCACCGTGGCTTTCCGCTGGCGCCGAGGCTTGAGGTTCACCGAGAGGAACCCGCCGGCAGTCGTCCCGCCACCCCCACCGGTTCGGGTGAACATGCTGATCACATCGGGGTCCTCAATGACGATGCGAGCCACCTGCTGCCCATAGCGAATGGCTTGGTAATAAGACGTGCCCTGCAGCATCTGCAGGTTGACGTTGAACTGGTCCTGGTCGGTATCGGGAATAAAACCTTTGGGCACGATCACGTACAAGTACCCGGTGACTCCTACAATGGCGACGAATATCACCAGCATTACGGGGCGGTGTTCGAGCACCCAGCCGAGGCTTCGCCCATACCGGCTGCGCACCGCCAGAAAGGCCCCCTCCATCGCGTTGAAGACAACCCCGTGCCCTTCCTTTCGGGGCTGGCGCAGGAAGCGGCTGCACAGCATGGGGGTGAGGGTGACGGAGACCACGCCCGAAATCAGGATGGCCGTGCAGATGGTGACGGCAAACTCGCGGAAGAGCCGGCCCAGGATTCCCGGCATAAACAGAATCGGGATAAATACCGCCGCCAGCGATAGTGTCATGGAGACGATGGTGAAACCGATTTCTTTGGACCCGTCAATAGCGGCCACAAACGCCGGTTTCCCGCTTTCCATGTGACGGACGATGTTTTCCAGCATGACGATGGCGTCGTCCACGACGAAACCCACGCAGAGGATCAGCGCCATCATCGAGATACTGTTGAGGGTGAAACCCAGCAAGAACATGACCGAGAACGTGCCCACGATGGAAAACGGCAGCGCCATGGCGGGAATCAGGGTAGCCGGAATGTTGCGCAGAAAAAGGAAAATCACCAGGATCACCAGCGACAGTGTAGCCGCCATCGTGAATTGGATGTCCTGGAAGGCTTCGCGGATGTTCTGGGCCTTATCGCCGCGCACGGCCAGGCCGACGCTGGGCGGAACCAGTTGCTGGAAAAAGGGAGCGAGGCGGCGGATTTCGTCGATCACCTGAATGGTATTACTGCCCGGCTGCCGGTTGATCGCCAGGATCATGCACGGCGTGCCTTGCTTGCCAAACTCCCCGCCATAGATGATTGCGATCTGCTTATCGTCCTCCAGGCTGTCGATGACATGGGCTACTTCGTCCAGGTGAACCGCCGCCCCATTGCGATAGGCCACCACCATTTGGCGGTACTCCATGGCGCGCATGAGCTGGCCGTTGGCCAGAACGTTGAAGGCCGTATGCGACCCGAACAGGGTGCCGGTCGGAAGATTGACGTTCCAATTCTCGATGGCGTTTTGGATTTCGTTCAGCCCGATGCCGCGCGAGGCCAGTTTGCTGGGGTCCGCCTGCACGCGCACGGCGAATTTGGAGCCGCCAAAGACTTGCACCTGCGCCACTCCGGGAACCATGGATATGCGCGAGCCAATCATACGTTCGGCGTACTCATCCAGATCGCCCATGGGCATGGTTTGCGAAGTAGCCGCGAAGAACATGATGGGCTGGTCGCCGGGGTTGACTTTTTTGAACGAGGGCGGCGTGGGCATGCCAGGGGGAAGCAGAGGAGTGGCCGCCGCAATGGCAGTCTCCACATCGACCGATGCGCCGTCAATATCGCGGCCCAGGTCGAAGGTCAGGGTGATATTCGTGTTTCCCTGGCCGCTGGAAGAGATCATGGAATCCAGACCGGCGATGGTGGTGAACTGGCGTTCCAGCACGGTCGCCACCGAGGAAGCCATGGTGTTGGGATTGGCCCCCGGAAGGGCCGCGGTCACTTGGATGGTGGGATAGTCCACCTGCGGCAAATCGCTGACCGGCAGGGTGCGGTAAGCGATCACGCCGAACATGGCGATGGCCAGCATCAACAGGCTGGTGGCGATCGGTCTCCGGATGAACGTCTCGGAGAAATTCACGGTGTAACGAGTCTACCACTACGAAAATACAGGCTCGAAAAGAAGAACAGGGAGATCCGGCTTGGGGGGATCCAGGCCCCGGTCTTCAAGCAGACGCAGCGTGTCGCCTCTCAGAGCGTGAAAATGCAAGACTAGGGTGTACTGGCTCACATCCGGGAGTCCCCGATGATAACCCTGACCGGCAAAATACTTCGCCGCGTGCCGCTCGCATGTTTCTGGTGGATCGTTGTTTCCGCCGCAAATTCCCAGGATGTCCTGACGTATCACAACGACGTCGCACGGACGGGGCAAAATCTGAATGAGGTTGTCCTAACACCTGCGAATGTAAATTCAAGCTCCTTCGGCAAATTGTTTACAATCGCGGTAGACGGGAAAGTTGATGCTCAGCCTCTGTATGTGTCCAACGTCACGATTCCAGGCAATGGCGCGCACAACCTGCTCATCATGGCCAGCGAACATGACAGCGTATATGCCTTCGACGCGGATACCGGCGCGTCTATCTGGAACATTTCCGCTCTCAAAGCTGGTGAAATTCCGTCGGACCCCCGCTCGTGCAACCAGGTCTCCCCGGAGATTGGAATTACCGCTGCGCCGGTCATCGACCGGACGCGCGGGCCCCACGGCGCGATCTACCTGATTGCCATGTCCAAGGACAGCTCTGGAAACTACTTCCAGCGTTTGCATGCTATCGATTTGGCAACCGGCATCGAATTGTTTGGCGGCCCGCGGGACATTCAGGCCACTTACCCCGGTACCGGCGACAACAGTATCAACGGCTTTGTAACATTCGATGCCAAGCAATACAAGGAACGAGCGGGCCTTCTACTTTTGAACGGTGTAGTCTACACGGCGTGGGCTTCGCATTGCGATATACGGCCTTATACCGGCTGGATCATCGGGTATGACGCATCCACGCTGGCGCAAACCACCGTGCTGAATGTGGTTCCCAATGGCAGCGAGGGAGCCATCTGGATGGCGGAAGCCGGACTGGCCGCCGACGGATCGGCGAACCTCTACTTGCTCGATGCCAACGGCGATTTCGGTACGACCCTGGATAGCAACGGTTTCCCCGCCAACGGCAACTACGGCAACGCTTTCCTGAAGCTGGCCACCTCGCCGGGCCTGGCCGTGCGCGATTATTTCGAAATGAATAACCAACAGCAGGAAAACGGTAGCGACACCGATCTCGGCTCCGGAGGCGCTCTGGTGCTGCCCGACATGGCGGACGGGTCCGGCAAAGTTCAGCACCTGGCGGTGGGCGCAGGCAAGGACGGAAATATCTATCTGGTGAATCGCGACTCGATGGGAAAGTTTAGTCCAACCAGCAACAGGATTTATCAGGAATTAGTCGGTGTCCTGCCGGGCGGGGTTTGGTCGATGCCGGCCTTTTACAATGACAGACTTTATTACGGAAGCGTGGGAGGCCCCCTCTCCGCGTTCCAGTTTTCCAATGCCCAACTCTCTTCCGGGCCGATAGCGCAAACTGCGAATACTTTCTCTTATCCAGGAACGACACCCAGTATTTCCGCCAGCGGGAACACGAACGGGATCGTCTGGGCGACTGAAAACACGAGCCCGGCAGTCTTGCACGCCTACAACGCGACTAACCTGCAGGAACTCTATAACAGCAACCAGGCGGCGGGCGGCCGCGATCATTTCGGCGCCGGTAATAAGTTCATTACGCCGACGATCGCCGCCGGCAAAGTGTATGTGGCCACCACGACCGGTGCCGGCATATTTGGGATCCTGGGCACACAAGTTCCGGCGCCGGCTTTCAGTCCCGGGCCCGGCACTTATAACTCTCCGGTCTCGGTTACTCTTACCGACGCAAATCGGAGAGCCCGGATTTTTTACACAACCGATGGCAGTACGCCGACGGTCTCTTCCCCGGTATTCCGAAGACCGATCTCGATCAGAACTACAACTACGGTCAAGGCAATTGCCGTAGTAGGGGGTCTTTCGAGCCCCGTGGCCAGCGGGACCTACATCGTGCAATAGCCCGGGACACCGGATCGATGCGCCCGGCCTGAGAAATTGACACCCCCAACGGCGATGCTTGATAATTCCTCCATGTCCAGGGACAAAATCACCGCTTGCGTAACCAGCCCGCCCACGGATATTTCCCTGAAATTCGATAATCAGAGCTTCAAATTGACCCGCGACGAGACCGGGGCATGGAGCGGCACGCACGAAATACAAGTCGGCGACAATGTCGCAATGGAATTCCGCGCTACGGGAGTCCCCAACGCGCCCTGGACCCTCACCATCCAATTCACTGCACCGTTGAATGAGCACCCTATTGTCAACTACAAGAAAGACGGCACCGTCCCGCTGGAAACCCTCATGTCCATACTCAAGGACACCATTAAACTGAAGGACAAACCGATCGCCACGACATGAGACACCTTTCCGCGTTTGCGTTGTTTCTGTTCGTTCCCGTGGTCTGGGGCCAGACTTCGGCGTACCAGTCTTCCGATGGCCGAACCAGCATCTTCCTGGCGAACGCCAAGGGAAATTTCATATTCAACGCCAGCGACACCCGGTTCGATTTCGGGTATCTTCACGAGGAAAACGGAAAATCCTGGCTCTACGGCCTCGACTTGACAGGAAAAGCTTCGAGCGACTTCGCCAATCTCTTTCAGAAAGGCAAATTGCCTGCGGACGCAGGCGGAGCGGTATCCCTGGGCCGCCACCACCCTTTCTCGAAAGAACTGGGCGACCAAGGCCCCAACGATCGCATAAGGGACGACTGGGCTCTGGTTCAGTTTACCTATAGAAGGTCATCGTTTCTCACAGTTGGCAATTTCGCTTCCGAGCCCCAGCAGCGCAATTTCGACGCATACCGTGTCCTCGCGGTGGAGAACGCGCTGGTCAACGCCCGGGGAGTTGCGTTGTTGCTCGGCATCGGCGCTGGGATCGAACGCTCCAACAACCTGGGCGACCTCAAGCAGGTGACCATCAGCACTCCGGTCATTCAGTCCGCTCCGGGAATTCCGCCGTTTGTGGTGACGCAACAGAAGAGTGGTTACTACGGCAATTATCAGCAATACCTTGGCGCGCCGGTCTACTCCGACACGGTGCTTTTTCCCAAGACGTCGAACGCGATACTCTCACGGCTCGGGTTGGACCTATTCACCCGTTCGGACACGGCGCCGGCCAACCGGTCGATTGCGGGCGGAGTGGGTATCTTTCTAAGTAAGCGCGGTCAACCCACGCAGGTTCTCGGCGGGGTAAGTCTTGCCTGGCGCGACGGCACGCCCAGCATCGGCATCGTCGCGGGATTCGCGTTCTAGACGGGTGCGTCTGCGGCAGCACTCCAGCTCGTACGCCGGCAAACCCTGGCAGGCCTCCGCCGGGCACGATGATCAGAAAGCAGGCGGGCGCTCGGCGGCCACATTCAGCGCGCTCTCCAGAACCAGCCCGGCACGTCCGAGGGTGCCCTCGTCGAACAGGCGTCCGATGAGGGTGACGCCGTGGGGCACGCGGCGGGGAGGGGAGAATCTAGGGAGCGGGTGCGCGGGGTCCGGAGCCCAGTCGCTGCGCGCCTCAGAGACTTCCACAAAACCGGCACGGAGAGTGAGTGACGGATGACCGGTGAAGTTGGTGATAGTGAGCATTTCATCGCGCAGCGAGGGGACCAGCAGCAGATCCACCTGAGAAAAGATGCGCGCCATTTCCTGGGCCACGCTGCGGCGAAAGCGATCGGCCTGGACAAAGTCCACGGCGGACAGGAAACGGGCCTGGCGGAAGAGGTTGGGCCACGCATCGG
>Ga0209698_10004834_pt1 | contig 14680 bp, 6 predicted proteins | sample LitLauG_LLR_2012_FD_187203 | JGI IMG/M metagenome (GOLD analysis project Ga0209698, IMG submission 187203) | Freshwater sediment microbial communities from Pennsylvania, USA - Little Laurel Run_MetaG_LLR_2012 (SPAdes) (version 2) | ecosystem: Environmental > Aquatic > Freshwater > Creek >...
CGCCAGACCTGCCCGCAACGATTCTGCGTTCAGCCCGGCTTCAGCACCCGTCGGCTGATAGATCAGAATCGCTGCGCCGACGGCTTCGCCGGGACTGCCCGACAGGAATTCCAGAATCGTGGCCTGGATCCTCCGGGCAGCGACCAGTGCCTGTCCGCAGGTGTCGAAATGCGCCGCCATGACGTTGGGAGACTCGTTCGCGATCCGCCCCAGACTCGCGGCCACCAGGTCCGCGATCATGTAGACGCACACGCTCTCGCTTGACCACGTCAATGATCCGGGACGGTTGTATCCTTGCAGTCCCCACAGCCGGACGACGATATCGGTCGGCCGGGCGGTTTCCGGCGGAAGCGTGCTTTGCCGCTGGCCTCCGGTCTCGAACTCGCGGCTATCGGTTTTCTGTTCGTATGGCGCCATGATTCGTCTGGAAGGGAAGGCGAGATGTGGGCTGGGCTAGGTTACTGCAAAATGAGAGTCTAGGCAAATCCTCATCCCGCTGAGTTCAATGGCACTTTCGGGCCTCCCGCTACAACCCTCGCAGGCTTGACTTCGCCCTTACAGTGAGTATGATACGGGCACCTGCGCTACTGAATTCAGGCGTTAACCTTCATCCGGAAGCCCTATGCCACGACGTTGGACTGTTGCCGTTGACTTGCGTTCGTTCTCGGTTCTCTCCAGGGCCTCGTTAGCACTTTTGTTTCTTGCAGTTGCGATCCCTGCCCACTCCGCCAAAGAAGCTTCCCTGATCGCCATCGAATTGTTCGACGGCCCCAACGGCGCCGCCTTCGTGAATGTCAGCGATTTGCTGATCAACGGCAAGGCCGAGGTTCGCTCTTGCGCCGGAGCCGCCCAGATCAACAAATCCGCCTACGGCAAACTTCCCAAGATCCCCCTGAACTCCGGGGTGACATCCCTGGAACGCGACGCCAAGGGCGTCATGAACTTGAATCGCGAGTCCGGTTCGGAGTGCGTCGTCCCCTCGAATTTGAAATTCGACAAGGATGAAACGCTTACGCCCGCCCAGCTCGCCGATCGCGCCGTGATTACCGGCCAGGTCATCAACTCCTCGCCCGCGGGCACCACGGTCCTGCCGCCCTTCAAGCCAGGAGTGAAAATCGTTTTCGTGGCCGCTCCGGACACCGAACTGGGCGAATATCTGCGCGCCGACCGCGCGCATTCCGTGACGCAGTGGCAAGACTACCTTTCCCGCTATTCCAAGAGTGCGCACACCGCGGCGGCCAAGCAGTCGCTGGCAGGCCTCTTGCTTCAGGAAGGGAACGACCAGTTCGCTTCCTACAAGAGTTCGGCCTCCACCAGCAATCCGGCGTATAGCAGTCTGAAGACCGCGTTCCTGCGCGCCGGCTCGGTCAGCGATTTGGTCCCCGGCAATGACGCCGCTTCCAAGCTGCGGGATAACGTCCGTGCCGAGTTGGTCGCCGTCGCCGAGAAAAGCCGGGCAGAGCTGCTCGCTTACAAGCAGGCTTTGGCGGGCAACACGGCCGGCTACGTCCACCTCGCGAACAGCCGCCAGTTGGCCGAGCATACGCTCGAGGTCGATCCCCACTTCGACCAGGGTCTGGCCCTGCAGGCCTCGATCGCAACCGAAACACAACGCATCGATACCGCCTTGCGCAACGCCGACTCGATGATGGCCGCCCAGCGCTACGACGACGCGGTCAAAGCCGTGGCGGAGTTCCGCACTTTCGCTGACGAGGAGCCGCGCATCTCGGCTGTCATCAACGCTGCGTATCAGAGCCACTACGATCGCGGCAAAGCGGCCGCCGCCGACCAGAAATGGAAGGACGCGGTACAGGAATACCAGAAGGCCCTCGACGTCAAGTCGACGCCGGAAGCCTCGGCGGCCCTCAAGCAGGCACAAAACGAGTATCAGACAAACACCAATCGCGCGGCTGCCGATCAGGCCCTGCAGCAGAGCGCCGCCTTCGAGCAGGACAAGCACTATGTTGAGGCTTACGAGACGCTGGCCGACTTGCCCGACCCGCAGCGCGCTCTGGTCAGGGACCAGATGCAGACCCTGGAACCGAACTACATCAAGGCCGCGTCCGACGAAGCCAAGAAGCTGCACGACGCTCACATTCCAATCCAGGGGCGAATGGACGAAATCGCCATCGAAAGAGCGCACGACTTCCTTACCCGCGCCAATCAACTGCAACCCGACGATCAGGACCTCAAGCTTCGCCTCAACGTGATCGACCAGACCTTGAGCGACTACTACGTCGCGCAGGCCAAGCGATATCTGGACAAGCCTCTGGGTTCCGGCGTAGGCGTGGCCTGGCTCTATCTGGACGAAGCGCAGCAATATCAGTTGAACCGCGACGACGTGCGGGACGAACGCACCAAATACTCAGCCGTTCACAACATCCGCTCGACGCTGTCGATCAAGGTGCAATTTCGCGATCAGACGTCCCGCCGCGACAGTGCCGGCTTCGCCGACCAGTTGTCCGATGCCATCGCCACGGGACTGGAAACCCCAGCCTTGCCGGTGAGAATCATTCGCGCGTCCGATGCCACCCCCGTCGATCCCAACTTCCAGTTAGTCGGCGATGTCCTGGAGCACCGGGCCGTCTCCAAGCCGACCATCGAGTCGGTCGATTCCGAATACCGAGCGGGGGAAAGAGAAATCCCCAACGAAGAGTGGAATAAGTCCAATCGCGACTATGAGGCCACCCTGCTCGACCTGCAGAAAGCCCAGAGAGTCCTCGAAGGCACGCAAGCCCACGGCAAGAAGAAGGACATTTCCGCCGCCACCGCCGACGTCGAAAGCGCCCAGAAACGGGTCCAGGATGCCCACACCAAGTTAGATTCGATTCCGAAAACCACGCTGAGCGACGTGTTGAAGCCCTACACCTACACCCGCCGGACCATCGACCTCAGCGCGGTCGTGGAGATCGGATTCCGCCTCATCGATGCCAACGGCGGTGTGATCGCCGCCACCCCTTCGATCAAGAATTCCAATCAGAAACAGTTCGTTCTCCTGGAGAATGTCAAGCCGGAGGACACGCGCAACGTGCGCCAATCAGGGACTCCGCCCGACGAAATCCAGTTTCTCAGCGACGTCGAAATTGGCGACCGCACCGCGCTGGTCAAGGACGTGAAGGCGAAGGTGGAAACCCTTCCCGCGAAGATCCTGGCGCAGGCCCGCAAGCATCTGGCCGACGGGGACAGCGATGGCGCGGCCGAGTCGTACATCCTGTACTTGAACTCGACTCCGGACTCGGCCACTGCGGAGCGCGAAGAAGCGAAAAAGTACTTGCGCGATCAGTTCAACATGACATGGCGGAGCGGATCGTAGCCATTCGGGAAAGGTTGCGTTCCTGCTGGTCCGTTCTGTGCAGTCGGTAGTAGACTTGTCGGGCGGGTTCGGGTTGGCGAATCCTCCTTTTTAACCGGAACGTGTCCTCCCCTCACCTTCTGGTAGGCGTAAAACTTAAATCTTGTGACCGCCCCGGACATCAAGCGTATCGGCAAGTACGAAGTGATCGACCTCCTCGGCCGCGGCGGGATGGGTATGGTCTATCGCGCCTTTGACCGCCAACTCAACCGCGAAGTCGCCATCAAGACGGTCACCGAGGGCTTCACGCGCGATCCGGAGATGTTGCAGCGCTTCTACCGCGAGGCCGCCAAGACCGGCGCGCTCAAGCACCCCAACATCGTCATCGTCTACGACCTCGGTGAGCAGGACGGTTTCCCCTACATCGTCATGGAGTACCTGGCCGGCGACCCGCTGGACAAGGTCATCCAGTCGGGCAAACCTCTGGCCTTCGCCGCCAAGTTGCAGATCATCGAGCAGGTCTGCTACGCCTTGGGGTACGCACACCGCAACGACGTCATTCACCGCGACGTCAAGCCAGCCAACGTAATCGTCCAGCACGATGGCGTGGTGAAGTTGCTGGACTTCGGGATCGCGCGGCAGGAAAAAACCGACGGACATCTTACCCGCACCGGCCACGTCATCGGCACCCTGCAGTACATGGCTCCCGAGCGGCTGAAGAACGCCGCCTTTGACGGCCGCTCCGACATCTTTTCCGTCGGTGTCATGCTCTTCCAGTTGCTCACCGGCCAGCTCCCGTTTACCGGCGACTACAGCATCGTCCCGAAAATCCTGGGAGAGAAGCATCCTCCGCTGCGCCAGTTCCTCGACAAGTATCCTTCGGCGCTCGACGCGATCATCGATCGCTCCTTGGCCAAGGACCCTGACGACCGCTATTCCACCGCCGACGAAATGGCCGCGGAGGTCGCTTCCCTCAGCCACGATCTGAAGAAAGAGCAGGTCGCGGAGTGGTTCCAGCGCGCGGAAAAGCTCTTCCAGGAAGAGCAGTACACCACCGCCCGTGACGTCCTGCTCCAGCTGCTGAAGATCGACAGCCAGAACACGGGCGCCCGCCAGCTCATCGCCCAGGTGCAGCAGAATCTGAACCTGCGGCAGCGGGCGGAGCAGGTCCGGCAGTTGCGCGGCGTGGCCGATCAGGCTACTGCTGACAAGAGATACGATGAGGCGATCGACTACCTGCAACAGGCCTGCGGCCTCGATCCCACCAGTGTGGAGCTCGCCGAACTCCTCGACTCGGTACGCCAGAAGAAACGGCGCCGCGAATTAGTCGACGGATATCTGCGTGAAGCTGATGTTGCCCGCGACCGCGGCGACCTGGGTCACGCCGGCGAAGTGATTGCCAAGGCCGTCGAGTTGGACGCCAACGATTCCCGGGTCCGCGCCGCCCATGTCGCGCTGGGTCGACTGATCGAGGAATCCGCCCGGCAGGCCAAGGCCAGAAAGTTCCTGGACAACGCGCGCCAGGAGATGAGCGTCCGCAACTTCACTGCCGCGATGGAGGCACTCTCCGAGGTCGAAGAGGTTGACCCCTCCAATCCGGAACTGATCGGACTCCAGTCCGCCGCCAAGACGGGCCGCGAGCAGGAACAGCGCCGGCGCACACTCGATCAGGTGCAGAACGAAGTCTCCCTCGCGCATACGGTTGAGGAGTTGGCCCGTGTTGGCCAACTTATCGATCAGGCCATCGAGCGTATGCCGAACGAGCCGGTTCTCATCAAGCTCAAAGGGCATGTGACCCGCCAGCTTCGCGAGCAGGAAACCCGCCGCCGCGTGGATCAGATGGCGCTCCGCTGCCGCGCTCTGCTGGAAACCTCGCCCGACCTGGCCCTGAAAGAGGTGCGCGAGGCTTTGGAGGAGGACCCCGGCAACGAACGCCTTCTGGCCCTTCAGTCCATGATCGTGACCCACCTCACCGAGCGCAACCAGGACCAGGCTCGGGCCGGCTTTATGGCTCGCGCCAACGAAGCGCTCAGTGCCGGAAAATTCACCGACGCATTGCGGCTGCTCGAAACCTGCCAGAAGGAAGGTTTGTCGTCCCCGGAAATTGTCGAGCTGACCGACTTCGCCCGCCAGGAAGCGGACCGGCGGATGAAGAGCAATCAGATCCAGCAGATGCTGCGGCAGGCGCAGGATTTGATGGCGCGCGGGTCGTACGCCGCCGTGGTCGAATTGCTCTCTCCCATGCAGAGCGAGCAAACCTCGGCTTCCCTTCTTTTCCTCCTGGAAGACGCGCGCAATCGGATGGAATTGCTCCAACGCGAAATCAATGCCGCCCTGCAGTCGGCTGGCGGCTACAGCGCTCAGGAGCAGTACACCGCGGCCATCAAGTTCCTCGAGTCGCAACCGCCCCAGGTACTGCAATCGGAATCCATTCAGAAGGCTTTGAGGGAGCTGCGCGACGCCCAGGAAAAAGAGTTGTCGGCTTTGCGGACGATCGGGAACGCATACGCGGCGCTGGATCGCCAGGATGTTCGCGCCGGCAGTTTGTCCGATACCGGTCGGGCCGCCGAATCGTCGTTCCTCGCGCGCATTGTCCCTGTGTTTTCTGCGCGTCGAAAATTGCTGGCCGATCGCCAGCTCTCGTCCGCCCTCGAGCAAGCGCGCACTGCCATCGACGCCGGCGAAAAGAAGCAAGCCGCAAAACTGCTCAAAGAAGCTGCGAATTTCGCCGACTGCGCCAGCGATCATCTGCAAAGCGAATGGCAAACTCTCAGCAAGAAGGCGGAAAAGGGCAAGCTCTTCGGCCGCCGCGGCTGACCCTCCGAACCACTGTGAACGACACCGCCCGCATTCTCTCTTCCCAGGCACTCCGCACGACACGGAGCTCGCAACTCGCGACTCGCAACCCACCTTGCCATTCGTTGTTTACCGCAGCCTTGATGCTAAGGTAGTATTTCCCCTCGTCCCTCTCGATGACTCTCGTCCTCCAAGCCGCCGGTTTGACCGACATCGGACTGGTCCGCAAAAACAACGAGGACAACTTCGGCTACGACCTTCGCTACGGTATCTTCGTAGTCTGCGACGGGATGGGGGGCCAGCAGGCCGGGGAAGTCGCCAGCCGGATCGCTGTCGACACAGTACTCGACTATTTCCGTCAGGAACCCACTACCCCGCCGGTCAGCGGATCCAGATTCGAGGGGGTTTCGCCCACCGCCGTGCAGTTGGCAACCGCCATCCAGCTCGCCAATCAGACCATTCACGAGTCGGGTGCGCGCGATGTTCACTCCGCCGGAATGGGTTCCACCATCGTTGCGGTGGCCGTGGAAGGGCCCCTGTTCTCCATCGCCAACGTCGGCGACAGCCGCATCTATCTGATCCGCAACCAGGACATTGTGCAGCTGACGCACGATCATTCGCTGGTCATGGAACAGGTGCGGCGCGGTCTGATGACCCTGGAGGAAGCCGAGCGCTCCAATATGCAGAATGTCATCGTGCGCGCGCTCGGAACCGAGGACACAGTCGAGCCCGACCTCGCCGACCACGAATTCAATTCCGGTGACGTGCTGCTGCTCTGCAGCGACGGCATGTCCCGCTATGTGAAGGAAGACAAAATCGCGGAGCTCGTCCGCCAGGACTCTCTCGAAAAGGCCTGCACCGACCTGATCGAAGCCGCCAAGGCCGGCGCCAGCGACGACAACATTACCTGCCTGCTGATCCGCGCCGTGCACCCCTCGTGGAAAGACCGCCTCTTCGGCCGCCTGTCACCGCAGAACAGTCAAACGTCGACCTAGCGTTCTGAGTCGGAAGCTCGTCCCACAACCCTGGGGCCTCGTATCAGGGCACGGCTTCAGCCGTGCCGAAACACGAGCCTTGAAAATGTGGCCTTCAGGCCCTGGCGTGAGTTCAAGGACAAAGACCCCGCGAGTTTAAAGCGAATTTCTGACTCACCTCTCAGCCGCCGGGGTAATAAAACAGGGCGGGTTCGCTTCCGGTGGCTACTTTCCCACCGCCAGCGGAATGCACTTCATCCCAGCCAGACCGAAGAACGGATTCTCCGAGCCGGTCACAGACAGCTGATAATCAAACGACTTGACCTTGCCATCCGGCAACAGCACCGGGTGACCATTGATCTCACTCACCCACTCCAGCTTGCCGCTACCCAGGTAATGCGCTGTAGACACAAACTTGAAAACTGCCCACGTCCCTTTAAACGTGTACAGGATGTCGCCGCCCTTGGTCATGACGGAAACGTCCTCAGGGGCACCGCTCCAGGTAAACGTTTTTTGTCCGCTATCTCCCCCGAGGGTATCACTGCCAATCGTTATCTTCACTCCTTCCAGGTTGCTGGGCAATTGTCTCAGCGTGTATGACAGATGGGGCGGTGCCGACCCGGAGGGATAAAACGCTTCGCTCATGCCCCCGACCTGGTTGAGGAAGTGCAAGAAGCTAGGCAGCGGCTTGGCCGGCGCCTGTGGATTCGCCGCATACTGGCTTCCGACTTTCAACGTGAATTGTTTGATCTTGTCCTGCAAATCCTTCAGCGAATCGCTGGTCGGTCCGAAGACTGAGTAAAGTTCTTCCAGCGATGCGTCCTGCGAGGCATTTGCATTAAAGGGATACTTCTTCGCGACGTCGCCGAACTTGAAACAATAGCCTTTCGCCGAACCGTTTGCCGCGTCCCCGGGCAACTTGCGGGAGATGTTCTCGGCATCCAGGATCGGCTCCCGGAGCAAGCGATGGACCTCGTCCTGATTCTTGTATTGCGCGTCAACGGGCAGCGAGGTGTAAACCGATTTGGCTGCTTCGTAACCGGCCTTAATCGATCCGTTCAAGTTGGTCTGTCCCTGATCGGTCGGGACCGAGTTCTCGACAAGGGCGTGGATGTCGGACTGAATCTTCGTCAATGAGCCGATGTAGTCCTTAGCCGGACCAACAATGAACGCCGGAGGCAGCTTGTCGGGCGGACCGGGCGGTTCGACCGTCTGTACGGGCGCAAAAGACTGCTTCACGTCCGCGGGCGCCACGTCGATGTTGTGGGACACAAAATAGAACAACTCCAGCAGCGGAGTCGTCGGACTGGTCAGCTTGTCCAGCTTTTTCTCCGCATCCGCGTTGTCTCTGTAGGGCGTCACCGAAGACGTCCGCAGAACCTCGTTCCACTCCTTCACAAAATCCACGTTGTAGAGCTGGGTCAGGTTCACCCGCAGGGCGGCCGAATCCATGTCCTGGGCACCGGTCTTTCCCACTACCCACACTTCGCCGGTCGCAAAGGTTGCCGGATTCTGCAGCGCATCCTGCACGACTTGAAAACCTCCGCGCGTAAACGCTCCTCTGACTTTGCGCGAACTGGCGATGGTGCCCACCGAATCGGGGAACTTGTCATTAAAACTGACATCGGGATTGTCCTTCGATGCCTTGGCCAGCAGCAGAGCGTAGTACCGTTTGATCCCGGCGAACTGGTCCAGATACGCGCGGCTCGAATCGACCAGCATCTTGGAGTACCCATTCGTAAATGGAATCTCCCGGGCCAGTTCGGTGGCGTAAAAATCGAATTGTGTCGACGCCAGATCTTTACGGTCTTTGTCGATGTCACGCCCGTTCACCCAATACTGCATCAGCTGCGGCGACAGGAATTCCTTCGTGCTCTTGTCGTGATCGAGAGGCTCGGTCGTAATCAGGTACGCCTTGAGCTGGTTGTAGGCTTTATCGAAAGCACCGTCCGGCGCATTCGCCGCCGACTGGCCCTGCAGCAGCGAGAGATTATCCCTGATTCGGCCCAGCGTTTCGGCAAACAGGAGCCGATTGAAGCGGTCAAAGTACACCGGCTTGGCATCGTGATACACCCGGTCGCCCGAGTACAGCCCCCAGCGCATGCTCCATGGCGCCCCGTTCTGCTCGTAATCGCTGAGCATGGCCACGTCCTGGCGCAACGCTTCCAACTTCTGCAGGTCCGCCAGCACTGCCGGTTGCGTCGTCGTCGGCTGAACGGCTCTAAGGTCCGCCACCTCCTCCTGAACGCGGCTCTCCATTAGCCGATTCCGAAAGAACGAAATCGTGAAGCCCATCAGGAGTACCAGGCCGAGAAAGACCGCCGCGCCCAGCACCAGCCGCCGCACCATATTCACGCGGGAACTGGACCCGCTGGCCGCCAGTGCAACCCGGTCCTTCGCCAGCACTTCATTGAAGAGATTGGTGAGGAACACCCATTGCGGCATTCGCCGCGGACCGACGGCGCGCGGCGCTGACGGCGCCGCCTGCAGCTTGCCGCCCACGCCGCGGAAGATTTGCGTTGCGCCCGCGCCTAGGTCCGACTCCTCCGCCTCGATCGGGGCCGACCGCGCGGCCGCTATGTCGTCCACCACCACCGGACGCACCCCGGTGAAGTAAAACCCGCGCAGAAACGGATTCGTTCCCAAATGGCTGGGCCGCAGCAGGTCCACCAGAAACTGCACCAACAACGTGCGCAGCTTGTTCAGTTCGCGGGGAAACTCGTAAATTCCCGGCAGCTTGTCCGATTCGTTTTCGCGTGGAAGCAACTGCGTCCGGCGTTCCGCCAGCGAATAGAAAATCTCGTCGAACGCCTTGGCCAGCCGCCGCGTCTCCTCGTCCGCATACACGCCCGCGCTCAGCGACCGCAGCGGCAACGTCGTGCCCAGCACTTCGTTGGCTTCATCCTTGCTCATGCCGCGCACAAACTCGGTGAAAAACGAAATCCGGTCGGTGCGCGTGAACAGCACATACACCGGGAAACTGATTCCCAGGGTCTGGGACACTTCCTGTAACCGCACCGACAGCCGCCGCGCGGCCGAGATGGAAACTTCGCTGGCTCCGGGCTGCAGAAAGGTTTCGCAATCGAAGCACACGACGGCCGCCCGCGGCGCCTGCGTCTTCTTGCCGATCGCTGCCGAAAACCGCGCTGGCTGCATCAGGCGCATCAGGCGCTTCCATCGGTCCGGCTGCCCCATCAGATCCCCCGCCGGATCCACAAAGATGGCCTGGCGCGTGTACCAGACGTTCGCCGCGGTCGTAGGCAGCACTTCCGTGTCCCGATACACTTGCCCCGCCAGCAATTCAGGGTCGAGCGCCGAGTGGATCAGGATGGTGGTCTTGGTCGAGCCCGGATCACCCAGAAAGAACACCAGCGGCTGGCTGCTCAGGTCGGTGCCTTTCCCCAGGGTCGAGCGCTTCAACCGCCGCGCTGCCTCGCGAACCACCGCATCCAGGTCGTCGGTCCCGCTGCCACCGCCCCCGCCTTGCCCGTCTTGCTCGCCCGCCGCTTGCTCCTCCCGCTTCTTGACGGAGTGCTGATACCAGAGTGCCACCGACGCGCCGATCGTCCCCAGCAATATCAGCGCGCCACGCAGCATCCAGATGTCCTGCCCCTTCAGCCCCAGAACGGGGACGATGAACCAGGCAAACACTGAAAAAACCAGCAGCACCACCAAGGTGACCCAGTACATCCAACCTCCCTATCTCAGTATTTCGGATACCAGCGTGGAGAGTGACGATGCACCCGATATCAGCAGGAATTTGTAGGCGATGAACAGCAGCACTACGACGCCGGCCATAATCAGCGCCGTCCGGCCCAGAATGCGGCTCCAGCGGTCGTGTTGCACCAGTCGCACCGTGTCGGCCGGGATTGCCCCGCGCGGCGACAACGGGCCGAGGGGCCCGCGAATCCGGCGAATCTTTTCCTGTACCGCGACCATGATCGATCGCAGATCGCCGCCCGCCGCATACCGGCCCTTGAAGCCCAGCAGCAGGCACAGGTAATACACTTCCAGCAGGTCGGCTGTATCGTGGGAATCACTGCGGCTCAGCGTCTTCTGCAGTTCCTGGAAAAACACTTCGCCCGCCAGTTGATGGCCGAACATTTCCGCCTGCAGCGGCAGCCGCGGCCAGTTCGCGAATACCGGATTGCCGGAACTCAGCACCGACTCGTCGAGAAAGGCCACGACCGCAAAGATCACCTGCTTCACGTCTTCGGCACTGCAGTTCCGGCTGCGCGACTCCTGCTCGGCCAGGCGCAGCCCTTGTCGCATCTGCGCTCGAAACGCGTCCGGATCGAGCACCGCCTGCCGGTTATAGCGCAGCCGCACCACGGCCGTGAACACTTCCTGGAAGCCCAGGGCAAGGTTCCATCCGCGCCGGTCCATTGCCGGACTCGATCCGCGGTAAGTTCCCAGTGGCGTTACCTGTGTTGATCCCATGTCAGCTCTCTAACAAAATGATCAATTCCAAATCCGGAGACGGTACCTCTCCGGGGACATACACTCCGACCTTGGATGTGCGCATGATGTGCTCCCAGCACGGTCCGCTCCGTGTAACCATAAAGTACTGGCTGTCGACCTTGGCGGCAATTGCGGCGGGCGGAACCTGCATATGGTCGAGTGACAATCCGGGTAACGCCCGTTTCACCAGTTCCGGAACAAACTGTGCCGAACACAGCTTTACATACTGCACCGTCCGCGCAATCAGGTCCCCTTCTCCAATCGCCGAGCGCACTCCCAGAATCCAGCGCGAGCGGCCCAGACAGCGCTGGTCGCGGATCTCGCCTTCGTAGAAATAACGGGCCGCCGGTTTCAGTGGAATGACCACGGCCTGCGACGGCACGATGATTTCCAGGTGCCGCATGATGTGATCCTCAAGCTGCGCAAAGCCCGGTCCCGGATCATAGTGGTTGTAGGCCGGCAGCGAGCGCGGATTGCTGTCCAGGCTGAAGGTGCACAACGCGCCCCCAAGCCTCGACATCTCCCGGAACAGCTCCTCGGGATGGCCGTGTTTCGCCAGCAGAAGGTGCCGCAGCGGCGTCAGGCTCGAATTAATCGCATGCAGGAACCAGAACTGCGCCACCTGCCGCGCCGACATGCCGGTCTGAAATTTTCCGCCCGTTGTTTGCTGCTCCTGGGTGACCACCGCGCTCTTCTCTTCCAGGATTTCCACCAGCCGTTTCAGCATCATGGTGAGCCGCTCGCTGCAGCTGATGCGCAACGACGTGGGTACGAAAGTTGGATCGTAGACAAAATGACCCGTGGTATCGCGCATCACCCGGGCGATGGGCAAAGTCAGAAGCCTCGCATCCTTGGTGGGCAATACCACCACCCGCAGGTTCTTCCGCCCCAACTGCACCGGCTTCGCGTCCAGCCCGGTGGTCTCGTCGTGCACCATCTCGGTCGTACCCGTGTAGCGCGCCGTTCCGGTTGGGAACTCGTCCAGATCGCAGTTTTGCCGGCCGGCGACCCACTGCGGAACCCCCAATCCCACCGTCAGACTGTCGGTCGCGGGCAGAAAGTCTCCGGCAATGTTTTGCGGCTCGGGGCGGGGATCACACTCCGGGATATCGAAGGGCAGGCCGTCCTGAAACAGCCCGCGCGCATTCAGCAGGCTGACCGTACCATTCCGCAGGGCGTCCGCGTCCAGTTGGCAGGCCGCCAGCCCGTACGCGTCTTTCCAAAGGCTGGCCGTGGCAAACTGCACCGCCTCCTCAAAATAGCGGTTCTGCGCCTGAAAATGCTGCGGCGCCAGATACATGCCTTCGGCCCACACTACTCGGGACAGCAACTTCATGCTGCGTCACCTGGTACCAGGGATTTCTGTGATTTGCGCTTCGCTGCCGGACGATTACCCGCGGGTCGCGGCATAGTTCGCGTCTGGCCAGCGATGCTAGGCGGATCAGAGTTGAAAGTCAAGAAAGTCCCCAAGTGGGCCGGGGCTACGTGGAAAATCTCGCAACTGGCGGCCCGATCCTCGCCGAACCCGTTCAGAACCCATGGCGGGTAGTGGCTCTGCTTGAATTTCTCCGCGACCTATGCGGCTCTTTCTTCGCGAACTCTGCGGTTCAAATGTTTTGTCGAAAGCGGCAAGAGCGCAATGCTCTAACCGCAGAGAATCGCTCGCAAACGTCGCGGAGAAGGCCAGATTGAGCCGCCACCGGCGGCTTTTACATTGACCCGGGGTCCCGTTTGCGGGATAATTCTGAGCCCGTCCGGCGCCGGATTGGTCTTCGGCATATCTGGCTGCCTTTCCCCCCAAAGCTCGATTCTTCCTTTTCGCGAGGACATCACATGAAAAGCAGAGCACTTCTTGCCACACTCCTGGTTGCATGCGCGTGTCTGACATTGGGGACAGCCGTCGCCCAGCAAAATAGCGGTGCGCCCGCCGCCGTGGCCGCTATCTCCGCCGTACCCAGCTTGATCAGTTACGCCGGCGTCTTGAAGAACTCAAGCGGCCGCACGCTTACCGGTCTCACTGGTGTCACGTTTCTGCTTTACAGCGAGGAACAAGGGGGCGCTCCGCTTTGGTTGGAAACCCAGAACGTTCTTCCCGACAAGACCGGCCGCTTCACCGTGCAGATGGGAGCAGCCAGCCCCAGGGGCCTTCCGGCGGATTTGTTCGTGACCGGACAAGCCCGCTGGCTGGCGTTGCAGATCGCCAACGAGCCCGAGCAGGCGCGCGTCCTGCTGGTAGCCGTGCCTTATGCGATGAAGTCCATCGACGCGCAAACTCTCGGCGGCCTGCCGCCTTCCGCATTCGTGCTGGCTGCTCCGCCCGCTACGACAACGGTGGCCAATGCGGCCAACGGCTCTACAGCGGCTGAGCTCGCCGCTCCTCCCCCGGTAACGTCCAACGTGACCACTACCGGCGGCGCCGCCAATACCATTCCCCTGTTCACTACGGCGACCAACATTCAGAATTCGATTCTCACGCAGACCGGTGCCACCGCGATCAACGTCAAAGGAACTCTGGACCTCCCCGCCACCGGCGCAGCGACCAGTGCCAGCGGGAAAAATTCGCAAGCCGAAGAATTCGTCGCCTCTTCGTTCAACGGGACCAGCCATGTGCCAGTGAACCAGACCTATGTATGGAAGGCCGAGGCCATCGGCAACAATACGGCGACTCCGTCGGCCACTCTCAACCTGCTCTTTGGATCGGGCGCGGCCGTTCCCGCCGAAACCGGCCTGAAAATCAATAAGGGGATCATCACTTTCGCTGCCGGACAGACCTTTCCCGGCACCGGTCACGGTACGATCACGGGTGTAACTGCGGGCACGGATCTGACGGGCGGCGGAACCAGCGGCACGGTAACCGTGAGTCTGAACACGACGAAAGTGCCGCAACTGGCGGCGAACAACACATTCACGGGAACGCAAACCATCAACAACGCCGTGACCATCAACTCGGCGAACACGACGAGCCCTGGACTGAACATCAGCACCGGCCAGACTGGCGGTGATGGCCTTGACGCTTTCAGCTACAACACCTACGGCGTGAACGCCAGCAGCCACAGCTCCGACGCCGTGTACGGGTCGGCCTACGGCGGCTCAGGCGTGCACGGCGTCTCCTCCCTCGGCGACGGCGCCTACGGTCAGAGCGGAGGCGGCTACGGCG
>Ga0209698_10004835_pt1 | contig 14680 bp, 6 predicted proteins | sample LitLauG_LLR_2012_FD_187203 | JGI IMG/M metagenome (GOLD analysis project Ga0209698, IMG submission 187203) | Freshwater sediment microbial communities from Pennsylvania, USA - Little Laurel Run_MetaG_LLR_2012 (SPAdes) (version 2) | ecosystem: Environmental > Aquatic > Freshwater > Creek >...
CCCAGATCCTCACGCGTGTCGCCCACTGCCTCGGCAGCTTCCAGAGTGCATCCGCCGACAAAAATGGACAGGCGCCGGAAGAGTTTCTGCTCCACCGGGTCCAGAAGATCGTGACTCCAATCGATGGCGCTTTCTAATGTCTGCTGATGCGTGGGCAGATCGCGCGGCCCCCCGGTCAAAAAGCGGAGACGGCTTTCGAGGCGCTTCAGCATGGCCGGTGGCGGGAGCATCTTGATGCGGGCAGCGGCTAGTTCGATGCCCAGCGGCAGGCCATCCAGGCGCCGGCAGATCTGGGCGGCCGCCCGTATGTTTTCCCCGGTCTGCGCCAGGTCCGGTTTGGCGGCCATGGCCCGCTGCAAAAACAGCGCCACCGCTGGGCACCGGGCCAGTGAGTCCAGATCCAACATGTCCTTCGAGTCGGGCAGACCGAGGGGAGGCACGGGGAACTCGCGCTCCCCATACAGCCGCAGCACGGCGCGGCTGGTCACCAGAATCTTCAACGTGGAGCAGGCCGCTAGCAGGGCTGCGATCAACGGTGCCGCGTCCAGCACCTGCTCGAAATTGTCCAGGACCAGAAGCGCCAGGCCGCACTGCGCGGCGCGCAGTCGTTCGCTCCACGCCTCGGCTAGCGATCGGCCGCCGCCGATCCGGATATCGAGCGCCTGCGCGATGGCGGACGCGACCAAACCCGGATCGCTGATCGACACCAGCGAGACGAAAAACGCGCTCGCTCCCGATTGCTGCGCCAGTTCGGCGGCCACCTGAAGCGCCAGCCGCGTTTTGCCTGTTCCCGGCGGACCGCTGAAGGTCACCAGACGGACGTGCTCGTCCAGCAGGAGCCGCGCTGCGGCCGACACTTCTTTATCCCGTCCGATCAGCGGTGTGTGAAACACCGGCAGGCGATGGTGCAGGGCCAGCGGGATCGCGCGCGGCAGTTCCGCGCAGCGATCGCGCATCACTGCCAGTTCGCGTGCCAGTTCCCGGGAAGAAGCCCAACGATTCCCCGGTTCCTTCGCCAGGCAGCGCTCGATGAGCCATATCAGCGGCGCCGGAATTCGCGGATCGAGTTGCGCGATCGGCTCGGGCTCGTCGCGAAGAATCGCTGCCAGAGTCTCTGCCATGCTCTCCCGCTGAAACGCCGCCTTCCCCGTCGCCATTTCATAAAGAATGGTTCCGAAGGAGAACTGGTCGGACCGGAAATCGACGGTCCCTCCCGTGGCTTGCTCCGGCGACATATATCCGGCCGTGCCCACGATCACACCTTCCCCTGTCTCCCCGGGCTTCACTGCCTTCGTCGCCTCGCGCTCCCCGAATGCCGGAAGCACCAGTTTCGCCAGCCCGAAGTCGACGATCTTCACCACTCCGTCCCGGCCGATCATGATGTTCGCAGGTTTGATGTCCCGGTGGACGATGCCCTTCCCGTGCGCGGCGGCCAAAGCGTCGGCCAACTGGGCCGCGATGGCCAGCAGTTCGCGAACGGGGATGGGACCTGAGGAAACATACTGGTAGAGATTCTGGCCCTCCACCAACTCCATGGCAATGTACATCCTGCCATGCGCCTGCCCGATGTCGTAAATCGTACAGATGTTCGGATGTTTTAGAGCCGACGCCGTCCGTGCCTCCCGAAGAAACCGCTCCAGCGCCCCCGGATTGCCGGTCAGCTCGGCGGGCAGGAACTTGAGCGCTACGGTGCGCATCAACTGCGTATCGTGAGCCGCGTATACCTTGCCCATTCCCCCCGCGCCCAGCAGAGACTCAATGCGGTAACGATCGAAAAGTTGCCCGGCGGCAAACTCTGCCGGACCGCCGGCCACCCCCGGAACCGTGGCCACCGCGTCCCCGGCCGCGAAAAACTTCTCGGCGCTCTCGGGGTCCGTGAGCAACTTTGCCACTTCGGCGCGCAAACCCTCGTCTCGCCCGCACGTCTCCCGAAGGTACGCGCTGCGCCCCTCCGGCGCCCGCTCGAGCGCCGCGCGATAAACCCGTTCGATCTGTCTTCGCCGTTCACCCTCCATGTTGAAGAATATACATCAACCCTGCCCTTTCCCAGCGCGATTCCGGGCGCCACAGGTACCACTGTGGCGCAGTGCCGGTTTGGGATCCAGGTAAGGATCGGTTCCGCAAGGCCGGGCGCGGCTTCGCACTCCCCAATCACGCCGCCCCTGGAGCGCTCCGCCGGACTGCTGCCCGCCGGCGCCGCTGTCATCCACTCCCGCCATCTCCGGGGCCAAGGCATATCCCTGCGTCCCGACGAGATACTCTGGCCCACCCGGATTAATAAATACGGAGAAGAAAGTCTGAATCCAAACACTATTTACGCGTGCGGTGCCTTAAGTTCGAATCATCTCTGCCGATCTTTGCCATTGTGATGAACCGGATCCAAGCAAGTAGGCTGTATGGTGCTGTTGCGCAGCCCGCCTTGTTAGCGTGGGGGTGCTTTCTGTTCACCTCGCAGAGTATGCTGGGCCAAAGCCCGATCTTCCCCTCCGTAACCAACATTCCCGTGGGAAGTTTCCCTTCGTCGGTTGCCATGGCCGACTTCAACGGCGACCGCCATCTGGATTTGGCCGTCGTGAATAACGGGGCCAATACGGTAACGGTACTGCTGGGCAATGGCCTCGGCGGATTCTCGGCCGCCGTCGGGAGCCCATTTGCCGTAGGATCCGGCCCCACTTCGGCGGCAGTCGGCGACTTTAACAGGGACGGCAAGCTGGACCTGGCGATCACCAACAGTAACGACCAAACCGTGACGGTGCTGCTGGGCAATGGCCTCGGTGGATTTGTAGCAGCCCGCGGGAGTCCTTTCCCCGCGGGAGATGGTCCCTTTTCGGTGGTCGTGGGTGATTTCAACCGCGACGGCAAGCCGGATTTGGCCGTCGTTGATACCGCAGATGGTACCGTGACCATATTGTTGGGTGATGGGTTGGGCGGATTTACCGCGGCCGGCGGCAGTCCGTTTCCGGTTGGAGTGAGCCCGGTCTCGCTGGCAACAGGAGACTATAATGGCGATGGCAACCCGGATCTGGCCGTCGCAAATGCCGGCGATAATACCGTGACGGTATTGCTGGGCGATGGGCTGGGCCATTTCAGCGCGGCCCCAGCGAGCCCCATTTTGGTCGGCTCCACCCCCTTTTCGATACTGGTAAGCGACTTTAACGCTGATTCTAAGCCAGATTTGGCGATTGTAAATACTGCTAGCAATACGGTTACCGTCCTTCTCGGGAACGGGTCCGGTGGATTTGTTCCCTCTGGCGGAAGTCCGTTCCCGGTCGGATCGGCTCCCTTTTCCATTGCAGCCGGGGACTTCAACTTGGATAACAAGGCCGATCTGGCCATCGCGAACTTGGGCGACGGCACCGTCAGCGTGTTGCTTGGCGACGGCAAGGGGGAGTTTATCCTCGACCCCGGTCCCGGCCCCATTGGGGCCGCTCTTGAGTCCATCGCGGTTGGGGACTTGAACGGGGACGGCAAGCCTGACTTGGCCGTTGCTAACGCGGGCAACGCCGCGGTCTCTATCATGCTAAACGCCGTGACCCTCGCGCAAGCTTCGATCACCATTTCGGGTGGCTCCCCACAGAGCTCGTTGGTGATGACACCCTTCCCTGTCCCGTTGCAAGTCACGGTGACCGATTCGAGCGGCAACCCGATGAGCGGCGTTGTAGTTACCTTTGGCGCGCCCACCACCGGAGCCAGTGGTACCTTTGCCGGCGGTGTGAACACTGCCACAACCAACGCCTTGGGGGTGGCCACCGCGGCTGTATTCACCGCCAATGCGATCGCTGGATCTTTTACGGTAACCGCTTCGACGTCCGAAACCGGGACGCCGGCCGCTTTTGCACTCACAAACCTTGCGAATCAACCCAAGCTGTCCCCCGCGATCACTCCCACGGATGGCACTCCGCAAAGTACGATCGTGACGACTCCCTTCGCTAAACGGTTGCAAGCCACCGTGACCGATTCCGACGGCCACTCGGAAAGCGGAGTGCTCGTTCTCTTCGCCGCTCCCACATCCGGGGCCAGTGGCTCGTTTGCAGGAAGCGCCACCGTAGCGACTAATAGCTCCGGTGTTGCAATCGCTCCTCCCTTGATCGCCAACACGATCCCCGGCGCCTACGTCGTGACTGCCACGGCAGCCGGTATCGCGACACCGGCTAACTTCTTACTCACGAACCTGATTCAAATCGACGAGGTGCGCCCGTCCGTTGTTCCCGACCACCTGGTGTTAGAGGGCTACCTGGGTGCCGGCGCCGGCCAGGCATCTGGCAAGCTCTCGGTAACCACTGCCAACGACAGCACCTTCAGCGTGGCCTCCGCGGTACCGTGGCTCGCCGTGTCGCCTGGCGCGGGAGTAACTCCTGCAACCGTGACCGTAACCGCAAATCCGGCCGGGCTCACTCCCGGCACTGTCATCGCAAACCTGACGTTTACTTTTACAGACAATCGGGTTGTTTCGATTCCCGTGTCGCTGCGAGTGATGGAAGTTCCCCGTCTGATCCCGACAAGGACTGCTGTGAGTTTTGCCGTGGAGGCAGGGGACACAGTCTCGCAGACCGCCGATCTCAATCTGGTTGCCACCAGCCGGAACGTGGCCATTCAAGTAACTCCGTCCATGGCCTCTCCGGCTGGAGGGGGGTGGTTAAGGGTCAGCCCTGCCAGTGGGACTACCCCGATGGTTCTTCATATCGTGGCCAATCCCGCGGGCCTCGCATCTGGAACGTATCAGGGCGCCATCGCCGTGTCGTCTGGAGACGCGCAAAACAGCCCCCTCTCGATCCCGGTGACCTTGACCGTAAACGCGCCCCCGCCTGCGATCGCACTCGCTTCGCTTAATAGCGCCGCCAGCATGATTCCTGGCTCCGCCGCTCCCAATTTGATTATGTCGGCGATGGGAACTTTTCCGAGCTGCTCCTCCGGGGCCCAGGTGCTGATTGACGGCCGCGCGATGGACGTATTCTTTTCTTCCCCGGCACAGATCAACTTCTTGGTCTCCGCCCAAGTCGCCGGCAAGTCCACCGTACCAGTTCAGATTTCCTGTGCGGGCCTCTCGTCGCAGCCAATGGCTTTGCCGGTTGTGAGCCTGGCGCCGGCGATTTTCACTGCTTCCGGAACTGGGATAGGCCAGGCCGCTATCTTGAATCAGGACGGAAGTACCGGAAAGCCTTCTCCTCCGGGCAGCATCATCTCTGCATACCTCACCGGGCTGGGCGCATTTGCATCGCCCGGATCAACCGGCTGGAGGGAAATGGCCTTGCCCGTAACCGCTCGAATCGGATCTCTCCCGGCTGAGGTACTGTATGCGGGCGAAGCACCGGGGTTCACCTCCGGTCTGCAGCAAATCAACGTTCGGATCCCGGGTGACGCGCCCCGTGGCAATGCGATCTCCCTGCAGTTCACGATCGGCGGGATGAACACGCAGCCCGGAGTGACATTGGCGATTCAATGAAGCTAAGGAATCCGAATCACTCGGAAAAGGGATGAAAGACCGATGTGTAATTGCCGAAATCCACTGACTCGTCTGGTGCCGTGTTTTAGAAGCGCCTTGACTGTTGCATTCGCTCGCCCACGCTCGCGGTTGGATGTTGGGACACGGAACCGCGACCGTAATGGAGCGAAACGCTCCAGCGGCTTTGCATCCGGGACACTACAGTGTGTGCTCCTGATGCTCGGCGCCGGTTGGGGCATGGGCTCCGGACTGGCCCAAACGAGCGCTGAACCCGATTTTCCGGCCCTTCCTCAATCGACGGCCGGCGATGCCTCGGCTTATGCCCACCGTACGGTGAGTAAGATGAGGAACACAACAGCGGCTCAGCGGAAGGCTGCGGCGGCGCGCGCCAACGCGGCCCGCGCCTCCCTAGCCAGCCGGATGGGCGCCAGTGCTGCCCCAACATGCCCGGTGATCGTCTTCGGCATGGTACCGGATTATCTCGGCGGATGTTACCCCAATTACGCCAACAGTCCTATCCTAAGGAAATTCGTGGATCCGTTGCCGGGGCTGGGGCCGGACCCTCTACACCCATCAGCGCCGTACATCCCCATCGCTGTCAAGGACACGACTACCTACCCGGGCTCCGATTACTACCAGATCAGTGTTAACGACTATACCCAAAAGCTGCATTCTGACCTGCCCGCGACTCGGTTGCGCGGCTACAAGGATCTTGCGCCTACGGCTGACGGAGCAAATCATTATCTCGGGCCGTTCATCATCGCGAGCAAAGGCACCCCCGTACGCATCAAGTTCATCAACAATCTTGCCACCGGTGCGGCAGGCAATCTTTTCCTGCCGGTGGATACCACGGTGATGGGGGCGGGGATGGGCCCTTCGGGCGGCAATTACACGCAAAATCGGGCCGAGCTCCATCTGCATGGCGGCAATACACCGTGGATCAGCGATGGAACGCCTCACCAATGGATTACTCCAGCAGGAGAGTCCACCTCCTACAAGAAAGGCGTGAGTTTTCAGAACGTGCCAGACATGGTGGGCCCGGGAAAGTCTATCCCTATACCGAGCGCCGGCGATGGCGCGGCCACCTACTACTACCCGAACCAGCAGAGCTCCCGATTAATGTGGTACCACGACCACTCCTACGGCCTTACCAGGCTGAATGTCTACGCCGGCGAAGTCTCCGGCTATCTGCTGACCGACAACGTTGAGGAGCAGTTAATCAGCACGCAGAAGGTCATTCCCGATCTGGGAGGGAACTATCACTGGGGAGTCCCACTGGTCATTCAAGATAAGACGTTCGTATCGGATCCGGCCACGCTGGCTGCGCAAGATCCAACCTGGGATACCGTCCACTGGGGCGGGCAGGGCAGCCTCTGGTTCCCTCATGTTTACATGCCCAACCAAAACCCGGCGGATGATAGCGGCGCCGCTCCCATGGGCCGCTGGGACTATGGCCCATGGTTTTGGCCTCCGCAAACGACGCTGACGCACCCTGCACAAGCCAACCCCTATCCCCAATTTGGAGCCATCATCCCCGGCACGCCCAACCCGTCTATCGTGCCGGAAGGTTTCATGGATACGCCCCTGATCAACGGAGCCGCTTACCCATACCTTCAGGTGGAGGCCAAAGCTTATCGGTTCCGGATCCTGAATGGCTCCAACGACCGTTATTTCAACGTGCAACTGTATTATGCCCTGGATTCGGTCGCGGGTACGGTTTGCAACGGTTCATCGGCTGCTACGTGTACCGAAGTCAAGATGGTCGATTCGGTCCCGCACAAATTGGTCCCCCCCGTGACGACTCCGCCGACTTTGCCGCTGTGCGCCCCGAACGCGGTGCCTAACCCAACCACGGGCCTCCCCGCCGGCTGCTGGCCGGCCACATGGCCATCCGACGGCCGGGACGGAGGCGTGCCGGATCCAGCCACCGCCGGTCCCGCCCTCATCCAGATTGGTACCGAAGGTGGCTTCTTGCCGGCGCCGGTTGTCATCCCGTCCCAGCCGGTCGGCTATAACTACAATCGCCGGGACATTGTCGTCCTCAATATTTCAGACAAAGCGCTCTTCCTGGGACCGGCCGAGCGGGCCGACATCATCGTCGACTTCTCCAACGTGTTGCCCGGTTCCACATTGATCCTTTACAATGACGCACCCGCACCAGTCCCCGCATTTGACGCACGCAATGACTACTACACGGGCGACCCGGACCAACGGCCGACCGGAGGCGCTAACACAACCCTGGCGGGCTATGGCCCCAACACGCGAACTATGATGCAGTTCCGCGTAGTGGCTCCGACCGGTACGCCGGCCCCGTTCAGCCTGGCCGCCTTACAGACCGCATTCGCGTCGACGGCCGGAGGGGCGGGCGCTTACAAGGCCTCTCAGCCACCACCCCTGGTGCCGGAAAAAGCTTACGATTCAGCCCTCAATACCACGACGCTCGCTAACACTTACTCGAGAATCCAAAGTACCTCGTTGACTTGGGTTCCTGCCGGCACAACCACGCCGACAACCATGCAGATTCAGTCGAAGGCCTTACAAGAACTGTTTGACGCTGATTATGGACGTATGAATTCCACTTTGGGTGTCGAGTTGCCGTTTACCAGCTTCCTGACGCAGACGACCATCCCCCTGGCCTACATCGATCCGCCCACCGAGACAATCAAAGACAACGAGACCCAGATCTGGAAAATCACTCATAACGGTGTAGACACCCATGCCCTTCACTTCCACCTGTTTAACGTCCAGTTAATCAATCGTGTTGGCTGGGACGGCGCCATCCGGCCCCCCGACGACAACGAGTTGGGCTGGAAAGAAGTGGTGCGGATGAACCCCCTCGAAGATGCGATTGTCGCACTGCAGCCGCTGAAGCAGACCCTGCCCTGGCCGGTCCCAGACAGCGTTCGGCTGCTGGACCCAACTTCGCCTCAAGGCTCCACAGCGGGGTTCACGGGCGTAAATCCGGCGACCAACCAACCAATCACGGTCACCAATCTGCCCACCAACTTTGCCTGGGAGTACGTCTGGCACTGCCACCTCCTGGGCCATGAAGAAAACGATATGATGCGGCCGATCGTCTTCCAGGTGCCGCATCCGGTGGCCGTGACCCAACTTGTGGCTACTCCCGGTGCGTCGCTGGCAGTCAACCTGTCCTGGTCGTACAATCAGGCAGCCAACGGATCCGCCCCTGCCACGGGCTTCCAGATTCTGCGGTCTTCCGGCACTGGAGTGTATGCCATGATCGCTTCCGTTTCCGCCACTGCCAGGACGTATTCGGATACTTCGATAACGGGCGCCGGAACTTACAACTACCAGATTGTAGCTTTCAACCCGGCGGCTGCCTTGCCTTCCAACACCGCAACCATCGTCATCACTCAAGGCCCCGTGGCCCCGACCAATTTGGTTGGCACGCTAACGGCGCCGGCTCAGGTCAACCTCTCTTGGTCGTACAATCAGTCGGCCAACGGAAACACACCGGCGACGGGTTTCCAGATACAGCGGGCCACCGGAGCTGGCGCGTTTGCCACGATAAAGACAGTCTCCTCGTCGGCTAGGAGTTATACAGATACTACTGCCCCTACGGGCGCCACCTATAGCTACCAGGTTATCGCTTACAATGCGTTGCTTTCCCTACCGTCTAATGTTGTCACCATCGCCATCCCAACACCACAGATTCCGGCGGCTCCGTCCAATCTGGCGGTAACGCTGGTCATCCCCGGCGGCACCGATTCGGTGGTCCTTACCTGGGTCGATACCAACACCGCCGGCGCGACAGGGTTCTCCGTCTGGCGCAGTTCCAACAGCGGTTCGAGCTGGACTCAGGTCGGCACGGCCTCAGTCACCACGTTCACTTACATGGACACAGGTCTGAGCAAAGGGAGGACGTACCTTTACAGGGTGCAGGCAACCGGCTCCGGTGGGGCCAATTCCCCGTACTCCAATACGATTACCGTACTCGCTCCATAACGGCGGGCGATGCAGGAGATGGAGACCAAGATGAACCGATTCGAACGTTACCAACTGCGCTTGTGGACGACGTTCTGTAACATATGCCTACTCATCCTGCTGGCCGTGTCCACGTCCTTCCCGGCGGCAACCCAGACTTATCAGTTCACCAAGATCCTCGATGGATCCACTCCGCGCCCCGACGGCGTGGTGACTTTTGGGATCGGCTTCGCTCCCACCACGCCCGCCTTCGACGGTAAGTGGGTCGTATTCCGCAGCCCGGGGCCCCAAAACGATGGCGGCGGCCATGCCGGGATCTGGTCCTTCAACACCGTGGATAAGTCTTTTCACAAGCTCGTCGATTTTAACACTTCAGTTCCGGGAAGTACGGCCACGTTCAGCAACATCGACCTTCTGAATACGGCGCCCATCGTTCGCAATGGAGTCGTGATCTTCGTGGCGCACGACAATTCCAAGGGCTCCGACCAGCAGGGCTTGTACTCCGTGCCGGCCGCTGGCGGTGCCATACAGAAAATCGCCAACTACAGCACACCCGTCCCGGGTGGTGGGACGTTTACCGTCTTCGATGCCATTGAAAAGCAGGCCGGGGCCTTCGCGTTCGACGGAATGACAGTAGTTTTCAGGGCCAACGGTACAGGCGCGATCCAAGGCAATTACTCGGCCAAACCCGATGGCTCTTCCCTGGCTCTGATTGCCGATAATCTCCACCCGCTTCCCACCCCGGGCGGCGGCCAACTCTCCAACTTCGGCCCTCCCCTGATCAGTGGGCACCACGTCGTCATGACCGGCGTCGCTGGCGCCGATTCCAGCACCTCCTACAACGCCCTATACCTGGGCATGTTGGACGGTAACGGAGCGTTCACTGAATTGCTGGACTCCAGCCAGCAACTGCCCGGTAACCCAAGTCCCAACTTCCATACCCGTTTCGACGCGCCGGTCCTGGCGCTGGACGGAATGCTCGTCGTATTCCGCGCCGACGACGCCAACAACAACTCCGGTCTCGGCTTTTTCGGTCTGTACAGCACCGATCTCGGCTTGCGCACCATCAATAAGATTGCCGACTCCAATTCGGCCCTGCCCGGACTCGGTAAATTAACCACCATTGCCGGCCAGAGCGTGGCTCTCAGTCAGGCTTGCGTGCTGTTCTTGGCGGCGGACAATACCGGTAAGAGTGGACTTTATCTTTGGAAGAACGGGACCGCAACCCGCATCGTGGGAACCGGTGATCAACTCGACGGTCAGACGGTCCTCGCGATCGCGGACCCCGGCCCAGCGGCGCTATCCGGACCCAGTCTCGTCTTTAGCGTTGACTTTGGCTCCCGAGCCGGTCCCGCCTTATATCTCGCCACGCCGTCCGCTAACGCAGTGACCCTCCAGTCCGTGCGCAACGCTGCCAGTTACGGGACATCCTCCGTCGCCCCCGGAGAAAGCGTCACGGCGTTTGGCACGGACATGGGCCCTGCCACGCTTGTCTCCGCCGTTCCCGACGCGAATAATCGTTTTCCCGACTCCCTGGGAGGAGTCCGCATTCTCGCCAACGGCACTCCGGCGCCTCTGCTATATGTCAGCGACACGCAGAGCGCCGCCATCCTCCCCTTTGGAATCGCTAACTCCCCCAACGTGCAGATCGTGGTTGAGTATAATGGCAAAACTTCTCTGCCCCTCACATTTTCCGTGACGGGCACCATGCCGGGTCTATTCTCGGCGGACACCTCCGGTAGCGGACAAGGCGTAATCCAGAACCAGGACGGTACCACCAACTCCGCGGCGAACCCCGCGGCGCCCGGATCGACCGTTGTTCTCTGGGTCTCCGGCCTGGGACCACTCAACCCTGTCCCGGCCGACGGCTCAATCGTCTCCGGGGAGAAGATACCGGCGCTCGCACAGTCGGTGAGCGTTACGATTGGAGGCCAGGCGTCCGAGATCCGGTACTCTGGTCCTGCGCCCACGGCAATCGCGGGCTTGTACCAGGTCAACTGCGTGGTTCCCCTTGGTATTCCGCCTGGCTCTGCTGCGGTGGTCGTCACGTCCGGCGGGCAGCGGAGCCAGCCAAATCTTACGATCGCAGTTCGATAGGCTGCGGGTTGTCCCTGCGCCCGACGGGCGTCTCCGCCACGGCAGACTCTTTGCCGCATGTCGGGTTGGGGAATAGATCGCCCGCCCGTGGTTGCTGAAGAAACCTTTTTCAGCCGCCACTGGCACATTTTTTTCGCGATGCCGTCAATTCCTCAAACACGGCGGAGGGAATAAACACTTGTTTATAGGCATCGCTTCTTCTCGTAATATACCGCGCATCTCTCTCCCGCCCGATTGGAACGAGAGGCCGATTCAAGCCTGTTCACACCAACTCCCGGTTTAATTTCCCCATGTTTTCACCACTTCGAGGCCGAAAAGCCCGAAAGCCGAGCACCCCCCGCGCGAAACTGAAATTGAGGCGAACTCATGTGCATCCTCCAGCTTCGGCCACGGCATCCCCTTTTGGGAGACGATCCTTGGGCAAAAACCCTTCAAATTGCGTCTCCCGATTCTGTTTCATCTCCGCAAGTTAAAGAAAAAATGGACCTTACACGATCATGAATATTTAGTGCAACCTGCGCAAAACATCGTCTCCCAGGTCCTCTCCGGCCTGGGCCGTCGCACCTCGGCGGGCGCCAAAGAATACACCGCTTTCCACCGCTTGACGCAAATTCCAACAGGTTATAATATTAAAGGGTCTTTGATTCTTTATTTAGCCCCGCGGAGGTTTACAGGAGGGAATCGACGATGTGTCTGGCCGTCCCCGGTAAGATTCTCGAAACCGAAGAGCACGAGGGAAACCGTATCGCGAAAGTCCAGTTTGGCGGCATCACCCGCCAGGCCTTTCTCAACTTTGTTCCCGAAGCCGAAGTCGGCGAGTATGTGATGGTCCACGTGGGCTTCGCCATCAGCCGTGTGGATGCCGCCGAGGCCGCCCGCACCTATCAGTTGCTCGAAGCCATGGGTTTGCTCGAAAGCGAACTCGGCAGGGAAGAGCCAGTGTCATGAAATACATCGACGAATACCGCGACGAGCGCATCGTGCGCTCCCTGGCGGCGCTGGTCGCACGGCGCGTTACCCGGCCGTGCAACCTCATGGAAATCTGCGGCGGCCAGACTCACACCATCATGCGCTATGGCCTGGATGAACTGCTGCCCTCGCAAGTCCGCCTGGTCCACGGGCCCGGTTGCCCGGTGTGCGTCACGCCCCTGGAAACCGTGGACAAGGCCATCGAAATCGCCTCGCGCCCGGACGTGATCTTTGTCTCTTATGGCGACATGCTGCGCGTTCCCGGATCCCGCCTCGACCTGTTTCGCGTCAAAGCCGCCGGCGGCGACGTGCGTATCGTCTACTCGCCGATGGACGCCGTCAAGCTGGCGCGGGCTCATCGCGGCCGCCAGGTGGTCTTCTTCGGCATCGGGTTCGAAACCACTGCGCCCGCCAATGCCATGGCTGTGTGGGAGGCCCGGCGCGAAGGGCTGGATAACTTTTCCATGCTGGTTTCACACGTGCTCGTTCCCCCCGCCATTCGCCTGTTGCTCGGCTCCCCGCATAACCTGGTCCAGGGATTCATCGCGCCCGGACACGTCTGCACGGTAATGGGTTACCAGCAGTACGAAGCGTTGAGCCGCGACTTTCATGTCCCCATCGTCGTGGGCGGTTTCGAGCCTGCCGACTTGTTGGAGGCCGTCAGCATGCTCGTAGCGCAACTCGAGGACGGCCGTGCCGAGGTCGAAAACCAATACGTCCGCTCCGTGTCTTACGAAGGCAATCTGCCGGCGCAGCGCCTGGTCGAGAGCGTCTTTGAGGTCGGTGACCGTAAGTGGCGCGGCATCGGCGTCATCCCCCAGAGCGGACTTCGCCTGCGGGCGGAATTCGCACGGCACGATGCCGAGCAGGTGTTCGGCGTCGGCGATATCTCGGCCGAGGAGCCTCCCGAATGCATCAGTGCCGAAGTGCTGCAAGGTTTGAAGCGGCCTACCGACTGCCCGGAGTTCGCGCGGGGCTGTACTCCGGAGAACCCTATGGGCGCGCTCATGGTTTCGGCGGAGGGCGCCTGCGCCGCATACTACCATTACCGCCGGCACTCCATCCATGAGGTGAGCCCATGTTGACCATCGAACCGGAGAAGACGATCGCGCCGGCGTGCCCCCTGCCGCTTCCTGCCGGTGGCCAGGTGCTGCTCGGCCATGGCAGCGGAGGCAAGCTGAGCGCCGATTTAATGCGTGACGTGTTTCTGGCCGCCTTCCACAACCCCCTGCTCGACCGTTTGGATGACCAGGCCATCGTCAGCATCGGCGGGCTGCGCCTCGCCTTCACTACCGACTCCTTTGTGGTCAAGCCCCTGTTTTTCCCCGGCGGCGACATCGGGTCGCTCGCGGTCCATGGCACTGTGAACGATCTGGCCATGGGCGGCGCGCGGCCGCTGTTCCTGAGTGCGGCCTTCATCATCGAAGAAGGTTTCCCTCTGGAAACCTTGCGCCGGGTGGTCGCTTCCTTGCAGCAGGCGGCCGCGAATGCCGGCGTGCAGGTCGTTACCGGCGATACCAAGGTGGTCGAGAAAGGCAGCGGCGACGAGCTCTTCATCAACACTTCCGGGTTGGGAGTGGTGGGGGACGATGTTCTTCTCTCCGCCGTCCAGGCCCGCCCCGGCGACCGCGTACTGCTCAGCGGTCCCATCGGCGATCACGGCATCGCCATCCTCGCCCAGCGCGAGGGCCTCGCGTTCGAGAGTGCCATCCAGAGCGACTCGGCGCCGCTCCACACTCTGGTCGCCTCCATGCTCGCGGCCGGCAGCGGGATTCGTTGTCTGCGCGACCCTACCCGCGGCGGCCTCTCCAGCACACTGAACGAATTTGCGGCCCAGGCCCAGGTGGGAATCGAAATTGACGAGCGCTCCATCCCCGTGCGGGACGAGGTGAAGGGCGCCTGTGAATTGCTGGGCCTCGACCCGTTATACGTCGCCAATGAGGGCAAACTGGTGGCCATCGTGGCCCCGGGCGCGGAAGAGTCCGTGCTCGCCGCCATGCGCCGGCATCCGTTGGGGCAAGCGGCCGAAATCATCGGCACGGTGACTGCCGCCCATCCCCGCCTCGTCACCATGCGCACCCTGATCGGGCCCACTCGCGTCGTCGACATGCTGGCGGGCGATCAACTGCCGCGGATCTGTTAGGAGGCTCATGCACGAACTCGGCATTGCCAATTCGGTTTTGGAAGCCGTGCAGGCCGAAGCCCGCCGCCATCCCGGCTCGCTGC
>Ga0209698_10004836_pt1 | contig 14678 bp, 10 predicted proteins | sample LitLauG_LLR_2012_FD_187203 | JGI IMG/M metagenome (GOLD analysis project Ga0209698, IMG submission 187203) | Freshwater sediment microbial communities from Pennsylvania, USA - Little Laurel Run_MetaG_LLR_2012 (SPAdes) (version 2) | ecosystem: Environmental > Aquatic > Freshwater > Creek >...
CGTTAGGTGGCTCGCGCGCGTGATCGGCGCGCTGGTCGCGTGGCGCGGCATCACCGGGGTGCTGGCGCGCGAGAACTCGATGCGCCAGCCGGGGCGCACGATCGTGACGGCGGCCGCGCTGACGATCGGGCTCGCGCTGGTGACCCTGGTGGCGATCCTCGCCGACGGCACGAAGGCGACGATCGACCAGGCCGTCTCGCGCTCCTTCGCCGGCGACCTGATCGTCGAGAACTCACAGGCCGGATCGGGCGAACAGATCGGGATCCCCGCGCTCACGGCGCCCGCCCTGCGACGCGTGCCGGGGGTCGCGACCGTCACCCCGATCGCGTTCACCGAGGGTCGCCTGCGGGGAGCGAGCAGCAACGCCACGATCACGGCTGTCGACCCGCAGTCCTTCGCGCAGGTCTACCGGGTGGAATGGAAGCAGGGCTCGAACGCGACGCTGCTGGCGCTGGATGAAAGCGGCGTCGTCGTGACCAAGGCCTACTCCGAATCGGAACACCTGCGGGTCGGGCAGAGCATCCTCGTGCTCACGCCGACCGACCGCCACGTGGCCCTGAGGGTGAGCGGGATCGCCGAAGACAACGCGCGGCTGCTCGGGAACCTGACGATCAGCCTCGCGCTCGCGCGCTCGGCATTCGGGCAGCGCAACGACGCGATCAACTTCGTCTCCTACAAGCCCGGTTACACCAACGCGCAGGTCCAGCCCGCTGTCAACAGGGTCCTCTCGACCTACTTCCCGCAGGCCCGTTCGCGCACGGCGGCGCAGTTCAAGCAGGACCAGGCGGGCAAGATCAACTCGCTGCTGGCGCTGATCTACGTGCTGCTCGCGCTGTCGGTGATCGTGTCGCTGTTCGGGATCGTCAACACGCTGATCCTCTCGATCTACGAGCGCACGCAGGAGCTCGGGATGCTGCGTGCGATCGGCACGTCCCGCAAGCAGATCCGCCAGATGATCCGCTACGAGTCGGTGATCACGGCGCTGATGGGCGGCGTGTTCGGCCTCCTGATCGGCGTCGTCGGGGCGATCCTTGTGACGACGCTGCTGCTGTCGGGCTCCGGCTATGTCCAGTCATTCCCCGTCGGGACGCTCGTGATCCTCCTGGTCGTGGCCGCGCTCGCGGGCGTGCTCGCCGCGCAGCTGCCGGCCAGGCGCGCCGCGCGCCTGGACGTGCTCGCAGCGCTCGCCGACGAGTAGCGGGGCGGCTGACCGGGCGCGGGCGGGCGGGCGGATAAGCTCCACGCTGTGAGCGCCCCCGCCACCCCCGAGCAGGCCGACAGCGAGCTTCAGGCAACCGCCTGGGACCTGGAGCCGCTGGTTGACGGGGAGGGACAGGAGGGCGTCGAGCGGCGCCTCGCGGAGGGGCTCGAGCGTGCCGGCCGCTTCGCCGAGCGCTACGCGGGCGCCCTCGACGGCCTTGACAGCGACGGCCTGCGCGAGGCGATGCTCGAGCTCGCCGAGCTCCACGACCTGATCGCGCGTGCCGGCTACTACGCCGCCCTGCGCTTCTCGACCGACACCTCGGACCCGGCGAACGGAGCGCTGCTGCAGCGGGTGCAGGAGCAGGAGACGGCTGTGCAGACCAGGCTGCTGTTCTTCGAGCTCGAGTGGGCGGCGCTCCCGGACGAGCGCGCCGAGGAGCTCCTCGCCGGCGGGGACCTCGACTTCTGCCGCCATCACCTGCGCAACGTGCGCCGCTACCGCGACCATCTGCTGAGCGAGCCGGAGGAGAAGATCCTCACCGAGAAGTCGCTGACGGGCGCCGGCGCGTGGACGCGGCTGTTCGAGGAGCTCACGTCCGCGATCGAGGTGCAGATGCCCGCCGCGGCCGGCGTCGGCGAGAGCGTCGCGCTGGACGTTGCGCTGAGCCGCCTGTCGCTGGCGGACCGCGACGTTCGCGCCGCCACCGCCGAGGCGGTCACGAGCGCGCTCGAGCCGGGCCTGCGCACGCGCGCGTTCCTGTTCAACACCCTGCTCGCCGACAAGGCGACCGACGACAGGCTGCGCCGCTACCCGCACTGGCTCGCGGCGAGGAACCTCTCCAACGAGGCGACCGACGAGTCCGTCGAGGCGCTCGTGGAGGCAGTCAGGGGCCGCTATGAGATCGCCCGGCGCTGGTACAGGCTGAAGGCGCGGCTGCTGGGCATCGACCGCCTCGCCGACTACGACCGCATGGCCTCGGTTACCGAGGACGAGGTCACCTACCCGTTCGCGCAGGCACGCGAGGTCGTGCTCGACTGCTACGCGTCGTTCTCGCCGGAGCTCGGGAACCTCGCAAAACGCTTCTTCGACGAGAACCGCATCGACGCTCCCGTGAGGCCCGGGAAGCGCGGCGGCGCGTTCTGCGCGTCCGCGGTGCCGTCGGTGTTCCCGTATGTGCTGCTGAACTACACCTCGCGCCGGCGCGACGTCCTCACGCTCGCGCACGAGCTCGGGCACGGGGTGCACTTCGCTCTCGCCGCGCGGCAGGGCGTCTTCCACCAGCACACGCCGCTGACGCTCGCCGAGACGGCCTCCGTGTTCGGGGAGACGATCGTGTTCGGGCGCCTGCTCGAGGAGGACACCTCACCCGCCTCGAGGCTCGCGCTGCTCGCCGAGAACCTCGAGGACACGATCGCGACCGTATTCAGGCAGGTCGCGATGAACCGCTTCGAGGACCTCGTGCACACGCGCAGGCGCGAGGAGGGCGAGCTGTCGGTGGCGCGGATCGGGGAGCTGTGGGCGGACAGCCAGAACGAGATGTTCGGCGACTCGGTCGAGCTGACGGACGGCTACCGCACGTGGTGGTCCTACATCCCGCACTTCATCGGGAGTCCCGGCTACGTCTACGCGTACGCCTACGGGCAGCTGCTCGCCCTGTCGGTCTACGAGCGCTACGAGCAGACCGGGCAGGAGCTCGTGCCCCGCTACATGGAGCTGCTCTCAGCGGGCGGCTCGCGCAGTCCGCAGGAGCTCGGGGAGATCGTCGGCGTGAACCTCGCGGACCCCGGCTTCTGGCAGGCGGGCCTGGACCTCGTCGAGCGCCAGCTCGAGCAGGCCGAAGCCGCCGCAGATGCCTCCGGGCGCCTCTAGGCCACGGGCATCCGGGCCAGGAGGGCGGGCACGTCGGTGATCGAGTCGACGATCGCCGTCGGCGTGATCCGCGCCGTCAGCGCGTCGGCGCGGTACTTGCCGGTCCGCACCAGCACCCCCGGCAGCCCGGCCGCCATCGCTCCGCCGACGTCGGCCTCCGCGTCATCGCCGACCATCACGGCCGCCTCCACGCCGAGGTCGGACATCGCCGCACGGAAGAACTCGGGGGAGGGCTTGCCGAGCACCGTCGCCTCGCGGGCGCTGGCGTACTCGAGCGCCGCGGAGTAGGCGCCGACGTCCAGCGCGAGGCCGTCCGCGCGGCGCCAGTAGCGGTTGTGCTGCAGCGCGAGCAGCTGAGCGCCATCCATCAGGTCGCGGAACGCGCTGTTCAGCACCTCGGGCGTGAAGCCCTCGCCGAGGTCCCCGAGGATGATCGCGTCGGGCCGCTCGCCGATATGGCCCTCCAGGCCCGCGAGGTCCTCGCGCAGGCGCTCGCTGACGAGCAGCCGGACGGAACTCAGGCCGTGCTCGGCGCAGTGGCGCACCGCCATCGCCGCCGGCGTCAGGACTTCCTCCTCGGAGACTCCGAAGCCGAGCTCCTGCAGATGTTCCACGACGTTGCGCCGCGAGCGCGAGGTCGTGTTCGTCAGCAGCCGCACTCCGCCAAGCGCGCGCAGCTCCGCGAGCGCCTCGTGGGCGCCTGCGATCGGCTCGTCGCCGACATACAGCACCCCATCGATGTCGAGCAGGACTCCAGGCCGGATATCGCGGTGCGGGGACGTCCCCGCAATATAGAGCGTGGAGCCGGGCGGCCTAGAGAAGGCCGCTGAGCGCCGTGCCCGCGTGGTTCACGAGGTCGAACAGGGGCTGCGGGATGATCCCGAAGAACAGCGTCGCGGCGCCGGCCAGCACCGCCACGAAGACGACCTCGGGCTGGGTCCCGGTGATCGGCTCGGGCGTCTCGCGCGCGAGCTCCGCGGCGAGCGCCGGGGATTGGTCCAGCTCCGGCGAGCCTCCCGCCAGCGCCGGCAGCCCGCTCCCCAGCGGGCGCCCGGGCTCCTGGGCGGGCGCCTCGCGCATCCACATCGCCGAGATCACGGGCAGGTAGTAGCCGAGCGAGATCATCGAGCCGATCACGATCACGACGCCCAGCCAGATGTATTCGCCGGAGGCGGCCGCATCGATCAGGTAGAACTTCCCGATGAACCCTGCGGTGGCGGGGATCCCCGCCAGGCCGAGCAGCGACAGCGTCATCGGCCAGGCCAGCCAGGGCCGCTCGCGGCCGAGCCCGGTCACCGCCTGGATGCTGTCTCCGAAGGTCGTTTCGCGTTCGCGGGCGACGATCACGGCGAAGGCGGCCATGTTCATCATCAGGTAGACGGCGAGGTAGAAGACCGTCGCCTGCACGCCGAGCTGGGTCGAGACGACGACCCCGGCGAGCATGTAGCCGGCCTGCGCGACCGAGGAGTAGGCGAGCATCCGCTTCAGTGAGGACTGGCCGAGCGCGCCGACGTTGCCGACGATGATCGTGATCGTGGCGAGCACCGCGACCGCCGGGCCCCAGCTCGGCTGCGCGCCGATCAGGGCGACATCGAAGAAGCGCAGGAACACCCCCAGCGCCGCGACCTTCGTCGTGACCGCCATGAAGGCCGTGATGGGGGTGGGGGCGCCCTCGTAGACGTCGGGCGTCCACTGGTGGAACGGGGCGACGGACGCCTTGAAGGAGAGCCCGACGACGCAGAGCGCGATCCCCGTCAGCGTCAGCGGGTCCGTGGCGAGGCTGCCATGGGAGAGCGCCGCGGCGATCGCTGTGAAGTCGGTGGCCCCGGTGGCCCCGTAGATCATCGCGAGCCCGTAGAGCAGCGTCGCCGATCCGACGGAGCCGATGATCAGGTACTTCAGCCCCGACTCGAGCGAGTGCTCGCGGCGCATCTCGGTCGCGCACAGCACATACAGCGGCAGCGAGAGGAGCTCAAGGCCCACGAACAGCGCGACGGTGTTCTCCGCTGCGGCCAGCAGCGACATGCCGGCAACGGAGGTCAGCAGCAGCGCGTGGAACTCGCCGTGGGCGGCTTCCCTGGCCGCCAGCGAGCGCCATGCGAGCAGCACCGTGCAGATGCCGCCGGTGATCAGGATCAGGTTCAGCGACAGCGCGAGGTCGTCGATCTTCAGCGCGCCGGAGATGATCGACTTGTCGGTGCTCCACTGCCAGATCGTGAGCCCGAGCGAGGCGGCCAGCGCGGCCAGCGCCACGGACGGGACGAGCTGCGCGCGGACCCAGCGGGAGCCGGCGAGGCCGACCATCAGCACCAGGATCGCCCCGCCGAGCAGTGCGAGCAGCGGCGAGAACGCCGCCCAGTCGATCGTCGGGCCCTTCAGGGTCGCGGCCGCGATCGGGATCATCGCGAGACGCTCGCTGTCGCGGACGGGGCCGGCTGCGCCGCGCTCTGCGCCGGTGCGACGGCGGCCTTCACTGCCGGTTCGCTGCGGTGCAGGGCGAGCTGCGGGTAGAGCGCGAGACCGAGGATCACCGCGACGACGGGGACCAGCACGAGCCCGTCCATCAGCGTGATCTCGCGTGACTCGACGCTCTTGCCCCTGCGGTTGTGCATCGCGCGGATGAACAGCCGCAGCGCGTAGACGCTCGCCATCACGACGCCGCTGAAGGCGATGATCGCGATCGCGAGCTTGCTGTTGAAGACGCCGAGCAGGATCAGGAACTCGCCGACGAAGTTCGAGGAGCCGGGGATCGCAAGCGTGGCGAGCGCGACGATCAGGAAGATGCTCGCGAGGATCGGGGCCTTCATCGCGATGCCGCCCATCTCGCGTATGTCCTCAGAGCCGCCGGCGCGGCGGGACAGGATCGCGACGATGAACAGCAGCGGCGCCACAACCAGCCCGTGGTTGACCATCTGCAGGAGCGCGCCCTGCGCGCCCTGCGGGTTCAGGGCGAACACGCCGAGCGTGATGAAGCCCAGCTGGGCGACCGAGGAGTATCCGGCGATCAGGCGGGCGTCCGTCTGGCTGAACGCCTGCACCGAGCCGTAGATGATCGAGGCGAGCGCGATCAGCAGCATCAGCACCTGGAAGTGGGCGGCGCCCTGCGGGAACAGCGGCAGGACGATCGCGAGGAACCCGTAGGCGCCGACCTTCGAGAGCACCCCGGAGAACACCATCAGCACCTCGATCGGCATCGCTCGGTACCCGTCGGGCATCCAGCCGTGCAGGGGGAACGCCGGCATCTTGACCAGGAAGGCGGCGGCGAAGAACAGGAAGATCCACTCCTGCGAGCCGGTGCTCAGCGGGATCTGTTGCAGCGCGGACAGCACGAATGTGATGTGGCCGCCGGACTGCTGGGAGGCGAGCACCCCCGTGGCGACGGCGGCGGCGAGCATCAGCAGCGAGCCGACGAGTGTGTAGATGACGAGCTTGATCGTCGCGCGGATGCGGTCCGGCTCGCGTCCCCAGCCGCCGATCAGGAAGTAGAACGGGATCAGCATCAGATCGAAGAAGGCGACGAACAGCGCGAGGTCCTGAGCCAGGAACGCGCCGAGCACGGCGGACTCCGCGAGCAGGAACTGGAAGTAGAAGAGCCGCGGCCGCTCCCAGGTCCGCAGGTTGCACGCGAGGATCGCCATCGCGAACAGCAGCGTCGTCAGCCCGACCAGGAACAGGTTCAGCCCGCTGATCGCGACCTTGTAGTGGATTCCGAGCTGGGAGATCCAGACGACGTCGGTGACGTGCTGCAGCCCGCCGCCGGTGTGGTAGTCGGCGATGTAGCCGATCGCCAGCCCCAGCGCGGCGACTGTGCCGATGAGGGCGGCGACGCCCTGCGCGCTCCACGTCGCCTGCTCGCTCGTCTGTTCCGTGGCCTGGTTGCGGGCCGCCGCGGGCAGCAGCGCGCACACGACTCCCGTGAGGGCCGGAAGCCAGATCAGTATTGAGAGGGGTGGCATCGCGATCGCTCAGGTCTGCAGCAGGAAGTAGAAGCCGACCGCGGTGATCCCGACCACCAGCAGCGCGGCGTAGTAGCGGATGAAGCCCGACTGGGCGGCGCGGACTGCGGCCGACCCGGCGCGCACGAGGCCGGTCGTGCCGCCGACGATCGTCTCGTCGATCACGCGCGGCTCGAACGTGTCGCGGGCGAAGCGGCCGGCGGCGGAGAACGGCCTCACGATCACGGTGTCGATCAGCTCGTCGAAGTACCACTTGTTGACGAACAGCGTGTAGAGCGGCAGAAGGCGGGTGCGGATCGCCTCCGAGGTGCCGGGGCGCGCGACCCAGATCCTGTGTGCGATCGCGATTCCGGAGAGGCCGAGGAAGGTGCCGAGCGCGAGGCCGAACCAGAGCAGCGCGTCCTTCGTGTGCGGTTCGTACAGCGGCGAGGTCGCGAACGACGGGCGCAGGAAGTTGGTGATGACGTCGTCGACTTCCGGGACCTGCACGAGCCCGGCGCCGGCGGCGCCGATCGCGAGGATCGTCATTGCGACCTTCATCGGCATGTGCGTCTCCGCGATCGCGTGGGTCGGGCCCGGGAAGCCGATCTCGGTGTCCTCCTCTTCACCCGTGGCGGGGTTGAACGGGAAGGGGGCGTGGTGCGGGTGACCGGCTTCGAGCTCGCGCGCCTCGGGCACCCGCTCGCCGTAGAACGTCCGGAAGATCATCCGGAAGGTGTAGATCGCGGTCATGAACGCGCCGATGTAGCCGAGCACGTACAGCGCCCAGTGCCAGCCGCCCTCCTCGCCTGTGACGAGCAGGATCTCGTCCTTGGAGAAGAAGCCCGAGAACGGCGGGATCCCGGACAGCGACAGGCCGCCGATCACCATGCAGCCGAATGTGAACGGCAGCGCCCTGCGGAAGCCGCCCATCTTCTCCATCGACTGCTCGCCGCCCATCGCGCCGATCACCGAGCCGGCGCCCATGAACAGCAGCGCCTTGAAGAAGGCGTGCGTCATCAGGTGGAACATCCCCGCGGCATACGCGCCGACGGACACGCCCATGATCATGTAGCCGATCTGGGACATGGTCGAGTAGGCGATCACGCGCTTGATGTCGGTCTGCGTGAGCGCGATCGTCGCGGCGATGATCAGCGTCGCCGCTCCGATCGCCGCCCCTGTGTCCTGCGCGGCCGGGGCGAGTTCGAACATCGGGTGCATGCGTGCGATCAGGTACACGCCGGCGGTCACCATCGTCGCGGCGTGGATCAGCGAGCTGACGGGGGTCGGGCCCTCCATCGCGTCGGGCAGCCACGTGTGAAGCGGGATCTGGGCGGACTTCGCGAACGCGCCGACGAGCAGCAGCAGGCAGCCCGCCGTCAGGTCCGCGTCGCCGTGCCCGAACGCGCCGGATTCAACGGCCTGGAATGACTTCAGGAAGTCCAGGCTGTGCGTGTGCCTGAAGATGAAGTACGTGCCGAGGACGAGGCCGACGTCGCCGACGACGTTCACCACGAACGCCTTGATGCCCGCTTTCGTGGCGGTCGTGCGCCGGTACCAGAAGCTGATCAGCAGGTAGGAGGCGGCGCCGACGAACGCCCAGCCGACGATCAGCAGCAGGAAGTTGCCCGCGAGCACCAGCAGCAGCATCGAGAAGACGAAGTAGTTCAGGTAGGCGAAGTAGCGCGCGAAGCCCTCATCGCGGTCCATGTAGGAGACCGAGTAGAGGTGGATCGTCGTCGAGATGCCGGTGACGATCAGGATCATGTAGACCGACAGCGGGTCGACGAGGATCGACATCTGAGCGTCGACGCCGACGGTCGAGGCGTAGTCGTAGAGCGAGGAGACGAGCTGACGGTGCGATTCCGGGTGCCCCTGCAGCGAGATCAGGGCGCCGACGGCCGCGAGGAACGCGAGCCCTATCGCCGCCGTCCCGATCCAGCCCGCGTACCGCCCCGGCGCCGAGCGGAAGCCGAGCGAGATCGTGAGCATCCCCAGCAGCGGGAACAGCAGCACCAGCCAGGCGTACGTCGTCGTGGCCATCAGCCCTGCAGCTCCCGCATCTCATCCACGTCGATCGGCAGGCTGCGGCGGTAGATCGCGACGATCATCCCGAGGCCGATGCAGACCTCGCAGGCGGCGACGGTCATCACGATCAGCGCGAGGATCTGCCCGTCGCCGTTGCCCCACATGCGCGAGAAGGCGATCAGCGACAGGTTCGCGCCGTTCAGCATCAGCTCGAGGCACAGCAGCACCACGAGCGGGTTGCGGCGCGTGATGACCCCGACGACGCCGAGCGAGAAGACGATCGCGGAGACCGCGAGATACCAGGCGATGCTCACGGCAGCCGCCTCCCGACGCCCTCGGCCATCGTCCCGGTGCCCTGCGGGCGCAGGCGGTCTATGCGCGGCGTCATGTCGCGGTCGCCGTCCTCGCCGATCCCGCCGCGGCGGCGAGCGAGCACGACGCCGCCGATCGCGCCGACGAGCAGCAGGAAGGAGGCGATCTCGAACGAGAGCAGGAACTTGGTCAGAAGCAGCTGCCCGATGTAGGCGGGCGTGCCGAACGTCCGCGGGCCCGGCGCGTAGCCGGCGCCCTGGCCTTCGATCGCCTTCAGCCCGGTGCCGAGGAGCGCGATCAGGAGCTCGATCATCATCATGCCGCCGAGGATCGCGCCGCCGAGCCGCAGCCCGGACCCGACGGGCCCGGGCGAGCGCAGGCGCTCACCGATCGAGTCGCTGCCCTCACCGCCGACATAGGCGACGACGAACACGTACAGGACCATCACGGCGCCGGCGTACACGACGACCTGCACCGCCGCCACGAATTCCGAGCGCAGCAGCAGGAACAGCAGCGCCAGCGAAACGAGGTGGGCGACGAGCGCGAGCACGCTGTAGAAGGGGTTTCGGAGCACGACCACGCCGACGGCGCCGGCGATGGCACCCGCGGCGGCGATGAAGAACAGGACGGCGCTCACTCGCCCTCCCTCCTCAGCGGCGTGCGGTCGAGCGGCTCGGCGAGCAGCATCTCCTTCGTGAAGATCAGGTCCGAGCGGCTGTAGTCCGAGAGCTCGTAGTCGTGGCCCATCGTGATCGCGTCGAACGGGCACGCGACCTCGCAGTAGCCGCAGAAGATGCAGCGCGAGAGGTTGATCTCGTAGACGGCCGCGTAGCGCTCGCCGGCGGATACGCGGTTCTCGGGCGTGTTCTCGGCCGCCACGACGCGGATGCAGTCCGCGGGGCACGCGGCGGCGCACAGCGAGCAGCCGACGCACTTCTCAAGGCCGGTGTCCTCGAAGCGGTGCAGCTTGTGGCGGCCGCGAAAGCGCGGGTACACCGGCACCTTCTCCTCGGGGTACTGGATCGTGTTGGTGCCCTCGAACCAGCGCAGCATGGTCGTCTGCAGCCCGCGCGCGGTCTCGCGGAACGCCCGCCAGGAGCTGCGAGCGGCCCCCGGGCTGGGGCTGCGCTGCACCTGCACGACGTCCTCGCCGGGGTCCCAGCGCGTCAGCGGCAGCTGCGTCTCGCTTTCGGGTGTCGAGTTCTCGGGCATCAGTGGGTGGTCGTGACCAGGACGGCGGTGATGAGGGTGTTGAGGGTCGCCAGCGGAAGCAGCACCTTCCAGCCGAAGCTCATCAGCTGGTCGTAGCGCAGGCGCGGGAGCGTCGCACGGACCCAGATGAACAGGAACGTGATGATCGCCATCTTGAACAGGACGACGAACGGATCGACCCAGCCGGGCGGGTCGATCCCGAACGGCATCAGCCAGCCGCCGAGGAAGATCGTCGTGACGAGCCCGGAGATCACCAGCACGTTCAGGTACTCGGCGAAGTAGTAGGAGGCGAACTTGCCGCCCCCGAACTCGGTGTTGTAGCCGCCGACGAGCTCCGCGTCCGCCTCCGTCAGATCGAACGGCGCCCTGTTGGTCTCGGCGAAGCCCGCGACCAGGAACACCAGGAAGCCGAAGAACTGGGGCACGATGTACCACATCCCCTGCTGCGCTTCGACGATCCCCGTGAGCGACAGCGTGCCCGCCGTGAAGATCACGCCGACGAGGGCGAGGCCCTGCGCCACCTCGTAGGAGATCAGCTGGGCGGCGCCTCGCATCGAGCCCAGGAACGAGTACTTCGAGCCCGAGGACCAGCCTCCGAGCATGATCCCGTAGAAGGCGATCGCGCCGAACGCGAACACGTAGAGCGGGCCGATCGAGAGGTCGACGCCGTACAGGCCGACGGGGGTGCCGAAGATGTTCTGGACGTTCCCGAACGGGATGATCGCGAACGCGGCGACGGCGGTGAGGATCGAGATGATCGGCGCCAGCACGAACAGGAACCCGATCGACGTCGAGGGCCGGAACTGCTCCTTGCTGAGGAGCTTCAGGATGTCAGCGAGCGGCTGCAGGGCGCCGTAGGGGCCGACGCGGTTGGGCCCGTAGCGGCCCTGCATGCGTCCCATGATCTTGCGCTCGGCCATCAGCACGACCGGCACCAGCTGCAGGCCGACCGCGAAGATCACGATCGCCTTGATGATCTGCACATACCACGGTTCGTAGTAGCCGACGATCGCGAGCACGCTCATACGAGCTCCTCCATCGGGCGGGTGAAGTCGAGCGCCGGGGAGTGCTCGACCTCCGGGCAATCCCAGACCGAGCGCCATCCTGCCTGCTCGAGCGCGTCCTCGCCGGGCGGCGCGAGGGCGCCGGGCGGCGCGAGCTCAGATCCCGGGGCGGGCACGGCGGAGGCCGCCCCGCGCTCCTGCCAGCGGATGCCGCGGCCGCCGATCTCCTCGAGCGTGAGGCCCGCGTAGAACGGGACCGCCTCGAACAGCCGGCGCGAGGCCATCGAGCCGCTCAGCACGTCCAGGTCGAGCCCGACGCGCAGCGCGAGCTCGCTGATTACCTGCCACTCGGCGCGCACGGAGCCCGGGCGCGCGATCGCGGGGCGCAGCCTCTGCAGGCGCCCGTCGGGGTGCACCAGGGTGCCCTCCTTCTCCGCGTACTGCTCGGCGGGGAAGACGACGGTGGCGTGCTCACGGATGCCGTCCGTCAGGAACGCGGAGTGCGCGATCACGGTGCTGGCGCGGCCGAGGGCGCGCTCCCAGCGCTCGCGCCCGGCGAGGTCCCGCAGCGGGTCGGCGTGAAGCAGGTACAGGGCGGCGATCTCGCCGTCGAGCAGTCCCTGGGCGATCCCGTCGGCGTCCAGGCCCTCGCCGGCGGAGGGGTCGCCGAGGCCCGGGCCGGCGTTCGGCAGCATCCCGGCCTCGCGCAGGCCGCGGCCGTTCGCGCTCGAGGGCAGCTCGAGCAGCCCCGCACCGTCGGCGTCCGCCATCCCGAGCGAGCGAGCGATCTGAAGCAGAGCCCGCGCGCCGTCCTCGCCGGCGGGGCCCGCGGTGAGGCGCTCTCCCCACAGCACGACGACCTCACGGGCGCCCTCGGCGTCCTGCGGCCCGCTGAGCAGGCTCGCCAGCTGACGGATCTGATCGCTCGCGGCGCCCGCCGCGGCCGCGAGTCCCTCCAGGTCGCCCTCGCCGCTGAGGGCGGCGCCGAGCGCGGACGCGAACGCTGCTCCTGCACCTGGGCTGTAGCGGACCGACATCGCGGCGCCGCCGTCGAGCGAGCTGGCGTAGGGGGAGGCGACCGCCAGCTTCATGCCGTTGCGCCTGACGCCCTTGCGCAGGCGCAGGTCGAGGATCGGGGCGTCGTTGACGGGCTCGGTGTCGAGCACCAGCACGGCGTGCGCGAACTGCAGGTCGCTCGTGGTGGCCTGGATCGCGGGCGCCGCGAGCGCGCGCTGGATCTCGAGCGCGAGGGTGCCCGAGCGGCGCGAGTCGACGTTCGGTGAGCGCAGGCCCTCGCGCATCAGCCGCGAGAGGAACAGGGCCTCCTCGCCGGTGCTCTGGCCGGCCGCGATCGCGCCGCTCTGCGCACCGGCACGCATCAGGCCAGCCGCCGCCTCGCTGAGCGCACGCTCCCAGGTCACCGCTCGCAGCTGCCCGCCGTCGCGGACCATCGGCTCGGTGATGCGCTCGTCGGCGTGGAAGGCCTGGTAGGCGAAGCGGCCCTTGTCGCACAGCCAGCCGTCGTCGACGTCGTCGTTCTGCCTGGCGAGCACGCGCAGCGCCATCTCGTCGCGGACGGTCACCGTGACGTTGCATTGCGCTGGGCAGAGCGTGCAGATCGAGCCGGATCCCTCGATGTCCCACGGCCGGGCCCTGAACCGGTAGGGCCTTGAGGTGAGCGCCCCGACGGGACACAGCTCGATGATGTTGCCGCTGAACGGCGCCACATAGGGGTGCCCGTCGAACGTGGACACGTAGGAGTGGGCGCCGCGCTCGAGCAGCACGAGCTGGTAGTCCTCGCTGACCTCCTGTGAGAAGCGCACGCAGCGGTAGCACAGGATGCAGCGCTCGCGGTCGATCGCGATCAGCGGCGAGAGCTCGAGCGGCTTGACGAAGTGGCGCTTGGGCTCGATGAAGCGAGAGATGCCGCCGCCCCACCCGAACGTTATGTCCTGGAGCGGGCACTCGCCGCCCTTGTCACACACCGGGCAGTCCAGGGGGTGATTGATGAGCAGGAACTCGACGACAGACTGCTGTGCGGTCTTCACGCGCTCGCTCTGCGTGTTGACGACCATCCCGTCCTTGACCGGCGTGGAACAGCCGGTCTGGAGCTTCGGGATGCCTTCGATCTCGACCAGGCACATGCGGCACGCGCCGACCGGCTGGCCGAGCTTGGGCTCGTAACAGAAGACGGGGATCTCGACGTCGCCGCGCTTGGCGGCATCCACCAGCATCATGTTCTCCGGCGCCTGAACCTCGCGGCCGTCGATCGTGAAGGTGATCGTCTTGGGCTGCGGCCGCGGCACCTAGCCCGCCCCCTGCGCGGCCAGCGCGCCGTCGCCGTTAGTCTCGCCGGGAGCCATGCCGCGGCGCATGCGCGCGGCCTCGATGTGCTCCTCGAACTCGCCCCGGAACTTCGAGATCAGCGAGCTGATCGGCATCGCCATCGCGTCGCCGAGCACGCACAGGCAGTTGCCCATGATGTGCTCCTGGACCGAGGCCATGATCTCGAGGTCCATCGGCGTCGCCTCGCCGACCTCGATCCGCTCGAGCATTTTCACCGTCCAGTTGGTGCCCTCCCGGCAGGGCGTGCACTTGCCGCACGACTCATGGCGGTAGAACTTCGCGACCTTCAGCGCGACGGCGAGGATCGGCGTCGAGTCGTCGACGACGATGATCGCGCCGGAGCCGAGCATCGTGCGGGCTTTCGCGAGCGAGTCGAAGTCGTAGGAGATGTCCAGGTCATCGGCGGTGAGCACCGGGGAGGAGGATCCGCCGGGGAACCAGCACTTGACGCTGCGGCCCTCCGGCGGGCCGCCGGCGAGGCCGTAGATGATCTCGCGCGCCGGGACGCCGAGCTCGATCTCGTAGTTGCCCGGACGCTGGACGTGACCGGAGACCGAGACGAGCTTGGTGCCGGTCGAGCGCTCCACGCCCAGCTTCGCGTACTCATCGCCGCCCATCTTCATGATCGCCGGAACGGTCGAGAGCGTCTCGACGTTGTTGATCAGCGTCGGGCCCTGGTAGAGGCCCTGGTTGGCGGGGAACGGCGGCTTCAGGCGCGGGTTGCCGCGCTTGCCTTCGAGCGAGTCGAGCAGGCCCGTCTCCTCGCCG
>Ga0209698_10004837_pt1 | contig 14677 bp, 11 predicted proteins | sample LitLauG_LLR_2012_FD_187203 | JGI IMG/M metagenome (GOLD analysis project Ga0209698, IMG submission 187203) | Freshwater sediment microbial communities from Pennsylvania, USA - Little Laurel Run_MetaG_LLR_2012 (SPAdes) (version 2) | ecosystem: Environmental > Aquatic > Freshwater > Creek >...
AAAGATGCCGCACATGGAGAATGTTGAACGTTACCGGTTGCTTGACAGAAAACGGTTACTTGAATGCTTCGATGTAAAGCGAATGCGGCAGATCGGGCGAATCACCGGGTTCGTAAGCAGGAACATTGTCCCCATACAAACGGCTCTTTCCTTCCGCGGACTCTTCGACTTCCTGGAAACCTGCCTGCCGCAGCACCTCGTCCATGTATGAGTGATCGAACGCGGTTCGGTGCTGCCCGTCGCAAAAGACGAAATTTGAGAACCTTCCGCCCAGCGAGTCGAAATGCCGCGGGAACGAAGCCTCGAACCAATCAATCTGCCTCTGGGAGTATGCCGAAATTGCGCTCGCAAGATTCGGTACAATCAGGCGGATGCCGCCGCCCGGCTTCAGCACTCGATGGCAATCGCGGAGCAGCAACTGCAGTTCGTCCGGATAGAAGTGCTCGAACATATGTGTCGAGTAAATCGATTCTATGCTGTTCTCGGGGAATGGAAGTCCGTTGCGCACGTCTAGCCAGACATCCAATTTATTGAAAAGATTCGCATCGACATTGACAAAGCCCGGCAAATATTTCGGCCCGCATCCGAGGTGCAAGTGCCGCGCGCCATTGCCTGAACGCGCTCCGGTCACGTATCGGCGCAGGTAATAGTTGGGCAGAGTAGCTTTGGCGATACCCCAAAATACGATGTCTTTATAACGCTGGTGAAGCAACCCATCCTCCGCAGGCAGTGATCGTCATTATATTGGAATTGCGAGGCTCTGCCGGAAGCCGTTAGCGCTCACGCGATCGCCTTCCGATAAATCCGTGCCAGCCCTTGCGCCTGATGAGACAGCGTGAATTGGCCAAGAATTGTCTCGCGCGCTGCAGCGCCAATGTTTGATCGCAAATCGGCTGACGAAAGCAAACTGGAGAGTCCCTGCACGAGTTCCTCGACTGCATCGTCAGGCGCCGACCAACTCGGAATCAACCATCCGTTCTCGCCGTGTTTGATGATCGCGTCGATTCCCTGCCCACGACAGGCAATCACAGGCTTGCCGCAGGCCATCGCTTCCAGGTACACACATCCCAGACCCTCATTCCGACTGGGCAGGACAAAGACTGAACACGCTTGCATGGCCTGCGCCACTTCTTTCCGGCTTCTCGTACCCTCAAACCGCACTCGATCGGCAATTCCAAGTTCGCGGACCAAGGCTTCGAATCTGACGCGATCTGCACCCTCTCCAATCACCCGGCAGCTTAAAACCGGGAACAGCACCTTCAGGCGGTCGATCGCGCGAAAGACGAGCTCATGTCCCTTTCCGACCGCCAAATTACCAACGACCAGAATTTCTGGCCCTTTTGGCGAGGACGCTTCTGTAATATCTGGCGAGAAAAGGTCCGTGTCCGTCCCGTTGTAGACAATCTCGGTTTGAACCCTTCCCTGCATTCCGTCCAGCAACAGCCGGCTCACTTTGTCACTGATGCAAATCACCGACCGTGCTGCTCGGTATACATTCATGGATGCTTTACGCCGCCATTTGGCTGGGGCTCCGCTTAGAAAACAAGTATTGAACACATCCAACCCGTGCAGCGTTACGACAAAAGGAATTCTCAAACGTTGTGACAATAGCGCCGCCGCATGACCGCAGGGCAGCGCGGCATGAGCGTGGATCACGTCAATCGGGTTTTCCTTGTGCAGCCGCGATACTTTCGGAAGTAGTCGCGCATAAAGCCATCGCCCCGCGTTCGAAAGACCAATATTCCCAGGAATCTGCGGATATCTCACCCAAAGTGCAGGGCTCGACGGAAGCGGCTGAACGCGCGGGTGGTAGATCGGAGAAACCGCAATCACGGAGGAACGTACGCCGATTTTTTCGAGCGCCCGAAGTGGTTCCGTGACGAAGCAGCCACGAACCTGATTCGCAGTCGATGGATAGAAAGGCGTCAGGGTCAGGATGTGCAATGCGCACCCACCAGTTCATGTGCCAGTTCCACAAGTCGAGCCACATGGACGTCCCAGCGAAAGTCTCTCGATCTCCGCAACCCATTTTGCGACAGTGTTTCGGCTAGTCGAGGAGACCGTTCCACCTCGAGCACACGCTCCGCCAATGCTCCCGCCGAAAAACGAGGGAAATAAACTGCTGCCTCGCCGCAGACTTCGCGATGCACAGGCAGGTCCGACGCCACCACTGGCAGGCCACTGGACATCGCCTCGATCAGGGGATGGGCAAACGACTCTGTGTAGGCGGGGCTCACGTAAATGTGGCATGCGCGATAAAGATGATGCAATGACCGGTAAGGGACCGCCCCGAGTTCCACTACGCTCTCGCTGCTCCGCAAGCTGTCTAGCAGGGACGAAGCGTCGTCCGCCCGATACGAGCCCGGATTGGCCTGCGAATCAAGGCGGCAAGTAAGGAGCAACTTTATTTTTCTTGGCGCCAAGCGGCTGCTCAGAAGCGGGAGCGCACGAAACAGCGTTTCAAAATTGCGGTAGTAGTTGTAATGACTCACAAACAGCAACCTGTAGGCATCTCCGGTTCCTTCCAATTCGGCTTGAGCGGCAGCGGGCAATGGAGTGGAATCACGCGAGAAAGCATCTGGATCGAATCCGTGATGAAGTGCAACTACTTTTTTCCCACTCCACTTGGTCAGGTCGTCGGCAAAAGCTTCACTTGGAGCCACTGTCACGTTTGCGTGGACTATGGATCGCCGCGCCAGGTAGCCCTTGACCAACGTGTCCAGCCAAATCGCGTAATCCCCGCGCGCACGGACATCGCTCAGAAAATCAGCCGAAGTGTAAAGCGAGTTGCGCGAGAGCAGTATTTGCGGCACGGGAGAGTTCCAAAGTGCGAAATTACCCGCCGAAATCAGGACTTGCGCGCCGCTCTGCCGGATCATTTTCGGGAGTTGAGTCTGCTCCCGGAAAAAACGCTTTGAAGCGCCGGAAGCCTCCAGGGTCTCGACAAACGAGATCCGGGGTAGTTCTCCAAACTCGGTGTACATTGCAGGACTCAATGCGACGGTAGTTACCGCATCCTCCCGCAGCGACAGATGCGGAATTACGTTGCGAAGGTAGGTCAGGCCTCCGCCGGCGCTCGCAGCGAGGCCGTTGATAAACAATCGGATCATCGATTGGACAACGCGTGGTTGGGCGAGACAGTCCTGAACTGTGCGGGCAACGAAACCGTAAATCCTGAAGCCTTGGGAGCTTCGACCCCGGCAGTGGCGGGAACAAGATCCGCGAGGACGAAGGCAAAGAACCAGAAATAGATGCTAGGGTATGCACCAACGGCAAATAACCAATCCTCGAAATTGGCATGGACGAGGCCTGACAGCACTATCATCGCCAACGGGATTGAGTAGTTCCGCGGATCAGAAGTCCTTTTCATCCACTTACAAACTCGCCACACATTTGACAGGGTCAGTAGCAGGATTGCAGCAAAAGGCGCCACACCTAACAGGCCAACCCATTCCGTAATTGTCATGTAGCTGCTACCGTGCTCGCGTACAGTCTCAGAACTCGAGGAAATCGTCCCGAAAGAAGTTCCGGGATCTTCGCCCGTGGGACTCGTCCCATATCCCGTTCCAAACCACGGATGCTCCTTGATCGTTTGAATCGACTTTTCCCAAGGTGATTTCCGCGAGCCCAGCATTCCCTCGCCTTTGTGACCTTTGTAGATGACTGCCTCTTCCAAATTCCCCAGTCGGCTGTTCAGCGCCGCTGGATCGTAAATGCCCGTCACCGCAATCAGAACTAAGAGGATCGCCGCCGCTTTCACGAGCAGTTTGTACTGGTGCAAGCACACGCAGAAGATCGCCGTTACCAGAGAGATGGAAATTATTCCAGCCCGTGCCATACTGAAAAAGACCAGATACGTGCAGAGCAATAGAGCGCCCAGTCGGCGGGTCCGTACGCCAAGTCCCTCACTAGTGAGCCATCCCCACAACAGGACAGGGAACAACCCGATGCTCATTGCCGCACCCAAAGAGTTAGGATTCCCCCAGATACTCTGCCCCAGCACGAGATAGCAAAATGCCGTGATATAAACCGCGAGCTCGCATCCCCAGACCAGCCCAGAAAAAAAGCGTTCCTCACGGTCGATGACAGCAAGACGTGCCCCCGCCGAGCAATACAGAAAAAGAAGAAGCAGGCTGCAGGCCTTGAGAGATGCCATCTGTACATACTGAGAAACAGTCGCGGAGACAAATGCAGCGCTAACGCAGAAAAATGCCAGCAGATGCATGGCTCCGAATGACCGTCGTGGATTCTTCAGCCAAACGGCATAGCCTGCCGCTGCCCCCGCGGCCAAAACAGCCCAGCGCCCCGCCGTCCACGTGCCCTGAAGCGGAACGTGCATGCCCGCCCAAACAAAGGCGATCAGAAGGAACACAAAAAAACGCTGTTCGTATTTCCAAATACAGATGATCAGTACTTCCAACAGCAAAATCCCGCCCAGAAAACTGAGATCGCCGAAAAATTGCAAGTGCGTATACAGAAGATACAGAGCAACGCAACTGCCGAGAACAAGTCCCATCCAGTGCTGTATCTTCATTGCGCCCCCATCAAAGACAACCCGGCTGCCGCCAAGCCGCTAGCGCAAGCTTGGGGAGAGTAGTTCCGAATTCGCTCTAAACTGCGATCCTTCATCTCCTGGCGAAGCTCTGATTTCCTCAACAGTGCATCCATTGCCATACTCAGCTTTTCTGAATCCTTCACAGGCACGACGTAGCCGTTCCAGCCATCTTCCACGAGGTCGGGCACGCATCCTGCAACGTCACTCACGATGACCGGAAGGCCACACGCCATCGCCTCGTTGACCACCAATCCCCAGGTGTCGCTGTGCGTCGGCAAGACTAGTCCCTCGGCGAACGCATAGAGACTTGCTAAGTCATCGCGCTGTGCGAATCCCGGGAAGCAAATCGCACCCGGATTGACTGCCTTCGCTTTTTCCACCAATTCCTCTCGCGAAACTCCGTCGCCTGCAAATACCAAGCCTACCTCGGATCGCAAGGCGTCCTCAAGTTTGGCATAGGCCGTGAGCAAATCGAAGACGCCTTTTTCTGGCACCATGCGCCCCACGAAAAGAATAAACCGTGCGGGCAGTCCCAGTTTCTCTTTAATTTGTGCGGCCTGGCTTCTAGCGGATTCTGCCCGGCTGGCGAACAGATCGTTGTCAACCGCGTTCGGCGCAGTCCAGATTTTCCCGGCGGGGCATCCCAGTGACTTCAGATACTCAAGAGAAGCCTTTCCTGGTACGACAAACCTGTCGCAACGGCGCAGGAAGAACATCTTCAGCGCTTCGACCCGCCGCGCGCCGGAGCGTGTATCGCGGCTGTTGCTCTCTGACCACAAGACGAATTCGGCCTTATGACGTTTCGCCCACCACAACCCTAGCCATGAAGCAGCATAGTTATATCCCCCGCAGATGATCACTCGCGGATTCGCTTTGTTCAGTGCGGATAGTACTCCCCGGTTAACCAGAACATTGTTCTTTCCCATCTGCCATCGCCAAGACGGTAGAACCTGATGAGAGAACTTGATTTCGTTCTTGTAGACTCGCCATTGACGGAGCGCCTCGTCTGTTTCCGCCAGGAACACCACATGCAAGTCCACGCCCGGCTGAACAGCCAGTGCGTTGAATACTGGAATACGATACGGCGCAATAATTTCTGTAAGAATTACAATCTCGCGGCTCATTGTCGACATTCCGCGGTTGAGCCTCGGCCATGTGCGGATGCCCAGGCCGCCGCCATCAACTCGATCTCCCGCCGGCCGCATCGATCAGTGTCGAACGATACCAAGACACAAAGTTCTGTAGACCTTGCTCGATCGGCATCTTCGGGAAGTAGCCCAGCAGACGCTTTGCTTTATCAATATTCGCCCATGTAATGGGAACGTCTCCCTGTTGTTCGGGTAAACGCTCCTGCCGTGCTTCCTTTCCAATGGCCTTCTCTAACTTTGAAATGAGCTCCGACAGCCGGACCGGGTTGCAGTTTCCCAGGTTAAATACTTCAAACGGCACCTTGGACGGTGGCTCGAACGCCAGAGACGCGATTACTCCTGCCACAATATCGTCCACATACGTGTAATCGCGGCCCATCGAACCGTCCCCAAAAACTGGAATCGCCTTACCTGACTCAATTAGCCCTGTGAATTTATGAATCGCGAGATCGGGCCGTTGCCGCGGACCATACACAGTAAAAAATCGAAGACAAATCGTCGTCAGCCCATACAAATGTGCGTAGGTGTAGCAGAGCAGCTCTCCTGCCAGCTTCGTCGCCGCATACGGAGAAATTGGTCGCGTCTGCAGATCGTCCTCGCAGAAAGGCACATGGTTAGTCACACCGTACACGGAACTCGATGAGCCAAACATTACACGCTGCACCTTGTATTCCCGGGCGATCTCGAGCAGGTTGACCGTACCCGCAACGTTCACGCGTTCGTAAAGAGCCGGCTGCTCGATCGACGGCCGCACACCTGCGCGGGCAGCAAGATGAATGATGAGCTCCGGCCTCACCTGCTCCGCGATTTTTCGTAATGCGGCAGAATCACATATGTCGGCTTCGAAGAAGTCGAAATCTCCAACATTTCGGATTTCCTGCAGATTCTCCCGCTTGCGGCCGGGATCGTAGAAGGTATCCAGATTATCGACCACTGACAGCTGATACCCGCGTCGAATCAGCGCCTCGGCCAGATGGGATCCGATAAAACCCGCGCCGCCAGTCAACAGAATCCTTTTTAACACTGCCACTTGATCACGCCCCGCATCCGTGAGAACGGAACAACGATTCTAGCGCACGGCCACCACGAAATAATTGCTCGCAAACTGGCTGCCCCGGTAAACCTCGCCCGCCACCAGACCGGCAACATTGTTCAGCGGACAAATCGTCCAGCGCAGAAGCGACTGTAGCCAAGGCACGGGTCCGGTGAGCAGTTGCAGGTAGACGTTGATCACAAGAAAAATCGACGGAACGGTTCCCGCCTCTCCTTGAACCTTCACGTTCTTGAAATCACGCAAGATGAACTCCAGCCCTTGCGGCATGTATCGCCAGTAATCACCCGGCGCGCCGTGTTGTGGAAAGATCGACGGAACACTCAACAACAAAGTTCCGCCGGGTTTCAGGATTCTGAAAATCTCGGCGATGACCGCGATTGGCTCCGGAATGTGTTCCAGAACCTGTGTGATCAACACGACATCCATCGACGCATCCGAAAACGGCATACGGCGCCCGTCGCCCACAACGTCCACCGACGGTGCCGGAGCGACGTCAAGCACGTAGTGGTGGGCGATTCGGCCCTCAAAAAAACAGGCATACGGCTTCCCCTTGCCGCCGACATCCAACAAATTGCTCGCGGCCGCAGGCAACTTCGCCGCGTGCTCAGCAATCAATTCGGCTCGCCGCCGGCAGTCGAGATAACTGAAGTCGCGAACAGAAGGGTGGATCAAATCCATGCCGCTATCTTTCGGCTCAGTCACCGACTTTCGGAAATCACCGGAATTTGTGTTCATGCAATGCCTTCGGCCTCTCTCTTCAGTAAACCACGTCCTCCGCCGGCCCAGACGATCGCGTAAACGCCACATCCGAAACCGACCAAAGCTAGAGGAGGCAAGTGCCGAGGCAACATGATCCACAATGCCAACCCCATCAATAGACTCCCGATAACTGCAAGATTCAGCAACGGAGTTTTTGCGGCCCCCCGCACCTCTGGTGGACAGAAATAGAAGGCACAAACCGCCACTCCAAGCTCTCCCAGCACAAACGCCACACACGCTCCGGGAACTCCAAACAACGGCGGCAGAGCAAGGCAAAGCACAACCGCGGTCACCGCTCCCGCCAGCGTCGAAAGCAAGTAGGCACGATGATGTCCGATCGCATAGAGAATTGTCCCGGCAAAGAGAGTCGCAGCCGGCGCGGTGATCACATACAGCGCTACCCATTGGAAAGCTCGCACCGCCTCCTGAAACTGCGGTCCGAGTACCCATGGAACAACGACCGGAGCAGTCACAATCCCACCAACTGCCAGCGGCGTTCCAAACAGAATCAGAATCGACGAGGCGATTTTCGTGAGCCGGGAAAGGCCGCCCGTCGCACCGGCCCGCAATGCCATTCGCGGCATCAACACGTTCTGCGTCACCGAAAGAAAATTCCGGAGCACGTCTGCGAGTCTCGCCGCCGCTGCGTATAAGCCCAAGGCATGTTCACCCAGGTACCAGCGCACGGCCAAGTGTCCGCTGCGATGATAAAGATTCGACATCAACGCAGAAACTGCATAGTGCAAGCTCGGGTTCAGAATAGCTCCCCAGCGCCGCGGCGCAATCGAAAAACGGAACCGATAGCCCTGCCGCCAAAGTATTATCCAGGCCACCGCGCTGGTTAAGAACGACGACCCGAGAATACTCACAGGCACCCAAATCACATCTTTCGGAGATCGCACTAGAGTAAAAATCCCCACTGCGTACAGGCTCTGCTGCACAATCGAAACTGACGACTGGACATGAAACAGTTCCAGCGAAGACAGCAGGTAGTCCAGCGACAAACTCCCCGTAAAGACCGAAGCGATTCCGTACCACATAAGAAGCAGTCGGACATCGACTCGCCTCTCAAACCGAGCTACGATCACAACTGCTATCGCAGCAACTCCAGCAGCGAGTAGCCTCAAAATCAGCACATCAGAGACAGTTTCAAAAGCCGCCTTTCGACGCGCCGCCACCTGCTGTGCGGCGTATGTTGTCAAACCAGGATTCGCCAGCAGGGCCGTGAATCCGCAGACGGCGACCACATAGCTCCATAGCCCGTAAAGATCCACGCCTAAGCGTCGAACCAGGAAGGGAAACGTCGCGGCCGTAAGGATCGTGCCCACCACCCGCGCAGTGGTGACCGACAGCACGAATCCGCCATAGCGCAACAAATTCTTCGAAATACTCAATTACTCATCCTTAGTTGAGAACGGCATCGTGGCAGCGGCGGCTAAGAACCAACCAGCGAAACAACGCCCCGCTGCAATCTGAGCCCGCCATGTGCTGGCGGAACAGTTCCTTTGCCCGGGAAGGATCCAACAGTCTCTTCAGTTCGCCCATTCCCTCGCCAAGGCTCTCTTCCATTTTTTTCCTGATCTCACCGCGAAGCCATGTACACAACGGAGGCGTAAAACCCCGTTTCTGCCGCCAGCGAATTTCATCAGGAACCCACTTCGGAAGTGCCTCCCGCAGAATCGCCTTGCCCATGCCTCTTGCGAAGTGATACTCGAGCGGCAGACTAGTGGCAAACTGCATCAACTCAGGATTCAGAAAGGGCGCGCGGCACTCGAGCGAGGCTCGCATACTCGCGCGATCCACTTTAACCATGATTTGCTCTGGCAGATAGGCCGCTGCCGTCGCTTCGAAGACCGAGAGCGGGTAGGGCAAACGCGCATGTTCCAACTCGCGTTCCTCGAGTTCCTTCAACCCGCACCCAGCCAAGTCGCGATGATCGGGCAGGAAGCAGGACGCAACCGCATCACGCCGCTCCGTTGGATGCAGCAGTTGCCAATCATCCTTGGACAAAAATCCGAGCAGCCCGACCCCGCGCCAGTCCGGTCCCCACATCCGGCGAAGCCCGCGGGCGGCGGCGTTCGCCGCAGGCGCACGCCGGACGCTGTGCCACCGATAGTAGCTAAACATCTCTGTGTAGCCGCCGAAGGCCTCGTCGCCTCCATCCCCGGAGAGCATGACCTTACAGACTTGACGCGCCGCGCGGCAAACAGCGAACGTAGGAAACATCGAGACGTCGCCGAAAGGCTCGTCGTAGTGATCGATCAACTCGTCGAAGATCGCCAACAGCTCCCGTGTTGAAAAATGCACTTCATGGTGATCAGTTCCCAGATGCTCGGCGACCAAGCGCGCGTAAGGCGCCTCATCCAACATTTCGTCGTCGAACGAAGCGCAAAACGTGCTGAACTTTGCCGCAGGTTCCAATTCGCGGATGCTGCTGGCAATGAACGTCGAGTCCACGCCTCCCGAAAGAAACGCTCCAACCGGAACGTCGCTCCGAAGGCGCAGCCGGACTGATTCCAAAACCCGCGCCCGCACTTCCTCCACCGCAGCTTCGCGACTCGGAGGCTTTGTTCGAGCCGGCTCGATTCTCGGCCGCCAATAACGCCACGTTCGCAATCCGGTGCGCACGCCGAACGATATCGCTTCGCCAGCCATCAATTTTCTTATGCTCTCAACATGTGTTCGCGGAGCCGGCACGTATCCGACTGCCAGAAACTGTGCGATGGCTGCTACGTCCAGTCCACGATCAAGCTCCGGCAACGGCAGCAGTGCCTTCAACTCCGAGGCAAAGGCCAGCCGTCCACCGGTCAAGAGCGCATAATACAGAGGCTTTTCGCCATATCGATCGCGAGCCAGAAACAGTTCTTCCCGCTTCTCGTCAACAATGGCGAACGCGAACATGCCATCGAGATCGTCGACGAGCGCTTGGCCCTTCTCTTCGTAGAGATGCACCAGAACTTCGGTGTCACTGTTTGTGCGGAACTTGTGCCCTTGGGCGATTAGCCTCTTGCGGATCTCAATGTAGTTGTAGATCTCGCCATTCAGAACCACCCAGGTCGTTTCATCTTCGTTCGCTATCGGCTGTGCGCCACCCTCGATATCGATGATTGACAGGCGGCGATGACCCAGAAGACAACGCCCCCGCATCAATTCCCGGCACGCGCTCCCATCCGGGCCACGGTGCTGCAATAACTGCCCGGCCTTTTCGGTCCATGATCGGTATTGCGCAACCCCATCTCCGCCAAACACCCCATAGATCCCGCACATTACCGTTTTTTGCGACGCTTGGCGGCCGCCTCCACAAACACTTGTTCCCAATCCCGCGCGATCTTATCCCAATCGAATTGCAGGCTATGCCGCGCAGCCGAGGCCGACATCTTCCGTCGCAGTTCGTAATTCGTGAGCAACAACCCAAGTTTTTCTGAGAATTCGATGTCCGATTTTACCAAGTACCCGGTCTCACCATTCACAACGTAATCTGGCCGATACTTCTCCATGGCAATCGCCGGCAACCCGCACGACGCTGCCTGCCCCAGCACCTGTGGATGGCCCTCCAGAATGCTCGGGAAGAGAAATACATCAGCGCGCCGCATTTCTTCGGCCAGTTCTTGCTGCGGAAGATGCCCGACGAACGCCACATTCTGACAACCTAGTTCGCGCACTAGCGTCCGGCACTCTCCCTCCTCTTCTCCCTTGCCCACAAGTCGAAATTCAACTGCTGGCCACTTGGCTGCCTCACGAATCACCAAATCCACTCTCTTCCGCGCCTGAAATGACCCTGCGTAGAGCGCTGTGAGCGGTGGCCCGCCAGTTCGTGCAGCAGTCGCAGGATAAAAAACGTCGCGCTTGATTCCGCTGTGAATCGTCGCGGTGGGAACGGCAAAACGGTCCTGAACCGTCTGCGATACAAATCGCGAGTTGCCGAGAACACGGTCTGCCACCCGGATCAGCCGTTCCAGTCCCGGTTCAACCTTGACCTCATCAAGGGCCATCACGATATAAGTCACCAGCGAAATAGAGAGTCCGACGGAGCTCCGGCAAAAAAGAAAAGCTGTTTCGAGCGGACCGGGCCGGGGAAAGAAGTAGATATCGATTTTCGAAAATAAAAGGCGAGGAAGAAGTCGCATCGTATTCCCCCGCCTTGACCACCGCAATAGCTCCGTATTTTCGCGAGAGAGAATCCGTGGATCAGGACCTCCCTCCGACAGCATGATCACGCGAAACCGATCCGCCGGCAGTCGGCTGATAATTTCCTTCGCGCTGAGATTCTGCGCATTCGTATTGGCCTCATCGGCGAACGACGGAGTAAATATCGTGATCATGAATGAGATTTACGCACTCGTTCGGCCGCTCGTAACCGGCACATCGATGTGCGATCGAGACTCGTCGCTCTTCGGCCCAAGTAAGACATCCGCCAACGCTTCCGGGGACATCGCCTGTATCAACTTCTCTGCCACTTCTGGCCCGGGTATCGCCTCTTTCAGCATTTCCGGTATCGATAGCAACTCATCCGCGCGGGTGAGCATCCGTCCGACCCCGAAGCGAGCATACTGCGGCGCATATCCGGAGTAGGCATGCCTCAACCACCCGCACAAAAACGCCGGTACGCCCAGAGCTGCACAATCGAATGCCACAGTTGACTCAACCGTCACCGCACACCACGTCTTCCTCATGATGTCTTTAGACAGGGGCACGTCCATCACTGTGACGAACTTTGCTTCCGTGGCGCCGAGCAGACGCGTCACGAGACTCTTTCGTTGCCGGAGACTCTCAAACGGATGCAGCTTCAGCACCACGGTCTTCCCGGCCTTGCGGGCGAGAGCAACAAGACGCGGCAGCAACTCGCGGTAAACTTCCTCCACTCGCCATGAATCTGTGTCGTACGGCTCTGTAAAGAATGTGATCCACGGAGCATCATCACGCCAAACACGATCACTTCGATCGGGCACCGATGCCACCCCTACGCGAATGCGCTCAGCGGGAACCCGGCAGATGCGTTCCAGGTAATCCCGCTCCATTTCCCCCTTAGCGATATAGTTCGAAAACCTCAACTCCTTGAAGGCCATAAAGCAATCCAAGGCTCCGTGATGGACTGACACCGCCGGAATATGTCGCTGCTCCGCCAACAGCAGCGGAATCTTCGTGTAGGGATTGGAGTCATCTGCGCTCAGGCAACTGACAATGTCGCATTCGTCGAAGACCCGTATCCACGCATCGCGGATCGTAATTCCCCAGCGCAGGTATCTTGACGCTTTGTCCAATATCCGCAGTTGGGCCGGTACCTGAAAGGCTGGATGCATTGCAAGCGAACGGTCCAGGCGGTTCCATTTTTCTTCAAGGCTTTGCAACTCCCGTCGGTCGACCGCGCCTGGGGCAAATCTGGAAAGTGGTGCGGATGCGACATTCTCGGGTAGGGGGGAAATCGCCCCAGACTCGCGAGCGAGAACCAGAAGAAAGTTTTGCCGTGGCAGAATCCGGGCATAACTGACCGCAGTCTTTGTGACATTCGAGTACGCTGACGGCAATAGCACAACTGGACCCGCTCCACGACACAAGTTTGGCTTCGGCGAGCGGGCTAGTTTCCTCCGCCACCGATAGTGCGGGTCGTATTTGTCAAAGACGACCTGACGCAATTGGGGAAAGCTCAGATTTGCCAGTGCTGACGCACGCCGCATCCCGCCATGCACCAGCCGCCGACGGAGTCCGCCCGACACTAGTTGCAATCGCACTCCGAGGCCCTGTCGTACGGCTTCAGCAGTAAGCGAGGAGCGCGAGGCCACTAGATTCTGGCATCCTCGCAGCCTCTCTGCGAGCCGCACCGCCAAGCGCGTTCTCTGTAATTCCGGTTGTATCGACATGCTGATGACTCCCCACCAGTCGATGCCATACCGGTCAACAACGTGGCCCAAGCCCAGCTCCATCTCTGGACGCAAGCTCTGTAAGTCGGCCACTTCTGCCGCCAAGTCAAAGATGCTCCACACTGGACAACCCAACGCGGCACTGCGTTCTTCGTAAAAGGATTTCGGAGCCCGTCCGAGATCGATCACGGCATCCCACTGTCGCCCAGTCCACGGGCCTTGGAAGTCATCTTCGGGATGGAGGAGAAGAACTCGCATAGACTGAAACCGCATCGATCTTAGCGCTCGATGTGCGCCCAACTGAGCGGCGTCCCGCGCTCGATGTCGCAGGCAGCACGCTTTCCGACGATCTCATTGAGATACCGCGGATGCAAGCCGTCCGACGGACGAATCGATCGCACATTCTTCCCTGTGAACAGTTCGCCCTTTTTCACGTCTTCCACCGCAAATAGCGAGCGCCGGAACCTTCGGCTATTCGCTTCTCGCGGCCCCGGCGAAAACTGCACGGCCCCCAGAGCCTTTTCTGCCGTACGCACTGCCTCAACCATCGCCTTGAACTCGTGGGGTTCCAGGGAAAATGCCGCATCCGGCCCGCCATCGGAGCGCCGCAGACAAAGATGCTTTTCAATGATGCACGCTCCGAGCGCTACCGCCGCAACCGGAACCGCAATGTCCATCGTGTGATCAGAAAGTCCCGCCGGACATCCGAAGCGCCGCGCCAGTTCCGGAATCGTGCGCAGGTTTGCCTCTTCGGGCGGCGCCGGATAGGCGCTCGTACACTTCAACAGAGCAATCTGTGTAGCGCCCGCTGCCCTCGCCGCTTCTACCGCCTCGGAGACTTCGTCTTCACTCGCCATCCCGGTCGACATAATTAACGGCTTCCCGGTCCGAGCCATTTTCTGAATCAATCCGATATCCACCAGTTCGCATGACGCGACTTTGTGCGCCGGAACATTCATGTCTTCCAAGAAGTCCACAGCCGAGGCATCGAAGGCGCTTGAGAAACAATCCATACCCAGATCGTTGGCGATTTCTTTCAGCTTCGGCTGCCATTCCCATGGCGTGTAGGCCTCGCCGTATAGATCGTGGAGCGTGCGCCCGTCCCAGAGCGTTCCGCCTTGAACCTGAAAGTATTCGCGGGAACTCGCGATGGTAATGGTGTCGGGCGTGTAGGTCTGCAGTTTAACCGCGTCGCAGCCGGCTGCCTTGGCCGCGTGAATGATCTTCACCGCCTGGTCAAACTTCTGGTGATGATTGGCGGAAACTTCCGCGATCACGTAGATAGGATGCCCAACCCCGATCG
>Ga0209698_10004838_pt1 | contig 14676 bp, 10 predicted proteins | sample LitLauG_LLR_2012_FD_187203 | JGI IMG/M metagenome (GOLD analysis project Ga0209698, IMG submission 187203) | Freshwater sediment microbial communities from Pennsylvania, USA - Little Laurel Run_MetaG_LLR_2012 (SPAdes) (version 2) | ecosystem: Environmental > Aquatic > Freshwater > Creek >...
GCCCCCTCCTCTTCGCCCGAATCCCCCTCCGCCCGCGAACGCTCCGGCCGGCTGGTTTGAGGAATTGACGACGCCGAGGAGGTCCTGCGTAGAGAAGTTTTGCTGGTTGACGTTGTTGGAAAGCCCGATTGCAGAAATCCTCGTAGCACCGCTGAAGATATTGATGTCTCCCCCCGTGAGATACCGGGTGTCGTCCCCGAAGCCGCCGGTCAGCTTGCCGAACCCGCTGTTGCGCTTTTCGGTCCGCGTGATGATGTTGATTGTCTTGAGAGCCTGGCCGTCGTCGAACCCCGTGAACTCGGCCTGGTCGCTCATTTTGTCGAAGACCTGGATCTTCTCTATCGCGTCCGCGGGGAGATTGCGGATCGCAAGCGTCGGGTCATTGCCGAAGAACGGCTTCCCGTCGACGAGTATCTGCTGGACCTGCTCCCCCTGCGCGGTGACCGTCCCGCTGTTGTCGACCGTGATTCCCGGCATCTTCGCCAGGAGCTCTTCCGTCGTTGCATCCGGGTTCGTCTTGAACGCCCGTGCGTTGAACTCCGTGGTGTCGGCCTTCTGCACGGTCGGAGGCGGGTCTCTCTGGATGACGATCTCTCCGAGCGGTATGAGCCTCAGCGTGAGCGCGATCTCGCCGAGAGCGACGGCCGGTCGGTCGATCGCGACCGGCATGGCGAGAGGTGCATACCCGACGCTGGTGGCCTCGAGCCTGCATCTCTGGTACCTGATGTTCAGAAACAGGAACGCGCCGGAGGCGTCCGTCGTTTCGATATATGCTTCGGTCGTGTCCTTCTCGTTCATGAGCTTGAGGTGCACCCCCTTCAGGGGGGTTTTCTTCGATGCGTCCGCAATCCGCCCGCTCACCGTTCCGGTCTGACCGCTGGCCAGTGCCGGAATGAGGGCGAGAAAGAGTGCGGCCTGGAACCTGTTCATGGCTGTACGGGTAGTATGTGGGTCGGGTTGCCCATTTTAGACATTGGCGCGGGTATTTAGTTTAGTCCCCCGGGGGGTGAAACTCCCCCCCTGCGCGTGGAAAGCGTTAAACCTCCCCCCCGGAAAGGGGGTCTAAACCATCGATCAACGGGTTTGACCTGCAAAAAAGAGAAAGGGTTCTCCCCATGAAAGTCCCCCTGTCGTTCCTCACGCTGGCGATCGTACTCCTTGCCGGTGCGCTGTCGGTGTCGCAGGCGCAGCAGCGCATGCGGATGACGGCGGAGCAGCGCGCCGCCCGTCTCAAGGATTCGCTCGCTCTCAGCGATGACCAGGTCGGAAAGATTATCACAATTTTCCAGGAAAGCGACAGGCAGCGTGAAGACGCAGTCGCATCCGCCGGCGATGACCGGGATGCGAGGATGGCGGCGATGCGGAAAGTCATGGAGGGAGCCGATGCGAGAATCGACTCCGTGCTCACCGATTCCCAGAAGGCGAAATACGACGAGATGAAGAAGCAGAGGGGGCAGAGCTTCCAGAGGCGTCCGCGAAACGACTGACCTCCGGGACTGCCGGCATGCGGCGGGGGGCGGAGGGGGCGCATTGATTTTCACGGATTGCCGGGTATATTGAATGACCCGGCATTTCTGTTTTCCCGCATATCGTACTGAAACAGATGAGCACGCTCCGGATCGTGTACGCTCTTCCTCTTGCACTCTCCATGGCCGCCGCACAACCCCGCATCGACCGGGTCATCAATTCCGGCTGGACGTTCACGCGCCAGAATGCTCCCGGCGCGGCCTCGCGCGAATACAGCGAGAAAGGATGGGATCGGGTTTCGCTCCCCCATACCTGGAACGCGCTGGACGGCCAGGACGGGGGGAATGACTACTACAGGGGCGTGGGCTGGTACCGGAATCACATCAGGATCCCGTCGGCGTACAGGGGGAAGAGCGTCTTTGTGAAATTCGACGGCGCGTCCATCGTGTCGCACGTCTTCGTCAACGGGAGGCCGGCGGGGGAGCACAGGGGCGCGTTCGCCGCTTTCTGTTTCGACGTCACGCCGCTTGTCGATTTTGGCGGGGAGAACGTTATCGCGGTGGAGGTGAGCAACGCCAGGGACACCGCGGTCCCTCCCCTGCGGGGAGATTTTACCGTGTTCGGCGGCCTGTACAGGAGCGTCCACCTTGTCGTGCTCGACCGTCTCGCGATCTCTCCGGTCGACGATGCGTCTCCGGGAATTTTCGTCACGCAGAAGAATGTCGGAATTCACGGGGCAACGGTTGCGGTCAGGGCGGTGGTGCGTAACGCCGGCCCGGAGGAGAAGAGCGGCAGGCTCCTGTGCGTAATTACGGACGGCCGCGGCCGGAGGGCGGCGGCCGTTGAAGCGTCCTTTTCCCTCCCGCCCGGCTCCCGGTCGTTCGATCTCCCTGATATGCTCATCGCGCATCCCCGACTCTGGCAGGGGAGGGAGAACCCCTTCCTGTATCGTGTCGAAGTATCGGTCATGGACGGATCTCACGTGACCGACCGCCTCGCGCAGCCGCTCGGGCTCCGTTTTTTCAGCGTCGACCCCGAACGGGGATTTATTCTCAACGGAAGAGCGTATCCGCTGCGCGGCGTGAACCGGCACCAGGACAGGGAGGGGATGGGGTGGGCAATCGGGGCGAAGGAGCACCGGGAGGACTTCCGGCTCATTGTGGAAATGGGGTGCACCGCGGTGCGCCTCGCGCACTACCAGCACGCCCAGGAATTCTACGATCTCTGCGACAGCGGCGGAGTCGTGGCATGGGCGGAGCTGTCGCTCGTAGACGAGGTTCGCCCCTCCGCCGTCTTTGCGGAAAGCTGCCGCGATCAGCTTCGCGAGCTCATCAAGCAGAATTTCAATCATCCCTCAATCATATTCTGGAGCCTGTCAAACGAGCTGATCCCGGACGGGAACGGGCAGCTCTATACGGGTCTGATCGGGAATCTCAACGGCTTTGCGAAGACCCTGGATCCCGGCCGGCTGACGACGCTTGCCAGCCGCGGGAACTACGACTGGTCGCTGGGAATCAACACCGTGACGGATGTGATCGGCTACAACCTGTACAAGGGCTGGTACGAGAAGAGCCCGGAAGATTTCGGCCCTGCGGTCGACACGCTTCACAACCGGCTCCCGGGACGCCCGTTTTGCATAAGCGAATTCGGTGCGGGTGCGGGTGTTCACCAGCATGAGTTTCCCGCGACGAGGCCTGAGCCGGGAGGACGCTGGCACCCGGAGGAATGGCAATCGTTGATTCACGAATCGACATGGAGAGCCATCGCGGCCCGTCCCTGGATCTGGGGGGCGTTCGTCTGGTGCATGTTTGACTTCGGTTCGGACGGCCGCTCGGAAGGGGAGCTCCCCGGGAGGAATGACAAGGGGCTCGTCACGTATGACCGGAAGGTGAAGAAGGACGCGTATTACTGGTATCGCGCGAACTGGAATCCCTCACCGCTTGTGTACATCACGGGGAGACGATACACGCCGAGACCCTCCGGACCCTCGGAAGTGAGAGTCTACTCGAACTGCGACAGCGTCGCTCTCTCTGTGAACGGCGTTACTGAAGGGACGAAGGAGTGCGGCACACGGGTCGCCGTCTGGAGTGACGTTCGGTTGCGGGAAGGGAAGAACCGGATCGAAGCGGCGGGCCGGGGGAACTCGGGATCCGCGCGCGATTCCTGTGTCGTCACGTGCACCGGCGGTCCCGGGAGCCGTTGAAGCCCCCCGGAGAGTCAGTTGAGCGTGACGACGCTGTCGTGGTCCGGGTAGACGTACACGTGGGCGGCGACCGGGGACCCGTTGAAGAGTTCTATCCCCACCCCCTTGATGACGACAAGGGAGTTCGTCCCGCTCCCTGCTCCCGCGGTCTCGATCAGGTAGGATCCGTTGGTGTTCGACGGCACGTTGGTGAGAAGCGTGATCGCACTCGTGGTGAGCAGGCTGAATGAATTGCCCCCGCCGCCCATTGCCGTTGGCTTGCGGAAGAACGTCTGGGCGTGTCCGGCCAGATTCTCAAGATCCCCGACGACCGCATCCCTGTTTGAGGAGGCAGCGCTGTCTGCGAACATGGTAATGCCCACCGCGACGGCGATGCCGATGACAATCACACCGAGTATGATAAGGAGAAGCTGCTGCTGGCCCACAGACTTGTTCCTTCCGGATGTCGGTCATTGTGCTGGGGGCTCATAAGTTGCGATAATCCGCGCCGGGAGATGGTGACAGGGGTCACGAAAATACCCGTTTTGGTATCCGGTTGCATGGAATGTGTTTACTGCATACATTGGTCGAAGAGTTCACCTGCGGGGTTACCATTCGGATCGTACGCTCAGATAGCCGCCTGACTCACTCCTGCCGGGACCTGGCAACATGGGCAGTTCTATGCCTTTACCTGGCTACCGGGCCCGCGATGGAAGCCCTCCACCCGGATCACGGGGGGGTCCTTTTCGGGAGATCCTCCGCCAGGGGGTCGTTGCTGGCTCCCGGGCGTCCCGGCGGGCCGGGCCGCTCCGGTCCTTCCGATCCGTCACATATTTGTCTTATCTGCCTCCAGCTTGTGGAGAGGAGCACCCCTCCCCTCCCTTCATGCCACGTTTCGCCGGCGCGCACAGTCTCCCGGCTGGCCGCACAGGCTTCTCCGGTGTGCCTCCTCCCCCCCCGGGACTTCTTCCCCTGCAAGCGCGGCCCCCCTTCTTCTTCTCCTGTGTAGCTCCCGTCCCCCTTGTACTTCATGATCTCCACTGCACGGCCCGCCTGGCCTGAATGTCACGGCCGGGCGCCCTGAACCCGTAACCCACATCGTGGAGGAAACATGTGGTTTAAAACGATATCGCTTCTCTTCATCATGTTCATGCTCGCCGCCGCCGCGGGGGCGCAGGAAACTGACCAGGCGAAGAACAAAATCATCGACGATCTGAGGCTGGAACTCTCGCGCCTGCACCATGAACTTGACAGCCTGAAGACCCTCAGGTCGGCCGACCTCCTGACCCAGAGCGATATGCTCGACAGGCTGGAGGAAAACATCGAGAAGCGCCTGACGTATCTCGAAACCAAAATCGACGCGGTGTCCCGGGCGACCGCGCCCGTGGCGTTCAATCCGGGGATGACCGCGTTCATCAATTTCGCCGCCCGGGGCGACTCAAAGAAGGTGTACGATCAGGCCGACCCCTCCAACGAGATCAGCAACAGGCCGTTCCTCAGGACCGTCGAGATGGAACTCCTCGGGGCCGTCGACCCGTATGCGTCCGCCGTGGCGGTGATATCACTCGAGAACCAGGCGGGAAAGGACTTCGGCGTCGATGCCGAAGAGGCGTACGGGCTCATCAAGCGCATACCGATACTTGAAGACGCGCCCCTGGGGATGAAGATCAAGATCGGAAAATACAGGGCTCCCTTCGGCGTGAGCAACAAGATCCATATGCACGACCTCCCGTGGACGACGCGCCCCCTCGCGGTGGCGCGGTATCTCGGAACGGACCACGGGGAATTCTTCGAATCCGGGTTCAACCCGACCGGCATGGACGTCAATTTCTACGTCCCGGATCCGATTCCCCAGTCGACGCTGGAAATGAATCTCGACGTCGTCCGCGCGGGCGAGCTGACGCTCTCGGGCGGACACGGCGGCGCGCAGCCTGCGTATGTCGGCCATCTGAATTTTTCGAGGGACTGGTCCAACGAGCACCTCATCGTCATCGGGCTGAGCGCGTACGAGGAACACGGGACCGCGACGACGCGGCTCTACGGCGCCGATTTCACGTACAAATGGGCGCCGCTGGAGGAAAGGGAATCCCATTCGTTCGTCGCCGGCGGAGAGGTGTTCGTGGGGCGGCATGTGTTCCCCGACAGTGCGTCGGTGGTGTCGGACAATTCCCCCGTGGGATGGTACGGCTATCTGCAGTACCAGACCTCGTACTGGCTCTATCTCGGCCTCCGGTACGACTGGGTGGAGGAGCCCGCCAATGACAGGCTCGTCACGCGTTCGGTGGGAACGTATGCAAGCTACTACACGACCGAGTTCCTCCGCCTCCGGCTCGGCTTCGAACACCGGTGGAGCGACCTCCCGGTGCAGAACAACGTGAACACCGTGCTCTTTGAAGTGAATCTGGTCTTCGGATCTCACCCGACCGAACCGTACTGGGTGAACAAGTGATCTCTTATCGAAAGGATTGCATGATGAGAACAGCGTACGGGTTCCTCGTTCTTTCCCTGATTGCCCTTGCGGGCGTCCAGCAGTCGCCCGCCCGCGCGGGAAAACTCAGGATTGTCACAACGCTCAATTATCTCCGGTACGTCGCGCAGGAGGTGGGGGGGGAGCGGGTGACGGCGGTTGCGCTCGCCAACGCGAAGCAGGACCCCCACTATGTGACGCCGACCCCGGCGATGAACCAGCTCACCGCGGACGCGGACCTGTTCATCGAGAACGGACTCTCGCTCGACATCTGGGCGAAAAACGTCGTCGACGCGTCCGGGAATCCGGCGATCCAGCCGGGGAACCCGGGACACCTCATCGCGACGATAAACGTTCCGGTGAAGGAACTCCCCACCGAGGTCTCCCGCGCCTGGGGGGACATCCATCCCCAGGGGAACCCGCACATCTGGCTCGACCCGTTGAACGTCAGGATCGTCGCGGCGAACATTGCGGATCGCCTGAAAATGCTCGACCCGGTGAACACCGCCTACTATCAGTCGCGGCTCGAACAGTTCAGAACCCGGCTTGACGGCGCCATCTTCGGCGAAGAGCTCGTCCGCGCGCTCGGGAAGGCGGGGGGGGACGTTCTCGTGCGCAAGTCGATGAACAACGAGCTGGCGGACTGGCTGAAGCTGAGGGGGCTCGAGGGGAAACTGGGCGGCTGGATGAAGGAGGCGGAGCTTCTCAACGGACTCAGGGTCATCTCCTATCACAAGACCTATATCTATTTTGCCGACCGGTTCGGCATGCGGATCGACGGCGAGCTCGAGGAAAAGCCCGGGATCCCGCCGCCGCCCCAGCACCGCGACGCGGTCGTCGAGGAGATCAAACGCGACGGTATCCGCGTGATCCTCAACGATAATTTCTATTCCCGCGAGGCGGCGGATTACGTCGCCAGCAAGACCGGGGCGAAGGTCATCATCACGTACCTGGACGTCGGCGCGCTTCCCGAGGTCGATACGTATGAAAAGCTCATCACGTTCCTCGTCCAGAACATTGCGCAGGCGGTCCGATGATTGAAGAAATATTCTCCTTCCCGTCGACGATGATATGGCCGCTCGCCGCCTGTCTCGTCCTGACCGGAATTCACGTTTACCTGGGAGTCCACGTTATCGCGCGCAAGGTGATCTTTGTGGACCTGGCCCTCGCGCAGATCGCCGCGCTGGGCACCGTCACCGGCGTGCTTCTCGGGTACGAGGCGGGAAAAGACGTCACCGCGCTTTACCTCTATTCGCTCGCGTTCACGTTCTTCGGCGCGTTCATATTCTCGATCACGCGGATGAGAGGCGAAAAGGTCCCCCACGAAGCGATCATCGGGATCGTGTACGCGGTGACGTTTGCCGCGACGATTCTCGTCCTCTCACGGAGCGCCCTGGGACCCCAGGAGCTTGACCATATCATCAAGGGGGATCTCCTCTGGGTCCAGTCGCAGGTGGTCATCAAGACGGCCCTGATTTATGCGGCGGTCGGGCTGTTTCATTTCGCGTTCCGCAGGAACTTCATGGCGATCTCCTTTGACGCGCACGCGGCCGAGGCGTCGGGGATCCGGGTGCGGCTCTGGGATTTCCTTTTCTACATGTCGTTCGGTTTCGTGATCACGAGTTCGGTGGCGATCGCCGGCGTCTTTCTCGTCTTCAGCTACCTCGTCATTCCCTCCGTCGCCGCGATGCTCCTTGCCGAAAAAATAAGCACGCGCCTAGCCCTGGGCTGGATCGGAAGCTCGATCATCAGCTTCATCGGGGTGAAGCTCTCCTGGACGACGGGGCTCCCGACGAGCCCCCTTATCGTCGTCCTGTTCGCCGCCGCGCTCCTCCTGACCGGCGTGTTCAGGTATATGAAGCTCGCTCCCCGGAAGCTCACGGCCGTCAGGAACATGGCGGGCGCCCTCGCCGTCGTCGGCCTGTTCATCGGAGGTCTCTTCTTCTTCGGGAGCCCGGAAGAGGATCCGCTGACCCATACGCTCCATATGCTGGGGAGCACGCTGAGCACGGACCGCCAGGCCGCGCTCTCCAACCTGCGCTCGTACGGCGACAGGGACAGCCTCTGGCTGCCGGCGGTCCTGAAGCTGCTCGGCGACAGGGATGCCGCGGTCAGGATCGATGCGGTCAACCTCCTCGGTGAGATGAAGAAGAAGCCGGCCCTCCCCGCCGTTCTCGGACTCCTTGATGACGCCTCGGACGAGGTGGTCCTGAGCGTTCTCAAGACCGCCCGGGTCCTCGGTGACAGCGCGGACGCATCCCGGCTCCTTCTCAAGGCGGCGGCGGTCGATGACCCGGAGATGAAGACCGAGATTCTGGATGCCGCCCTCGCGATGGGGAATCCGGGTGCGGTCACCGGGCTGCTGCAGGTGGCCTCATCCGGGGGCGTTTTCGCTGACGACGCCATGGACGCACTGAAGCGCCATATCAAAATTGCGCCCGGGTTCGATACTCCCCGGACGTTCGGCGCCTGGTGGAGTCAGCGTGGGGCGAAAATCCGCCGGGATCCGGCGAGCGGCATGTTTGTCCCGGCCGGGTGAGGGGTCTCCCGGGGGCCGTTCTTGCAATTGAATTTTCCGGGCTGTACATTTTTGAGGCCACGCTCTATAAAAGAACATCTCCTCCCCGCACCGCGCGCCCGCGCCGAAATTGCATTGTTCGAAACGAAGCATCTGAATTTTCAAAGGAGACAGCGTTATGCGCTTGAGAATGGTATGTGTGCTTGCCCTTGATCTTCTGCTCGGCGCGATCGCCCCCGCGCAGGACCACCCGCTCTGGCTGAGGTACCCCGCCCTGTCGCCCGACGGCAAAACGATACTCTTCTGCTACAAGGGGGACATTTATTCCGTCGCGTCGTCCGGGGGGACTGCGACCCCGCTCACGCTGAGCGAATCCTACGAATTCGCCCCCGTCTGGAGCCATGACGGAAAATCGGTCGCGTTTGCGTCCGACCGGTACGGGAATTTCGACGTCTTTGTCATGCCCGCGACGGGCGGGGAGGCGAAGCGGCTGACGTTCCACTCGTCGCGCGAGATCCCCAGCACGTTCACGGCTGACGACAGGGCGGTCCTCTTCTCCGCCTACCGCCAGCAGGTGGCGACGACCGCCCAGTTTCCCGTCGGGCTCATGACCCAGCTCTACAGCGTTCCCGTCTCCGGGGGGCGCGTCGACATGGTCCTCCCCGTTCCCGCGCTCGACGCGACCTTCAATCGCGCGGGGGACAGGCTGATCTATCATGATATCAAGGGATACGAGAGCGACTGGCGGAAGCATCATACGTCGTCCGTCACGCGCGACGTATGGGTGTACGACTTCAAAACGCGGACATACAGGCAGCTCACGCAGTTCAACGGCGAGGACCGCAACCCCGTCTTTGACGCCAACGGCGATGACTTCTATTACCTGAGCGAACAGACCGGGTCGTTCAACGTGCACAGGAGCTCCCTTGCCGATCCGTCGAAGAGCACCCCCTTGACCCATTTCACGAAGCACCCGGTCCGTTTTCTCACCCGCGCGGACGACAACACGCTCTGCTTCGATTTTGACGGCGAAGTGTACACGATGAAGCCCGGCGGGGAGCCGCAGAAGGTCGCTATCCGTATTGCGGAGGACGGACGGACCACGATCGACAGGATTGTGCCGGTGAACGAGGGATTCACGGAAGCCAGGCTCTCCCCGAACGGCAAGGAATACGCGTACGTGTTCCGCGGCGAGATTTTTGTGACGAGCATGGAAGGGGGGATCACAAAGAGGATTACGAACACCCCCTGGCAGGAACGGAGCGTCAGTTTCAGCCCCGACGGCCGGTCGCTCGTCTACGCCGCGGAGCGGGACAACAACTGGAATGTGTACAGGACCTCCATCGTCCGGAACGAAGAGCCGTACTTCTACGCGTCCACGGTGCTCGAGGAGGAACCGGTCGTCGCGACCGCCGCGGAGGAGTTCCAGCCGGAGTTCTCCCCCGACGGCAAAGAGGTGGCGTATCTTGAAAACCGCGTGACCCTCAAAGTGATAAACCTGGCGTCGAAAGAGACGCGGACAATACTCACCGCGGACAGGAATTATTCGTACGCGGACGGGGACCAGTACTATCGATGGTCGCCCGACGGGAAGTGGTTCCTGGTCCAGTTCGGGCTTCCGGAACGCGTGTTTACACCGGAGATCGGCCTTATTCCCGCCGACGGGAAGGGGGAGCTCCATAACCTCACGCAGAGCGGGTATGACAGCTTCGGGCCGAAATGGGAGCAGGACGGGAAGATGATGATCTGGGGTTCGGACCGTCAGGGAACTCGCCAGCAGGGGGGGAACATCGCGACCGGAGATGTGTACGGCACATTCTTTACGCGCGCTGCGTTCGACAGGTTCAACCTGTCGAAGGAGGAATTCGCTCTTCTGAAGGAACAGGAGGAGAAACAGGAGAAGGAGAAAAAGGAAGCGGAGGAAAAATCAAAAGGAGCGAACAAGGAAAAAGCGGGGAAGGACACGGCGATCAAAGACGTCGTCGTCGACTGGGAGGGGCTCGCCGAACGGAAGAGCAGGCTCACAATACACACCTCCGACGCAAGCGACTGGATCCTTTCGAAGGACGGCGAAAAGCTGTACTACCTGACCGTCTTCGACAAGGGGAACGATCTCTGGGAGACGGAGCTCAGGACGAAGGAGACGAAGCTCTTCGCAAAACTGGGGGCGCGTTCGGCGTCCATGGAGCTCTCGAAGGACGGCAAGTTCATATTCCTCCTCCTGGACGGGAAACCACACAAGATCGACGTTGAGAGCGGGAAAGACGAGCCGGTCAAGACCGGGGGAGAGATGGTGCTGGACCAGGCCGCCGAACGGGAATATGTCTTTGATCATGCCTGGCGCCAGTTCAAGGAAAAATTCTACGTCGCCGACCTCCAGGGCGTGGACTGGGATTTCTACAGGACCGCGTACAGGAAGTTCCTCCCCTTTATCAACAACAACTACGATTTCGCGGAGATGCTGAGCGAAATGCTCGGCGAAGTCAACGCATCGCACACGGGGTGCCGCTTCAACAGCTACCGCGCCAATACCGATCAGACCGCGGAGCTCGGTCTGCTGTACGATTTCAGCTTCGCCGGCCCGGGGGTCAAAATCGCGGAGGTCGTCGAAGGGGGGCCGCTGGACAAATCCGCGTCGAAAGTCCGGGCCGGGAACATCATCGAGAAGATCGACGGGATCACGGTGACGGCGTCGATGGATTTCTATCAGCTCCTGAACCGCAAGGTCGGCAAACTTACGCTCCTGTCTCTCTTTGACCCGGCGACGGAGAAGCGGTGGGACGAATCTCTCAAACCGGTCCCCTACGGGGACGAGGCCGAGCTGCTCTATAAGAGGTGGGTCCGGAACCGGAGGAACGAAGTCGCGAAGCTCTCGGGGGGGAAAATCGGCTACGTGCACGTGCGCGCGATGGACGACGCGAGCATGCGCACCGTATTCGACGAGGCGCTCGGGAGGAACCTGGGAACGACGGCGATCATCGTCGACACGCGCTTTAACGGGGGCGGGAACATTCACGAACAGCTCTCCGATTTCCTGAGCGGGAAAAAATACCTGGATATCATTCCGCACGGCCAGTATGTGGGATCGGAGCCGTATGACAAATGGGTGAAGCCCTCCATCGTCCTCATCGGCGAAAGCAACTACTCGGACGCGCACCTGTTCCCCGTCGCCTACAAGCTCAAGGGAGTGGGAAAAACACTGGGGATGCCTGTGCCCGGGACGGGAACGTTTGTCTGGTGGGAGGCGCAGATCGATCCGACGCTCGTCTTCGGCATTCCCATGGGAGGGTGGCGGACGCCCGACGGGAAGTTCTGCGAAAACAACCAGATGGAGCCGGATATCAGGGTGAAGAACGACCCCGACATCATGTCCGACGGCCGTGACCAGCAGATCGAAGCCGCGGTGAAAGAATTGTTGAAGTAGTAACGTTAAGCGTTCTTTGTCAGCCCACTACACTCCTGGAGGATACATGAAAACGCAGGCAGGTATGCTCGTGTTCGTGTGTGCGATGACGATTCTGGGCTCCCCTGCCCTCGGGCAGATCACAATCACCGCCTCTGACGTGACGAGGGCCTTTGCCGTAGGGGATTCGCTCGCATACAAGGTGGACACGGTGACGACGAGTCTGAACATCGGAGCACCCGGTCCGACCTCCTGGGATTTCAGCTCGCTCAGGTCGGATTCTCCGCAGACGTTTACGAGCGTCGCGGTCCCGGGCACTCCCGGTGCAGGCCTTTTCCCCTCCGCGACGCACGCATTTCAGACCACCCTCAATGTGTCGGCCCTTGGACAGAACTTCGCCGCCACGGGGTATGTCTATTATCAGCTTTCCACGAGTCTCCTGAATCTGGGCGAAGTGGCAACCGCGCCGACAATTTCGGGTACGCTCACGTCGAAGAACACGCCTGCGGACGTGTACGTTGGCCTGCCGTTGACGAACGGTTCGACCTGGACGAGCACGTATTTTGACACCACCGACATATTTGTTTCCACAATCATCCATTATTTGTCGAGCGGCGAGCGGCACAATGCTTCGTATACTGTTGACGCGTACGGGCCGATGACGCTTCCGGGCGGATCGGTACACGATGCGCTCCGCATAAGGAAAACCGACAGCGTCGCAACCTACTTAAACATCATTGGGACGGTCACATTTTCAGTTTCAAAATATGTGAGCTACATATTCCTTGCGAAGGATTTCGCGTCGGTCATTGTGAGAGCGGCCGATCCGTCGCAGCCGAATACCGGGACGATTCAGATATCAAGGAAATATGCTTCCTGGAACGATCAGTTGGTCGCGCTTCCGATACAGCTTGTTTCGTTCAGCGCCGCACCTGCCCCGGCCGGGGAAGGGGTGCATCTTCGCTGGTCGACGCTGAGCGAGGTGAACAATTACGGGTTCGAAGTCCAGCGCGGGCTCCCGAGCGGCGGTGACTTCGCGACGCTCCCGGGAGGGTTCGTCCCCGGGCACGGGACGACGACGGTGCCTCAGAATTATGCGTTCCAGGACGGAAGCCCCCTCGCCGGAACGTCGTACTATCGCCTGAAGCAGATCGATCTCGACGGCGCGGTGCACTTCAGCGATCCTGCGAATGTCGACGTGATCCCCGCGGGGCCCGGCCGGAATCTCCCGGCGGTGTTCTCCCTCGCGCAGAACTTCCCGAATCCGTTCAATCCTGAGACCGTGATCCGGTACAGCATCCCTTCGGGAGCCCGTGTCTCGTTGACCGTGTACAATGCCCTCGGTGAGCAGGTCGCGGTCCTTGTCGACGGTGAGCAGGATGGCGGAGCGCACGAAGCAAGGTTCGACGGCTCGTCGCTCGCCAGCGGGGTGTATTTCTACCGGCTGCAGTCCGCAGGTTTCACCGGGACCCGAAAATTCGTTCTCTTGAAGTAAAGCTACAGTCGCATTCTGCTGAAGGTCAGCCGGGCGGGGAGGAGGGGAGAATGAGCTGTGTCAGTCAGCGGTGCTTGCGCTGGGCCCGTGCCCGTCTTCTCTGGCGTGGCGGGCGAGCTCGTCCTGAAGTTTGTGCTGCTCGACGAGGAAGAGTATGTATGCGATGAAAAGGATGCCGGTGAGGGCGAGAAAACCGATACCAATTGCTTGCGTCATTGCGGCCTCTGCATCGATGAATCGTGAACCCCTCCCCCCCCGGGGCGATGATGGGCGACGTACGTCCGGTCAGACTTTCCCGGACCTCCCCGAAACGATTACTTCACTTCTTTTCGCCGCAGCGCCGTTCCGGTAAACCTCCGTCCCGCGGCGCTGCGGGTTTGTTCCCCGTTCCGCACTCTCAGCTGGGCCAGAGCCAGCCGAACATTCCGGCGGTGAAGAGCGCGTAGAGCAATCCGTCGAACGTGTTCTTGATGCTCGTCGACCATGCTCTCTTGTACCATATGGACTCCGACCACCCGCCGATGGCATAGCAGCAGAAGGCGGTGGTTCCCGCAAACCGGAAAACGGAGAGATAGGGGGCCCCGGGCTGGAGTGCGCATCGTGTCACGTACGCCGCGATGAAACTCACTGCGATGCAGAAGACGAACCATTGTATCAGGTTTGATCCCATCGAGGGGTTCCCCCCTTCCCATATCGTCAGCAGCGCTCCCGGGCCCTTCTTGACTTTTTCCTGGAACTCGGGCGTGTTCATCTGCTTCATGCTGTCCGGCCGCGGCATGACGTATTCACCCGGAGGAATGTGCAACTGACGGAGCGCGTTTGCAGCAGCATCTTCATCCGGGAGCTTTCGCCGGTCGTTGGCGTGATACTTGAACACCATGTGCACGAGCGAGCTGAGGATGAAGACGACGACTGCGGAAAGGAGTACCGGGAGCCACAGGGATAGCAGGGGGATCATGTGAACCTCCTCATGGTTGCGGTGAGTTGAGATTTGAAGCGCTACGGTTCCGCGATGGGGGGCCTGTGTGACCTGCATCAATCGAAGGGCCTTTGCGAATGTAGAAGATTTTCCATCTCAATGCAAGCCCCATGACCTCTTTGGCTGTATAATTATACACCGGTTATCCGGGGGGGGGGGGAGAAC
>Ga0209698_10004839_pt1 | contig 14674 bp, 16 predicted proteins | sample LitLauG_LLR_2012_FD_187203 | JGI IMG/M metagenome (GOLD analysis project Ga0209698, IMG submission 187203) | Freshwater sediment microbial communities from Pennsylvania, USA - Little Laurel Run_MetaG_LLR_2012 (SPAdes) (version 2) | ecosystem: Environmental > Aquatic > Freshwater > Creek >...
ATACAACCTTGTCCTTGTAGCCGACCGTATTTTGGTTGGTCAGATTGTTGGCCACGGTGGACAGCGCGGTGGACTCGGCGGTAAGACCCGAGAGTGGAATCGAGAAATTGGGCATTAGTGTCCTCCTTGAACTCTTGTCAGGGCTTGTTGAACCATCTGGGAAAAACCGTCTGCTGGAGCGAATGCGAATTGGGGTGCAGCCGGCGACGAATGCGCCACGCTAACGGGAGCGGCAGCGTGAGGAGCATTTGCTGCCGACGCCGGAGTCACCGCAGGCGTTGCCGGAGAAAGCTGCTGCAGCAATTGATAGATCGATGTGACTTCACTCAGCTCGCTGAACTGCGCCAGTTGCCCAACAAATTGGGATGGATCCATCGGGTTCAGTGGACTCTGGTTTTGCAGCTGCGCGACCAACAACTGCAGGAACATATTGTTCAGGCTCTGGCCGGATGGAAGCCCACTTGCGGCCGGGCTTGGGCTCGGGGTGGCTGGACTGGTCTGGACTGCAGGCAACATCATGGTCATGCTCCTTTCACGCGAGAACGCTGAGACCGCCCGATGCCGTGGGCAGCAACGGCCCAATCTGGGACGGCTGATCCGGAACCGACGGGCTGGTGGATAATGAGTGGTGCTGGTTTTTCGGAATCGGCTGCCTCTGCGAGCCATCGCTGCCAGTTTGCGAGGAGAACGCCTGCGTCCGCTCAAAACTGACCGACTGTAACCGCAGGCTGTGCAGCTCCAGGTTGTGCGCGATCGCGGGCAGTTCGCTTGAGAACAGCGCGTGCAGATCGCCTTTTTCGCTTCCCACCACCAGTCCTACACCGCTGGCGCGCACCGTTGAAACGATTTCTACATTGCCGAATGCCAGTGTATTGAGTCCCACGCGCATTTCAGATTGCCCTGCGCGATCCGTCATCTGCGCCAGCCGAACGGGACCCAGCGGCGCCGATACCGGAGGATCCGGATCCTGTGACTGAGCTGAGGCAGGAACACGACTGCCAGTCGATTCGGCTGTTGTTGGCGCTTTTGCAGGTTCGCCGGGAATTGGATTCGCAGCCAGCGCAAGATTCGACGGCGCGTCTAATAACGTCGGTCCCGAGCCCGGACCTACAGGCACACTTGGCCCGACGAGTGCGGAAGCCCCGGCGGACGCGTCCGAGGGCGGCGTGTTTCCATTCTTGGCTGGCTGGCATTCGAGCCGTGCGATTGTTGATCCGGAACGTGCCCATCGGCCTTGACGGGAGCGCCCGACTCTGTGTTGGCGCCGGCTGCCAAAGCGGGCGCGCTGGAGCTTTCGGCCTGCGAAGTTGAACCAGGAGACGAAGTCATCTCCGGCACCTGCATGACCGCTTTGATTGCAGAGTGTGCCACTTCGTCCACCGGCGCGGGAAGCGCAGTGGGCTGAGGTTGCTGACGAGGCGCTGTGAAGGCCACGTGCAAAGTCGGGGGAAGCAGATTCTCTCGACCATCGGCGCCACCGGCGCCTGTAAACGTGGGCAGCACAATTGTTTGCGGGCTCGCTTTGGAACTTGTCGCAAGGTTTTCCGGCTGGGCAGGTTCGACGGGAGGAGTGTTCTCCGCCTTCACTGCGGGCGTTGCAGGTCCTGTTTCGGATTTAGGGCTGTTCTTAAGAAGACTTGGCCCCGCTTGGCTTCCCGCTGAAGGTCCTGGTGCGATTGCGTCCTGCACCGATGGAGCGTTGACGCCAGTCTCCGATGATGTGCCATCGGCGCACAGAAAACTCGCGGCTGGATCTATCACAGTTGGATCACTGACGCCTGGAGCAGTCAAGCTCGATGCAATCACAGCTTGTTCATGCGAAGACGGCTCAGGCATCTTTGCACTAGGGGAAGCTCCCTCGGGTTGCGAGAGGGCCCGCGCCAAGTCTTTCTCGCCAGCAGATGGAGTCGGTACCGCAGTTGCCGGAATCGTTTTCGCAGAAAACGGCGGTTCCACCGACAGACCATTCATCTCGTTGGAAAGACCGGATGCTGGTCCCGCAAACTGTTGTTCGGCGGTCACTTCGCAGATCCCGGCGCACGGGGTGTGATGCGGCTGAGTTGACGGCGCCAGTGGCTGGCCAGCCCCCACTGGCTGCTCACCAACCGAACCCAACCCACCCGGATAAGGAGCCGACAGTCCCGGGATCGATATGATTACCTGAACCAGCCCCCAGACCGTGTTGGTTACTGGCGCCGGTGCAGCTTCGGCAGAGGATTTCCCTTTGCCGGTACCGGCCTTCGCTTGTGGCGGGGCCAAACGAATCGGCTGGGGTTGTGCCGCGTTCTGGGCAGTGCTGAGCAGGGAATTGCTGGTACAGCCAGAATCCAGAATTCGGCCCAGAGCATTCGCAAAGCTGTCTCCATCCAGGCATTGAATGGAGCGTGCTGCGCCGCCAAGTGCCGGGCCCGTCGGTGCAGATGACGCAAGCGATGTGGATAACGCGACCATAGACTTTGTCGGCCCCAAAACCGCGTGGGCAAGCGTTTCAGTGCATGCGCGAAGCCATTCGGAAGACTAGTGGGCTTGAGTGAAACGGATGCGTCAAACTGTTCAGAATCATGCCCGTGAGGAATGTTCCGATGAATCGGAGCGGTCTTGAGCTGCAGCCGGCGCGGCAGTTACTGCCCAGCAGGTCGGCAAATCTCAGTTTTCTTTGCGCCGATGTTGCCGGAGGAGAAACGCTTCATCCATTTGGCTTTGGTCCTGGCGGGAGGCCCGCCGCAGCCGTTCGTGGTCTTCACCGATTTTCAGGCTCTCCAACATTTCCCTCTGCTCGCGAATGCGGAATAGGACCTGCCGTTGCTGGTCTCGAACGTTTTCCGCCTGACCCAGTTGCTGGCTGAGTTCCCGCCATCGCAGCTCACACGCCGCGGCATGGCCGCGCAGGAAGTGCAGTTCAGCAGCCGCGGTACCCGCATCGAGGCTTGCCGCCTGTGTTCTGGCGAGCGCGGCCATGCTCGTTTCCGATAGCCGCATCAACTCCCGCACGCGTGCTACCCACTGGTTGGCTGCACGCAGCCGAAGCTCCTGCTGGTGCTCCAGACTCTTGCGCAACTTGAGCAAAGCCACAAAACGAAAAACCATGACATCACACCGGAAGCGCCAGCAGCTTCTGCACTGTGTCGGCGAACGAGAGCGCCTCCCCGGGTTTTTGCATGAGAAACTTATGCAGTTCCGGCAGCAGATGAAGTGCGCGATCCAGCGTCGGGTCCGCTCCCTTCTGATAGGCCCCGATCCGGATCAGGTCTTCCGACGCCGCATAAGCAGCCATGAGACGCCGGATGGTATGCGCTTTTTCCAGGTGCGCAGGCGTGCAAACCGAGGACACCAGGCGACTCACGCTGTCGAGAATGGAAATAGGCGGATAATGTCCGCGCACCGCCAGCTTGCGGTCCAGCAGAATGTGACCATCGAGCAGCGCCCGCGCGCCGTCCACCAGAGGATCCTGCTCGTCGTCCCCCTCCATCAGCACGGTATAGACGGCCGTAATGCTGCCGCAGTGAAAATTTCCCGCGCGTTCAATCAACCGCGCAAGCAGGCTGAAGCAGGATGGCGTGTATCCTTTGGCGGTGGGCGGCTCTCCCGCCGCCAAGCCGATCTCGCGCTGCGCCATCGCCATGCGGGTCAACGAGTCCACGACCAGCAGCACGTGCTTGCCTTGTTGACAGAAGTATTCGGCCACCGAAGTCGCGGCAAGCCCGGCCCGAATTCTTCGCAACGGCGACTGGTCCGACGTTGACACCACCACAACCGCCCGCTTTCGTCCCTCCTCGCCCAGCGCATTCTCCAGAAAGTCTCGCACTTCCCGCCCTCGCTCTCCCACCAGCGCTAGCACAGTCATGTCGGCGGCCGTATTGCGTGCCATCATCCCGATGAGAGTGCTTTTGCCGACGCCGCTGCCGCCGAAGATACCCACTCTTTGGCCACGGCCCCAGGTGATGAATGCATCGATCGAGCGCACACCGCAGCCCATGACTTCGCGGATCGACTCCCGCGCCATGGGCTGTACAGCATCCGATTCGAGAGCTTGATACCGCTGGCAGCGGTAGCCTGCCAGCCCGTCCAGAGGCTCTCCCGAACCGTCTATCACTCGGCCGAGCAGGGCATCGCCCACCCGGATGCCGGGCCGTTCGCCCAGTCCGGTGATGACATCACCAAATCCGATTCCAACCGGAGGCCCCACGAGCATGGACAAAACACGGGGCCCGCGAAATCCGATGACTTCCCCGGATCGGGCTGCGCCTTGCCCATCGAGAATCTCGCACTTGTCCCCGACCGCACAGAAGGGCCCCTCCGACTCAATCACATCGCCCGTGATATGGCTTACCCGGCCGCGCCAGCGCAGGCCGGAAATCTCGCGTAGACGGCTCTGAAATTTGTCGAGCCGATCCACAGAATTCACCGTTTCACTCCCGGCCTGACCGCCTGCAAGTCCATCAACCCGGTTTCGATCTCTTTCAGTTGCACCTCAAAACTCAGGTCGACCGTTCCCAGAGAGGTTTCAAGGATACAGGCATCGCCATCCAGGGCCGCATCCTCCATGACTTCGAGTTTTTTCCCTGCCGCCTCGACTGACAAGTGTTCCCGCCACGCTGCTGCTTTTTGCGGTCTAACCCGCAATCTGTTTGACGTGACCTCCCCGACGCGTTCAAGCGCCACCCTCACCAGACCCGCCAGAGCCAGCGGGTCGGTCTGCAATTCGCGATGTAGAATCTTGCGGGCGATTGCAAGGGCGAGTTGCACCACCTCGTTTTCAACCTTTTCAAAATACTCAGCACGGTCGATGGCAAATTGCTCCAACGCCGCGAACAAGGCGTGCCGTTCTTGGCGGATCTGTTCCTCCGTCTGGCTGCATAACTCGGCCCGCCCTGCCGCCTTGCCCTCTTCCCACGAACTACGGCGAGTCTGCGCTTGAGAAAGTTCGCTATCGGGTCGATCGGTGTCGGCCGCGTCCGGAGGCTCTCCTGGCGAAAGCTCGGGGTACACGAACGGCGAGGACGGTAGCGCCACAGTCGTTTGGCCGCTGGCGGCCGCTGGCGCGCTAGCCGACCAACTCATCTTCGCTGTCGGGAGTCAGCGAGAGCTTGCCCTCGGACTCCAGCCTCCTGGCCACCGCCACCACTTCCATCTGCGCTTTTTGGATCTCTCTTGATCGCAACTGTCCCAGCACTTCCATGTCCTCCTTCAACATCTCCACCGCGCGCGATGACATCGATTTGAAGATCAGGGCTTTGACTTCTTCCGACGCGCTGCGCAGCGCTGTGGCCAGAATCTTCTTGTCCAACTGTCCCAGCAATTCCCGTATGCCCGCTTCCGGCACGGTGATCAGATCTTCGAAAGTGAACATGAAGTTGCGGATCGAGATGGCCAGCTTGGCGTCATCTTTTTCAATCGCCTCCAGAATGGTTTTGCCGGCGCCGGGATCCAGGCGATTCATCAGGTCGGCAACGCCTTTGAGGCCTGCGTAGGCACGGCGGCCTTGTTCGCCCAGCGCCTCCAGGCGCTGATTCAGCACGATGGAAACCCGCTGTGCCATTTCCGGAGAAAACTGCCTCAACTGGGCCAGCCGTTTGACCGACTCGGCCCGCAGCGTTTCGGGCAGCAGCAGTAACAATGCGGAAGCGCGCTTGGCTTCCAGATGCGCCAGAATCAGCGCGATGGTCTGGGGATGCTCGCCTTCGATGAATTTGGCGAGTTGATGGGGGTCGGCCTTTTGCAACGAACTCAGTTGTCCGGCGCTCATCAGCGCCGCTCGCGATACCTGCTGCATAAGGTCGCGCGCGCCCTCGGCCCCAAACGCCTTGATCAGCAGTTTCTCCGCGTACTTTTCTCCGCCTTGCGCTAAATGGTCCCCGGTCAGCGCCATGCGGTAAAACTCCTCGAGTACGGCCAGTGCCTGCTCGGGATCAATCGATCCGAACGATGCGATTTCGGTGGTGATCTGTTCCACCTCTTCCGGCGAAAGTTGGCGGAAGATTTGGCTGGCTGCATCTTCGCCGAGCGACACCATCAGGGCCGCCGCCTTGCGCACTCCATCCAGCGGGACCTGTGGGCTCACTTGCCAGCTCCCTCCCGTAACCAAGCCTGGACCAGGCGGCCAGCCGAAGCCGGCTCGGATTTGACTTTGTCCGCCAACACCTGTCGCAACTGTTGCGTCCGGCCGGCTGCACTTTCCGCACCCGCCGCCAGCGGCAAGTCTGAACCCTGTTTCTGCACCCTTTCACTTGCTGCCGCGGCGGCCGCCTTGCCTGGCAAAGCCTGGAACGCCTCGATCGCATGTTTCTTCACCGGCTTCAGCACCAGCCAATACACTGCCAAAAACATGACGCCGACGACCACGTAACGCAGGGTCCAAGTCCACGGTTCGGCCAGCTTTCGCCAGCGCTCCACCTTGGTCGGCGCTGTGACCGCTTCGGCAGGCGCCTCCCGAAAGGCGATGTTTTCCACCACCAGCACGTCTCCGCGGTCCGCGCTGATTCCTAACGCTGCCCGCGCTAGGTCTTCGATCTGCTTCATTTCCTCGACGGTACGCTTGGTTCGGGAAACGGTGGGCTTGCCTGCCGCTTCCCCCAGTTCCACCCGGTCATCGACCAGCACTGCTGCCGCGATGCGGCGGATGCGCCCTGGCGGTTCGGTGCTGCGATGCAGGGTCTTGCTCACTGCAAAAGTCGACGCCTCGGAATGTGAGGTGGACTGGTCGGCGGTGACACCCGGCGGAACCGACGAGGCCCCTGCAGCAGCATTGCTCGACGCCGACGGTACATTGCTTGCTGTTCCAGGAACACCCGCCGGCGCGCCTGCCGTCGAGCTCTCATCGGACCGTTCCTGAGTTAGGGCGGCCGTCGCCTTCGGATCGTAGGTTTCCTGCGTGTTCTCGCTGCTGCTCATGTCGTACTCGATATGCACGCTGGCCCGCACGTGCTCGACTCCGACCACCGGCTCGAGCGTTCGCACCAGGGTCTGCGCCATCGCTTCATCGGCGGGGTTCAGATCTCTGCCACCACTCCCAACGCGTGCCGCCAACAGGGGCTGGTTGCTGTCGGCGTCCACCACGGTCACATTCTCCGGCAGAAGCCGGTCCACGGCGCTCGCCACCAACTGGGGGATGGCCCGCTGCGCCCGTTCCGACAAGCCCCCAGAGCGCGTTTTCACGATGACCGCCGCCTTCGCGACGCGCTCCTCTGCCGTGAACAGCGACTCCTGCGGCATCACCAGATGCACCCGCACCGCTTCCACGTCGCTTAACGTTCCTAGTGTCCGCTCGAGTTCCCCTTCGAGCGCCCGCTGATAGTTGACCTTTTCGCTGAAGTCCGTACCCGCCCAATTGGGAGTGTCGAATAACTCAAATCCCAGGCGGGCGCCGCGCGGCAGGCCTTGGGTCGCAGTCTCGATCCGGCTGGCGTCGAGTTGATCCTCAGGCACCAGCAGCGTGGCGCCATCGGGGGAGAGCTGGTGCGGAATGGCTCGCACCGCCAGCCGGGCGGCCATCGACTGAGCCTCTTCCGGGCGCAGCCCAGAATATAGCGTCACGTAGCGGGGTTGGCCGGCGAGCACACCAAACACCACCACGGTCGCGATCGTGGCCACTCCGCCCGCGGCCAGCAGCAAACGCTGTCCGACACTGAGCCCGCCCAGAAACTGGCGGGATCTTTCCAGAAACTGGTTGGGCACGATCGCCTGCTCGCCTGCCATGGCATGAACCCGTGTGCTCCTGCATCAACCACAAGACTCGCTCACCACCGAGGCCGCGGCACTCCTTGTCAAAACTGCATGCGCGAGATCTCCTGATAAGCGGACACAATCTTGTTGCGCACCTCTAACATCAGCTGGAAACTAAGGGCCGCCTTTTCCACCGCGATCATCGCGCTGTGGATGTCAGTGCCCTTCCCTTCGAGCAGACCAGCCACCTGATTGTCGGCATGAGCCTGGGCCTGCTCGATTTCCTGTAACGCGCCCTGCATGGCGTCGAGAAAACCGCCTTCGCCCGCACCGGCTGGCCCGTTGCCGTTGGCGAGGCCAGTCTCAGCCGGAAGAATCCGCAAGGGTGGAATGAGGTTGTTCATCGGTCCGCTCCGTCACGCGCCCTTCTTAAACCAGTCCTCAGCTCAGAATCTGCAGCGATTGCTGGATCATGCCCTTGGTGGCCTCGAGCGCGGTGGCGTTCAACTGATAGCCGCGTACTGCGCTCAGCAGGTCCGCCATCTCAAGCGCCGGATTCACATTCGGATAAGTCACGTAACCCTGGGCGTCGGCATCGGGATGGCCCGGTTCATACCGCCCCGGCAACGCCGATGGGTCCGCCACTACCTGATCGATGCGCACGCCGCCTTCGTTGCGTGTGCCGCCGATCACGTCCCATCCGGTGCCGCGAGAATCAGCCAACTGCAGCGCGAACTGGCGCAACGGATGCTCGCGAAACACCACCAACTGCCTTCGGTAGGCGCCTCCCCGGTCGGTGCGTGTGGTCTCGGCGTTGGCCATGTTCGAGGTCACCACTTCCGCCCGCCAGCGTTCTGCGGTCAGGGCAGAGCCGCTCATCTCAAGCATCCCAAACAAGTTCATGACGATGTGCCTCCGCTGGTGATTGCCATCGCAATCCCATGAAACTCATCTTTCAGCAGCGCCACTCCCAGGCGAAATTTGAGCTGGGTTTCGGCTAACAACAAAGTCTCTCGCTCGACGCTGACGTTGTTGCCATCGGGGCGCTGGGGCAGGCCGCGCACCAGCCGGGCAGTCGGGGACAGATGGATTGCAAAATCCGCGAACTCGGCCGCGAGGCTGAGCTCGGCGTGGAAACGCCCGGGACCGAGATCCACGTCCCGCGTCCTGTATCCGGGAGTATCGATGTTGGCCAAGTTCTGGTTGATCTGGCGATAGCGCGCCACGCTGGCATCCAGAAAACGGCCCAGCGTTCGCTGCGTGGTGGTCTCAATCATGGACATAGCTGCTCCAATCCGGCAGACCGTAGTTCCGAATCTTGTTGCGCACGGTGCGCAGGCTCACGCCAAGCATTTCAGCCGCACGCGAGCGGTTGCCCTGAGTAGTGGCAAGCGTCATCTCGTAGAGCCGGCGTTCCATGGTTTCCACGGACATGCCTGGACTGATGTTTGGCACCGCCGTGGGCCACGGGTCGGCCACCGCGGCCGTACCGCGGCCCGCCTTGGGCTGCCAGACGGCAGCTTCGAGTTCACGTTCAAACTCTTCGAGTCCCAGATCACTCGATAAACGCAGGGCAATCGCTCGCCGGATGAAGTTTTCCAGTTCACGAACATTGCCTTCCCAGGCTTGCGACCTTAGCCGCTCCGAGAACGCAGCGGTAAGCCGCACCGTGACCCCGGGAGGAGAATAGCGGCGCACGAAAAATTCGGCCAGCTCCTCGATGTCTTCAAGCCGCTCTCGGAGCGAGGGAAGATGGATGGGAATCACCTTCAGACGGTAGTAGAGATCGGAACGGAACTTGCTCTCGGCCACCATCCCAGACAGGGATCGGTTGGTGGTCGCGATTATGCGCAGGTCCACCCGCACCGATCGAGTCTCGCCCAGCCGCTCGAATTCGCGTTCCTGCAGGGCGCGCAGCAGCTTGGGCTGCAGGCCTAGGGGCATTTCCCCGATTTCGTCCAGCAGCAGCGTGCCGCCGCTGGCCACCTCGAATTTGCCCGGCTTGGCGGAATAGGCGCCGGTAAAAGCTCCGCGGGCGTGTCCAAACAGTTCACTTTCGAGCAGGGTTTCGGGAAAAGCCGCGCAGTTTACCGCGACGAAGGGCCCTGACGGCCTGCGACCTGAGCGGTGAATATAGCGGGCCACCAGCTCTTTGCCGGTGCCACTTTCAGCCTCAATCAGCACATCGGCGTCGCTCTGTGCCGCTTGCCCCGCCCGGGCCATGGCCCGCAGCCACGCCGGAGCCTGTCCTACAGGATCGTTTCGATCCGCGGCAGGACTTCTCCCGAGGACCCCGCCAGCGGCCCGTTCCAGCTGCGCAAACACCACCGGCTTCATGAGATAGTCGCACGCCCCATCCCGCATGGCCGCCACCGCGTCGGGAACGCACCCATAGGCGGTCAGCAGGATCACGGCGGTATGGGGGGAGCGGACCCTGAGTTCCCGCATCAATCCCAAGCCGTCGCCATCGGGCATGCGCAAGTCGGTCACCACCAGGGAGTGCTCGGAGGCGCGAAACCGGGTCAGCGCCTCGCACACCCCCGCGGCTGCATCCACGCCCCAGCCATGACGCTGGAATTCCGCCTGCAGCCCGGTGCGGACCGCGGCATCGTCGTCGACCACCAGTACACGATTCATGCGAATTCCTCCGACGCCGGCAGTGACGCAGGCAGTGAGGCTGAATGCGGCGCCGGGGCCGATGGAGAATTCGGATTTATCGGGATCCACACTTCTAACGTCGTTCCTTCTCCGGCCCGCGAGCGGGCAAGAATCGTCCCGCGGTGCTGGACCACAATTCTCCGGCAGACCGCCAGACCGAGGCCCGGACTGCCCGGATGGGTGCTGAACCCCGCCTCGAAAACCTTGCTCAGATTTTCTGCGGCGATGCCGGGGCCGGTGTCGGTTACCCGCATCATGACTTCCTCGCCGGAATCCACCGAGCTTTCTTCTTTTCGGCCCGATATTTCGATGGATCCTCCGGCGGTCATGGCACGCAGGGCGTTCAGCACTAGGTTCAACAGAACCTGATGCATGCGAGTCCGGTCAGCGGTGACCACCACCCCCCGCAGTCCGTTGCGCAAAGTAACTTCAGTGCCGCACGTCGCCGCCTGGGGCGCCACAAACTGGCTGACATCGTCCAACAATTGCCCCATGTCGGTTGCGCCCCGGATGCAAACAGCCGGGGCATGGAAATCCAGCACGTTGTTCACCGTCGCCCACAAAGTCCGCAGTCCAGCCTGCAGGTGCAGCGCCCATTCGCGGCATTCCCGGCTTAGCGGAGCGTCGAGCAGCAATCCTGTGAATAGCTCCATGCTGGCCAGAGGGTTGCGGATCTCGTGGGCCAGCACAGAGGAAATCTCCGCCAGCGTCCGGCTGCGCCGTGCCTCGTCTTCCGCCCGTTCCCGTCCGGCGTCGGAAGTCTCGAGGTCGCGGCGCAATCGCGCGACCTCGGCACGCAGGGATTCGTAGGATTGCTCGAGCGATCGGGCGGCGTCGGAAAAGCAGCCAAGCGCGGCAGCTAGAGTCCTTGCCCGCAGCGCACGCTCTTCGTTTTCGTATGGCTGCGTTTCAGCCAAAACCGACGGTAGAGACAGATCTGGAGAAAGCGGTTGGCTCGGCAAGTTGGGCATAGCTACAGGCAAGATGTGCACGAGGACTGCCAGGACGGGGTTAGAAAGCTCTCAGGCCGCTTGTACGCGCAAACCACCCTGCACGGGAGACGGCGCGAAGCATATATGTTCGGGCCCCAGGAGAGGGTTGCCGTCCGACAGGATCGCGGCGCGCTCCATCACGTGCTGCAATTCCCGCACATTGCCCCGCCAGGGATGGCTCACCAGCATGTGACGCGCTTCGGGGCTCAGCCTCGGAACCGCAAGCTTGGCGGAATCCGCCAGAAGCTTCAGAACATGCTCGGCGAGGTGGACAATATCTTCCCGGCGTTCAGCGAGTGGTGGGACCTGCAGTGGAAAGACCCCCAGCCTGTAGTAGAGATCCTCGCGAAACTCGCCTTTCGCAGCGCGTTCGGCGAGATCCCAGTGGCTGGCTGCCAGCACTCGTACATCCACGGTGAAGACATCATTGGTGCCGAGCCGCTGCACCTCCCTCCGCTCCAGGAATCGCAGCAGTTTGGCCTGGGCCGCCAAGGAGAGGTCTCCTACCTCGTCGAGAAAAAGTGTTCCTCCGTGGGCAGCGGGGATGCGGCCGATCTGGGCCTGAACCGCGCCGGTGAAAGCTCCGCGGGCATGCCCAAACAGCTCGCTTTCCACCAATGAGTCGGGAATTGCCGCGCAGTTGACCACCACAAATGGTTTTCGCACCCGCGGGCTCAGCTGATGAAGGGCACGTGCCACCAGTTCCTTCCCGCAGCCCGTGGGCCCGGCGATCAGCACGGTGGTCGTGCGCCCTGCAACAAGTCTCGCCTTGCGGTACAGTTGGCGCATCGGCAGGCTGTCGCCAATCATCGCCGGCAACGGCGCGCAGGAACCGCCTGCCGGACTGCAAGCGGCTCTGCCCCGATCCCGTCCTCCGTCTTCCTCATGATCCGATCCGGGACCGCTAACTGCTCCAGATTCGATCATGACTACTTCCACAAGGGGGAATCGAAGCGCGACAGTTGCGCGCACTTCCTCCGCATTCAGGTCGGGCAAGCGGCGATCGAGAAACAGAAAGCGCCAGTCTCCCTGTTCGAGCTGGGCCAACGCTGCAGCCCCGCCCGCAGCCAGTTGCACGTTCGTGCAACGGCCTTCCAGTTGCTCCAGCACAGCCTGGTGCAAGGCGCCATCTGGGCTGGCGATCAGTACCGATCCGGCGGCAAAATCAATCGCTGGTGCCATTTCCTTTTGCTCCTCTTCCCGCAGAAACCAAATCCTGGTTCTGACGGTCTCTGCGCTCGAAGATGACCGTGAGTGTCGTTTCCCCGCCGCTGTGGACTACCTGCCAGGTACCTCCCTCGCTCTCAAACGCCAGCCGAGCAAGCGTCCACCCCAAATTCTCTTCGATGCCTTCTGGGATCCCAGCGGTCCGCAGCGGCGCCGGTTCGGCGCTTGGCCAATGGAATTGAACATATGTATCGAACTTCGCCGCCTGCACGCTCAACTTCACGGTTCCGCCCCGCGCCGTCTGTCGAAGGATTTCGCTCAGGGTGCGGAACCACGCCTTTCTCAATTGCTCCGGGCGGGCCGTCATTTCTGATTTCCGCACACCGCTCCAGTCAAGATGCAGCTCGTCCGCCTGGGCGACCGGCGATAGTTCGTTTGCGATCGCTTTCACCTGTTCCCCCACATTCAGCCGGCACGGCAACTCGGCTGAGCTCTGAATGTCGAGCAAAGCCCTCATTGCTAGGGCAGTCCGGCTCAACCGCCCGACCAGGCCAAGGCCCTCTGACAGGCGCAGGCGGTGCTGATCGATACTCTGCGGCACCAGCAGTCCGACTTCGAACAAGCACTGCAGGCCGGTGACCGGCTGGTTCAGCGCGTGGAGCAAATCTGCGAAATGCCGGCTCGAGGCGGCGGTGACTGGAGAACCGTGTGTCGATGCGGGCCTCGACGCCAGATCCTCGACCTCATGCTCCTCCACTGGGCACCTCTGGCGTCGCCCTCAACTGATAGCCCACGCCGCGTACGGTGTGGATCAAACGCACTTCATGCCCATCGTCCACCTTGCGGCGTAAATAATTCACGTAGACGTCCACTACGTTCGTGGTAGTGTCGAACCCCATGTTCCAGACCTGCTCGATGATCATCGATCGGGTCAGTGAGCGGCCCACATTCTTCATCAAGTACTCGAGCAGTGTGAATTCCCTGACGGTCAGTTCGATCGGACGGCCCGCGCGTTCTACGCGCCGCGCCATGCGGTCCAGGGACAAATCCGCAACTTTTAACACTGCGGACGAAGGCTCATGGCTGCGCCTCAACAGCGCCCGGATGCGTGCCGACAGCTCACGAAACGAAAAAGGTTTTGCCAGAAAATCATCCGCCCCAGTTTCCAGACATTCCACACGGTCTTCCACCTGGCTGCGCTGGGTCAGAATCAGCACCGGCATGCCGGGCCTCTTGGCCCGCAGTCTGCGTAACACGCTCATCCCATCCAGTCGGGGGAGATTCAAGTCAAGAATGGTCAAGTCCCAGGAAGAAGACTCGGCCATGGCGCAAGCCCGTTCGCCGTCCGCAGCAATGCTCACTGCGTAAAACTCTGCCTCCAGACCCTGCTGCACATACCGCGCCAGAGCCTCATCATCCTCGGCGATCAAGATGCGCATGAGAGACCGTTCATTAACGGTCTGATTCTAGTCACAAACTTGCTAAGGCGACCAAATATGGGGGCGCACGAAGGTCGGCAGGTGCAGAAATGGTGCGGATTCCCGATCTAGGTGTCGGAGCTCAAGCCGAACCCACTCTGTCAATCCTCCGCCGCTTCTGGCCAGCAGATAATCTCCTCAACCCTCTGGAGCCGTCTGCTTGAAGAACTGGACAAGAGCCGCGCCGCTTTCCTTCATGTCACTTGGAGGATGGATTCTACTGGTGACGCCCGCTCTGGCCTACTGGAACCTTTTGAGCTCAGTCCACGCCTTTCTGGTCCCATTTGCCTACGCAGTATTCGCAGCAGGTTTTCTGCTGTCCTGGAGGTTTCATTCCAGCCGCGCTTTTCTTGCCCTGCTCGTGTTATTGCTGGCGCAGCGCGGGATGTTTTTTTATTCTCCGGGAAACGCGGCCGCCCAGGGCTCCGGGTTGGCAGCTTGGCACGTCATCGCGGTGTTGCTGCCGCTTAATTTCGTTCTCCTTGCTCTCATTGAAGAACCTGGCTTCGCTGCCCCTTCGCTGATTCCGCTTCTTGTGCTGGTCTTGGTTCAGGCTGTAATTGTGTCGGTATCAAACCGTGCGGGCGGTATCACGAAGCTTGCTGGAGTCCCCGGCATCCCGGGGTACGCGGAGGTGACATTTTTCGTGGTTGCCGCGGCCTTGTTGCTGCGCTGGGTCTTGGTCCCCAAACCGCTGGAAGGCGCTCTGTTCTGGAC
>Ga0209698_10004841_pt1 | contig 14672 bp, 12 predicted proteins | sample LitLauG_LLR_2012_FD_187203 | JGI IMG/M metagenome (GOLD analysis project Ga0209698, IMG submission 187203) | Freshwater sediment microbial communities from Pennsylvania, USA - Little Laurel Run_MetaG_LLR_2012 (SPAdes) (version 2) | ecosystem: Environmental > Aquatic > Freshwater > Creek >...
CGGGTCTTCGAAGTACGGGAAACAGCGCTACATCGAGTCGCTGAAGATGATGTTTGAACTGCTGAACAAGGCACGGAAGGAAGGGTTGGTGGCACTGGAGTCCGATATCGAGGAGCCAGAGAAGAGCGCGCTGTTCTCGAATTACAAGGACTTCGTCAAGAACCATCATGTGTTGAATTTCGTGTGCGACACCATGCGGATGGCGGTCAGCGGAGGGGTGGAAGTGTTCGATCTGGATCAGATGCTGGAAAGCGACATGGAAGTGCATCATCACGAGGCGACGCAACCCGTTTCCGCGCTCAGCACAATGGCGGATTCGCTGCCCGGATTGGGCATCGTGGCCGCCGTGTTGGGCGTGGTCATCACGATGGGGGCCTTGGGCGGTCCGCCGGAAGAGATCGGGCACAAAGTGGCGGCGGCGCTGGTGGGAACGTTTCTAGGCATCTTGCTGTGCTACGGACTGGTGGGTCCGCTGGCCGCCCGCATGGGCAAGATCTCGGAAGAAGAGCAAGCGTTTCTGCAGGTCCTGCGGGTCGTCATGATCGCGTTTCTGAAGGGCATTGCGCCCATCATGGCAGTCGAGATCGGGCGGCGGTCGGTGCCGGGTCACGTGCGTCCTTCGTTCAAGGAAGTGGAGCAGGCCTGCCGGGGTGGCGGCGCCGCAGCAGCGGCGGCAGCAGCGGCACCGGCAGGGGGATAAGAACCATGGCGACGCCACCAATCATCATCATCAGGAAAAAAGGCGGCCATGGTGGACATCATGGCGGAGCTTGGAAAGTCGCGTACGCAGACTTTGTCACGGCCATGATGGCGCTGTTTATCGTGTTATGGCTCATGAACAGCAGTAAGCAACTGCAGGTGGCAGTCGGGGGGTATTTCAAAGATCCGACCGGAACCGCCAAGAAGGTGGGCACGAACCAGTCCGGGTCGGGCGAAAATTTCCAGCTCACCAAGCAGAACATGGCGGAACTCAAAGAGCAACTGCAGAAGAACATCCTGAGCATCAACGATCTGGAAAAGCTCCGCAAGAATATCGAGATGACGGTGACGTCCGAAGGTCTGCGCATCGAGTTGCTGGAATCGGAAAAAGGAACGTTTTTCGACAGTGGGAGCTCCGCCCTGAACAAGAGTGGGCGGGAGATGCTGGTCCTGCTGGCGGAGGAATTGGGCCAGGTCCCGAATCACATTTCGATCGAGGGGCACACCGACGCCAAACCGTTTGCCGACAGGGCCAACTATAGCAATTGGGAACTCTCGTCCGACCGCGCAAATGCCGCCCGGCGACTGATGCAGCAGTCGGGAGTACGTCCGGACCAGGTGTCCCAGGTGCGCGGTTTCGCGGACCAACGCCTCCGGAACGCGAAGGACCCCCTGGAAGCCTCGAACCGACGGATCTCGATCATCGTGCAGTACATCAGCCGCGACACCGCCGACGGTGACAAGGAAGGTGAGGGGAGCGAAGGATCCAAGGCCGAAAAACCGCAGGGTGGGAAAGGTCGAACCCAACTCTAAAAGAAATTGGGCTGGCTTTGACAGCCAGCCCGGAATATGCCGCACTCGGTAGCTCTCTCTTTAGGTAAATCCTACCTTACGTTGCTTAGACACAGGATTAGCTGGTGCAATGGGGTTCTTTCGGACCACAGAGGGGCATCGGCCCGCCGTCCTGAGGGTGAACCCTCGGAATGGCACCATACGCAAATGTCCCTACCAGACCTACCAACAGCAGTAACGCCCTTAGCGAACGTTTCATTTTTTGTTTCTCCTTAGGGTCAACAGGACTTCCCGGGAGACGGTAAGCCACTGTAGGATGTGGAGTATACACGGATTTTCGCCTAAGGTTGTATGGCTTGCGGAAACTACCTACTGGGTGGACCAAGCTTCCGGGAGCAGCGCCCAGAAAGGTTTTTAGACTGTCGGATCGCGAAAATCCGCGCCAAGTGCGGCTTTGGACGAGGCCATCGGGCGACTGTTCCGCCACGCAAACCACCCAAGAGGACACCAACTTACGGGTTTACGCGATGAAAGATTTCTCTTGACAAAGTTTTACGTAGGGGTCTGGGTCTACGTTGTAAAGGCCAGGTAAGCGGGTGGTAAGCAGTGCTTGCGGAATCAGGTACGCAATTTGGGACGGGAACCCGAAGCAGCAGCAGAAAGACTCTTGGGCGCCTCAGCGGGCCGCTCGTCCCCGGGCCCTTCATCCAGACTCGAACTCCGTGAGATTGCGCGTTCCACCATGCTTTCGAACATGGGAATAAGGGAATCGGCCGGGAGGGGATGTTGAACATCTGCCAATCCCCGCTCCCAACGCTGCGTCTGTAATGGGTTCGCGGCCCCTTGGCGCGCCTCACTGCGCGCGAGCGAGTAGCCGATCCAGATGACGATGGAGAGATTGTAAGCCACCATGTTGGCTAGGTTGAAAACTTCCTTGGTTTTCAGGTAGCCGCCCAAAAGAAACGCCAGAAGCAAGAGCTCCATCCCCGCGAAAAATCCGAACCCAAGCGCGATTCCAAAACTAAGCTGACGGCGTGAGACACCCAGGTAGCGCGAAAACAGAAGCAGGAAGAGGACGAGACCGACCTGTACCAGCCGCACCGAGCGCTGCAGCGTGAGCACGGCATGGACGAAGGGATCACTCTCTGAGGAAATGGAAAATGCCAGCACTACCGAGACTAGCAACATCACCACGAACGCCCACTTGAAGATCACCGTGCCAAGATCCTTCAGCTGTTGGTAAGGCCGGAACACATCCAGAAAAATCTCGTGAATGACCTTGAAACCAAGAATCGCGGAGGCGGCCTCCCCCAGCCAGAACACCCAGAAAAACCACGCGTAGTTGCCCGCCTGCCGGACCGGGAAGGTCACCGCAAAGATGCCAATCTGCGACAGAATGTAGGCGAAGAATACCGGAAGTCGCTTGTGCAGTCCGCGGCGCCAGAGCACAACTCCCACCACCGACTGAAGGATCGGGTGCGCGCACCACAGCCAAAGACGGATGGTTTCGTTATTCACGTATGAACCGTGTTGGACGTCGCTGTCTAGCCCCCTTACATCTTGAATGCGTTGCACCGTAGGGTCAACCTACTTAGGTAACGTTAGTAACGTTACTCTCTCGGCAACTGCATCCCGGGCAGACTTGGCGTTTAGCTCGCCTCGGGGGTGGAATGCAGGTAGGCGCGCATCATCCTCACCTCATCGTCCTTCTCGTTGAGGTCGTGGAGCAGGATATCACGCAGCGAGACGACGCCGCGTAGTTCGCGCCCGCTACAAACCGGGAGATGGCGGAAACCGTGGCGCCGCATGAGGGTCATGCAGGTTTCCAGGCTGTCGTTGGGCGCAACGGTGAGCGGATCTTCCGTCATCACCTCGCTGACCGGCGTGCGGGACGGATCTTTTCCAGCCACTACGATGCGGTTCATCAGATCGCGCTCGGAAAAAATGCCAATCAATGCTCCTTGCGTGAGAACCGGCACGGCTCCAATGTTGTGATCCACCATCAGGCGGGCGACCTCGAGCACAGTCTGGTGGGGTTGGGCCGAGATGGTGGCTTGATTCTTGAGCAGATCACTGATCAACATGGGTGCCTCCCGAATGTGCCGGACCACAACGTCGACCGGCGAAGTCGTTTCCGCTGGGCCGCGACGAAGCAATCCAAGGAGCGTTTTCAGGCCACAACGGGCGGAGTATATGTCGAAATCGAGCAGGGTAAAAGAAAAAAACGTGGTGCCCGCCGGTGAGAATCTCTGTGCCGCGATGTGCCCTTTTGAACAGACGGGAAGAGAAACCTATGTCTGCCGGATCGGACCGAGCGAGATGACGTAGGATCGAGCCGCCAGAGCCGGCGGCAGTTGGACACGGTCGCGCGTCGTGACAATGACGTTGTAGTCATCGCTGGACCGCAGGCGCTGCAGGATCGAGGTTGCCTCCTGAGGTTCGACCAGGGCCAGGTAACGAAGAAAGGCAAAGACATCGAGGGTAGGCTCCAGTCCGGGCGCAACGAAGGAGACCTCGACATCCTCATGGGAGAAATGCCAGCCCAGGGACGCGGCCAGATTCACGGCGCGCTCATAGAAATCGGGCGGCAGAATGCCGGGGAGCGGGTTGTCGAAAACTATGCGCAGCTTGCGCTCGTCCTCGCGGCTGAATTCGCGCACCTTCAGGGCGCCGGTTCGGGCCGACGCTTTCCAGTCCACGTGGCGTGCCGAATCCTCCGGCATGTACTCGCGTATGCGATAGAGATCGTAACCGCGTCCACGGACAAAGGTCTCAAACTCTCCAGTAACCATGGCTAGCACGTCAAAGAATTGCGCGGGCGGTTCGACGGCGGGATAGACGACCACTTCGCGCGCGAGAGCGACCCGCCGCGTCTTCAGCAGGAAGGCAAACGGGAAGCGAGTGGCCAACCCGAAATCTTTCTCGCGAAATCGCCCACGCGCCGGGAAAGTGAGCTCCAGATCAGCGCGGAGTTCCTGCCCCGCAGGGAGGAAGGGAAAATAGACCGACTTGGTGAGGATGGGGTTCTCGAGTTCCTCGGTCACACGCCGCAAGCGCCGGTCGGGAAGGCGGATCCACTGTCGTTCCGGCGGCCGCTTGGGGGGCCAACCCAGAGTGTAGGCTTCCCAGCGCCACTTTTTTACGGCCTTGCGCTTGGAAGGCACGATCCGGACGGAAAACGAAGGCAGCCAGCCGCTGGTATTGCGCAGGAGCAGGCGCGCCAGCATGGGACGCCCGGCGAAAACGTGCTCAGGCAGGTGGACATCGAGTTCGAGGCTGCGGAGCACGAGTGCGGAGGCGACTCCGGAAACCAGGATGGCGGAGAGCAGCGCGGCCACGACCACGTAGAGCAGATTGTTACCCGTGTTGATGGCGGCGATGCCGATGATGAGCGAGATCAGGATGTAGACCAATCCCGCGCGCGTAACGTCGTAGTCCATGGCGTCCCGGACTCGCGCCGCGACAACTCGGCGAGCCAGGTACGGAACTGTGGTCAAACCCACGAAGGTGGCCAGCAGCAGCGCAGCCGAAGCCAGAATGATGGTGGCCCAGATGTTGCCCGATTCGCTCGACACGGTCGAGAACAGGGCGGCCCCGAAGGCCAGCGCCAAGCCGAGGAACGCAACCAGGAATCGCACCCATACCTGCGAAAACACGACCTGCGGGAGCGTGGGGGTGACGGACGCCTTTTGCCCGTTCATCGTGATCACGGTCTTTCCTCGTGCCCGTAGATGTGCTGTAGCCAGTGCGCGGCTTTCTCTTTACCCTTATCCGCGGTTGCCGCAATCTTCGGAAATCGTGCCCGTATCTTCACGAGCAGGTGATGCGCCCACACATACTCGGTGGAGAGAATGACCAAGCCAACCATCAGGAACAGAATTCCCTGCAATACGGGCAGGAACAGTCCCGCAATTCCAAGCAGAATGAAGGACCATCCCGCCACCAGTACGAGCACCTTCTTGACGGCTCGCGTCATGCTCCTGACAGAATAAGATGCCGGTCACCCGACAGGAAGTGACGGAAGACACACTTCAATGGTCTACCAGTTGGGTCGAGCGGGAGTGCCTCCACCATAGGAACAGGATCACAAGCGCGGCAACGATCACGACCGCCAGATCGAAGCGCCCGACGACCCGCACGAGCAGGGACCAATGCCGCCCAAACAGATAGCCAGCAGTGGCGATCACTGTGACCCAGCCCGCCGCGCCCAGCAGATTGAAGATTGCAAAGGCTCGCCAGGGCATTCGAAGGACACCGGCCAGAGGCCCGGCGAACACGCGGACGCCGAAGATAAAACGTGCAAACAGAATTGTGGCAGCCCCGTAATGTTGAAACATTCTTTCGCCCCGCCTCAAAGTGGACTGGGGTATGCGCAGGATGTGCTGGTAGCGTTCGAGCAAGGGACGTCCGCCATGGTGGCCGATGGCATATCCCAGGTTGTCGCCGATGGTGGCAGCGCAGGTGGCCACGAAGATGATCCACCCCAGATGTAGCTTGTGTTCCGAGTAGGCGAGGAAGCTGGCGAGCAAGAGCGTGGTCTCGCCGGGCACCGGGATTCCCGCATTCTCGCACAGCAACGCGAGCGCAACGGCCCAGTAGCCGTAGTCGGCGATGAAGGTGCGCAACCAATGAAAGAGGGCGTGGTCCATAATCGGGGGAACGAAGTCTAGCAGAACACACGCCGTGGTGGGGGCGTCAAGCCGGCTTTTCGCCGTAGAGGAAATCGACGAGCGCGCGATTGAATTCCTTTGGAGCCTCTTCGTAGGGTAAGTGGCCGACGCCCTCGAATGCGATCAAATGAGGATTGCAGAAATTTCGCCTCAGTTGCTCAGCGGAACGGAAGAGGACGGCACGATCGCGCGTTCCCCAGATCAGCAACGTGGGGTAATTGCGGATCTTCGGCAACACCTGCTCAAGCTGGACCAGGTCTGCTGTCCAGGTGCGGACGATACGCAGAGCGTGCTCGAAGGCCCGGTTCTTACGCACGGGCATGCGATAGCCTTCGATCGAATCCGGTGGGATCTTTGCCCCATCGCCGAACAGGCGGCGCAGCCACAGGTAATCGAGAAAACGCCAGCGGGTAATGGTCCGGCGAAAGAGGGCGGAGCCGAAACGACTGCCGAGAAACGGGGCCAGCCGCTTCCCGTGTGACGACCAGGGATTGACGGGCGCGACCAGCACCAGGCGCTTCAGCCGCGGGTCATGACGTTCGGCACAGAGGGCAGCGGCGAACATCGCAACGGCACCGCCGTGAGAGGTCCCAAGCAGGTCGAAGTCGGCAAGGCCGAGCGCATCAACGAACTGCATCAACCGTTCGGCAGAGGCGCGCATACTGCAGTCCATCCCTTCCGAACTGGAAGACAAGCCAGCCCCCAGATTGTCGATCGCATAAACGGTGGCGTGTTCGGCCAGAGCAGGAATCGTAAAACGCCAGGAAAAGGAATACGCCATCAACCCATGCACCAGGATCACCGCCGGGCCCGATCCAGCTTTCAGGTAGCGCATGCGGCCGCCAGCGAGCGGGAGCCAGTGCTCCTCGATGCCTGGCCCCGAAATGCCGTTCTTGGGCGCGGTTAGAACTGCCTCAATTTTTATTTCCTCAGTCGGCAACCCAAATCCCCTCTCAGGCGTCTTATGTAGTGATATCGCCTCTGTCGCTTCTGTGGGGAGCCGAGTTCCGGCTCCCCTTTCTTTTTCCCGCGTCCCTCCGGATCAGGCGATGGCGCGATCCGCCGGCGGTGGGATCGTTTGCGTCTTCCGCCTCTTGCCCAACATTTTCTTCAGCACGCGAACTCCTTTGTCCACGTGCTTTTCTTCGAGCAGAAACGGGGGTAAGAAGCGTAGCACCGTGTCCTGGGTAACGTTAAACAGAACACCCTCGGCCAACCCCTGCTCGACCAGCGGTCGAGCTGGAATGTCGAGCACCAAACCCTGTATGAATCCGCGGCCACGGACCTCGCGTGCGGCGGCACACTTTTCTACCAAACCTTGCAGTTGCTGATGCAGATATTCGCCCACCTTCAATACATTTTCGAGTAGCCGCTCTTCTTCCACGATAGCCAGAAATTCGAGTCCGACGCGGCAGGCCAGTGGTCCGCCGCCGAAGGTGGTGCCGTGCTGGCCGGGCGAGATCGCTGAGGCAAAGGTCTCGCGCGACAAGAAGGCGCCCAGAGGAACTCCGGCGGCGATCGGTTTGGCGATGGCGACGATGTCGGGAGTCACACCGAAACTCTGGAAGGCGAAGAGCTTGCCGGTACGGCCAAGCCCGCACTGAATCTCGTCGAAAATGAGCGCGGCCTGGTGCTGGTCAGCAAGCGTGCGGCACTCGCGCAGGAATTCAGTCGAGCATTCCAGAATTCCGCCCTCGCCGAAGATTGGCTCCAGCACAATCGCGCAGGTATTGGCGCTGACTGCGGCGCGCAGGGCCGCAAGGTCGTTCTGCGGGACGAAGGTCACATCTCCCAGCAGCGGCTCAAATCCTTTGCGGTACTTGTCCTGACCGGTCAGCGACATGGCGCCGAAGGTGCGGCCGTGATAGGACCCCTGCAAACCTACCAGTTGGCACTTGGCGTCGCCTCCAACCCGGTGTCCAGCCAGGCGGGCAAGCTTGATGGCGCCTTCCATGGCCTCGGTCCCGCTATTGGAGAAAAATACCCGCTCTAGGCCCGAGAGCTGCCCGAGGCGCTCGGCCAGCTGTCCCTGGTACTCGTTGTAGTAGAGGTTCGAGAGGTGAACGGCTTTGGCGGCCTGCTCGCCGATCGTCTTCACGATCCGCGGATGCGCATGACCAAGCGCGTTGACGCCCAGCCCGGCAACGAAGTCGAGGTACTTCCTGCCCTCGAAATCGAAGAGGAACACTCCCTTGCCGCGCTCGAACCCGGCCGGATAACGGTTGTAGGTTGGAAGAAGAAAACGCTTTTCGAGATCAACGATCTGTTCCAGACGAGACATACGTAGATTCTAAAACGGCGGGAAGGGGGGATGCACTGCGGCGCAATGCGTGACAAAAGGAAAAGGCCCCGTTTCCGGAGCCTGATCTCTGTAGGATGGTCGTGGCACCTCGCGAAGGTACGATTTGATGCTAGCGGCACGTACCCAACTTGTGCCAAGCTAAAATCGGCTTCCAAAACCAAAGTAAACTGCCACTGTAACGAAGAGCGAGCACGGGTCTTTGGGATGCTGTGCTCTGCTAAAATGCTGGCGTTCCTGAGGGGTGTTCATGTTCCGATCTGCTACCCGAATCATATGGTTGCTAATAGCGATCGCCCTGCCGTCGCTGGCGCAGGACTCCGCTAACGACCCTCGTCTCAAACACAGCTTCCGTCAGCCTGCGAAGAACGGATGGACCTTCGTTCATCTGGAGGGTCAGCCCGCCGAGATCGGATTCCAACACGGCTATCTGCTGTCTGCGGAAATCGAGGACATGCTCAAGGTAAGCGCGCTCGAAATGGCGCACGACCAAAAGAAGGACTGGCAGTTCCTTCGCGACGCGGCCCGCGCCATGATGTGGCCGCACATCGAGCAAGAGTATCGCGAGGAATTGCAAGGCATCGTGGACGGCGCCAATGCGAGAGGTGTGAAGCTGGATTTGTGGGACGTGGTCGCGCTCAACGGCACCCTGGAATGGGAATACTACGTCAAGCAATATGACAAAGAACACGGGATACAGCCGCCCACGTCCCTGGTGGCTCCGGAGCATTGCAGCGCATTTGTGGCCACCGGCAGTTACACCAGGGACGGCAAGATCGTGATCGCGCACAACAACTGGACCAGCTATTTGGATGGCCAGCGCTGGACGATCATTTTCGATATTGTTCCCGCGAAAGGCAGCCGCATGCTGATGGACGGACTGCCGGGGTTGATCCACAGCGCGGACGATTTCGTTGTGAACGCTGATGGAATCGCGATCACAGAAACCACCATCGGCCACTTCTCCGGCTATGATCCGTCCGGGATTCCAGAATTTGTGCGCGCCCGCAAGGCGGCACAGTATTCCAAGTCGATCGATGACTTTGCCCGCATCATGAAAGAGGGCAACAATGGCGGCTACGCTAACAACTGGCTGCTCGCCGACGTGAAGAACAACGAGATCGCCAGCCTCGAACTGGGCTTGAAGAACGTGACACTCGAACGCAAGAAGGACGGGTACATCGTTGGCTCCAACTTCCCGGTCAACGAGAAGCTCATCCGCGAGGAAACCGACTTCAACACTAAAGACATGAGCCTGAGCGCAAACGCCCGCCATGTCCGGTGGGAACAGTTGATGGCCGAAAACAAGGGCAAAATCGACGTGACGGCGGCTCAACACTTCCTGGCCGATCACTACGATACTTTCTCCAAAAAGGAAGAGGCCAGCGAGCGCACCCTGGACGGACATATCGACTTGTCACCGCGCGGGTCGCAGCCATGGGAACCGCCGTTCGGGGACGCTGGCGCCGTACAAAACAAGGCGGCCGACGCTGCCATGGTGGCCAGCATGTCATTCTCGGCGGCAGCTGGCCATGCCTGTGGGAAGAACTTCAAGGCACAAGAGCATCTGCGGAAGCATCCGGAATTCAGCTGGGAACAAGGCTTGCTGCGGGATATGGACGCGTTTCCTTGGACAACGTTTTCAGTGGCAAAGTAACTCTGGACTCGCTAAGGATGAGTGGGAGTAGGGCTCAGGATTGGCCTGGGAGCTTGGGGGTTCCCTTAGGTTTGTCGGGATCGATGCCGGCTGCAGTCATGATCGCACGTCCCAATTCCTCGAAAGAAACCACTGAAGGTTGAGCACTGGCACTGCGAGCATCGGTTACGTCCTCGTCCGCCGTGGTGGGCGCAATAAACCGATAGCCTCTTCCGACTACGGTTTGAAGGTACTGCGGCTGCTCAGAATCGTCTTCGAGCGCCATACGGACTTTGCGGATGGCGGTGTTAATCCCTTGTTCGACATCCACAAAGACATCTTTGCCCCACAATTCGCTGGCGATCTGCTCGCGGGTCACGAGTTGTCCCTTTCGTTCGATGAGAAACATCAGCAGTTGCAAGGGTAGTCCCTCCAGCCGGACCAACTGACCCCCGCGGGTGAGTTGGAAGCGGCCGAAATCCAGGACAAAATCGTCGAAGCGAACCTTCTTCTCGGGCACGAGGCTTGCCTCCCGGGGACCCCGCAAAGTATGTCGAAAATTCTGGTCCGTGACCCGCACGCATGTCAAGCAAGTCGAGCCGGAGACTTCTTCACATTAGTTCATTCCGCTTCAGACTGGCTCTATGGACGTGTCACGAAATCGGGTGCAAGATCACTACCAGTAAACGGATCTGCTCGCCGACCAAAACAGTGCAAAGCGAGCTGGGTTGATTAGAGGGTTCGGGACTCCGGGGAAGGTTCCCGAGCCCTCTCAGCCACAAAAAAGGGAAAGGGTTTGGGCTCGTCTCCAGGAACTTCTGCACTCCCCACCTGCCATTATTACCCACCGAACTCCTTCAAGCTAACCTCGCACCCAAACCCAAAAACCCAGCCTCCGGCGCTCCACAGGTCATACCAAAAACGGAATTCACATACAACAATTCATATCCGAAATCCTCGAACATCTCTATAATTGTGGAAGTGATTGTCTTACAGTCACTTATTTCATGCGCTCTGGATAGAACGTGGCAGTGAACTTGCTCCTACCTGACCAACGGCGAGAATCTGGCCGCGCCGCAGCGCCACGACCGGAGCCTATGAATCGCGAATTTCAGGCCCGTTTTGCAGCCATCGTGCTGTGCTTGCTGACGGTGACGGCGGTAGTCTTCGCTGGCTACAACTTTCGTGTCGAGCGACAGTACCCCGTCCCCGACGACGGTGTGTGGTGGCTGGAAGGGAACGGCCACTTGGTGGCCGACCATCTGGACGCGAACGGACCGGCAGCCCGCGCCGGCCTCCGCAGGGGCGACCGCATAGTCAACGTCAATGGTCGTAAAGTCGACAGCGCAGCCGCCCTAACCCGCCAACTTTACTATTCCGGTATTTGGTCCAAGGCCACATACTCCCTGGTTCGTGGCTCGGTTCCGTTGGATGTGGAAGTGATTCTGGCACCGGCCGACCGTTCTATGAACGATTGGCTGCGGCTGATCGCGCTCATCTACCTGGGCATCGGACTCTACGTGCTGATGCGGCGATGGACCGCCGTTGGCTCGACCCACTTCTACATTTTCTGCTTGGTTTCGTTCGTCTTCTACGCCCTCCACTACACTGGCAAGCTGAACGAATTCGACTGGATCGTCTACTGGAGCAACGAAGTGGCTTGGTTGCTGCAGCCGGCCCTGTTCCTGCACTTTGTGTTGACTTTCCCGGAGCGGCGCGGCGTGGTGCGCCGCCACCGCTTGGCGATTCCGCTGCTGTATGTCCCCGGTGCCCTGCTGCTCGGGATCCACGCGCTGGCAATGCAGTTCCTGAAGGCCAGCGAGCGCTTGCGGTGGGACCTGGATCGCATCCACTGGGGCTATTCCACCTTCTTGTTCGCGGCCGCTGCGGCCGTGCTGGTGCATAGTTATCAGCGCGCCAGCACCCCGATCCTGCGGCAGCAGTTGAAGTGGATCACGCGCGGCACGATCCTGGCGATCACTCCCTTCACACTGTTTTATGTTTTGCCCTATCTGCTGGGCGTGATGCCCTCCGCCGTGATGAAGGTGACCGTGCTGTCGCTGGGTCTGCTGCCCCTGACGTTCGGATACGCCATTTTCCGCTACCGGCTGATGGATGTGGATCTGATTTTCAAGCGGGGCATGGCCTACACGCTGGCGGCGGTGGCGATCGTGGCGACCTATTTCGCGGGTGTGGCCGGGATCGCCGAACTGGTCCACACGCGCGTGCCCAGTTCCGGCCCCTACGGGCTGATGCTGGCCATCGTGGTCACCGCGCTCCTGTTTGATCCAGTGCGCAAATGGATTCAGGACAAGCTCGACCAATTCTTCTATCGGACGCGCTACGACTACCGGCGCACGCTGATTGAGTTTGGCCGCGAATTGAGCTCGGAAACTGATCTCAACAAGATGCTCACGTCGGTGGTCGACCGACTGGCTCGCACGCTGATGGTGGACCGCATCGCCATATTCCTTGCCAACAGCGATTCCTCGCAGTTTGAATTGGCGAAGTCCTTCGGGCTGGCGCATATCACGGGCCTGGACTTGTCGTTCCTGGTCAAGCCGCGGATCGAAGACGCGGTGGGCCACATCTTCTTTGAGAACACGCACCTGCTGCCCCGCGAGGATCCGAGCGCGCAGGAAGCCATCAGCCGGCTGGATCTGAACTACTACATCCCCTGCCACGTACAGCAGAAGACGATAGCTTTCCTGGGCCTGGGAAAGACGATGGAAGGCGACTTCCTCTCCAGCGAGGACGTCGAACTGCTCGAAACGCTAGCCGGATACATTGGCATCGCGATCCAGAATGGCCGGCTGTACGCATCGCTCGAGCAGAAGGTATCGGAGTACGAGCGCCTCAAGGACTTCAACGAGAACATCGTCGAGTCCATCAACGTGGGTGTGCTGGCGGTGGATCTGGAAGACCGAATCGAGTCCTGGAATTCGCAGATGGAAGTCATGTATGCCCTGCCCCGCTGGCAGGCGCTGGGACGCTCGTTGAGCGAAGTGTTTCCGGCTGCGTTCGCGGAAGAGTTCTATCGCGTGCGCCAGAATCCGGGCATCCACAATCTATACAAATTCCGCATGGGAACACCCACCGGCGAAACCCGCACCGTCAATGTCGCGATCGCCCCGCTGGTCACGCGCAAGTTCAACGTGATTGGGCGCCTGGTCATCATGGACGACATCACCTCGCGCATGGAACTCGAAGCGCAGTTGTCGCAGGCTGACAAACTGTCGTCGATCGGGTTGCTGGCCGCGGGCGTGGCCCACGAAGTGAACACTCCCCTGGCCGTGATCTCGTCGTACACCCAGATGCTGGCCAAGCAACTGCAGAGCGATACGCCGAAAGCCGCTCTGCTCGAGAAGATCACCAAGCAGACATTTCGTGCTTCCGAGATCGTCAACAACCTGCTGAATTTCTCCCGGACGACTGGCACCGAACTCACCGAGATCAGCCTGAACAAGGTAATTGCGGATACACTCGCGCTGTTGGAGCATCAGTTCAAAGTCGCCCACGTCCAGGTCAAGCCGGAATTGAACGAAAACCTGCCCCCCATCCAAGGCAATGCCGGACGCCTGCAGCAAGTTTTCTTGAACCTATTCTTGAATGCCAAGGACGCGATGAATGGCGGAGGCGTGCTGAGCGTAGCCACGCTGAACGGCGATTTTGTCAGCGTCCAGGTCTCGGACACGGGCTCCGGTATCGCACCCGAGCATATTCAGAAAATCTACGATCCTTTCTTTACCACCAAGACGTCGCCGGCCGAAGGCCAGAACCGCGGCACCGGTCTTGGGCTTTCTGTCACCTACGGCATCATCCAGGAGCACGCGGGCAACATCCGCGTGGAGAGCCGTCCAGGGGAAGGCACCACGTTCACCCTGGATTTCCCCCTGATCAGGAAGGGCGTCCATGTCTGAAGCCGCTGTAGTATCGCACCGAAGCATACCGGAGAACGCTCCCGAAACCCTCGGCAGCGTGCTCATTATTGACGACGAAGCAGAAATCCGGGAGTCGCTGGAGACGCTGTTGCAACTGGAGGGATATACGGTCGCAAGCGCAGCCAGCGGCCGCGAGGGACTGGCGATGATCGGAGAGCGCTCCTTCGACGTGGTGTTGCTCGACCTCGCCTTGCCCGACAAAAGCGGCATGGATGTGCTCGCCGAAATGCGACTGCTGAACCCGCAGCAGGCCGTGATCATGGTCACCGCCTACGGAACCGTCGAGAACGCGGTCCGTGCCATGCAGTTCGGTGCCACTAACTTCATCCAGAAACCATGGGACAACGAAAAATTGCTGGCGGATGTACGCGCCGCTGTCGCCCGCTTCAAAGCAGAAGAAGAAAACATTCAGCTGAAGCGCGCGCTCAAACAGCGCTACAACTTTGAAAACATCGTGGGCAAAAGCGAGCCCATGTTGAAGATTTTCGATCTGGTTGCCCAGGTGGCTCCCAGTCGCTCCACCGTGCTCCTGCAAGGCGAGAGCGGGACCGGCAAAGAAGTGATCGCCAAGGCGCTGCACCTGAATTCTCCCAGGCGCGAGCGGCCGTTCGTGCCGGTCAACACCGGTTCCATGC
>Ga0209698_10004842_pt1 | contig 14672 bp, 13 predicted proteins | sample LitLauG_LLR_2012_FD_187203 | JGI IMG/M metagenome (GOLD analysis project Ga0209698, IMG submission 187203) | Freshwater sediment microbial communities from Pennsylvania, USA - Little Laurel Run_MetaG_LLR_2012 (SPAdes) (version 2) | ecosystem: Environmental > Aquatic > Freshwater > Creek >...
GGTGCTCGACGAGGGGGCCCACGCCGACTCGGTGCCCAACCTCGACATCGAGGAGAACGACGTGAAGTGCAGCCACGGGTCGACGGTCGGTCCGGTCGACGAGGACCAGCGCTACTACCTGGAGTCACGGGGCATCGAGCCCGAGCGCGCCGAGCAGCTCATCGTGGCCGGTTTCTTCGACAGCATCGCCGACCAGGTGCCACTGGCCGGCGCCCGCGACCTGGTCGGCCGGTCCCTGGCCGAGCGCTCGGGGGTGTCCCGTGGCTGAGCCGTCCGGAGTGACGACGGCGCGCCTGTGTGCGGTGGGCGACCTGGCGCCGGGCGAGGCCCGCAGGTTCGACGTGGCCGGGCTGCGGGTGGCCCTGGTCCGCATCGGCAACGAGTTCCACGCCGTGGGCGACCGGTGCAGCCACGAGGACTTCTCGCTGGCGGACGGCGAGGTGTGGGCCGACGGGTGTGAGATCGAGTGCGCCAAGCACGGCTCCACGTTCGACCTGCGCACCGGCGCCCCCTGCTCGTTGCCGGCGACCAAGCCGGTGCCCGTGTACGACGTGGTCGTCGACGGGGAAGACGTCGCGGTGGTGGTCCCGTGAGCACCCACGAGCTGGTCATCCACGAACTGCGCGCCGGCATCCCGGGCCGCGAGATCCTGCAGGGGCTCAGCCTTACCGTGCGCAGTGGCGAGGTCCACGCCGTCATGGGCCCGAACGGATCCGGCAAGAGCACGCTGGCCCACGTCCTGATGGGGCGTCCCGGCTACGAGGTGCTCGGTGGCTCGGTCACCCTGGACGGGGTCGACCTCCTCGCCCTGCCGACGTGGCAGCGGGCGCGGGCCGGACTCTTCCTGGCCATGCAGCACCCCATCGAGGTCCCGGGGGTGTCGCTGGTCGAGTCGTTGACCGCCGCTCGTCCGCTCGACGCCGCTGCCGGCGACATGGGGGAACGGCTGCGGGCCGAGGCGGGACGCATCGGGTTCGACGAGCGCTTCCTCGACCGGTCGCTGAACGTCGACCTCTCCGGCGGCGAGCGCAAGCGCAACGAGACCCTGCAGCTGGGTGTGCTGCGCCCCGCGTTCGCAGTCCTGGACGAGATCGACTCCGGCCTCGACGTGGACGCGCTGGCCGATGTGGCCCACCGGGTGCAGGCGGCCACCGACGAGTGGGGGCTCGGCGTGCTCGCCATCACCCACTTCCGACGCCTGCTCGACGTGCTGCACCCGGACGTGGTCCACGTCCTGGCCGGCGGCCGGGTGGTCGCCACCGGTGGGAGCGACCTGGCCGAAGAGGTCGACCGCACCGGGTACGCGGCCTACGTCTGAGCCGACGTCGGTCCGGACCTGATCACCGGTCCGGGGCGCGGGTTGCTAGCGTCGTGCAATGGCCCGCCGAGACCGACGCCGGGGAGGCGCGCACAGCGCCAGACGACGGTCCGACGAGGGCGCCCCGCCCGGCGGCAGCGTCCCGACGGACCCCGTTCCGTCCGGAACCGGGTCGGGTGTCGTCCCGCCGGCGGCGTCCGCCGACGTCGTCCCGCCGGCGGCGTCCGCCGACGTCGTCCCGCCAGCCGAGGACCTGACCGGCACGGTTCCAGCATCGCCGACGGACGACCTGACCGGCGCGGTTCCGGCATCGCCCGCCGCCGGGGGAGTCACACCCGACGGCGCCCCGGGCTCGGGCGCCGACCTGCTGGCGGCCATGGGGGCGACCGCTGCCGCGTCGACCACCGACCTCGGCGTCACCCTGACCCGCAAGGAGCGTCGCGAGGCGGCGTCCGGCAAAGGGGCGAAGGGGTCCGCCCCGGCGGCGACCCCGAAGTCGAAGCGGTCCAAGCCCAAGCGGACCTGGCTCGACTGGGTGCTGTTGTCCGGGGTGGTCCTGGTGTCGCTCGCCATCGTGGCCGTGGGCTCGGGCTACGCCTACGTGCAGTACCGCTTCAGCCAGGTGACCAAGGTGACGGTCAAGCATCTGCGGGCGGCGCCGGTGGGCGCCCCGTTCAACGTGCTGCTGATCGGCTCGGACACCCGGGCCAACGTGTCCGGCGCCGACCAGAACGCCTACGGCAACACGTCCACGGCCGGGGGCCAGCGCAGCGACGTCATCAAGATCGCCCACGTGGTGCCGGCCACCGGGCAGGTCAGCATCCTGTCGATCCCCCGGGACACCGTGGTTTCCGTGGCCGGCGACACCAGCCAGCTCGGCAGGTACAACCGGATCAACGCCACCTACAACAACGGCCCCGACCAGCTGGTGGCGACCATCGAGGCCAACTTCGGGATCCCCATCGAGCACGTCGTCCAGCTCAACTTCATCGGGTTCCGCGGAGCGGTGGACGCCATCGGCGGGGTGAACCTGAACTTCCCCTACCCGGCCCGTGACGCCTACACCGGTCTGGACATCACCTCCCCCGGCTGCCAGCACCTGAACGGAGGGTACTCGCTGGCCGTGGCCCGCAGCCGCCACTACCAGTACTACGCCGACGGCTACTGGCAGTACGACGGGACCAGCGACTTCGGTCGGATCCAGCGGCAGAACGCCTTCCTGAAGGCGTTGATCAACCAGGCCGAGAAGCAGTACAACCCCCTCACCCTCAACGCCTTCATCGGCTCGGTGGTCCAGGGGGTGACCGTCGACTCCACGTTCTCGATCAAGGACCTGGTCTCGCTGTCGCAGGAGTTCCGCGGCTTCGCCTCGTCGTCGCTGGCCACGGCGACCCTGCCGACGTACGCGTCCGACTCGTCCGAATTCGGCTACCTCGGATCCATCCTCTACGTCCAGCAGCCCCAGGCCGACCAGGTGATCAGCCAGTTCCTGGGCGGACCGGCCCCCGTGGCGCCGACCCCGCCGCCCGGCCCCTACGGCACGGTCTCCTCCACCACGACGACGTCGTCGACGCTTCCGTCCACCACCTACCCGTCCGGGGGCGCCACGTCGGCCACGACCGCCCCGGCGGTCACGACGACCACGATCCAGACCGACTTCGACCCCACGCCCTGCTGACGGCCGGGCGTCCGCCCGCACCCGGGACGTCAGGCGGTGGCCGCCGCCTCGTCGAGGCCCTGGGCCAGGGTGTTCCAGCTGAGTGTGGCGCACTTGATCCGCACCGGAAACTTCACCACGCCCTGCAGGGCGGCCAACTCGCCGAGGGCGTCGATGTCGATCGCCTGGGGTTCGGGGGACTCGGGGGCCGGGTCGTCGCCCGCGGCGCCGGCGCCGGCGGGCAGCGTGGACTCGTGGATCGACATCATCCCTTTGAAGGTGGCGATCAGGTCGCGTGCCTCATCGACCGACTTGCCCTTGACGGCGGCCGACATGAGCGAGGCCGACGACTGGCTGATCGAGCACCCGGTCCCGGCGATCTTGATGTCGGCCAGCACGCCGTCCTCGACGTCGACGGTCACCACGATCTCGTCACCGCACAGCGGATTGAATCCCTCGACGCGCACGGCGGGCGGCGACTCGAGCTCCCCCCGGTTCCGGGGCGAGCGGTAGTGGTCGAGGATGATCTCGCGGTAGAGGTCTTCGAGGCCGGGCATCAGGCCGACGTCCCTTCGTCACGGGGGTGCACGGGCGCCGGTGGCAGCACGTGCCGGGTCGGGGTCACGCGAAGAACTTCCCGGCGGCGTCGAGGGCGTCGACCAGTGTGTCGACGTCGCCCTCGTCGTTGTAGGGGCCGAACGAGGCACGGGCGGTGGCGTTGACGCCCAGGCGCCGCATCAGCGGCTTGGCGCAGTGGTGACCGGCACGCACGCACACACCGTACTGGTCCAGGATCTGGGACACGTCATGGGGGTGGACGTCCCCGAACGCGAACGAGAGCACGCCGCCCCGGGCCTCGGCCTCGGGCGGGCCGAAGATCGTGATGTCGTCGCCGAACCGTTCGTGCAGGGCGTCCATGGCGTAGCCGGTCAGCGACACCTCGTGGGCCCGCACGGCGTCCATGCCCACGTCCCGAAGGTAGTCGACCGCCGCGCCCAGGCCGATGGCCTCGGTGATGGGCGGTGTGCCGGCCTCGAACCGCCACGGGATGTCGTTCGGGGTGAATCCGTCCTTGCGGACGTCGAGGATCATCTCGCCTCCGCCGAGGAACGGAGGGAGCTCGGCCAGCAGCTCCTCGCGGCCCCACAGGACGCCGATGCCGGTCGGCCCCAGCATCTTGTGGGCGCTGAACGCCAGGAAGTCGACGCCCAGAGCGGCGACGTCGGTGGGCTGGTGGGGGACCGACTGGCAGGCGTCCGCCACGACCACGGCACCGGCCGCGTGCGCGGCGGCGGCCAGCTCGGCCACCGGGTTCAACGTGCCGAGCACGTTGGACATGCAGGTGACCCCCAGCAGCTTGGCTCCGTCGAGCACGGCGTCGAGGTCGTCGAGCACCAACCTCCCGTCGTCGTCGATCGGCAGCCAGCGCAGTTCGATGCCCCGCTCGGCGGCCAGCATGTGCCACGGCACGATGTTGGCGTGGTGCTCCATCTCGGTCAGCACCACCACGTCGCCCCGGCCGAGGTGGGTGCGGCCCCAGGCGTGGGCCACCAGGTTGAGCGCCTCGGTGGCGTTCTTGGTGAAGACGACCTCGCGACCCGGGTCGGGGGCCCCGATGAAGCGCCCGACGTTCACCCGAGCGGCCTCGAAGCGGCGGGTGGCCTCCTCGGCGATGGCGTAGACGCCCCGGTGGACGTTGGCGTGGGTCGTCTCGTCGTACTCGCGCATGGCGTCGAGCACCGCGGTCGGCCGCTGCGACGAGGCAGCCGAGTCGAGGTAGGTGATGGGGCGGCCGTGGACCTCGCGGGCCAGCAGCGGAAAGTCCTTGCGCAGGGTGGCGACGTCGATCGGCGGCACCGCGCCCCCGGCGGTGGTCAGCTCCGCCATGCGTCGTACCCCTCGGCCTCGAGGCGGGCGCCGAGCTCGGGCCCGCCCTCGTCGACGATGACCCCGTCGACGAGCACGTGCACCCGGTCGGCGTCGAGCTCCTCGAGCATGCGCACGTAGTGGCTGATGACGAGCACACCCAGCTCCGGCCGGGCGGCGCGCACGGTGTGGACACCGCGGGCGACGGTGCGCAGGGCGTCGACGTCGAGGCCGGAGTCGGTCTCGTCGAGCACGGCCAACTCGGGCTCGAGCATCGCCATCTGGAGGATCTCGTTGCGCTTCTTCTCCCCACCCGAGAAGCCCTCGTTCAGGTGGCGTTCGCCGAAGGCCGGGTCCATGCCCAGCTTCTCCATCCACTCCATCATCAGCAGCCGCACCTCGAGGACCGAGAGGTCCATGCCGCGTCGGGCCGACAGGGCCTGGCGCAGGAACTGGATCACCGGCACCCCGCCGATCGACTCGGGGTCCTGGAAGGCGAGGAAGATGCCCGCCTTGCCGCGCACGTCGGTCGCCCAGGACGTGATGTCCTCGCCCCGGAAGAGGATCGAGCCGGCGGTGACCTCGTAGGCGGGGTTGCCGAGCAGCACGTTGGCCAGCGTCGACTTGCCCGAGCCGTTCGGGCCCATGATGGCGTGCACCCGGCCCGACTCCACGGTCAGGTCGATGCCCCGCAGGATGGGCTGGCCCTCGACTGCGGCGTGGAGCCCGACGATCTGCAGCAGGGGAGCGGTGGCGCCCTCGGCGGGGCTGGACTCGGTGTCGGCGGACTCGGGACTCACGAGTAGCAGTGTAGCCCCTCCACTTCATTTCCCCTACGGCGGTAGGGGTATTCGGACCGGGCCCGGCGCCGCCGACGCCCGGCGGTGCTGACCAGGGAGAATTCCCGTGCAGGCGGGGCCGGCGGTACGGTACCTGGATGCCCGACCCCTGGAACTATGCCGGCCCGGTCACCGAGCTCGGCTCGGGCACGGGGGCGGTCACCCTCGTGGACGAGTCCACGTTCGCCATCAGCGGGAGCGCGGGGGACATCTCCCCGGGAGCGGCACAGGGCCTCTTCTTCCGGGACACCCGCATCGTGTCCCGGTTCGAGGTCCTGGTCAACGGTGCCCAGGCCGAGCCGCTGTCGGCGGTCACCGACGACCCGTTCAGCGCCACCTTCGTGGCCCGGAACCTCCCGGCGCCCGGCCGGGCCGACTCGACGCTCATGGTCTTCCGGAGCCGCCACGTCGGCCAGGGGATGCGCGAGGAGGTGACCCTGCGCAACTTCTCCGACGAGGCGACCGCCTGCACGGTGGAGGTCCTGGTCGACGCCGACTTCGCCGACCTGTTCGCCGTGAAGGAGGGACGCGTGGCCGCCGGGGCCAACGCCGGCGCCATCTCCTGCGAGGTGTCCGACCGCCCGCCGGCGGCCGGCGGCGGTGGTGGTGGCTGGGGCGGCACCGACCACGGGGCGCAGGCGTCGCTGACCTACACCTACCGCCGGGGCGCCGTCGGCCGCGGTGTCGAGCTGCGCACCACCGGTGCCGCGTCCGTGGCGCCGGGTCTGCTCACCTACGACGTGGTCGTCCCCGCACGGGGTGCGTGGAGCACCTGCGTCGAGGTCGGCCCGGTCATCGACGGCGCCGTGTTCGCCCCCAAGTACCTGTGCGGCCAGCCCGTGGAGCGGGCCGGCCCGACCGAGCGCCTGGCCGAGTGGCGGCGCCAGGTGCCGAAGGTGGAGACCGATCACCCGGCGCTCAAGCAGGTGGTGGCCCGCAGTGCCGAGGACCTCGGCGCCCTCCGGATCTTCGATCCCGACTACCCCGAGCGGGTGGTCGTGGCGGCCGGAGCCCCGTGGTTCATGACCGTCTTCGGCCGTGACTCGCTCCTGACCGCGTGGATGGCGCTGCTGGTCGACCCCGACCTGGCCAGCGGGGTGCTCCAGACCCTGGCGCGGTTCCAGGGGACCGAGGTCGATCCCCGCCACGAGGAGGAGCCCGGCCGCATCCTCCACGAGATGCGCTTCGGCGACGCCGCCTCGTTGTCGCTGGGTGGCGGCAGCATCTACTACGGCACGGCCGACGCCACCCCGCTGTTCGTGATGCTGCTGGGCGAGATGCGCCGCTGGGGTGTGGCCCGCGAGCTGGTCGACGAGCTCCTGCCGAACGCCGCCCGGGCCATCGAGTGGATCGAGCACTTCGGCGACAGCGACGGCGACGGCTACGTCGAGTACCGCCGGGCGACCGACAGGGGCCTGGCCAACCAGGGCTGGAAGGACAGCTGGGACGGCATCCGCTACGGCGACGGCCGGGTCGCCGAGGCGCCGATCGCCTTGGCGGAGGTGCAGGCTTACACCTACGGGGCCTACCTGGCCAGCGCTCACTTCGCCTTCGAGGCGGGCGACACCGCAACCTACGAGCGGTTCCGGTCGAAGGCCGCCCACCTGAAGACCAACTTCAACCGGGACTTCTGGCTCGAGGAGCATGGATGGTTCGCGGTCGGCCTCGACGCCGACAAGAAGCCGATCGACTCGCTGACCTCGAACATCGGCCACTGCCTGTGGACCGGGATCGTGGACGAGGACAAGGCGCTGCAGGTGGCCCAGGCCCTGGTGTCGCCGTCGATGTTCACCGGGTGGGGGCTGCGGACGCTCTCGAGCGACAACGGTGGCTACAACCCGATCAGCTACCACTGCGGCTCGGTGTGGCCGCACGACACGGCCATCGTGGCCGCCGGACTGGCCCGCTACGGATTCGACGGCGCCGCCCAGCAGCTCATCTTCGGCCTGCTCGACGCCGCCTCGGCCCAGGGTGGCCGCCTCCCCGAGCTGTTCAGCGGTCTCGACCGCTCCGAGCTCGACGTGCCGGTCGGGTACCCGACGTCGTGCTCGCCGCAGGCCTGGTCGGCCGCGTCGCCGCTGCTCTGCCTGCGCACGCTGCTGCGCCTCGATCCGTGGATCCCCTACGGCAAGACGTGGCTCAGCCCGAACCTGCCCGAGGGCATCGGCTACCTCAAGGTGGAGGGGATCCCGCTGGCCGGGTCCCGGGTGACCATCGAGGTGGGGGACCAGGTGCCCGGCGGCGTGTCGATCACCGGGCTGCCGCCCGAGATCGAGGTCATCCGCGAGCCGCGGCGCCCGTCGACGGCGGTCTGACCGGACCGTCCGGGTGGGGTCACCAGCCCCGATCGACCCACTCGGCCAGGTGGGGGGACTCGGCCCCGATGGTGGTGCCGACCCCGTGACCCGGCAGGACCAGGGTGTCGGGGGTGAAGGCGCCGAACAGGCGCCCTTCGATCGAGGTGATGATGGTGCCGAAGTCGGCGTCCTCGAACGATGTGTTGCCCGGGCCCCCCGGGAAGAGGGTGTCGCCGCTGAACAGGAGCGGCGTCCCCTCGACGGCGAAGCACATGGACCCCGGGGTGTGGCCCGGGGTGGCGATGGTGGCCACCCGGAGGCGGCCGACGGTGACCACCGACTCGTCCTCCAGGATCTGGTCGTAGGAGGGCAGCATGGCGGCGTCGGCCTGGGTCACGGCCACGTCGATGCCGGCGTCGCGGACCGCCTCGACGGCCTGGATGTGGTCCCAGTGGCCGTGGGTCTCGACCACCTGGTGCACATGCAGGTCGCGGCACAGCTCGAGGAGGAGGTCGTGCTCGTTGGCGGCGTCGATCAGCAGGGAGTCGCCCGTCTCCCGGCACCGCACGACGTAGACGTTGTTCTCCACGGGTCCGACCACCACACGGTGCACCTCGACTGCGGTGTCCTGGTAGTCGATGACGGTCTCGGCCATGGGTGCCACCTCCTCGACCGCGAGCGTAGCGGGGCCCCGTCGCCCGCCCGGCCGGCGGCGGGTGCCCGGTGGTCGGCCGTCCCGTCCCCCGTTGGTACGGGTCGGCACGGTTCTGGTAGACAAACAGGGCACGTTGCCCCGGTGCGGGCACCACATCACGTCCCCGGTGGGGGACTCCACCGGATGGAGAGATTATGAACTTCGCCTTCAGCGAGGAGCAGGACGAGCTCCGCAAGTCGGTGCGTCGCTTCCTGGACGACAAGTCGCCGGAGACCGAGGTCCGCCGGCTCATGGAGACCACCGAGGGCTACGACCCCGAGGTGTGGACCCAGATGGCGGAGCAGCTCGGCCTGCAGTCGCTGATCATCCCGGAGGAGTTCGGCGGCGCCGGGTTCTCCTATGTCGAGTTGATCGTGGTCCTCGAGGAGATGGGGGCCGCCCTGCTGTGCGCTCCGTTCTTCTCCACGGTGGCCCTGGCCGCCAACGCCCTCCTGACCTCGGGCGATCAGAAGGCACAGGAGTACCTCCTGCCGGGCATCGCCGCCGGCGACACCATCGCCACCCTCGCCTTCACCGAGGACTCGGGACGGTGGGACGCCGAGGGCATCACGCTGGCCGCCACCCCCACCGCCGACGGCTTCGCCCTCAACGGCCACAAGTCGTTCGTGATCGACGGGCACGTGGCCGACCTGATCCTCGTCGTGGGACGCACCGCCGCCGGACTGTCGCTGTTCGGCGTCAAGTCCGACGCCGCCGGGCTGACCCGGACCCCGCTGGCCACCATGGACCAGACCCGCAAGCAGGCCCGGCTCGAGTTCGCCGACACGCCGGCCTGGCTGATCGGGACCGACGGCGGAGCCGAGGCCGGACTGTCGAAGACGCTCGACCTGGCCGCCGTCGCACTGGCCGCCGAGCAGGTGGGCGGCGCGCAGCGGTGCCTCGAGAGCTCGGTGGAGTACGCCAAGACCCGCATCCAGTTCGGGCGTCCCATCGGGAGCTTCCAGGCCATCAAGCACAAGTGCGCCGACATGCTCCTCGAGGTCGAGTCGGCCAAGTCCGCCGCCTACTACGCCGGCTGGGCCGCCTCGGAGGACTCCGACGAGCTCCCGGTCGTGGCCAGCCTGGCCAAGTCCTACTGCTCGGAGGCGTACTTCCACGCCGCGGCCGAGACCATCCAGATCCACGGCGGCATCGGCTTCACCTGGGAGCACCCGGCCCACCTCTACTTCAAGCGGGCCAAGTCCTCGGAGCTCATGCTGGGCGACCCGTCCTACCATCGCGAGCTGCTGGCCCAGCGGATCGGTATCTGAGCCCGCACCCCGCCCGGTAGCGTGTGAGCCGGGCCCACCCGCCCGCGCCGGCCACGACATCGTGGCGCACTCGGGCCAGCCACCCGTCCCGGAAGAGAGTGACATGCGGAAGTACCTGAGTTTCATCCTGTTGGGCGTCCTGTCCCTCGCCGGCCTGATCGCCACCGTGGTCGGCCTGGTGCAGGCCCAGAGCGGCACCAGCCTGGGCCAGGCCCAGAAGATCACCCTGGGGTCCCCCAACTACACCGAGCACCTGGTGGAGAAGACGCCCCAGGGCAACCAGACGGCCAACCTGGTGTACCAGGCGCCCGACCGGCTGGGCGGATGGCTCGAGAGCGCCGGTCGCCGCACCTACCTGGTGATCATCGGCTCCAAGGAGTACATCAGCGTCACCCGACCCGCGAGCTCGGCCAACAAGCAGCTCGTCTTCTACACCCAGCAGTCCGCCGGCGCCCAGGCCGTCGACCCGGCGCACACCTACCTCCCGTACTGGAACTGCCACGGTGCCCCGACGTGCCCGACCACCCGCTCCGGCTCGGTGACCACGGTCACGCTGTCGCAGGGGGGGCAGACCGAGAAGCTGAGCTTCACGGTGACCGGCAACTTCGTGTCGACCTTCGGTGCGGTCACCCCCGGCGGCACCATCAACCTGCAGATCTCGAAGGTGGGCACGTCGCCGGACGTCGCACTGCCCAAGGGTTCGCGCGTCGTCGCCACCTCCGGCGGTCTGGCCGGCTGAGACGCACCGTCACGGCCGTCGGGTGATCCCGGCGGCGTGCGGGCGGGGCGGTACCTAGGCGTCCTCGTCGGGCGCGTCGGGCGTCGCTTCGGCGTCGGCCACCGACCGGTCGATCGCCGACCGCAGCGCACGTGCCGCCAGTTCGGGGTCAGCGGCGTCCACCAGCCACCGCACCACCACGAAGTGGCGCACCCCGACGGCGACCAGCTCGGCGACACGTGCCGGTTCGACGCCCCCGGTGACCCACACCGGCCACGGCGACCGCTCCACGGCCTCGACCAGGTAGCCGGTGCCGGTGCCGGGACGACCGGGCTTCGTCGGCGTGGGGACCACGGGTCCGGCCGACAGGTAGTCCACCGGGGCCGCCGACCCGCCCGGCAGGTCGCCCACGGCGGCCGCCAGCTCGGTCGTGCCGTGGGTGGACAGACCCACGATGGCGTCGGGCCCGACAAGACCCCGGGCTGTCCCGGGCGACCCGTCGTCCTGACCCACGTGGACGCCGTCGGCACCCATGGCCGCCGCCAGGTCGGGCCTGTCGTTGAGCACGAACGGGACGCCCTCGCCCCGGCAGACGTGCTGGACGAGCGTGGCCCGCCGCACCAGCCCGGCGTCGTCGAGGTGCTTGTCGCGCAGCTGCACCACGTCGACCCCCCCGGCGATGCAACGTCCGACGAACAGCTCGAGGTCGGGGCGGTCCGGCGTGCACAGGTAGAGGCGGCGCCGTCCGAGGTCCCAGCGGCCGGTGCCGCCCACCGCGCCGCTCACCCCGGGTTGGGGAGCTTGGCCCGCGCCTCGGCCTTGGTGGCCTGCTTGAACTGGCGCACCTTGGCCAGCGCCTCGGGCGAGTCGATGTCCGCCACCGACCGGAACGAGCCGACTTCGCCGTAGGCGCCGGCGGCCGTGTCCCACCCGGAGGGGCGGACACCGAGCTGCTTGCCCAGGAGGGCGACGAAGATCCGGGCCTTCTGGTCGCCGAAGCCCGGTAGTGCCTTGACGTTGGCGAGGAGCTCGGCCCCGTCGGCGGCCGTGGTCCAGATCGCCGCCGTGTCGCCCCCGTAGGTGTCGAGGACCGTGGTGCAGACCTCCTGCACCCGCCCGGCCATCGACCGGGGGAAGCGGTGGAGCGCCGGCTTGGCGGCGAAGACCGCGGCCAGGTCGTCGGGCGGCATGGCGGCGATGGCCGTCGGGTCCAGGCTCCCTCCCAGGCGCTCCTTCAGGTCGTAGGGCGCCTTGAAGGCGCGTTCCATCGGGATCTGCTGATCGAGGACCATGCCGATCAGGAGGGCGAGGGGTTCGGACGCGAGCAGTGCGTCCACGTCGGCATCACCGGTGAGCCAGAGCACGCTCCCAGGCTAGTCGGGGGCCGCGGTGGCACCGCCGCCGACGCTCACTACGCTCGGGGCGGCATGCGCCGAGTCCTCCGCCTGCGCCGTGCCGGCCTGTCCCGTACCGCGCTCCTGCTCGTGGCCGGGTGCGTGCTGGCGTCGGTGACGGCCGCCACCGGCGCCTACGTGGTGGCCACCGACACCCCGGCACCGGTGCCGTCGGGTCTCACCTTCGTGCGCACCGGCGACCTGATGACCCGCTACCAGGCGTGGGGCGCGCCCTCGTCCCATCCGGTGGTCCTCGTCCACGGCGCCCTCGAGTCGGTGGCGACCTGGCGGCCGGTGGCCCGGCTGCTGGCGCCGACGACCCACGTGGAGGCCTACGACCTCGTGGGCTACGGCTACACCGACCACGTGGGGCCGTACACGACCGACTCGCTGGCCGCCCAGCTGGCCGCGTTCCTGGACGCGCGCCACCTCGTCCACCCGGTCCTGGTCGGCCACTCGCTCGGCGCGGGGGTGATCGCCCGCTTCGTCCTCGATCATCCGGGCCGGGCGGCGGGCGTGGTGTTCGTGGACGGCGACGGGCTGTCGGTCACCTTTCCGGGGACCTGGGTCCCCGGCGCACTGCCCGAGCCGTTCCGCACGGCCGCCTACCGGGCCGTCGTGCGGAACAGGGGTCTGCTCAGCACCATCTTCGGACTGGCCTGCGGACCGAACTGCCCGACCCTCACGCCGGCCCAGCTCACCGACGTCCAGCGCCCCCTGCTGGTGGCCGGGGCCGAGCAGGCCCTGCTGGCCTACACGTCGCGCCCGGTGGTCGGTGTGACCGCCCGCGAGCTGGCCCGCGTGGCGTCGCCGACGCTGCCGGCCGCCGTGGTGTTCGGCGCCGAGGACAACGAGAACGTCGCGAACGCCCCCGCCCTGACCGCGGCCCGCATCGGCGCGCCGGCGCCGGTGGTGATCGCGGGGTGCGGCCACCTGTCCCTCTGGTCGCACCCGTCGGCGGTGGCGGCGGTGATCGAGGGGCTGCTGGCCCGCACCGGTGCGGGTGCCGTGCCGGGCTGAGCGGGCCCGTCGCAGACCGGGCGGCAGCGCCCCGCGCCCCGCGTCCGGTGGCCTGCGCCCGTTCAGTCCGTCCAGGGGTCGGGCAGGTCGGGGTCGATCCCGTAGGTGGTCAGGGCCCGGGCGGTCGTGCCGGTGGGCAGCGACCCGTCGGCCTCGAGGCCGCCGAGCACGGCGACCACCACGTGGGCGGCGTCGATCTCGAAGAACCGGCGGAGCACCTCCCGGGTGTCGGACCGGCCGAACCCGTCGGTGCCGAGCGACGTGAACCGGCGGGGGATCCACCGCGCCACCTGGTCGGGCACCGCCCGCACGAAGTCGGTGACGGCCACCACGGGTCCGGTCGACCCGGCGAGCTCGGCGGTCACCAACGGCACCCGGTCGTTCCGGTCGGGGTGGAGCCGGTCGTGGCGCTCGGTCGACAGCGCCTCCTCGCGCAGCGACTTGTAGGAGGTGACGGACCAGGTCTCGGCGGCCACACCCCAGGCGTCGGCCAGCAGTGTCCGGGCCTCCTCGGCCGCCCGCCAGGCCGTTCCCGAAAAGAGGATGGAGGCGCGGGGAGCCGACGGCGCCAGCCCGGCGGGGGGCCCGGCGAAGCGGTACATGCCGCGCACGGTCCCGAGGCGCACCCGCTCGGCGTCATCGGGGTCGTCGGGCAGTGCCGGCATGACGTAGTTCTCGTTGTAGAGGGTCAGGTACCAGTAGCGGTCCTCGGCGTCCGGCCCGGTCATCCGCCGGATCCCGTCCTCCATCAGCACCGCCACCTCGTAGGCGAAGGCGGGGTCGTAGGCGGCCACCGACGGATAGGCGGACGCCAGCAGCAGCGAATGCCCGTCCTGGTGCTGGAGGCCTTCGCCGTTCAGCGTGGTCCGCCCCGCCGTGCACCCGAGCAGGAAGCCCCGGCCCCGGCTGTCGCCGAGCGCCCAGAGGAGGTCGCCCACCCGCTGGAAGCCGAACATCGAATAGAAGAGGTAGCAGGGGATGAGCGACTCGCCCCAGGTGGCGTACGCGGTCGCCGCCGCGCTGAAGGTGGCCGTGGCACCGGTCTCGGTGATCCCCTCCTCGAGGACCTGGCCGGCGGCGTCCTCGGCGTAGTGGAGGGCGAGTCCGGCGTCGACCGGCGTGTAGCGCTGCCCGTCAGGTGCGTAGATCTGGACCTCGCTGATCAGCGACTCGAGCCCGAAGGTGCGTGCCTCGTCGGACACGATGGGCACGATGCGCCGCCCGATGCCCGGGTCGCGGGTGAGCGAGCGCAGGAGCCGGGCGAACGCCATGGTGGTGGACACCTCCTGGCGGCCGGACCCGGCCAGCAGATCGGCGAACCCGGCGGGCTCGGGCGGCGGCAGCGGTGCGGCACGTACGATCCGGCTGGGCAGCGGCCCACCGAGCGCCCGACGGCGCTCGGCCAGGTAGCGGCCGGCGGGGGAGTCGGGATCGGGCCGGAAGTACGGGGGCAGGTCGGCGTCGAGGTCGGACTCGGCGATCTCCTCGTGGAGGAAGAGGCGGTCGCGCAGCGTGTGCAGCTGCTGCTTGGTCATCTTCTTGATCTGGTGGGTGGCGTTGCGTGACTCGATCTCGGGGCCGAGGGTCCAGCCCTTCAC
>Ga0209698_10004843_pt1 | contig 14671 bp, 10 predicted proteins | sample LitLauG_LLR_2012_FD_187203 | JGI IMG/M metagenome (GOLD analysis project Ga0209698, IMG submission 187203) | Freshwater sediment microbial communities from Pennsylvania, USA - Little Laurel Run_MetaG_LLR_2012 (SPAdes) (version 2) | ecosystem: Environmental > Aquatic > Freshwater > Creek >...
TCCACTTTCAATATCTGTTCCGATTTCCGGTTCATAAATTGCGTAGCCTATCGCCTACGCAATCTCCGACCACTCCAGCTCAACGGCAGCTCACGTGACGTTTACAGACAAGCTCCCTGCCACGACAGAAAAGAAGCGGCGCACCACACCCGCAAAGACGGCTGTGGCTACTTTGAAGCATGCCATCGGATGCGCAGCGGCATGAGGTAGTGCGTGGTGCCGCCGCCGCTGTCGGCGACGAGGATGAGGCTCCGCCAACCGCCGGCAAGCACCGGGCCGAGTGCGATGCCCTCAAAATTGTTTGAAAGCGTTGCGCGACTGAAGATCAACGTCTTCCCTGCGGGCTTGTATTCGGCGCCTTCGAGCGCCGGGACTTTCGAAATGTCCGTCGCACCACGCAATTCTGCGCGGAAGATTTTTGCCGAAAGGCCGAATGTTCCGACGACGCGTTCGAGCACGAGCAGTTCGCCATTTGGCAGCAGCGCGAGATCGCTCACGCCGGTGCCGCCGCCGGGCACACGGTACGTCGAAGATTCCGTAACGTACGCAAACTGAGCGAGCGGACGAAAACACGCGTCGAAACATTGAAGCCGCACGACGGTGCCGTGTTCGCGCGCACTCATCGGGCCGTCGCATTTGAGCGCTTCCTCGTTTGCCGTCCAAAAGTTGCCGACCGTTGCGTCGTACGTCAGCGATTCGAGGCTCTTGTTGTCACGCGCTTGGGAAAAAATCGGCGGCACTGCGACGGGAATCATCGTGCGTTTGTGGAGATCGAATCCAAAAATCCCATTGCCAGTTTCAGCGCTGACGAAAACTTGCTTCTTATCCGTCACGAACGTGACGCCCTCAAAGTCCGCGAGTTTCGTCGTCACCGGAATCGCTGTGCCGATGGATGCGCTCAGAATTTTCCCGCTCGCGGGATCGAGTGCGATGGTCATCCGGAAAATCGCGCGCACTTTGTCCGACACCGTGAAGTAGTCGCTGCCGCCCGCCCACACAAGCCCGCTGAAATCCGTAGCGGTACGACACTCGAACGTGAACAACGGCTGGCCCGCGATGTTTTCGATGACCGTCCCGGCAAACACGCCACGCTCCGCCGTAACCAGCAGAATTATCGCGACGCACAGCCTGTACACAGCCGCTAGCGCATCCATTGTGCAAGCTCCTCGCGTGCGGATTCGCTGAGCGTGATGCGATACTCCGTGCCGCAAATCAGCCGCCCCAGCAAAGCGCCGCGAGTGACGAGGAACTCCACACGCCGCGTTCCGGGATTGCGCACGAACGTATCGCGGATTTTGAGAAGATCGCCCTCGGTCACGCTGGCGGCGTCGAATTGGAGCACAAGCGGCTTCTCATCCGCAGCCGACTTGTTCAGCGGCTTCACTTCATCCGCAGTGATGCTCGGCCCCTCATCACGAACATCGAGCCGCCCGGTAACCGCGACGACAGTTCCGTTATTAAGATGCTTCTGCACTCTTACGAATGCTTCATTCCATACTCTGACCTCAACTTGATCCGTGAGATCCTCGATCCTTACGATGGCGAACGGCTTCCCATCCTTTTTTGCAAATTTTTTCTCCACTGAGGCAAGCTGGCCGGCGACAGTCACTTTGCTCTTGTTTTCCAAAGTCGCGAGGCACGCGATTTGGACATATTTCGGATTTGCCAGCGCAGTGCGATATTCGTCGAGCGGATGGCCGGTCACATAAAAACCGAGCAGTTCCTTTTCGTAACCGAGTTTCTCCGTGAGGCTCCACGGCGAGACCAATGGAACATTCCGAGGAGCAGCGGATTTCGACATCGACTCGCTGTCACCGAAGAGCGAAACCTGCCCTGTCGCGCGATCCCGGTGCGCGCTCGCCGCAGCCGCCATCGCGCCTTCGATGCCCGTAAACATTGTCGCACGATCCGCGCCGAATTCGTCGAATGCGCCGGACTTCACGAGGCATTCGATCGCTTTCCTGCTGATCCGTTTCCCATCCACACGCGCGCAAAAATCCTCGATGCCCTTGAACAGGCCACTGCGCGCGCGTTCGTTCACCGCAGCTTCCATCGCGGACTCACCGACATTCTTGATCGCCGCAAGCCCATAGCGGATCGCGCCGAGGTGAATGCGCCCGCCGAACACTGGCGCTACGCCATTTACCGCCCCCGAAACGCCATTCTTATTTTTTCCTGTGGGGAGTCCCTCAAAGCGAACGGATGTGTCCGGTTCAACATCCGGCGCGATGTCCGGGAACTCCCGTTCGCCAGCTTTTTCAGCCTGCACCAGCGTTGTCTTGCGCGCGACTTTCGCGGCTTCGACTCCGGCGGCATCCACGTGATCCGGCTCGAATTTCAGTCCACTCTTGTTGATGTCCGGCGGAAGGATACGGATGCCAAGCCGTTCGCACTCTGCGACGAAAATGCTGATCTTGTCCGTGTTCGAAACTTCGTTGCTCATCACCGCGGCCATGAATTCCACTGGGTAATTCGCCTTCAAAAACCCCGTCTGGTAGCTCAGCCACGCATATGCGGCGGAGTGCGAGCGGTTGAATCCGTAGCCCGCGAACTTTTCAAGCGTATCGAACACCTCGTTGGCCTTTTCCTCCTTGATGCCGTGCAGCTTTGCCGCGCCAGTGCAGAATTTGATGCGTTCCTCCGCCATCTTCTTCTTGTCCTTTTTTCCCATCGCGCGACGGAGCAGATCGGCACCGCCAAGCGTATAGCCGGCGAGCACCTGCGCGGCCTGCATGACCTGTTCTTGATAAATGAGTACGCCGTAGGTTTCGCTAGTGACTTCTTCGAGCAGTTTGTGCGGCGCGCGCACTTTCGCGAGGCCCTTCTTGCGCTTCACATAGTCGGGGATGAGGTCCATCGGACCGGGCCGGTAGAGCGCGATGAGCGCATTGATATCCTCGATGCTGCGCACGTCGAATTGCTTCGCCCATCCGGTCATGCCACCGGACTCGACCTGGAACACGGCGACGGTTTCGCCACGGTTGTAAATGTTGAACGTCGCTTCGTCGTCTAATGGGATCGTGTCAATGTTGAAGGTTAGCGTGTGTTTGTGGATCAGCGCGACGGCATCCATGATGACGGTGAGTGTCTTCAGGCCGAGGAAATCACACTTCAGCATGCCGACTTCCGTGAGCGCACCCATCGCGTACTGGCTGACGATGGAGCCGTCGTTCGCACGCGTGAGCGGAATGTATTCGCTGAGGTCACGATCGCTGATGACCACGCCCGCCGCGTGGACGCCGACACCGCGCGTGAGGCCCTCAAGCTTCGTCGCGGCCTCCCACATTTGCGCGGTATTCGGGTCGGTCTTCACTGCCTGCGCGAGTTCGGGATTTTTGTCGATCGCGCCGGGCACGTGTTCGTCCGCACCAGTGTCCTTGTTCTTCTGATCCTTGCCCGTAAGCGTGATGCCAAGTTCGTTCGGGATCATTTTCGCGATGCGGTCGGCGTCGCTGTAATTCCAGTCGAGCACTCGGGCCACATCGCGCACCACGGACTTCGCACCGAGCGTGCCGAAGGTGATGATCTGTGCGACTGCGCGCTCGCCGTATTTCTTTTTGACGTAATCAATCACCTCGCCGCGACGGTTCTGGCAAAAGTCCACGTCAATGTCCGGCGGTGACACACGCTCGGGATTCAGGAAGCGCTCGAAAAGCAGTTTGAATTTCAGCGGATCAATATCCGTGATACCCATCGCATAGGCGATGATCGATCCCGCGGCCGAGCCGCGCCCCGGCCCTACAGGAATCCCCTGCTCACGCGCCCAATGGATGAAGTCCCAGACGATCAGAAAATAGTTCACGAATCCCTGCTTCTCCAGTACACCGATTTCCAGTTCGTAGCGGCGGCGCACCGCCTCGCTGTCCGCGTCCGCGCCATAACGTCGGCGCAGGCCGGCCTCAGTGATCTCGCGCAGGTAGCCGTTGCGATCCTTGCCTTCAGGCGGCTGGTAGTTCGGGAACTTCGGCGTCGTGTCGAGTTCAAAGCCGCAGCGTTCGGCGATGGCGAGCGTGTTATCGCAAGCGCCGTCGAAGTTTGAAAACAGCGCACGCATTTCCGCGGACGACTTGAAGTACACCTCGTTCACATACTTCATCCGCTTGTCGTCGGAAACCTTCGCGCCAGTGCCAATGCAGATGAGCACATCGTGCGCGCCGTGATCCTCCTTGTTGAGAAAATGCACGTCGTTCGTTGCGGCAAGACCGAGGCCGAGATCACGCGCGAGCGTCGGCAGGTGCGCGTTCACTTTCCGCTGCGCCTCGATGCCGTGGTCGGAGAGTTCGAGAAAAAAATTCTGTGGCCCGAGAATGTCGCGATACGTCGCCGCGAGTTCCGTGGCCTTCGCGAGATTGTCCTCGGCGTGAATCGCGTGCGGCACCTCGCCCTTGAGGCATCCGCTGAGGCCGATGATTCCCTGCGCGTGCTGCGCGAGGAGTTCCTTGTCTATGCGCGGCTTGTAGTAAAAGCCGTCGAGGTGCGCGGTGGACACGAGGCGCACAAGGTTCTGATACCCGTCCAGATCCGACGCCAGCAACGTGAGATGAAATGCAGATTCCTTCTGCGAAGCCGAGGATTTTTTCAGATGCGAATCCGGCGCGATGTACACCTCGCAGCCGACGATGGGCCTGATGCCCGCCTTGTGGCACGCCTGGTAAAAATCCACCGCACCGTACATCGCGCCGTGGTCGGTAATCGCAAGCGCCGGCATTCCCATCGCCTTTGCCTTCTTCACCGCGGCATCCACGCGCACCATGCCGTCAAGCGTGGAGAATTCAGTGTGGCAGTGAAGGTGGACGAAGCTGTCGGACATCGCCCGGACTCTACGGCTTGCGACCGCGCATCAAAGCGCGAATTCTGCGCGGCGGATCACTTTGGCAGCGCCGCCGGACGATCGCTCAGCCGCGGGACATCCGGGCCGGGCTGCGGTTTCTCGACCGAGCGTGTCGCACCGACAATGACCATCCTGCCATCCTCCTTTCTGCGAACGACGGCACGACCTTTTTGGGATTCCCACACCGTCTGGCCGAGCCATTCACCGTTCACACCCACCTTCGAGAGATAGTACTGGCCGGGGCCGACCATATGAAAAACGTGCAGCGTATTATCCCGGTCGAATTCATGCCCCGGCGTGGTTCCGCCCAACAGTCGCCCGAGCGGGTATGTGCCGTACACAACGCCCGTCCGATCATCCTCCACGCGCGCATAAAGCGTCATTTCCTTCGACTGCTGGAAAGAAAGCAGCGAAATTACGCGGTAATCCCCCGCTCCCTCCTTCGATCCCGGCACGCCTACGGTCTGTGTCCATATTTTCCGCCCCTCGCTGATGTCTACCTTAAGCGGCACCGAAATAAGGTACTTCCCGGTCTCGTGGAAAAAGATCGCCGCGCGGATCGTGTAGGTACCGTATTCGTTGATGGGATAAAGTCTCAGAAGATCCACGGTCCTGCGGATGGAGTCGCCGCTGAGCACCATTTGCGGTTCATTCCTGTAGTTCGCCTCGTTTGGGCCGACCGGAGTGTCGCTGCCCTTTATGATCTCGAAGCCGAACCACGGATTGCCATCCGAGTCACGGAGCATCACATCCTTGCCGGCGAGATTTCGGACAGTGACAGTGGCCTCAATGGGTTCACCACGGACAAACATGTTGCGCTTCATCTCGAAACCGACTTCAAACTGTGCGTTTGCGGTGGAGAACATTCCAACGAGGAGGATTGAAAGGACGAGGCGGTTCATTTGCGTTTAACGGTGCGAAATCCAATGTAGAGCGAGCGGATGGACGCAGTCACGTCATCACCCACGAAATATGCCTCGGCGTCCATACCTGGCTTGAACAGCTTTTTCTCCGCGGCTGGACGAATGTACCAGGCGTCCTCGGCTGGGATTTTCAAAATGCGACCCCACATCGGAATCGGATTGCTTGCGAAAGAGCCGCCCTTGAGCAGCGGGATTTCCTTGTTGCCTTCCTTGCGATAGACCCACTCGCACACGTTACCAGCCATGCCGACGACACCAAACTCGCTCACATCGCCCGTGAACGCGTCCACGGGTGCCCAGTAGTTATAGGCGTCGTCCGTTTTCGTGGCGCCGGGCATGAGCGGATTGTAGCCTGCGTTCGAGTTAAATTTGTCCAGCTTCAATTCGTCGCCCCAAGGGTATTTGTAGCCTCTTGTGCCGCGCGCGGCGGCTTCCCATTCCTCCTCCGTCGGCAGATCGCGCGAAACCCCGCCCTCGAGTATTTTTCCGCGCCAGTGCGCGTACGCGTAGGCATCCCAGAATGTGACGCCCACCATCGGGCTGTTCAAGTCCACTTCCACACCGGGATCCGCGCTGAGTTTCCGGGCGGGATCCGCATCATGTTTGAAGACTCGTCCTCCACGCACTGCCGCATTTAGAATCAGCGCTTTCACGTCCCTGTTCACGTGCGCCATTTTCCGGTCGCCCCTCGGATGGTCAAATTCGTGTTCCTGAGCCGGGTTCTGTTCGCACCATGCGATGAACTTTGCGTATTCGTTGATGCTGACCTCGTATTTGTCTATTTCAAACGCACCAAGCGTCACCTTGTTCCCCGCCTCCGGGCTGCCGACCATGTAGGTGCCCGCGGGAATCTGTACCTGAACATCGAGCCGCCGTGCGTTGGAAATAAGGTATTTCCAAATCACGTAACCTAGCACGGTCAACAGCACGCTCAGTGTGAAAATGCTGATGAAAAGCGCGCGCTTCCTAGCCCGGCGGGCCGCCTCTACCGCACGCATCGCGGCTGCGTCCGCGGCCTTCATCTTCGCGGCTTCGACGGGAATCACCTTCGGTTCGAGCGCCTTCACGGCTTGCAGCACCGTCGGCCATCCGATCACCGGATTCGGTCCGCCGGTCATTCGGCTCAGTAACATGCGCAGGCCCACCGAAATGGTCTCTTCCTGCGTGAGTTGCCGAAGGATCGTGCCGACGGTGAGGATCTCCTGTTCGACTGTCACGGCGGGATCCGCATCAGCGGTGGCGATGTTGGCGAGGCGCGCAATGTTGTCAGTTCCCAGGCGCAGGCTGTCGGCCTCAATGGGCGCGTGCGAGAGATTGTGCGACCAGAGGTATTGCAGCCCCTCGCCCACGACTTTCAACACATGAAGTGCCGTCTTTTCGTCGAGCTTCTGCCCGCTTGCGATGCGCTCCTCCATGCTCGCACCCTCGATGAATTCGTGTGTATAAAAGGCGAGCCCGTTGCGCTCGTCGGCCTCGAAGACCGTCATGATGAATGGATGTTGCACGGCGGCCTTTGCGCGCGCGTCGGCCAGAAAATGCGTACGCACGTTTTCGTCCTCCGAACACGCCGGGTCGAGCACCTTCAGACCCACGCGCCGGTTCACGCTGAGTTGCAACGCCAAATAAACGCGGCCCCATTTTCCATTGCCGATGAACTGCTGCACGCGATAATCCCCGATCTGCACACCGATGAGCGGATCCGAAATGCTGGCCGCCTCATGCGGCACGGCGGATGGCACTTCGACCAGGGCACTCACAGAGGACGGCATCGCTCGAGGCGCGGTGGATGGCGTCGGGACGACCGTTGCGACAGGCATGACCTGTGGAACTGCAATCGGCTCCGGGACGTCCTGCGCGACCGTCACCGCTATCGTGCGTTTCGCGGCGGCAGGGACGGCGATGGCGGTCGTCTTCCCGGCGACGCGCGCTTTCTCCGGCGCTGCCGCCGGCACGGGCGCAGTCATGTGTCCCAACGCTTTTCCGATTTCGGTGATCAGCGCCATGGCATCCACCGGCTTCGTCAGCACCGTCGCTTCCGCGGTCTGCTCAGGGTAATCGCTCAGATCGTATCCGCTGACGAATACCGTGCGCATCGCCGGATATTCTCCCTGCAATGCCGCGCGCAGCGTGAATCCGTCCGTCGGCTCCATCACCACGTCGGTAATCAGCAGGTCCACGCCGCCCAGAGCCGCGGCGTGCTCCATCGCTTTCTGTGCATTTGCGGCGACCCGCACCTCGTGCCCTGGGACCGCCTTCACCACGGCCATCATCGCCTGCAACACGTCCGCCTCGTCATCAACTATCAGGATTCTCATGAATGGTTCCTATTCGGAGAGTGTGTACGGCGGCGGGAATTTCTGGTTCAGGCTCGCAGGCTCGGCCTTCGTGTCCTGCAATTCCCCGCGGTAATAGAGTCGCACGATGTAGCCGTAGTATTCGCGGCGCTCGGTGCGCGCCTGCTGCGCAGGCAGTTCGTAGCTCACCTCGAGCGTCTCCGTGTCGCTGTCCTTCCAGTCCACCGGCTGTGATGTCCAGCGGTTGCTCACGTTCGCGATGGTGCGGGCGACTTCCTTCCCGTTCATACGCTCGTAGAAAAGCACAAACACCTTCATTTCCCGCACTGCGACGCTTTCCGTCATGGTCGTGCGGATTGGCACTGTCAGCGTGAATTTTTTTGCAGCGGCAGGATCCGGATCCTCCGCGATCACAGTGCTGCCGATGGCCATCATCTTGCCTTTCGCGATTTCCGGTCCGCCGCCCGATGTCACGCGAATCGTGTCCTGTACCGCCGTCTCCAGCTTCGCTTTCGCCGCCGAGTAATACACCCCTGCACGGTCGCCCATCGAGAGCACACGCCTCCACTGCTCCGCCGCCTTGTCCGGCAGGCTCATTTTTTCAAAGGTGAACGCCTGCTCGGCGATAGCAAGCGCATTGCCAGGATCCAGAGCCGATGCCTCGCGGAATTTCACCAGTGCGCCCGCCGTGTCACCGCTCCCGCGAAGCAGTTTGCCCTGCTCCACAAGTTCGCTGAAGCGCGGGTCCGTCTTTGGCGTGAATGCACTCAGCGGCACCGGAGTCGGGTGCGGCGGCGCAATGCCGCGATTTTCCGGCACACCGCTCCCCACCGAAGGGGCGAGCGGCTCCGCATGAGGCAAAATGGGGTGCGGCCCCGGCGGATGTTCCACATTGCCAAGCGCGAGCGGATCCATATTGAGCGGGGCCGGATCCTCAGGTGGCGGCGATTCGGCCACCAGCTTGGTGACATCAATCTTCAGCGGTGGACTGTGCGCGGCACCCTCGCTGTTCTCCGTATCGGCACTCCCCGATTTCCGGATAAACGCCACCATCACCGCGCCGAGTTGGAACACCGCCACCGCAGCAAGAATCGCCCCTGCAATCGCCGCCGTGCGTCCGAAACGTGGAGACTGGATGGGAGACTGGGGACGCATGTAGTCGTGCAGAGGGCGCGACGCTATGCGTCCGCAGGGAACGTGTCAAACGCACCGCACGCCGGAAAACGGGCGAATGCCATTCTTCTTTTGAAACTGCATCTTCGGAACAAACACGGCATGCTTGGCAGCCTGCGAAAAATCCGCGAAACTCCCGCCATGCGCATTTACATACATGTCCCCAGCCAGACGCTCGACTTGCTCGACGACTCGGGTGCACTGCTGCGCCGTTACGCGTGTTCGACTTCAAAGTTCGGCATCGGCTTCGAGTCCGGCTCGAATTGCACTCCCACAGGAAAATTCCGCGTCGCGGAAAAACACGGTCACGGCGCACCGGCGGGGATGATTTTCAAGGGCCGCCGGCCCACCGGCGAAATCGGCGGCCCGGAAGACGGAAGCGATCACGTGCAGACACGCATCCTCTGGCTTGACGGACTTGATACCGAAAACACAAACACCAAGGAGCGCTACATCTACATTCACGGCACCAATGCCGAACAGCTCCTTGGCACACCCGCAAGCCACGGCTGCGTGCGGCTCTCCAATCAGGACATGATCGATCTTTTCGAGGCGGCTTCCGAGGAGATCGAGGTCGTGATAGATGCTGGCGAGTAAGGACGTGGCATTCAGCCCTACCCTTTTCCCCGTCGCATAAGCACAAAGACAAGCACCGGCGCGAGGAGTTCCGCCACCACGATCAGCGTCGCGGCCCACAGCGGGAGCGTCATGAGTACGCCAGTAACCGTCAGCCCGACGAGTGTGCCGATGGAACCGACGGCGGTCGCCGCAGTGGCAATCTCGACCTTTGAACGGCGGGACGGATCGTCGGGCTTCATGATGCCGGCCTAACCGACCCCGATCCCTCGGGCAAGCACCGCGAATTTACAAAGAATTCTATTGTCACAAATTGCCACGCCCGACTACATGCCCGCCACATGCAACCTGCACAAAAGGGGGTGACACTCTAAAATGCGTATCCTCACCATCATCGCCCTCGCGGCCATGACCTTTGGCTTCGTGTCTTGCGCGAAGAAAACGCCTCCGCCGGCCCCCGCCGACGGCAAGACCATGCACGGTCACGGCTACAAGAAGTAAGCTTCCCTCTCAGGGAGGATTACCCTTTCGAGGCCAGATCGGATTCGTCCGGTCTGGCCTCATTTTTTCCGGTACTGTTCGGTTTCACGGAAATGTGTTCGCTGCCCCGCAACATGAAGCGCCAAGTGAGATGCTGCGCGCGGGAAATCCCAATGCGCGATCCCGATTCGATTTCCACGTTCGAAACCGCCCGGATAAATCCCGCGCCGTCACCCGCGAAGAAATCCCGCCCGTGATCTCGCCCCGTCACCCCGAGCGCCTGCGCGAGTTTGCCCGGTCCGCTGCAGAGCCACGAATTGGATTTATGATTCGGGATTTTTGACTTAAGATTCCTTTCACGCCGACGCGTCATCGCTGCAACGCCCTCTGTCGGCTCAATGGCGCGGAACAGCACGAAGCCATCCTCGCTGCCGCCCTTCACGAGCACATTGAGCATCCAGTGCATCCCGTAGTTGAAATACACGTACGCCGTGCCGGGCGGATGCTTTGCGACAAATGCGCGCGCACTCGGACGCGACCATGTGTGGCTCGCCTCATCATTCACCACGCTGTATGCCTCGGTCTCAGCAATAATGCCCGCACATTTTCCCCAGCGCAACGTGCAGCCGATGAGTTCCCGGGCACAAGTCACCGGGTCGCGTCGGAAAAAGGAACGTTCGAGTGGAGTCACGCCCTGTCCTCTCGTTCAAGATCCTTCTGTTTCGCAAGCGGCAAGCTTCACCGCGGCACGAGCCAGGTTCCCGCGATCATGTCACTCAACCCGCGCGACGGATTGCGGATCGTAAGCGAAAGCAGCCATACGAGTGTGATCGCAAATGCTATCGCCACAAACGGAAACGCCCCCGCGGCACCGGGCACAACCTGGCAGAGCGCAAGCGCAAGCGAACCGATCAGCAGCGGCAGCCAGCCGAGCAGCCCGCGCCACAGTGCACGAAGCCGCGTGGCCGGTTCACCATTCTCGGTGACGATTGCGAGATCATTCATCCGCAACCCCGGCGGCACGCCGGACACCAGCGTGCCGGCGAGGCTCAGCAGCGCGCCGAGCAGGAGGAAATTCACACCCGCGACCGTGCCGCCGAGCAGCCAGCCGTGCAGGCTTTTCTCCCGTTCGCGACGGTCACGAACATACGGCTCCAGCCACGCTTCGGTGCTTTGCAACTCCGCGCCCCCGGCCGCAACGGTTGCACCCAACGCCTTGCGCGCCGCCTCGTGCCACGGCTCTGTTTCCGGGCGGCCCCAAAAAGTTTCGCCGCTAATGATTTTTCCGTACCGTCCCGCAAGCACCGCGGAACACCGCTCGGCGGCCGCCGGGTTTGCCACCGCCTGTTCGCGCTGCACCTCAATCACGAGCCGCAGCGAAGGCAGGTTCCCGTGTTCCAGCGCCCACAGTGCGTCGAAGCGCCGCGCGTCGCGCGAATTGCTCAGTGAAATCGTGAGCATGATGCCGAGCGCAATCGCGGGCGCGATGATCACTCCGAGCAGGCGGCGTTGCAAATTCACGCCTGCGGGCCTGTCCATGTCGTCGCGGAGTTGCGCCGCTACGCGCCGAGGTGAACTGAAAGTGTGCGAGCGGAGCGCCGTGAGAAAATCACGCGCATGAAGCGGAACCCGGCGTGGCAGCGCAGCAACGGCGACATCGTGCAGGAATTCCTGCACGCTGATCGTGTCACGCACCGTCCGTGTGTGGCCGGACGGCGAGCCAGGCGCGGGAAAATCGAGCAGCACCACGCGTCCTTCGCGCGTCAGCCAGAGCCGATCCGTTCCTGTCGCGCCGATGGACGTTCCGTCCGCAAGCGAAGCTTCCAGTTCTTCCGCAAGATCGAGCAGCCAGGAATGCACGCGCGCCCATGGCTGCTCGCCCCCGAGAAAAGCATCGAGGGGTGCGCCGTCCGGCGCTTCGTATGCATCCCAATTTTCCTCCGGTGATCGCCGTCCCGTCAGCCAGCGCAGCCGCCCGGTACGGCAGGCATCGCGCCGGGTTCCGGAGACCGCAGGTGTGCCCGGTGCGAGGGTTCGGATCCACACACGGCGCTCCAGCGCCTCATCGCGCGCGAAAATCCACTCACCCTCGCGACTCGTCACAACGAACGGCCCGATGCGCTTTCCGCTCTGCGTAGGTTGGTTCGTCGGCGCATCGGGAATCGGCAGGCGCGAAAGCGCGACCGGCGCAAGGATCACGCGCGTGCCCGTGAGCAAATCCTGCACGGCAGCGAAGCCGTTGCGCCGGCGCATCGGCACGAACAGCAGCACGAGAAACAACACGCCGAGCATTTCCTCGGGGAGAAATCGCGCATTCACCACGGCATCCTGATATTCGGACGGAGTGCGGAACAGCCAAGTCACCGCATCGCCAAGGTGCATCGCCAGCGCGAACACAACGCCGCGCGTCACCGCACGCACTACACCCGGCACCCCACCGCCGCGCACCACGACCCGAAGGCCGCACACCGCCTTGCCGAGCCCGGCTCCCCACAAGCCTTCGGGGATGCACACGCAGAAAACTTCCCACGCGACAAATGCGAGATAGACGCCAACCGATGCCGCGGTACGCTCGATAAGCATCCCGGCTTCGCTGCCCTTCGCCGAGTGAAAGACGAGCGACGGCGCGATCATCAACAGCAGGTCAATGAGCCCGGCGGCGAAGCGCAGCCCCGGTTGCGCCGGCACCGGCGCGGCCGAACGAAAAGGCAGCAGCGCAGCACGCAACGCGGAGTAATTTTCAAAGCGCGCACTCGCCTTTCGTGCGAGGCAGCGCATCACCACGCGCGACAAATCGTTCGGGATGCCGGGCTGCACATCCGACGGCTCCACCGGATCCTCCGCAAGGACGGCGGCGATCACTTCATCCACCGAGCGCTCTTCGTGCGTGCATTTTCCCGTGAGCAAATAATAGAGCGTCGCGCCAACCGAGTAAATGTCGGCACGCACATCGGTCTTCTCCCCGCAGAGCTGCTCAGGCGATGCGAACGCCGGCGTGCCCACGGCCTCGCGTTCCTCATCGCTCCGATTCTCCCCGAGTTTCGCGACGGAAATCGAGAGGCCGAAGTCTCCGACCTTCACCGCCCCGTCCGGCGCGAGGAAACAGTTCGCCGGCTTGATATCCCGGTGCAGCACGCCCTGCGCGTGCGCGGCTTCGAGGCCGTCTATGATTTGCAACACCGTGTCCACGGCGACGCCCGGCGGCATCGGGCCTTCGCGGCGGATGCGATCCGTCAGCGTGCCAGACGGGACGATCTCCATCGCGATCGCCGCCACGCCCTCGATCTCCTCCGCTGCAAAAACTGCGACGACATTCGGATGCCGCACCGCCGCCGCAAGCTGCCCTTCGCGCACGAACCGCGCGTGCATCTCCGGCGTGTCGAGACTGGTGCCGAGCACTTTCAGCGCGACGCGACGTCCGTTCGCAATCTGCTCGGCCTCGTACACCGCACCCATGCCGCCGCGTCCGAGCAAGCTCAGGATGCGGTAACCGCCAAAGTTGAAAGCCTCGCGCACCTCTGCATTCGGTGTGATTCCCGTGGCAAGCTTCGCAAACGATCCCGGCGACAGATGGCTCACGAGTCCCATCTTCATGATACACCTCACGCAAAGACCCGACGTGTCTGTCGGCGACAGCGCGGTGCCGCACTCGAAGCAATCCGCCGGAGGTGCAGCGCTCATAAACTTGGAGGGACACGCTCCATCGCGCCCCTGGTCACTGCATCGCAAGTCCTAAATGAGCGCTGCCGGATCATCGCCTTCCAAAATGCGCTCACAACCCCGTCGGATGGCGGATGAATTCCCATGACTTCCGAAATTTCCGCGCGGCATGTTGCGCAAGCGCCTTCACGCCAAATATTTCCGTAGCATAATGCCCGCCGTAGAAAAGATTCACGCCGAGTTCCTCCGCAAGCGTGAACGTATGGTGCGCACCCTCGCCGGTCACGAACGCATCGCATCCGAGTGTCGCGGCCTCACTCACCAAGTCTCCCGCGCCGCCCGTTACCACACCCACGCGCCGCACACGCGCCGGACCGCCAGGCGCGAGCTTCACCGCGCCGCCAACCGCCTTTTCAATCCTGCGCGCAAAGTCCGCTCGACCGACCTCCACGCTGCCAGTGAGTCCGATGGGCTGTCCCCTGGACTGAAAAGCGGGCGCGCATTTTCGCAGCCCGAGTGCCTTGGCAAGCAGCGCGTTGTTTCCGAACTTCGCGTGGAGATCGAGCGGCAGGTGCGAACTGAATACTGCGACGTCCGCATCGAACGCCAGCTTCAGTTTTCTCCTCAGCGCGCCCGTGAACACACGCGCCCCTCCCCACAGCAGCCCGTGATGCACGAGCAGCAGCGTCCCCGGCACATGCGCCGCCTCCGTGAGCACCGCCTCGCACGCATCC
>Ga0209698_10004844_pt1 | contig 14671 bp, 15 predicted proteins | sample LitLauG_LLR_2012_FD_187203 | JGI IMG/M metagenome (GOLD analysis project Ga0209698, IMG submission 187203) | Freshwater sediment microbial communities from Pennsylvania, USA - Little Laurel Run_MetaG_LLR_2012 (SPAdes) (version 2) | ecosystem: Environmental > Aquatic > Freshwater > Creek >...
GGGCTGGACACGCCCGTTGCAAAACAACCCGACGGGCAAATCAGTTTGCCTCACGGCTCTCGGGGGCGAGCCGATACGGTGCGGTGGCACCGCAATATGAACCCGTATTTTCCCCGGGTGTTGCATTCGCGTTTGGTCAGGCAACCTCGGATACGCTATGCTGACGGCCTGTTGGTCGGGAAGTGAGGTCACCAGTCGGCGCGACGAGGATACGGGAAGCGGAGCAGCATCGATGATGACATTGCCTGAGCTGGCGGCGGATGCGCTGGAGGATTTTCTCCGTTCCTACATGCGCCGCAAGTTTGGCCCGTCGCAGACGCCGCTGGTGGAAACCGTGCCGAACGCCGCGCGGCTTGCGCTTGAATGCCTCGGAAACAGCGATGCGCTCTACCACAATGTCGAGCACACGTTGCTGGTCACGCTGGTGGGACACGATATCTTCCGCGGTCTTGCCCTGCGCGGCCAGGTGACCGCGACCGACTACGCGCATATCATCATCGCCTGCCTGTTCCACGACCTCGGCTATGTGCGCGGCCTGTTCGAGGAGGATGGCGACGACGGTTTCCTGATCGATGCGGCGGGCGGCAAGGTGACCCTGCCGCGCGGCTCGTCGGACGCCGGCCTGATGTCTTACCACGTCGACCGGTCCAAGCTCTACGCGATGCGGCGGGTCGAAGGCGAGGCCGGGCTCAACAAGCAGCGCATTGCCGATGCGATCGAAGGCACCAGGTTTCCGCCCCGGGAAGGCCAGGAACATAGTGCGGAGGCCTCCATCATCCGGGCGGCTGATTTCATCGGGCAACTCGGCGATCTCAATTACATCCGCAAAGCCAACGCGCTCTATTACGAGTTCGAAGAGGTCGGCATGAACCGCCAGCTCGGATATGAATCGCCCGCCGACATCGTCAACCGCTACCCGCAATTCTATTGGAACAGCGTCGCGCCCCATATCCAGACCGAGATACAATATCTCAACATGACCTCGAGCGGCCGCCAGTGGATCGCGAGCCTCTACGGCAACGTCTTCCGCGCCGAGCAGGAGATCTCGCTTTCGGGACCGCAGAGGTAAAGGCGAAACGCATCATCGATCTTCCCAGCTTCGTCTCGAAGCGCCGCAATCCATAATCGCCTCAGCCAGTCCGGTCGCGCTGTGCGTTGAGCAGATCGGGCCTGCCCGGATTGCCCAATGTACCAACGTACAGCTGTTGGCTCATCTGCTCGGCCTTTACGGCGAGCGAAGCGTCGCCCAGCAGTCGGTATACGTGGTCGGCGGCGGGAAGGCTGTATGCCTTCAGCATTTCCACTTCAACCTCGCTCGGCTGATGCGGGTTGGCGAAATGGCTCGAAACAACGCCCATCAATCTTCTGTCCTGCGCGAAAAATGGCGCACTTTGGACCGAGCGAAATCCCGCTTTCTTCGCATCCATCCTGTAGGCAACAAACTGGGGGTCCCGTTCGACGTCGGAAATCTGGATAACTTCGCCCGACCGCAGGGCTCGTCCACAGGCCGTCCCATCATAGCTATAGAGGCGCCTGAACGTTTTCAAAAATTCCGCTGAAAGACCGCGCTGGGCCACGATGGCAAGTTCATTCCCGATCAGGATCTGGACGTTGCCATATTCGGCGCCGTGCATGGCGATCACATCATCAAGGATGGTTTCAATTGCCCCCTCGACGGTGGTTTGCTCGAGCAAACGCTGGATCATTCCGGTTATCAATCGAGCCCCCGCGCCTGATCGGCATAACACCAGGTAACTCTACTGGACGGCCTTATCGATGCCTTGACGGGTCGAACACCTTCGCTTCGATCCGAGCGAGGTGAACTTTTAATTTGGGCATTCCTCGGTCTAAAATTCGTCAATTCTCCGGAGCGTTTCGCTGGAACTTCTGCTGCCGACGAGAACCAAGGGTGGTCGCAGCAGTGTCAGCACGCGCGAATTGCTACGCAGACACGATCTATGGTGTCGTTCGGATCGCTCCGATCGTCGCCTGTCTGAAGCTTGCTTTCGATTGAGCGCCCGCGTCGCGTTGATCCGGGTAAAGCCGCGATGTCTGCATGAGGGGCAGCGCCTTGGCCAATAGGACAGACCTGTTGTCCTTTGCTGCTGCCATAATTTCGCAGGTCGTTCGGTTCTAGTCTTGACACCGGGTGAGTCGCTGGGGGGATGCGTCAGTAACGGAGCGACCCCATGCGTGTCGCAGTGATCGTTGTGACGGTGTTGGCGGCGACAACGCCGTCGGAAGCGTCACAGTCCTGCATGAGCAAGAGTGAGGCGCGTCAGCATTTTGCTTCGGCACATATCTACTGGCATGGTCCGGATCATTGCTGGGACGCGACGGCCCTCCGACACCGTCAAATTCAGGTTCGTCAAAGACCTCCGATCCGGGAAGTTCAGCGACAGAGTGAGTCCATGTGGCATGACGCGATGTCGGCAATCTTGCCGGACGATGAGCCTGGGGATTTCGTCGGGACGGCCGCACCATCGGATATTGAGCGCAAAGGCGTTGATGCCGTAATCGGCATGTTATGGGCAGATCGCTGGGTGGATATCGCGGCATCACAATCGACGCTGGTCGCGCGCCCGGTCCGTATCATCCAGCTTTCGCCACCGCCCGTCACCAGGCTCAAACCCGCGCCGATGCTCCCCACCCATGACATGCTGGTTTTGGCGTTCATCGCCTTGATGCTGACGCTGGGCACTGTTGGGGTTTTCTACGGCACGAACGACGAGCCGCCGAAAACAGAACCATCCTGAATGACCGCTGTTGGCACCTTTCGCGCATGGCGCGATGTCCGACCGGAATACGGGATGCACCCCAAAGCCGACATCGCCAGGGCCGCAAGGCGCGGCTTGCTCATCGCGCACCGGACAAGAAAGAAATACCGTTCGTGCCTCAGTTTATCTGGCCGGTCTCCGACTTTTCGTCAAAAATTGTTCGTCAGCCGCGCAGCTTCGGGAACCCTGCCGATAATTTTGAATTGATTTGCCGGGCCTGATGGTAGTCGGCCCGGCATGGCCCCGGTCTTCAACACACCCTAGCCCCGGGCCGGGGCCGTGCTCACATTTCACTTTTTTCCGCCACGGATGGCCGCCGATCGGGAGGGAACGAGTGTACATCGTGCAGGGCAAGCCCCGTGAACCCGAGGGGATCGTAAGGGTCACCAAGGACAGCCGAAAGGACGCACTGGAAACGGCAAACGATTTCCTGAATCATTTTCCGTTCGTCACCGTCGTCGGTGACGGGCATGTTTATACGGTCGAGGAGTTCGCGAGGACCGTCGTCAAGCGCTAGGGATGATGGTGTTAGGGCGGGTTACGATCCGTTCGCGGATGGTGTTGCTCCTCAGCTATGTCAGGGGAAGGCCGAGCCGGCCAAGTCCTGGAAACTTCAGGGCAGGGCGGCGGACGTCGAATCCGAGAACGCCGCCGAAGAAATTGAGTTCGACGCCCTCTATCCATCCGATCGTCAGTCCGAGATAGCCGCCCAGCGAGACGAAGACGCCGGTTCGCGATGGCGTGAGACCAAACCACTCGCCGCTATACGGGTAATCCTTTCCAATCGCTGTCGGTGGCAGCACGGCGTTGAGTTCAGGCACGGCGTTCAATACGGCTTGAACGAAGGTATTCGAGTTCGGGCCTGGCCAAGGATTGTAGTCACCATAGGATCGAAACCGGTAGTTCTCGATCACCGCGCGGATTCTTGGAATAAGTCTCTCTGCGTCCTCCCCATTGACGGCGATAACGGCTTCGGGCGTTGCGCCAAACCATCGCCCGTCCGCGGCAAATCCATCCACGCGGATCGGGTCACCCCAGGCGGTGTAATCGTAGCGACTATAGCGTGACGCGTCGCGCTCCTTGACGACGATCCAGGTATGTACGGCGAAGATTCCGCGCCAGCGTACCGTGCGCGCGGCATACACGCGGATCAGCGCCTCCGGATGCGCGGACGCCTTCGGCAGCAATCCGGCGCTTGATCGATCTGCCGTTTGCCAATTTCCCCTGTCGTCGCCGAGGAGGTAGCTGGCCGCCGAGATGCTGACGGGAACGATGACGAGGAGAAGAAAGACGAGCACGTATTTTTTCACAATCAGGCAGTCGGACGACGGGTTTGCGAAGCGCCATTGATGTAGTGCGTTCAGCCATTTTCGGCAGCTGCACCCGCGAGACTTATGACGACAGCCAGAATGAGTGACGTCTTCTGCGCCATCCGAGGATGTACGAAAACAGAGGTGCACGAATCAGGTTCCCAACAGTTGGGGGTTGCGGAGCAAGACCGCTCGGGGTCCCCGAGGTAATTGGAACCAATGGTACGTTCTAGCCTTGTCTCGACATGTGGAGTGACGGTATGCGGCTGGCAGAGCGAGTCCAACCCTGCCACGATGGGAATGGCCCAACCGGCCGATCGGTCGGGGTGGTGACCTGCCCGAACTGTCAGGTGGAAATGCCTCGCCTTTCGGCAAGGCGTTCGAGCGAGGAACCCCTGAGCGAAATTCTCTATCGCTGTCCGCGATGCGGGACCGAAACGCGGCGTTGGATCAAGCTGTAAGCCCTGATGGCAGACGACCACCGAGTCGCACCGCGACGCAGGGTTCTAAAGGCCGGGTCGATCGCCTTCGGCGGAGCAAGCATCGACTGCACTGTCCGCAATCTATCGGCTACAGGCGCGGCCCTGGAAGTGGTGACCCCGCTCTTCATCCCAGACCAGTTCACGCTGGTCGTGCCGACCGAGCAGTTAAGGCGGCCATGCCATGTTGTTTGGCGCAAGGACAGGCGCATGGGCGTGGCGTTTGACCAGGAGCCTCGGCCGGCCGGCGCATCATCACAATAGATTGCTTCAAGATCTGAGTATCGAATTTCGAGCAGTAACCACGTTCCGTTACGATCTATCAGCAATTACATCGTTTGCTCTCGTCGCGATATTCCGACGAGATCCCGATGCCAGTGATGCGATACATAGTCTGGGTTGGCGCATCGCTCCTGACACTCCTGTTCGTGGTAAACTGGTTCCTGCCTGAACCCTTGCCGGAGCAAGCGCGTGCGGCAGTCGACAGGCCGGCTATCCGGATAGCTTCGATTCAACAGCCCCCCGAACGTGTGGTCATTGATGCCAATCAGCCGACGATAGTCCCGCCGCCGGTACTGTTCGAAAAATCAGGCTCAGGCAACCCCTCGCCACTGCAATCGTACGCTGCTGTGAACCCATCCCCGATGGTGCTCGACTCAGCCAAAAAGCGGCCGAAGCCGATTAAACGGCGTGAGGCCAGAGTTGCTAGCTACGAACCTGCCCTGTCGAACACTCCCGCCGTCGCGCGCGGCGGCTCGACGACAACCGTGCCGTCAGCCAGCCTATCGTTCGCGGATATCATTTCCGGACGGCTAGTGAGAAACATTTTTAACCTGCGCTGATCTCGCCGTCGCGCGACCTAGGTGTCGCATCCGGGCGAGAGGTTCAATGCCCTCAACACCCCCGCAAAGCCCTCGGGGCGCCGACATGGCCGGAGGTCGACCATTGGCTTCGACGGTTCGATATTCTTGCTCTTCTTTGCTTCCCGCGCCTTTGTTGATTGCGAACTCTTGATGTGCCGGTCCTGTGAGTTGTTTGTGACCTTTATCGAATTCGCCTCATGCCGTTGGCGGCTGGCCGATTTCGCGATTACTGGAGGCAGCGGTAACGAGGGCTCCGGCGTTGCGTTCGCAAGCCGGGTGGCCGGATCAACCGGACGGGCCACCCCGCGCAGGTAGGTGATTTCAAGCTTGTCCGCCTTCGTCAGGGTGTTCTGCGGAACGTCCGGCCGCGCGGCCGTCTCATCCGGCAAGGGTTCGATATCCGGAGGACGCGACGCTGCGGTCCCGGCCTTGATCGCCAGGGCCGCCAAGAGGACCAGACAAACAATTGGGAGCCCCACTATCCTCATGGCCTATCCTTCGAACCGAGCAGTTCGCTGAGCGCAAGCTCGGGCTGGATTCAGGCTCTAAAAGGGCAGGCTCCGAAAAGATCGAGGAATCACGGAGGTTGTTTGGTCGTACGGTTAACGCAGCTCAGCCGCCTAGCCTTGTTGGGGTTGCGTCGCCATCGGCTCGGTGTGCATCGACTGCTGGAGTGGCCTCTTCTGCAGTCGCCAGGAATTCTGAGCGCGTGCAAGCTCGTGCCAGCGTTCCGCTTGCGCAATCCATCTACCCCTATTGAGCGGCTCTAACCTCGCCCGCTCGAGGCAGTACGATTCCATCGTCGAGCAATCATTGTCACTCATCCCGGGATCCTCCTGACGGCAGCTTATTTCTTTCCTTTGCGTCAGAGTCATTATGATTATGTGGCAGAACGATTCTTAAATCGGGTTCCACAGGAGTTCCCGATCCATGCATTCCCTTCATCTCGCGCTGGCGGAGGTGGAGACCTGTTTCAGCGGCTCAGGGCAGCCAAGCAGCGCGATCTCTCAAGGATGGTGGGTTACGCTTCACTAACCCACCCTACGACTCCAAACTTCCGCAAAACGATCACGGCCTCCGGCAGGGGAGCTGCCGGAGGCCGTGTATTACATCACATCGCGCCTAGGTTCGCGATGTGATGTGGGAGCTCTTTATAAAGTTAGAACGGCAGCAGCACGTCCATTACCTGTTGGCCGTAGCGCGGCTGCTGCACGTCCATGATCTGGCCGCGGCCGCCATAGGCGATACGGGCCTGTGCGATCTTCGAGGAATCGATGGTGTTGTCGCTCTGGATGTCCTCAGGCCGCACGATGCCGGCGACGATCAGTTCGCGGACTTCGAAATTGACCCGGATCTCCTGCTTGCCCTCGACCACGAGATTGCCGTTCGGCAGCAGCTGCGTGACTACGGCGGCGACGTTGGTCTGCAGGCTTTCCTGCCGCTGCACCGAACCCTTGCCGTCGCTGGAGGCGGTCGAATCCGCGGTCAGGATGCGGCCCGGCAGGACCTTGGCCGCGGTGACGCCCAGCGTCTTGGCGCCGATGAAGTCGGTGATGCCTGAATCTTCCTTGTTGGTGCGGCTGCGCTGGGTCTCGTTGGCGAAGTTGGCCTGGTCGGTGATGTTGACGGTGACGGTCAGGAGGTCGCCGATCTGGTGCGCGCGCTGGTCCTTGAAGAACGAGCGCGAGCCGTTCCGCCACAGCGAGTTGGCGTTGTAGGACACCGCTTCGGGCTTCGGCATCGGCATCTGCACCGGCTTGTAGCCGGGCTGCGTCGTCGGGTTTTCGATCGCCGCGAGCTTCGGCTGTTCGCCGATCTGCGACAGCCGGTCGATCGACGAGCATCCGCTGGCGACGGACAGCAGCATCAGCGATGCGCCGGTAACGAGGAAACGTCTGCAACTGGACCTGTACATGTACCTACTCGGTTTTTGGAGCGACTGGCGAAGTGGTGGCGGCAACCGCAACCGGTGCCGCAGTGGGCGAGATTGACGAGGTCTGATCCGGCGCGGCGGCAGGGGCGGCATAGCGGGGCGATGCGATCGTGATCGCGACCTGGCCGCGGCCGACCACGGTGCCGACTACCGTGCGCTTGGATTGGAGGTTGAGGACGTTGACGACGTCGCCGTCGGTGCCGTTCTCCATCGCCTTGCCGCTGGCGGTGAGATAGAGACCCGTGGACTGGTAGATCAGGGTGACGCTCTGGTCGCGTGTCACCAGATCCGGCTTGGCGAGATCGGCGGTGCGCAGCGCCTGGCCGGCGCGCAGCTGCTTGCGCATCTGCATTCCGACCGCGCGGTCGCGGGTGGCCGCGTCGCTACCCACGGCGGCTTTCGGCCGCCGCTCGGTCACCACGTCGGAGGATTTCAGCACCTCGTTGCGCTCGACGTCGCGCGCCAGCACCGCGGCTTCCACGGTCTCGACCGCGGTGCCGGTAAAGCGCAGCTTCATCGGCGGCGTGCCGGCATCATTGCCGATCTCGAAACTGACGTCGAAGCGGCCGCTGCGCTGGTCGACGCGAGCCGCGACCGGCTGCAGCGCGCCGGTGTTGGAGGTGTCGAGCCTGAGATCCTGCAGGTCCCGGTCGAAGGTCAGGCTGAGATTGGCGGCGTCGCCGAGCCCGCTGCGGTGCTCCAGCGCGCGGGCGACCTGAAGCTCGATGTCCTTGCCGTCCAGAGTCCGCGCCGCGCGCGTCACCGAAATCACCTTGATGTCCCTGGTATCGACGCCGATCACCTGATGCGCCCGCAAGGCGTTGAGCACCTGCTCGGCCGGCAGCGAGCCGGTGGTGCCGAGATCGGGCGCGCGATAGATCGCGATCTGCGCCGCCGCGCCCGCATTGTCGATGACGTCGCCGATCCGCACGATGTCGCCGGTGACGGTGACGCTGGCGCGCAGCGCCGGCGCCACGATGACATCGTCGCTGGCCTGGGCCAGCGCGGGTGCGACGGCGGCGGCGAACAGGGCGGCGGCGGTGAACAGGGTGCGTATCGTCATCGTCAGCTCCCTCAGCGGAACAGCGCGGAAGTGGTTTGCATCATCTGGTCGGCGGCGCTGACCACCTTGGCGTTCATTTCGTAGGCGCGCTGGGCGGCGATCAGATCGGACATTTCCGAAACCACGTCGACATTGGCCTGCTCGAGGCTGCCTTGCGTGATGCTGCCATATCCCTCGGCGGTGGCGAGGCCGTCCTGCGGCGGGCCGGATGACGGCGTGTCGGTGAACAGATTGTTTCCGACCGGCTGCAGGCCGGCCTTGTTGATGAAGCGCGTCAGGCCGATCTGGCCGATGATGGTCGACGTCGTCGAGCCCGGCAGCGTCACCGAGACCTGACCCTGGGCGTTGACCGTCAGCCCCGACGCGTTCTGCGGGATGGTGATCGCGGGCTGCACCAGATTGCCCTGGGCGTTGACGATGCGACCCTGGTTGTCCATCTGGAAGGTGCCGTCGCGGGTGTATTGATAGGTGCCGTCCGGCATCTGGATCTTGAAAAATCCCTCGCCGGTGATGGCGAGGTCGAGATCGTTGCCGGTCTGCGACAGCGTTCCCTGCGTCATCGAGCGCGGGGTGCCGACGGTCTTCACGCCGCCGCCGATATCGATGCCGACCGGCAGGATGGTGCCCTGATCGGACGCCTGCGCGCCGACCCGGCGGATGTGCTCGTAGATCAGGTCCTGGAACGCGGCGGTCTGTTTCTTGTAGCCGGTGGTGCGCAGGTTCGCGATGTTGTTGGAAATGACCTGGACGTTGAGTTCCTGGGCCGCCATTCCCGTCGCCGCGGTATGAAGAGCTTGCATGGGTCGTCTCCTGGATGGCGGTTACGCGGGAACGTCGGCGAGTTGCTGGATCGCGGTCTTGTGCAGGTCGCTCTGCTGCTGGAGCAGCGTCGCGATCTGGGTGTAGGCGCGCGTCACCTCGATCATGCGGCTCATCTCCGCCACCGAGTTGACGTTGGACTTCTCGATGAAGCCCTGGCGGATCTGGGATTTGACGTCGGGCTGCGCCGCGCCACCTTCACCGGCGGAATAGAGGTTCGAGCCTTCCTTCAGGAGCCGCTGCGCGCTGGCGAAGCTGACGAGGCGAAGCTTGCCGCGGATCGCATCGGTCCGGCCGTTGCCTTCCAGTACGGTGATGGTGCCGTCGGGCGAGACGTTGATGTCGTGGTCGGTCGGCTGAAACACGATCGGCCCGCTGGCGCCGAGCACGGTGTCGCCGGCGACCGTCACCAGCTGGCCCTGGTTGTTGAGCTGCAGGCCGCCGTCGCGGGTGTAACGCTCGCCGCCGGGCGTCTGCACCACGAGGTAGGCGTCGCCGTCGATCGCGAGATCCAGCGGATTGTTGGTGGCCGACAGCGCGCCCTGGGTGAGATCGCGGTAGGTGCCGCTGTCCTGCACGTAGCTGACGGCGCGGTCGCCGCCGATGAAATTGTCCTCATGCGCTCCGGTCTTCAGGTATTCCTGAAACAGCGACGCGTCGGTCTTGAAACCGTTGGTGTTGACGTTGGCGAGGTTGTTGGCGACGACATCCATCTGCCGCTCCAAAACCATCTGCCGTGATAGTCCGATGAGAAGCGCATTCTCCATCGGTGGTTCTCCCCTCTGATGAACCGCTGGTCTGCTCTCCCAAGCATTTCGGCGGATCGCTCGAACCGGAGGCTCTCCCAAGCCGCGGTTCGCCATTCAGCACAGCGAAAGCCGTGCCAAGTCGTAAAATGATGGTTTTATAAGGAGTTAGCTGTTTCGCCGCATTCTTTACGGGCGGCAGAAAGGTCTTGTTGACCATGTTTGCCCGGCAACTTTTTCCCACCCGGCGGGCAAAAGAAAGGTTCCATTAACCATTGTTACCTTAGCGTCGCCTCAGGAGAGCGCGTGTGCGCTGGGGGCATTTGTATCGCGTCATGGCCTGCATCGCGGCATCGAGTTCATTTTTCTAAAAAAGACCGGACCGGGCTTTAGCGATGGCGGACAACGAACAGGTGGAAGGCGCGGAAGGGATCGAGGCCGCACCGGCTCCCAAGGGCAAGCTCAAGATAATGATAGCGGCCGCGGGCCTGCTGGTCGTCATCGGCGGCGGTATCGGGACCTGGCTCCTGTTCTTCCACCACAGCGGCGAGGAGACGCACGCCGAGGCGGCAGCGCCGAAGCCGCCGTCTTTCGTCGACGTGCCGGAGATTTTGGTCAACCTGGCCGGCTCCCCCGGCGAGCGCGTGCAATATCTCAAGGTCAAGCTCGTGCTCGAGCTCAAGGAAGAGAAGCAGGTCGAGGCGATCAAGCCGTCGATGCCGCGCGTCACCGACATCTTCCAGAGCTATTTGCGCGAATTGCGCCCGACCGATCTCAACGGCTCCGCCGGGCTGTTCCGGCTCAAGGAAGAACTCATCAAGCGCGTCAATGTCGCGCTGGCGCCGAACCAAGTCAGCGCCGTGCTGTTCAAGGAAGTCGTCGTTCAATGACGGGACGGGTCTGACAACATGGCGGGCAACGATCCAGTCGACCAGGATGCAATTGCAGCCCAATGGGAAGCCTCGCTCGATTCGGAGGATCCCGCGGAGGCCGCGGAAGCGGCTGCGGCCAATGAACTCTCCGAAACCATGGCGCTGCAATGGGCCGCTATGGTCGAGGACGGCAGCCGCGATTTCGGCGGCGGCAAGAACGGCGGCGAGCGGGTCCTTTCCCAGGAGGAAATCGACAATCTGCTCGGCTTCTCCGCCGGCGAGGTCAATCTCGACGACCATTCCGGCATCCGCGCCATCATCGATTCGGCGATGGTGTCCTACGAGCGTCTGCCCATGCTCGAAATCGTCTTCGACCGCCTGGTGCGGCTGATGACGACCTCGTTGCGCAATTTCACTTCCGACAACGTCGAAGTCTCGCTCGACCGCATCACCTCGGTGCGGTTCGGCGACTACATGAATTCGATACCGCTGCCGGCCGTGCTGTCGGTGTTCAAGGCCGAGGAATGGGAGAATTTCGGCCTCGCCACGGTGGATTCCAGCCTGATCTATTCGATGATCGACGTGCTGCTCGGCGGCCGCCGCGGCCAGACATCGCTGCGCATCGAAGGCCGGCCCTACACCACGATCGAAACCAACCTCGTCAAGCGGCTGGTCGAGGTCGTGCTGGCAGATGCCGAGCAGGCGTTCCGGCCGCTGTCGCCGGTGACCTTCACCATCGACCGGCTGGAGACCAATCCGCGCTTCGCCGCCATCAGCCGTCCCGCCAACGCCGCCATTCTGGTGCGGCTGCACATCGACATGGAGGACCGCGGCGGCAATATCGAGCTGCTGCTGCCCTATGCGACCATCGAGCCGATTCGCCCCGTGCTCCTGCAGATGTTCATGGGCGAAAAATTCGGCCGCGATCCGATCTGGGAAGGTCATTTCGCCACCGAGGTCGCGCAAGCCGAGATTTCGGTCGATGCCGTGCTCTACGAGGCCGAGGTGCCGCTCAAGCAGCTGATGAAGCTGAAGGTCGGCGACACCCTGCCGCTCGACATGCGCGCCGATGCGCTGGTCGAGGTGCGCTGCGGCAGCGTCATCCTGACCGAGGGGCGGATGGGGCGGGTGGGCGACCGCGTCGCCATCCGCGTCACCAAGCAGCTGCGCAAACCGAATACCACCTTCGCGATGTTCGAGAAGGCCGATGAGCAAAACAAGGCGTTGGAGGCCCAATGAGTCATACACTTGGAATTGCGATCGAGAGCCTTGTCGCAATATTGCTAATGGTGACAATAGGCTACTGCATGCTCTTGAACACGCGGCTGAAGCGGCTGAAGGCGGATGAGCATTCGCTGAAGGCGACGATCGCCGAACTGATCACCGCGACCGAGATCGCCGAGCGCGCGATCGGCGGCCTCAAGCATACCGTTCGCGACGTCAACGAGCATCTCGGCAGCCAGCTCACCTCGGCCGAGCAGATGTCGCAGCAGCTGAAGAAGCAGCTCGCGGAAGGCGACAATGTGTTCCGGCGGCTGTCCAGGATCGCGATCGCCGCGCGGCCTGCGAGCGCGGCGGAGCCGGAGCCCGACGCACCCGCGGCGTCGACCGCCAAGGCCGTCGCCGCGGCGGCGCAGGCGTTCTCCGACCGCAGAAGGTCTGGTGGCCTCGCCGCATGAAATCGCTTCGTGACATTCGCGTCATTCCAGTCGTGCTGGTCGCAATCGCAGGCCTTACGGTGCTCAAGGTCGCCGGCCTCGTGATCGACGGCGGCTATGTGTTCGATTACCAGATCCCAGTGGGCAAGACCTCATCGGACAAGACGTCAACGACGTCCTGGGCGCAGGACAATTTCAACTTCCCTGGCGGCAGGATCGCCCCCGTCGACACCACGGGATCGGTCCACGAAAAGCCGAAGGAAGAGGCCGCCAAGCCCGCAGAGCCGGAAGCGCCGAAGCCGCCCGAGGGGACGGTGATCTATCCCGAGCCGACCGCGCCGGTGTCGGCCTCGGAGCGTGCGATCCTCGAGCGGCTGCAGTCGCGGCGCCAGGAGCTCGAAGCCCGCGCGCGTGAAATCGACATTCGCGAAAGCCTGCTCAAGGCCGCCGAGAAGCGGATCGAATCGCGCTCCGATGAACTGAAGGCAACGGAATCCCGCATCACCACCGCGACCCAGCAGAAGACCGAAGCCGATAACGCCCGCTTCAAGGGCATCATCACCATGTATGAGGGCATGAAGCCGAAGGACGCCGCCAAGGTGTTCGACCACCTCGAAATGCCGGTGCTGATCGAGATCGCCACCCAGATCGCGCCGCGCAAGATGTCGGATATCCTCGGCCTGATGTCCACGGACGCGGCCGAGCGGCTCACCGTCGAAATGGCCCGCCGCGCCGGATCGGATCAGTCCGCTTCCGCCGCCGCCGATCTTCCCAAAATCGAAGGCAAGATGCTGCCGCAGAAGAGCAACTAACGGGATATTTAACAGGACCTTAATTCGCCAATTCTAGGATTCGAAGCGCGAGGCGCACGCACGCGAGGGCGTCCCGCCGCAAGCGATCCTTTGATCTGAAAGACCCTTTGGAATGGCGCGAAAGGCTGCCGCTGGATTTTGGTCGCAAGCCCGCGCCTGCGTGCGGGCGGCGCAGCGTTGCCTCGGACGCACCCGATCGCTTGCCGCTGTCCTGGTCCTGATCGGCCTCGGCTATTCCGGCGCCTGCCGGGCGGCGGATCCGGTGAAGGGCGAGGCGATGTTTTCCACGGCCGACGGTTACGCCCGGCTGGTTCTCAAGCTCGCCAGGGATGTCCCGTCCGACGTGACCACCGCGGGCTCGATCCTGGTGATCCGCTTCTCGCAGCCGGTGGATATTCCGGTCGAGAAAGTGCCGGAGGGCGCGCCCGATTACATCAATTCCGCGCGGCGCGATCCCGACGGCTCGGCGATCCGGCTGTCGCTGGCGCGCCGGGTCACCGTCAACACCATGACCGCCGGCGAACGGGTGTTCATCGATCTGTTGCCCGACTCCTGGAAGGGGCCGCCGCCGAGCCTGCCGCAAGAGGTGGTCCGCGAACTCGCCGAGCGCGCACGCGCCGCCGAGCGCGCGCTTCGCCTGCAGCGCGCGGAGGCCGAGGCGAAGCGGCGGCCGACCATCCGCGTGCGCACCTCGGTGCAGCCGACCTTCGTGCGGTTCGTGTTCGAGATGCAGGACGGACTAGGCGTATCCTCGGTGCTGAACGACCAGAAGCTCACGCTGCAGTTCAACGCGCCGGTCACCTTCGATCTGGCCGACGCCAAGGAGGCGGCGCCGCCGAACATCGCCTCGATCAGCCAGAAGATCGTCGGCGACGCGACCTCGGTGGAAATGACGATGATCGGCGATGTCGACGTCCATTCCTTCCGCGAAGAGAAGAACTACGTGATCGACGTCGCCTTCCAGCAGACGCAGAAGCCGCCGGCGCTGCCTTCGCCGGCGGCGGATGCCTCGCATGCCCCGGCAGCAGCCGCGCCGGCCGCGGCCGCACCGGCGCACGCCGCGTCTGCCGGCCATGAACCAGCCGCGCCGGCTCATGCCGCGCCCGCCGCCTCGCCAGCCGCGCTGGTCGCGGCGGCGAAACTCGCCGAGCCGCCGGCCCGGCCGAAGCAGGCCGCACCAATCGTGCCGCCGACCTCCGAGACGTTTGCCAAGGAAGCCAATATCGAGATCAAGCCCGAGACGGCGCCGACAACGTCGCCGGCCTCCGAGCCGCCGATGGCCGAGGCACCAAAGTCCAAGGCGCTAAAGCTCGAAGCGCCCAATCTCGAAGCAGCGAAA
>Ga0209698_10004845_pt1 | contig 14669 bp, 11 predicted proteins | sample LitLauG_LLR_2012_FD_187203 | JGI IMG/M metagenome (GOLD analysis project Ga0209698, IMG submission 187203) | Freshwater sediment microbial communities from Pennsylvania, USA - Little Laurel Run_MetaG_LLR_2012 (SPAdes) (version 2) | ecosystem: Environmental > Aquatic > Freshwater > Creek >...
CACTAACCATCTTGTTTTCATCCGTTTAGCTTCTGGCCCTCGCCCTGCACTTCACTCCGGCGCGAGGTGGAATTATGGAAACACTCATTACATTAACGACCGCCGTGGCGGGGTTGACCTTCTCGCTGGCGATTGCTGTGCTGGCGGAGGAGTTGTTCTTCGGACAAGTGTTCCGTCTGTTGGTAGCCCGGCAGGCGGTCCAAGCGCAAAACAAAGGGCGTTGAGAATTCAAGGAGACGATCATGCTGGCACTCAAGAATTTGCTGCTAACTGGCGGGCTGGGAATGATGGCAGTGGCGCTGGGCATTCTTGGCTATGACATGTACCTCGGCATGCTGTACCGGCGCGCGGTGGCGGCGGGCGGGGGCCCGCTGCCACCCCTGCCCGAGGTGCGATGGCGAACCTCTTTGGCGTTGGTGCTGCTGGCCTGGGCGCCGATTCTGCTTGCCTTCAGCATTCTGGTAGTACCCAGCGGCATGGGCGGAGTTCGAGTCAGCCAGTTGAGCGGCACGCTGCCAGGAACTTTGTATCCGGGCGCGCACGCGGTGGTGCCGTTCGTTGAAGACGTCGCGCTGTTCGATACGCGCGACCAGGTGTTCACAACGGGCGACGGTGAAGGCGAAGATCAGGATGACGGCGGCAAGGCTGGCGCAAAGCCCGACGCAAAGCCGGTGAAGAAGCACTCGGAGATGCTGGGCGTGCAATCGAAGGAAGGCCTGACGCTCGGGCTGGCAATCACGGTGCGATATCGGCTGGACGCGAGCAAGCTGGACGCGATCCATGCCAACCTGCCGAAGCCGGTGGAGAAAGAGATCGTTCCTCCGACGGTGGCGAGCGTGTGGCGCGAGTTGGTGCCGAACTATACGGTGCGCGACGTATTTTCGGCCAAGCGCGAGGAGATTCGGCAGCGCGCGGCGACGATGATCACGCAGAAGCTGGCGGCCGACGGCATTGTGGTAAAGGAAGTGATGCTGCGCGACATACAACTGCCACCGGAATATGCCCAGGGGCTGGAAACCTTGCTGCTGAAGGAGCAGGAAAACGATCGCATGGGAGTGGAGACCGAGCTGAAGCAGAAGCAGGTGCGGATCTCGGAGCTTGAAGCCGAGGCCGAAAAGGCGCAGCAGATCAAGCAAGCCGAGGGAGCGGCGCAGGTACACGTGCTGCAGGCTAAAGGCGAGTCCGACGCCATGCAGTACACGCTTCCTTTGAAGGAGAAGCAGATCCAGCAGAGCAAGCTCGAAGCCGAGGCGCGGAAGGAAGCGACAATCCAGAACGCCGAGGCCGAAGCACAGGCCAAAGTGATTGACAGCAAAGCCGAAGGCGAGCGGCGTAAGCTGCTGGCCGAGGCTGAGGCGGACCGCATTCGCCTGACAGCATCGGCCGATGCCGAACGCATGAAGTCCGAAGCGGCGATTCTGAAGGAAAATCCGTTGCTGATCAACAAGATCGTGGCGGAACGGCTCTCGGACAAGCTACAGATCATGATGGTGCCGGCCGACGGCAAGTTCTTCTTCGCCAACGACGTGCTGCGCAGCATGAGCGCGGCGGGGCAGGCTGGCCAAGCGGAGCCACAAGCTAGGTAGATGAAAGCGCGCGGAAGGCTTGGTCTGCAACCCTAGCCTTTCGCCCGCTCCGCGGTGTCCTTTCTTCAGTAACGGCCTTAGGGGATGGAACGTGACGGAAGCGATTTATAATGCGCCCAGCTTGCGAATCATAACCTTCCAAGGGCGGCAGCGTCTGGTCACCTGTCTCGTATCGCTTCTGTTTTTTCCGGGGTTTCTGCGGGCTGACGATCTGTTCAACTCTGAGCAGGAACTGGCACACAAGATCGCGGCCATAACAGGTCCCGGAGCCGTGGCGCTCACCATCGAGAACCAGTCTTCCCTGACGCCGAGGGAAGTTGATTCCGTGAGCTCCGGGCTGCGGGCTACCCTTGAATCTCTCAGCGTGCACATCGTCGCCGCCGAGCGGGCTGCTGCTACGGTGTCGGTGACCCTGTCGGAGAATCCACAATTCTACGTTTGGACAGCGGCCATCAAAGTTGGCACCGATACCTCGGCGACTTTAACTTCGACGCGGCGCCCCGAGCGGGCTGGCATGAAATCCGACGCGTTTCCGATGACCCTTCGCAAAACGCCTTTGTGGGAGCAAACGGATCGTATCCTGGACGTGAAAGTGCTGCAGGAAAAACCGGCTCCGTTCGAGATCGCGGTCTTGGATTCGGAAGCTGTTACCTTCTACATGCAGCACGGAAGCCAGTGGGCAATGGAGCAGAAACTCCTCATTTTTCACACCCGACCTTGGCCCAGAGACCTGCGCGGAAGGCTGCTCGTGGCGCGCGACCGCACGCTCGACGTCTACCTGCCGGGTGTGCGATGCGAGACCAAAAAGCAGACGTTACTTACTCTGGACTGCAGAAATAGCGATGATCCCTGGCCCATCGGCGATGTGTCGGACGCGACTTCGCCACAATCGGCGTTCTACACGGCGAAGCGCAACTTCTTTACGGGCGATGTCACCCCTCACATTGGAAAGTTTGCCACCGTTCCCAAGTTTTATTCTGCCGTGGCGATGCCGCGGACTGGCTACGTTCTATGGCTATTCTCCGGAACCGACGGTCTACTGCACCTAGTGGATGGCTTATCTGATCAGCCGCGAAAACAGGGCTGGGGTAGTGACATAGCTGTGATCAGGTCAGCCTGTGGGTCGGGTTGGCTGCTGCTTGCAACGGTTGACTCGGCCACAGTCTCAAATTTCGTCAGGGCTTATGATTTGCCCGACCGTGAGCCAATTGCGGTCAGTCCGCCGTTGGAGTTCGAGGGAGCCGTTACTGCCCTGTGGCCTGCAAGTGATGGGCAGTCTGCCATGGTGGTCACACTGGATCGAGAGACGGGAAAATATGAGGCTTATCGTTTGCAAGTGGTTTGTAGCCAGTAGTCTGCTTTTCTCTCTGGCTACCGCTCAGACGCGCCCACAGTACGGTGGAACCCTGCGTGTCGCAACCAGCGCTGCTTTCACTTCACTCGACCCAGCCGATCGCACGCAGGTGGACTCGTTTGCGCGCAATAGCGTCACCGCACTGATTTTTGACACCCTGATACGACTCGACAGCAGTGGGCGGCCCCAGCCTTCGCTGGCCATCTCCTGGGGAGGTTCCCGCGACAGCAAACGCTGGAATCTCCGCATTCGCAGCGGCCTAGTGTTTCATGACGGATCGGCGGTTACTCCAGAGGCGGTTGCAGCCTCGCTCCGTCTTGTGAACCAGGCATGGAATGTGCTGGCTGAGCTCGACTCCGTGACGATTCAGAGCGATAGTCCAGTCCCCACCATGCCCGCGATGTTGGCGTTGCCCGGAAACGCTATTGTGAAACGCGGTTCCGGGCAAAGCGTTTCTGGGACCGGACCGTTTCGTGTCTCCGACTGGCAACCAGGGAAGATGCTCACCCTTGCCGCGAACGAGGATTGCTGGCGCGGTCGGCCGTATCTGGATACCATCGAGGTGAATCTGGGAATGCCGGCCCGCGACGAAGTCGCGGCAATCGATACCGAACGCTCTACCCTGATCCAACTCCCCGGAGAAATGGCTAAGCGAATGAGTGGCCATACCGCAGTCTCTTCCCCGGCAATTGAATTGGTGGCGATCATCTTCGCGCGCGATCCACAGGGGCAAGACGAAATGACTCGGCGCGACGCGCTGGCCCTGAGCCTTGACCGCGCATCCATCCACAATGTGCTCCTGCAAGGCGCAGGCGACGCACAGAGCAGCATTCTGCCGGATTGGATGACGGGATACGGAGCGCTGTTTCCCTCTCAGGCGGACTTACCACGAGCCAAGCGACTAATGCAGCAGGTCGCATCATCACCCGCATGGACGTTGAAGTACGACCCAGCCGATACGCTCCTTCGACTATTGGCCGAGCGGATTGCGCTAAATGCAAAAGACGCCGGCCTGGTGATAACACCAGTCACCGTTGGCCCCTTCGATGCGAGGCTGGTGCGCGTCGTTTTGCCGGTTGCAGATGCATGGGTCGATCTGGCGTGGATTTCCGAAATAGCCGGAACTCCCATTTCTCCAGCCACCGAGATGAGTGTGGAACAGCTCTACGCAGCCGAGCAACGTGTGCTGGCGGCCAAACGCATAATTCCCCTGCTTCATCTGCCGGCGGTGTACGCCGCGACCAAGTCGCTACGTGGTTGGTCGGCCGGAGCGACCGGCACCTGGCAGATTGCCGATGCCTGGCAGGAGCCATCTGTACCATGATGTTTCGAAGCAAATTGTTGATCACATCTGTGCTCACCGTCGGAGTATCCGTTGCGGCGGTGGCCGTGCTGGTAACAGCGGCGGTCCGGCGCAGTGTGGAACGCAACGAAGACGAACGTACGCAGACGTTGTGGGCTCAATTCCGGCGGGACTTTAGCCGGCAGGGCGAGCAAATTGCCGCGAAGGCGGACGCCATTGCGACAACGGAACCTTTCTTGAGCATGGCCGCGCGGATCCGCCGAACACCGGCGGAGACTAGTGCGTATTTCGATCTCGCCCGCACCGTCGCTGACAACCAGCAGCTGGACTTTCTGGAATTTGTCGACACCCACGGCAAAATCATTTCATCGGCGCAGTCGCCGGCGATGTTCGGATATGCAGAGCCATCGATTGCAGGCGCGAATACCGATATTCCCTTGCATCCGTTTCTCAAGCAGGAAAACCTGGCGAGTGGCAACCTAGCGCTTGGCTTGTTTGCGATACGCTCGGTACACGTCGACGGAAATACACTTCATGTCCTCGCCGGTCGGCGCATTGACCAACAATTTCTCGCCTCCCTCGACCTGCCTCCCGGAATGCGAGCCTTCCTCTACGAGAATCGTGGAGAACAGGTCACGGGCGATCTTCTGGTTGAGAGCGGAAGCAAGGCCGTAACAAGCGCTGTGGGCCACTTCCTTCCGATCATTCACGCGGTTCAGCAGACGCGCCAGGAAATGACTTCGACCTTGCATTGGTCTCCGGATGCTGCGGACGACGAGGCATTTCACGCCTTTCCGTTGCTAGGGACAGGTTCACAGCCTGATCTGCTTGGCATTTTCCTAGTAGGAACATCGCGCCGTCCTTACATTGAGACGGAGCGGCACATCCAGGCCATCGCTCTGCTGGTTGGCAGCGGTGCTGTGCTTCTGGCCACTTTGTTTAGCAGTTGGATCGCTGCGCGTGTAACCAGGCCGGTTGAAGAACTCTCGAGGGCCGCACAGAGTGTGGCTGAAGGCAACTGGAGCACGCACGTTGAAGCCTCCGGAAACGATGAACTGGCGGCACTTGCTCGTTCGTTCAATCACATGACAGCAGACTTGCAGAACCAGCGCGAGCGGTTGGTGCAGGCCGAGCGGGTTGCAGCGTGGCGCGAACTGGCTCGCAGGCTGGCGCATGAGTTGAAGAACCCGCTTTTTCCTCTTCAGATCACGGTCGACAATCTGGTTCGTGCCAAAGGTCTCCCCGCCGATCAGTTTGACGAAGTCTTCCGTGAGAGCGCATCTGCGCTCCACACCGAGATTGCGAATCTGAAGGCGATTGTCGGCCGCTTCAGCGATTTCTCACGTATGCCTCAACCTCACCTGCAGCGTGTTCAGATCAACGACGTGGTGAGGGGCGCGCAGCAGCTACTGCAGGCGCAAATGAGCGCTCCAGGACATGCCCCAATCCGACTCGATATGCAGTTGAGCTCAACGTCGCCGTCTGTGCCTGCCGATCCTGAACTGCTGCATCGGGCGCTTTCCAACCTGATTCTCAACGCGACCGACGCTATGCCTGAGGGTGGAACGCTTACCCTGCGCACCCTCGACACAGGTGAGCAAGTGTTGATTGAAGTCGCGGACACCGGCATTGGACTCACACAGGAAGAGATTGAGCGAATCTTCACTCCTTATTACACCAGCAAGCAACACGGAACCGGACTCGGCCTGGCAATCGTACAATCGGTGATTAGCGATCACGACGGGACAATCACAGTGAAGAGCGAGAAGGCCGTGGGAACGACCTTTACGATTTCTCTGCCCAGGATGCCGCAGCAGGGAACACAGCGAACCGTGGACCATCCGGCGCTGTAAACAACAAGGAGCAATATTCTGCCACGGAAAGCGCACTTGCTGGTCGTAGATGACGACGCCAATACTCTGGCGTCCTTGGCGCGCGCGTTTCGGCTGGCCGGACACGAGGCCATCGTGTGTGACAACGTGCCCAAGGCGCTTGAGCTTTGCCGCACTCAGCACTTCGATTTGATTCTTTCCGACGTCGTGATGCCGGGCAAGGACGGCCTGTCATTCCTCGAAGAGCTCCGAACCGAACAGCCTGACGCCAGCGTGGTGATGATGTCAGGGCAAGCCCACATCGACATGGCGGTACGTGCAACCAAACTGGGCGCCCTCGATTTCCTGGAAAAACCGGTCTCGACCGACAAGCTGCTGCTAACCGTCGACAACGCGATCAAGCTGCAGCGCCTGGAAAAGGAAAACCAACAATTGCGGCAGCGTGCTGGCAGGCAGGAAATGATCTGGCAGGGCGCCGCGATGGGACGCGTCATGGCACAGCTGAAGCGGGTAGCGGCAAGCGAGACGCGCGTGTGCATTCTGGGGGAGACTGGCACCGGCAAAGAATTGGCGGCGCGAACGGTTCACGCGATGAGTCCGCGTGCAGATGGGCCGTTTATAACCTTGAACTGCGCGGCGGTGCCGGCGGAACTGATCGAGTCGGAACTCTTTGGGCATGAGAAAGGGGCCTTCACCGGCGCCAGCTTCCGCCACGCAGGCAAGTTTGAGCGAGCGAACAGCGGCACCATCTTTCTAGATGAAATTGGCGACATGCCCCTGACGATGCAGGCCAAACTGCTGCGCGTGCTGGAACAAGGCGAAGTGGAGCGGATCGGCGGCGAGCGACCAATTGCGGTGGACGCTCGCGTGCTAGTGGCGACACATCGTGATCTTGAGGCTCGGGTACACGATGGCGCGTTTCGGCAGGATCTGTTTCATCGCATTTATGTCTTTCCACTCAGGCTGCCGCCGTTGCGTGAACGTCGCGAAGATATCCCTGCTCTGATGTCCCATTTCGCCGAACAGATTGCGCAGCAGAACGCCTGGAAGGCGATGTCATTTTCCTCGGACGCCATGGCCGCCCTGCAGGCCCAGAACTGGGCCGGGAATGTACGGGAACTGCGAAACACTGTAGAGCGATTGATGCTCCTTGCGACGTCAGATATCGTGGACCTGGAAACGGTGGCGCACGTTTTCCCTGGAGTGCGTGGCGGGGCGGCCAGTGGCTCCAGCTATGGTGGATCGCTCGCGGAGCAGGTCCAGGCTTTTGAGCGCGACACCATTCTCTCGGCACTCAAGCAACACCACGGCAATATCAGCCAAGCGGCGAAATCGTTGTCCTTGGAACGAAGTCATCTATACAAGAAGGCCGAGCAGGTAGGGATCGATTTGCGCGCTCTGCGGCGGGAGCAGGAAACTTCCTGATACACTTTCGCAGCGTCGACAAAACCCGATGAACGCCCGCCTGCTGCCGCTCATTCATGCATTTCTTTGTGCCACCGCGATCTGCTCTATTGCCTCCGACCCAGCTTCGCCTCCGGTTTATGGTGTGCGGATGCAGGACACATGGATACCAATGAAGGACGGTATTCACCTGTCAGCGACCCTTTACATGCCCAATGGCGCCAAGCCGAGTGAGCGCTTTCCTGCCCTGCTTGAATATCTTCCTTACCGAAAAGATGACGACACTGCCGCGCGCGATTATCCGATACATTCCTACTTCGCGCGGCGGGGGTATGTCAGCGTGCGTGTTGACATTCGAGGCTTCGGTAATAGCGAAGGTGTTCCGCCGGAACGTGAATACTCAGAACAGGAGCAGCTTGATGGTGAGCAAGTGATCGCCTGGTTAGCCAGCCAGCCATGGTCGAATGGCAACGTTGGAATGTTTGGCATTTCCTGGGGAGGCTTCAACTCACTGCAGATGGCCATGCGTCATCCGCCGGCGCTGAAGACGATTATTGCGGTGGATGCGACTGCCGAATTGTTTCACGATGACGTGCACTTCGTGGACGGCATGGCTCACGTGGACGAGTTTGAACTGAACATGGATATGGCGCAGGGCTGGACTGGCGCACCGGACTTCACGCTGGACGAGAAAGTTCTGGGGCCACGATTCGATACGCCGCCGTGGTCGCTCCTCTATCTGAAACATCAGCGGGACGGCGCATTCTGGCGCGATCGGGTAAGGCCTCTGAAGGAGATTAGGATACCCGCCTTTCTGATCGGCGGTTTGCTGGATGGCTATCGTGACAATGTAACCGACATGCTGATGCAATCGAGCGGGCAGGTGCGTGCGATTGTTGGCCCGTGGAACCATACCTTTCCGAATGATGCTGCCATGGGGCCGCAGATCGAATGGCGCGACCAGGCGGTGCGCTGGTTTGACCACTGGCTAAAGGGGGAAGACACGGGCGTGGAGAAGGACCCGCAGTTGGTCATCTTTATGCGAAAGTCCCACCCGCCGGATCCGGCGATGGCGCAAACGCCGGGCAACTGGCGACGCGTGGAGCATTGGCCGCCCGCAGATGCAGCGAATACAACGATCTTTCTTGCTGGCGATCATTCTCTATCGAAGACCCCACCGCCGCAGGACATACATATGCTGAAATATGTGCCGTCTGTGGGTGTCGAAGCCGGCTTCTGGTGGGGAGAACTGCTCAGCGACGTGCGGCCGGTGGACGCATACAGCCTGGTATACGATTCCGCGCCGCTGAAAGAGGAGCGTGCCATCCTGGGGCGGCCGCATGCACTGTTGCAGGTTGCAGCACCGGTGCCACTAGCCAACTGGTTTGTGCGCCTGAGCGATGTTGCGCCAGATGGCAGCGTCACGCAGATCACCGGAGCAGGCATGAGCGGGGCACAGCGCGAGTCCATGGTCAACACCAAGCCGCTCGAGCCGGGCAAAGTATACACACTCGACATTGAATTGCACCTGACGACGTGGGTTTTTGCCGAGGGACATCGCATTCGCGTGGCGGTCTCGAACGCACTGTGGCCGATGATGCTACCCACGCCTTACGCGATGACGACATGGCTTAGCTTGGGGGGCGGAAACGGATCGCGCATCGTGTTGCCCATCGTCCCGGTGGAAGGCGCTGCAGCGCCGGCGTTCAGTCCGCCGGAGCCTTCGGAGGAGCGCAAAGACCTGAAGAGTGAAGGCTTCCCCTGGCCCGGTGAGTGGACAGTGGAGCGCGACGAAGCGCGGCAGAGGAGCACGGTTCACTGGAAAGGCAAAGATATGGGGGAATATCCATGGGGCAAGCAGACAGACTACGAAGCGATGACCTATGAAGTGGACGACGCGCATCCGGAGACCTGTGCAGTGCATGGCGAGGCGGAAAGCATTTTTGAATTGAAAGGGCGGACACTGGTCTGGCGCGGGCATTTGTCGGTGACCACCGACCGGCAGAATTTCTACTACAAGTACACCCGCGAGCTTCTGACAAACGGTGCCATGTTTAAGACCAAGACGTGGGAGGAGACAGTGCCGCGGGACAACCAGTGACGGAGAGGTGGCCGGCTCCCGATGTTTAACGGCATCGCAGCCCAGCGAGCGCCAAGAACGAGCTAGGCTGGGGCACCCTCAGTTGGACCGGCGCTGGCAAGAAAGTATAGCTAGTCCGCAGCCACGGCCAGTGGCGCTGGCTCGCCCTTCAAGTCCGCGGCCAGCAGGCGGTGGAATAACTGCTCGCCGGCTTCGCGCCTCACCGATAATCTGCCTGCACCATAAGCTCTCGATTTCAGCCCGCGTTGTACGGCCTCACAGATACCCAGATCTTCGTCCTGCACGCGATTGCCGACGTTCACCGACTCGGTGTTGTAGGCGAGTCGCGCTGCGCTGATGTCGTCGAAATAGAAATCGAAGATCACCCGGCAGTGGTCGGCGTCCACCGGGATGACGTAGTTCGTGTCCATGTAGCCCTGATAGCAATTGAACATGAAATTCGGATATTGCCAGAAGTACCAGGCGCGATCACCCTTGCGCGTGTTGCCGGTGGATGCGTCCTCGTCTGACGCCACCATCGGACTGGACTGCAGGCAGTACCGATCCTCGTTTTCGATGGTGTATTGCTTGTAATCGAGCACCGAACTCAGACCTTTGTGCAGGTGTGGCACGTGATAACCGCCGTCGAGGTAGTTGTCAACGAACACTTTCCAATTACATGCGATGTCGTAGGAGCGGCGCTCGAAGAAATGCAGTTTGCTGATTCCAAGCGGCGCAGCGCGTTTCACTAGCCCGCCAAAATACCTCGGGAGCGGTTCGGCCCCTGAATCGAGATTCACAAAAACCAGCTCTTCCCAGGTTTCAACCCGCACCGGCACCAAGCCGTTCTGCGCGCGATCGAAGTTTTTCACTCCGTCGAACTCGGGCATGCCTTTCAGGCTGCCATCGAGGCCATAATTCCAGCCGTGGTAGGGGCAGTGGAGGATTGAGGCCTGGCCGCAAGGCTCGGTGACAACGGCGGCAGCGTGATGGCGGCACACATTGAAGAATGCCCTCAGCATACCGTCATTGCCACGCACCACAACGATCGGTTCGCCGGCTACGGTTGCAGTAACGAATTGTCCGGGTTTCTCTATCTGGGCAGCGTGAGCAATGAGCTGCCACGTCTTGCTGAATACCTGAAGACGCTCGCGTTCTGCGATGCGCGGGTCGGTGTACCACGCGGCCGGAATCGTGGACGCTTCGGTCAAAGGCGCTCGATCGTCATAGGCGGCGAGAATTTGTTCGATAGAAGTCTGCATTTGGACACTCCCTGCGTGACCACATTCGAAAGATTAAGCGTGAACTCGTGTGAGCCCGCCGTGAAGAGCTAGCTTGCGGCCTGGCTTTGTTGGGCGGCGCCTTGCGGCGCTCCGATGGCGCGGCGAAGCACGTCGAGAAATTGTCGGATTCTAGCTTCTTTCTTCTCCGGCAATTCACCGCGGCTGTGAAACAGGCCGGGGTCAAGTTCCGCGGTAAGCAGCGCGTCCTGAAAGCGCTCCATCATCCAGTCAATAATTGAAACGATCATCTCGACATCAATGTCGGACCGCAGTTCGCCGCGCTCCAATCCGAACCGAACCAGGGCCACGGTTCCATACGGATCTTCGGTCATCAGGAAACGGTTGATCTCCCTCTTCAGGACCAAGTCGGTCCCGTAGTTTCCCAGCAGAGCGATGCGGTACGGCACCCAGTCCTCATGAAGCATGTGTTCGGTGCCGGCCAGCCAAAAACGTAGGATCTCAAAAAAGCCGGCGTGGCGAATCGCCGGAGGAACGTCGAGATACCTGGAAAACGTCCTCACGGCCCGCTTGTAAACTTCAAAAAAAAGCCCATCCTTGCTGCCAAAATGCTGAAAGATCGAACCCTTGGCGATGCCGAGGCCGTCGGCAATGTCGCCCACACGCGCGGCATGATAGCCGTGCTCGGCGAAGTGCAACATGGCAGCATCGATAATGCGGGAGCGCTTGGCCTCAGAACGCGGTCGTGAGGGGCTGTTGCGCTGATAGCGCGGCGGGCGCTGCGGATTGCTCGCGATTCCTGCCATCGAAATGACTCCAAGTCAATGCAGCATATCGCAACAACATGCCGATTTCAATTCCATTTTGTGGTACTTGTGCGCTATTTTATGTTCCGGCATGGTGAGGCCCATGACTTTTAGTCACCTGCTATTATCGCTTTGAAATCCACCTACGATGCTGTCGTCATTGGAGCTGGCCACAACGGCTTGACCGCAGCGGTCTATCTGGCCCGCGCGGGCTTGTCCACACTGATTCTGGAGCGGCGGCACATCGTAGGCGGATGCTGTGTCACCGAGGAAATCGCTCCAGGTTGCAGGGTTTCCACGACATCTTATGTTGCCAGCATGCTTCGGCCCGAGGTCGTCTCCGAGCTCGACCTTGCCAAATTCGGGCTGCGCATGATTCCGTGCGATCCTGCGATTCAGGTCGCCTTCCCCGACGCAACCGTTGTTCCATGGTGGGCTGACCGTTACCGCGCGGAGCGAGAGTTCGGCAAGATTTCCCCTAGCGACGCCCGCCGCTTTGTTGCTGTGGATGAACAACTCAAGAAGCTTGCGCGATACCTTCAGCCCTTCTTCATGGAACCCCCGCCGGAGCTCGACACTGGAACGTTGAGTGGTTGGAGCGACTTGTTCCGGTTGGGCCGGAGGTTCCGCGGTATCTCGCCGGACGAGATCTCGCAACTTGTATCGTTTCTTACGGGCAGTCTCGGAGAGTTTCTCGACCGCAACTATGAGTCAGAGAAAATCAAGACGATGTTCCTTGCGAACAATATCTACGGCAAGCATGGTGGCCCATACCAGCCAGGTACTGCCATCGGATTGCTGTTCCACCTGCTCAGCGGGGGCGAGAACCATCAACAGGGATTCTCCGGGCATGTCATGGGCGGCATGGGAGCCATCACTCAGGCGCTGGCCGACTCGGGCAGGGCCAGCGGCGTCGAAATCCGCACGGACTCGCCGGTGGCGAGCGTTGAGGTAGAGCACAGCAGTGTGCGTTCGGTGGTCTTGCAGGACGGGACTGAGATCCGCGCCCGGATTGTGCTTTCTAACGCCGATCCAAAGCACACGTTCCTTAGGTTGGTCGACGAGAAGAATCTTCCCCAGGATTTTCTCCTTGCCATCCGCGGCATCAAAATGCAGGGACCATGCGCCAAGGTCAACTTCGTTCTGTCGGAGGAGCCTCAGTTTACTGGCACTCCGGCCAGCCATACCGCTCTGGAGAGAACCTTCTTTACGCTTGTGCCTTCTCTTGAGTTCGCCGAACGCTGTTATGACATCGCCAAGTTCGGCGGGATTCCGGAGGAACTCTGGGTAGACTGCGTGGTATCGTCCAACGCGGATGCTTCCCTTGCGCCACCGGGCAGACACATACTGACATGTTTCGTACAATACGTTCCCTACCATTTGCATGAAGGCAACTGGGACGAAAAACGGGATTTGCTGGGCGATCGAGTCGTGCGAAAGATAGCGGAATATGCTCCGAACGTCCCCGGCTCGATTCTTACGCAACAGGTTCTGACTCCGCTTGATCTGGAACGTACCTACGGGCTGACGGAGGGGAACATTTTTCACGGCGACCTGCGCCTGGAACAGCTTTTTTTTATGCGTCCGGTCGCCGGATGGGCGCAGTACCGAACGCCGGTCGTCGGTCTCTACCTTTGCGGTGCAGGGGCCCATCCCGGAGGGGGTGTGACCGGCGCCCCCGGCCGCAATGCAGCGCATCAAGTGTTGCGCGACTGGAAAAAGATAAGACGGAACGGAGCGGGGTGACGCAGGCCAATGAGTCCATCTGCCAATTCGACTATGCAGAAGTCGCTACCCACGTCTTTCTACCTTTCGCCAGAAATCTTCGCGATGGAGAAAGAGCGGATATTCTGCCGCCAATGGGTCTGCTGTGGTCGGGAAGAACAACTTTCCGCTTTCGGCAGCTATCGGGTAGTCGACATCGCAGGCGAAAGCATCCTGCTGGTGCGCACTCGATCGGGCGAGATCAGGGGGCATTACAACGTCTGCCGCCATCGGGGCTCTCAGCTTTGCTCGACGAGTTCAGGTTCTTACGAAGACACTGTGAATCTGAACGGCGGAATCACGGCGTCCGGTATTCGCTGTCCTTACCATTTGTGGACCTACGATCTGGACGGGAATTTGACTGGAGCGCCACATCTGAGCCAGGACGAAGCTCTGTGCAAGTCCGACTTTCATCTCTACCCTGTAGGCGTCGCCGCCTGGGGAGGATTCATCTTCGTTCACTTGACACCCGATGAATTGCAGCAGCCGGGCCGCAGTTTCTCCGTGCACGTGGGCCAGGCTCAAACTCGCGTTCAGCGGTATCCGTTGGCGGAGCTTCGGAGTGCGCACCGCATCACCTACGATGTTGCAGCAAACTGGAAGCTGATTCTGGAAAACTACAATGAGTGCTACCACTGCGGCGGACTCCATCCCGAACTGTGCGAAGTCGTACCGGCATTCAAAGAGCACGGGGGCGCGCATCTAGACTGGGAGCGGGGTATTCCTCATCGGGAGGGTGCTGTGACTTTCACTTTCTCGGGAAGTACGAAGCGGCTGACCTTCCCTGGACTGAACGACGACGAGAAGGTGCGCCATAAGGGTGAGCTGCTGTATCCCAACTTCATGGTGAGCCTGGCGAGCGATCACGCTGCGGCATTTACCCTGTGGCCATCGGCGCCCGGACAAACACGTGTCATTTGCGACTTCCTGTTTCATCCCAACGAGATGGCGAAGGCTGACTTCAATCCGCAGGATGCAGTCGAGTTCTGGGACCTGGTCAACCGCCAGGACTGGGCCATCTGCGAACGAGTGCAGCGCGGCATCCAAAGTCGCGTACACAAGTTTGGCTACTACGCCCCGATGGAAGATTTGAGCCTCGACATCCGTCGCTATATCAGCGCCACCCTAGGTGTAAAAATTGACGATAAGTGAAAACGATTGGTATGATCGAAGTGCGGGGTGGAGCAGTCTGGTAGCTCGTTGGGCTCATAACCCAAAGGTCGGTGGTTCAAATCCACCCCCCGCAACCAACCTCAAGTAATTCCCTTTCAATCACTTGAAGCTGCTTGCGGCAATTGC
>Ga0209698_10004846_pt1 | contig 14668 bp, 12 predicted proteins | sample LitLauG_LLR_2012_FD_187203 | JGI IMG/M metagenome (GOLD analysis project Ga0209698, IMG submission 187203) | Freshwater sediment microbial communities from Pennsylvania, USA - Little Laurel Run_MetaG_LLR_2012 (SPAdes) (version 2) | ecosystem: Environmental > Aquatic > Freshwater > Creek >...
CTTCACGCGCAAAGAGGATCTATTTTTCGATCGGGACGACGAGGTGCAGAAGCTCTATGACGCTGCGGAACCGGTGGCCACGCCTATCAAGGCCGGCCACCAGGTGCGCATCGGCAGCGCCCGCAACTGTGCACGCCGATCCCAAAGCAGCCATAGCGTGCACAGCGGCGCCAGCACCTGCACCCCGAGGTCGTCGAAGCCGGCTTGGACCACCGCACCGGCGACCGTGCCCGCGTGGATTGCCAGAACTGCGGCCGCGACCAGTGCAGCCAGGATGAAATTCTGGCCCGGCAAGCGGCGCGCTGTCGCGACGGGCCCGATTGCCAGACCCGTTGGTGCTCCGCCGCTCAAGTTGCCCCCACCGGGAAATGCCCGCCGCGGACTATCGCTGCTGTGCTTGCGACCCCGTTTGCGCGCCGGAGGCCGCCTCGTCCTTGGCCTTGCGGCGACGGCGCGCCGAGGCCGCGGCCGCCGAAACGGCGACCGCACCGAAGATCAAAGCGCCGGGAACCGGCAAGGTCGGGTGCGATCCGAAGCCATCGGAACGAAAGCCGCGTCCGTCGCCGTGCTCGCCCTCGGCCAGCGCGACACCAGCGCTCGTAGCGAGCATTGCGACCAGCAACGCGCGTGCGCACGACCGGGAAATTTCTTGGCGCAATTTCATGGCAAACCCCTTAGAAGATCGTCGATGGATCGATGGAACGATGTCGGCAACCCCAGAGGGGGTAATCCAAAACGCCTACCGTTCGAAAAGAATGGTAGCGCATAAACGGGATGGGATGTCGGAAATATTCTGTCGAGCGGGATGGGTCTAGGTACCCATCCACTGGAGATTTAGATCTTGTAAATCAACAATCTATGCAAATTACCCACAAAGATTCGGTCAAAAAAGGCTTTCCTTGACGTAAATGACGTCGTCGGCCCGAACCGGATCGTCCATTGCCGGCTCGATTACGGCGATGACGCCGTTGGCCCCGCGCCTATGGATGGTCAGGCCGCGTTGCGTGCCTTTGGGCGTGAGCCCGCCGCCCGTCGCCAGTGCCTGAACCACGGTCATGCCGCGTTCAAGTCGGAACGCGCCGGGGCGCTGCACTTCGCCGTAGATGAAGAAGTTGGGTGCACGGTTCACGTACACCATGTCGCCGGCCTGCAAGCGCAGGTCCTCGCCGGCATCGCCACCCGTAGCCAGGCCTTCGAGATCGATCTCGCGCCGAATCGGTTTGCCGTTGCGCGTGCCCGTGAGCACCACCAGGTCCGAGCCACCGGGTGCGATGCCACCGGCCAGCGCAATCGCATCGGTGAGCTTGTTATCGGTTGCGTCGATGGGGAAGCGCCCGGGCTTGGCCACCATGCCCAGCACCGTGACCAGGCTGCCGCGCACCTCGACCATGACGATGGTGACGTGCGGCGCGTTTATATATCCGCCATCGCGCAGCATCTTGGCGATGCGCTGTTCGGCCGCCGCGATGTCCAGGCCGGCCACCTCAACCCGGCCGATCAAGGGATAGGAAATCGTGCCATCGCCATCGACCCGCGTCTCCAACGTGAGGTCGGGATTCTGGAACACGCTGATGCGCAGCGCATCGCCCGGGGCGATCAGGTTCCCGGCCATGGGTGCGCCGGCACTGGTGGCCGCCGGCGCATCGGCCGGCGCAGGGGCAGCCCCGCCCACCGGGGCCGAGAGGGCGACGGAAGCTGCCAGCAGCAGCGTCAGGAAAATGGCGGCTGGGCCGACGCGAAGGAGGTGTTTCATGGAGGCTTCCAGGTTGCGGAACTGCCGCGCAAGTCAACGCGCGAGGAATTGTAGAGCCGATTGCCGCGCGCTAGCGGCCGGCCTGCAGTACTAGGTGCCCAGCAGGCCCAGGCGCCGGGCGCGACGGGCGAGGGCCTCGACGATTCGACCCGCGCGCCCAAGCACGTGGATCTGCAGCGGACCGAAGATGGCCCACAGCAGACGCGTGGGGCCGGATATCGCGGCGACCGGCTCGGTCATCTCGGCGTAGTGATACTTGAACATCGTGCGATGCGCCACCGCCGCGTTGGCCTTGAAGACGCTGTAGACCAGACCCAGTTCGTCGTGGCCGGCAAGCAGCCGATGCGGGTTCTGCGCCAGCAGCGGCGTGATGGCGAGCGTATAGGCCACCGGCCCCGTGAGCCAGAGCACGCCGTTCTTGCCGATGCCGTGCCACAAGGGGCTGTAGGCGTCGATATTGGCGAGCACGCGCAGGATCACGGCGCGCAGGAACGGGTGCCCGGGCGCGGCAATGATGTGCCACTGCTGGAATTCCTTGCCGCCGAACTTGCGCAACTCGCGGTGCATGCCCCAGCGCTCGTACAGTTCCCCCTTCGTGTCGCGCCAGCGGGCCAGCACGAACACCTCGTCCGGCCGCAACACATCATCGAGCGGGCGCTCCAGCGAGGCCTTGATGTCGAGATAGACGCCGCCTTGCTGATACATCAGCAGATAACGGAACAGATCCGCCCGCGCCGCGCCGTATTTTTCATTGATGCGCAGGTAATACGAGAGGATCCGAGCCCCGTAGTTCGTGCGGATGAACTCGGCCATGGCGCGGTCGTCGTAGAGCTGGTGCGCCCAGCCCGGATTGCAGGCCAAGATGCGATCGACGTTTTGCTGCAGCGCTGCCGGCAGTCGCGGATCCTGCCCGAAATAGATCTGGTGGATGGTCTTGGGAATAGCCGCGCCTGCCGCAAAAACCGGCAACAAATTGGCGAGATCCTCCTGGCGCTGCGCCTCAATCACGTTGATCTCTTATTACCTGGATGAATTAACTTGTGAGTGCGGGTTGACACCGCATATTGCAGTGCACCGTGCGAGAGTAGCACCTCGCTCGCATCGCAAATCCGCCCGAACCCCATCGCCTCAGTCGCGGCGCCGACGCATTTCGAGCACGGACAAACAGATGATCCCCGCCAGATTGCAGAGTTCACCCAAGAGCACGCCCAGGGGAGCACCCAGTGCGCCCAATTGCCGTATGGCCACATAGCCGGCCACGAGCGAAACCACCGCGGCTGCCGCCGTGACGCCCATCAAGCGCCGGTGCAGGCCGCTGGCGCCAGGGACGAAGTTGAGTTGATCGCGAAAGATCATGACCAGGAACACCGCCGACCACGCCGCCACCATCAGGCCGCTTTGCGCGAATTGCTTGTGCATGAGGCGCCAGAAGATCAGGTCGCGCAGCCACCATATCGCGAAAAAATAAATCGAGGCCAACGCGCCCAACCCGCAGGCGATGAGCAGCAGGCGGCGAAACAACTCGCGCGACCCGTGCGCGTGCAGCCACGACGTGGCCGTGGCCATCATCAGCGAGCCGATGCCACCGGAGAGCAGGTTCACCGGCATCATCAGCAGGCGCGTGGCTGCCAGGGCGGCAACTGCTGCCACATCCAGCGTGCCGGCCACCACATAGTTGTATCCCTGGCTGAAGGACCAATGGGTCGCCGAGCCCAGGGCCGACCAGGTGCCCAGCGGCGCCAGTTCGCGCAGCATGCGCATGGGGCCGGCGCGGTTCCAGGGTTCGTGCAGCCACAAGGCGCGCGCCAGCAAAATCCCGCCGGCCACAGCGGCCACTCCCACTCCGGCGACGGCAGCCATGGCCGGCAGCGGCGTCAGCGTCGCCAGCGGCACGAGCAGCAGCAACAGCCCGCCATAGCAGACGTCGGCCTTGAGCACATCGGTGGAGCGGCGGTACGACAGTAGCACCGTGCGAAAGAAGTCGCGAAACAGCGCGGCGCTCAAGGCGAACACGCTGCTCAGCCCCAGCAGTGCCAGGTCGGTCGTGACCATTCCGCTGGCGCCGAGCAGCACTACCAGCAGCGCAGCCAGGCCCGCCACGATCGCCAGGATACGGCGCTGGCCGCGCCAGATGCCGCCGATCAGCTCGGCACGCTGCTCGCGCGTCGCCGGCGTCATGCGTATCACCAGCGGCGGCTGGATGTAGGCGTTCTGCAGTCCGGTCACCAGCAGTGCGGTGGCCGTGACCAGCACGTAGTAGCCGTAATCGACGTTGGTGGTGCGACGGATGAGGATCAGGCCGACGATGAAGTTGGTGGCGGACAGCAGCGCCTGCACCACGATCGCGCTGCCGAACATGCGCACGAAGGCGCCGTGCCGCGCGCCGGGCAGCGCCATTTATCGATCACGCGGAAAATGGTCGAGAACCATTTTCCGCACGACATTGCGCCTCGGCGCCGAGATCGCGGGAGCAGGGGGGGCGAAGGCGCATGCCGACCAATGACGGAAAGTGCAACAGGGCCCGGGGCGACCGCGCCGCGGGTGCGCCGCCGCGCTCAGACAACCGCGCGCGCAAACGGATTCCCGCAGGCGTGCCTCGCGTCGAGCAGCCCCAGGTACTTTACCGGGCGCGCGGTGTCGGCGCCGTTGACGAAGAAGTCCGAGCCCAGCAGGTAGGTCGAGACCAGCCGATCCTCGCCGTGGCGCAGCAGCTGCGCCAGGCTGTTGCCGCCGTCGGAAAGCTTCAGCCGCTCGTAGACGGGACTCATGAACGAGAGCATGCGCAGGCGCTGCCGGGATAGGACATGCAGTTGGGCCATGTCATGGGCGAACTGCCGTACGCCGGCCGGATCAAGATCCAGGTAATCGAGGCGCCGGCGCAGGACCATCTCTATGGTTTGCTCCTCGCCCGGGCCCAGCCCCAGCCGGGCGCCGATCAGGGCGCACACGGCAGCCAGGCCTCCCAACAGGAAAGTGCGCCGGCGCATGTCAGGCGCGCGAGCCCAGCAGGTGATCGGCCGCCCAAAGGGACATTGCCGACAGCGTCAGCGTGGGATGCGCCGGCGAGCAGGTGACGAAGGCGCTGGCGCCCAATACCAGCAGATTGCGCACCTGATGGTGGCGCAGGTAGCGATCGACGATGCTCGTGGCCGGATCATTTCCCATGACGACCGTTCCCTGGATGTGGGCCGAACTGCTGCCGACGAAGGTGCCGGCAACACGCTCGATCGGCAGGGCCTCGGCCAGGCGGTCGATCATGCGCGGAACCTGGTCGGCCCCCCGCCGGGCGTAGTCAGAATAACCCACGAAGCGCGTCTCGGCCAGACGCGGATCGCTTGCGTTCACCGTCACCAGGTTGTCCTCGCGGGGAATGTCGTCGAACAGGAACTTGAACATCACGCGTTCGGTCCAGCGGCCGCGCTCGGCGCGCAGCGCCCCGTAGGACGTGAGAAAGGGCGAATTGAGGTTCTCCACCACGCAGGCGGCATGCTCGCGCCGGTGTTCGCCCTCATAGAACAGGTAGCCCAGGCCGCTCACCAGGCTGCTGCCGTTGTAGGCTTTCACGCCCTTGAGATCCAGCGTCACATCCACCGTCAGCTTGTCGGTGAGGCGCTTGCCCAGTAGCGGATGCAGAATATTCGAGCGCAGCAGTATGTGCGGGTTGAAAAGCCCGCTGGCGGCCAGCACGATGAGATCGGCGGTGTCGGTCTGTAGCGCGCCGGCACGCAGGTAATGCACATAGCGCGCCTGCCCGGCGCTGGTCTCGATGGTCTCGACCGGCGCCTGCAACCGCAGCGTGACGCGCGGATCGCGGTAGATCTCCGCCATGCCGTTTTCGATGGTGAACTTGGCGTCCACCGGGCACAGTGCGCAGAACCCGGTGGCGCAGCAGACCCCGCGCCGCGCATTGGGCACGCTGGCACGTGCCGCACAGGCGTGGAACCACAAATCCGGGAAGCGCTGCTTGAGCCGTTCGTCGACCTCGGACATGCGGTGCGGCGGAAGGGGGTAGGGGGTGGAACGGCGTACCGGGCTGTCGGGCGGCCCCGACATCAACATGATGTCTTCGGCCACGCCGTAATGGGGCTCCAGATCGTCGTAGGAGATCGGCCAATCCTCGCCCACGCCATAACGGGTGCGCAACTGAAAGTCGCCCGGCATCATGCGCGTTCCGCCGCCGCCCCAGCATTTGGAATTGCCGCCGAAGCCCGGGCTCGTGTACCACTCTTTTTGCGGGGGCACGCTGACGAATACTTCTTCCGGCGCGATGCTCGACGTGCGCTGGTTCGCGACCTGCCAGGCCTGGGTATCGAGGCTGCCGCGCTCGAGCACCAGGACGCGCGCGCGCGCCGGCGCATGCTCGAGGTAGCGCTTGAGGAAAAAGGAACCGGCAAATCCGGTGCCGATGATGATTACGTCGAAGTGCTCGGCCATGAAGCGGCTCCGCTACGGTGCGGCTGGTATCTGCGTACGAGCGAGATCATGCGATAGGCGCGGGCAATGGCAGGCGGATCGAAGGCAGTGACACGGCGCACTGCCGAGCCCCGATACTACGGTAATGGCGGCCCCGCGTGCCGCGGCAAGCGCTCCTTTTAATGGTGCGCGTGCTAGTCTGGCCGTCATGATCCTGTATCACCATCGGGGCGCGGCCCCGGTCGGCGCCGACGGTTTCCACGATTCAAAATTCCACGCACTGTGCCGGTGCGCGCAACGCCGGCGGACCCATCGATGACACTTCGTAGCAAACTGCTTCTGGCCTTTGTCCTGCTGCTGATCGTCGCAGCATCCGTCCTGGTCCTGCGCTCGAGCTTGCGCAAGGCGCAGTTCGCGCGCCAGGTGCAGAGCATGCAGGCCGCCGAGGCCGACGAACTCAAGGCACTGCCGCGCTCGCTGCAGTTGAGCAGCCCGGATTTGGCGTCTGATGGGCAATACGTGCCGGCGCTGACCTGCCGTGGCGCCGGGCGGTCCCCCGCACTGGCCTGGAGCAATGTCCCCATGCAGGTGCAGTCCTACGTGTTGATGATGGTCGATTGGGATTCGCCGACACCGCAGGATCCGCCGGCCAGCTTCACCCATTGGCTGCTCTACAACATCCCGTCGCCCACAGTCGGTCTCGCTGCCGGTGTCAGCGACGCGCAACTGCGCCAAAGCGGCATCGAGGCCGGCGAGAATTCGCTGGGCACCCGCACCTACCTGGGCCTGTGTCCGCCTGCCGTGCATCGCTACCGCCTGCGCCTGTTCGCGCTCGATGTGGCGCATATCGCCCCCGCCACCCCAGGGCGCACAGCGGTGGCAGCCGCCATGGCCGGGCACGTGCTGGCCTTCGGGGAACTCGAGGGCCGATTCGGCGATTGACGGCCGCGCCGGGGCGCCGGTCACGGCGCGCCGTCGGCTTGCTCCAGGAAGGCGCGCGTCAGCCGGTTGAATTCCTGCGCCTGGTCGCGCATCGTCGTGTGGCCACTGCCCGCAATGATGCACAAGCGGCCCCGCGGCAGGGCCTGGGCGATCGATCGCGTGTGTTCCAGCGGCACCACATCGTGCTCGCCGGCCATCACCAGCACGGGAATGCGAATCGCGCCCAGTTCTTCGGGTTCGAGCACGCTCCAGGTCAGCCACAGTTGCCGGGTCTTGGCCGCGAATACCGGCCAATGCGCGTCGCCGTCGGGGGCAACCCGCGCGTAGGCCGCGCGCAAGGGCGCCGGCAGGCCTGCGGTGAATTTTTCATCCGACTGCAAGCGCAGCCGCGCATAGGCCAACAGGCCGCTGTGGTCGCCGCGCAGGTTCGCGCCGGAGATCACCAGCCGCCGCACCGCTTCCGGGTGATAGCGCGCGAGCAGCAGGCCGACATTGCCGCCGTCGCTGTGGCCGACGACATCGACCGGGCCGAGTCCCAGCGATTTGAGCAATGCCGCGGTGTCGTCGGCCATCTGCCGATAGGAGAAGGGCTGATCGTTATCCGGGCTGTGGCCGTGCCCGCGTTGGTCCACGCCGACGACCGTACGAAAAGCCGAGAAATAATCCTTCTGGCCGGCGAAGGCCTCGTCGAAAAAGCTCAGGCCGCCATGCAGGAACAGGACCGGTGGTCCGCTGCCCGCGATGCGCGCGAACAACTGCACATTAGCGACCGGGTAAAGGCGCACCGATTCGTGCGGCGCCGCGCCGGCCGATGGCGCCAGAATGCCGGCAAGCACGCCCAGCCAGGCGAGCACCGTGCGCACGCTCAGGTGGGTGGCCATGCACGCGCGGGCGCCGCTCGGCGCATCGACGTACCGCGGCGGCGACCACCCGCAATGCCCAGTGCCTGGCGCGGGTGGTGCAATGCCTACTCGTCGGCTGCCGGGGGCGCTGCGGGCCGTGCCGCGGCGGCGGCGTGCGCCTTGTGCGCATCCCAGCGCCGTTTTGCCAACAGGCCCAGGTGCACGAGCAGGCCGCGCGGATTCCAATTTGGCGCATAGTAGGACCAGACGCCCTTGGACAAGGGCTTGAAATTACGCGCCCAGGGCGGCTCGTTGACCAGGCTCAGCACATCGATGCCGTCGTCCTCGCAGCAATTGCGTATGGTCCGCTCCAGCAGCAGGTTGCCGGGCGCAAAATTGGAATGGGCGTCGCTGAAACCGATCTTCAGGATGTTGAGCGTGCGCCCGACGCGCAGGCAAAATTGGCCTGCCACCGGTTCCGTGCCATGCCACAGCAGATTGATCACGCAGGCATCGAGGGCGCCGAACTCCTGTACCAGTTCGCGATAAAAAGCGAGCATCGCCGGTTGGCAGCGGATCGCCGAAGCGGTACCGCTCGTTCCCTTCCAGCCCGAAGCCTCGATGGCGATGAAGGTGTCGAAGGCCGCGCCCAGGCCCGCGCCGCCCTGGCAGGATTCAAAGCGCAGCGCCGCGGTTTCCTCGGCGCGCCGCGAAAGCCGGCGCAGGTTGCGTTTGAAGGTGCCCGACATGGCCTTGGTCGCCTGGTCGTACGAGCCGGCAGTGTCGAACCAGGCGCTGCCGTCGTACTGCAGCGGCACCATGGCGCGCGGCAGACGATGGCGGGCCGAAGCGGCAAGGACGGAATCCTCGCACACCTTGCGCAGGCGCAATTCGTCCCAACGCAGCGTGCGCTGGCGGCGCAGCCAGCCGGTCAGTTCCTGCAGCAGGCACCGGTTTTCCGGCGTGTCGTCGAAGACGAAATCGGACAGTTGCAGTTCGTCGTCGTCGATGGTGCCGATCAGGCGTGGCGCGAGCCAGCCGGCGCGGTAGGCCTGAAATTGCAGCGGGATCACCGCCACCAGTTCCTGGCCGCGGTGCACGGCGATGAACCAGGTACGCGATTCCTGCGAGCGTCCGGAATTGAGATAGGCCCGATACCACTGCGGAAAATGCATGAACCGCACGCCCGGCATTGCGGCCAATCGCGCGCTCCACTCGGGGGTCAAGGCAGCGAGCCCCTGGGCGCCTTGGTGCGCCTGGAAGTTCAATTCCTGGCCCGTTCGCACCAGGGCGTCCCGGGCCGGCTCAAGGACGGTATCGCGCGCCGGCTGGGTTGCCGGCGCCGCCTGCAAGCGCGCTTGCGTCGCCTCGTGCATCAAACCACCCCGAATAGAAATTTCGATCCACGTGCCTGGCCGGGCTGGCGGCAGGTGCCGCCATCGGGCCGCGCTGCGACCGTGGCCCACGCGACTACCGGGAGAACGCGCTGGCGCCCGCCCATCGGCCAAAGCCCGCCTACCGCGTCTACGCTAATCCCCGCGATATTAGACGGAAACGGGCGCGGCGATTCGACGAATTGAGCACCAGCCGCCGACCGGCAGGCGTTCAGCGCAATACGGCGCGCGCCCAGAACTTCATGGCGAGGAACTTCGCCAGCCCTTGCGACTGGCGGTATTTTTGCTGGATGCGACGATAGGAGACGTGCAGCTTTTCGTCATCCTGGGCCAGGTTGTGCATCAGCGACGCGGCCCCGGTTCGGTACCGGACGACGGGTCGATCGATGAAGACGAAACCGCCGGCCTGGGCCAGGCGGGCCCAAAGGTCCGCGTCCTCGCAGACCGGAATCTCGGCATCGAATCCGCCGCTGGCTTCGAAGGCGCTACGCCGCGCCATGCAGGCGGAATTGACCAGGATCGCCGGGCGAAACAGCAGGCAGGCGCTCAGTTGCGCCGGCGCGGCCAGGCGCCGCGCGATCTGGCGCGCCTGCGCGAAATACTGGCGATGGTGCTGCAGGGTCTTTTCATCCAGGCCGAAGGGCTCGATCGCGCCAAATGCCATGGCGGTCGCGGGTGCCGCATCGAGGGCCGCGGACATGTGCGCCAGCGTCTCGGGTTCGAGCAGGTCGTCGTCATCGAGAAAATACAGATACCGACCCTGCGCCAGCCTGGCGCCGTCGTTGCGAACGCGTGCGGGGCGTCCGTGGGACGGCTCGGCGCGCTGCAGATAGCGCAGGCGCACGTCGCTGATCGTGGCCACCGCATCGCGCGCGGAACCTTCGGCACTGTCATCGACGACCAGAACCTCGAGGCTGACACCGGTCTGGCACAGGACGCTGGCTATGGCCTCGAGGACTTGTTGTTCGCGATGAAATGTCGGAATGATGACCGATACGTCGATGGGATTCACTATGGGAAGCCTGGTTGCCGCGCCGGGTATCGGGGAAATGTTACGCTGCCAGCGGCACTTTTACTTAGGACACCGGCACAAAAGATGGCGAATGCACGTAACAGTGCTGCGTTCGTGCGCCGGGTGGCGGCCAGCGGGGCGACGCTGCGGGCAGGCGGGGCCTGGCGCCGGTGGCGCGCACGCTGGCTGCTGGGGCTGCTGTTGTTGGTGGGCGCGCTGGTGGCGGTAATCCCCGGCCTGCGCCACGCCGCGCTGCAAAGCGCCGGTTGGGCGCTGGTCGCCAGCGATCCACTGCAAGCGGCCGATGTCATCGTCATTGCGGTCGATGGTGGCGCAGCCGAAGTGCTCGAAGCTGCCGATCTCGTGCAACGGGGAATTGCCGCGCGGGTTGCGGTGTTTTCGACGCCCCCGGATGCGATCACCCAGGAATTCTCCCGGCGCGGCGTGCAATACGCCAACCGCGCGACCCAGGCGCAGCGCATGCTCAAGGAACTTGGGGTGGCGCAGGTCGAACGGGTGCCTCAGACGGTCGCCGGGAGCAACGATGAGGCGGCGGCGCTGCCGGCCTGGTGCGATAGCAACGGTTTTCGCACGGTGATATTCCTGAGCACCGCCGACCATTCGCGCCGCGTGCGGCGCATGCTGGCCCGCTCGATGGCGGGCCATGCGACGCGCGTACTGGTGCGCTACTCCTCCTACGCCAGCTTCCGGCCGGACTCCTGGTGGTTGAGCCGCGATGGCCAGCGCGCCGAGTTCATCGAGAGCGAAAAAATGCTCATCGAGGTGCTGGCCCACCCGCTTTCCGGTTGAACCGGTGCGCCGTGTAACAAAACCCGCGCAAGATCCACGTGCGGGCCAGGCGCGGAGCCAGGCCGCGTGCCGCTTTTTCACATATTGGAATGGCGGGTCCGCGAGCGAATAGGCAGTGCCGGCGCCACGGCGCGATTACAATGTGCAGGAGTCTTGGCCAGGGTGCGCCAGGGCGCAAGACTGCGCAACACCGCTTCGAAATCCGGCGTGAACGCCGTTCGCGCCGCGAGCCCGACCGTACGCCTCCCCCGTGCGGCGGGCGCCAGCGTCATGCGCGCAAGCGCGACAGGCCATGTACCAGGATTTCTACAAGCTCACCGGCAAGCCCTTCCAGCTCAATCCGGCTCCCGGATATTATTTCCCGAGCAAGGGTCACAAGCGCGCCTACGCCTATTTGAAATACGGCGTCTACGAAGGCGAGGGCTTCATCGTCATTTCCGGCGAGATCGGCGCCGGCAAGACCACCCTGGTGCAGGCGCTGATGGGGGAACTCGACAGCAAGTTCATCGTCGCCGCCCAGCTGGTCAATACGCATATCGACGCCACCGATCTCGTCCGCGCCGTGTCCGATGCCTTCGGACTGCCGGTGCAGGAAGCCAGCAAGCAGCGCCTGCTCACCCAGTTCGAATCCTTTCTCGGCAGCCTGGCCGACAGCGGGCGGCGCGCGCTGCTGATCGTCGATGAAGCGCAGAACCTGTCGCCTCCGGCGATGGAGGAGCTGCGCATGTTGTCCAACTTCCAGCGCGGGTCGCATGCGCTGCTGCAAAGCTTCCTGGTCGGGCAGCCCGAGTTGCGGGAGATCCTGCTGGCGCCTTCCATGACCCAGCTGCGCCAGCGCATCATCGCCTCCTATCATCTGGGCCCGCTGGACCGCTCGGAAACGCGCGAATATGTGCTGCATCGGCTCGGCTGTGTCGGTTGGAAGGGCGATCCGCGCCTCGACGACGCCATTTTCGACAGCCTGCATGCGGCCAGCGGCGGATTGCCGCGGCTCATCAACACCTTTTGCCACCGGCTGTTCCTCAATGCCTGCATGAGCGAGAGCCATGTCATCGGCAGCGCCGATTTCACCGAGACCTTCAACGACCTGCGCGACGAGATCGGCGCCGGCTCGCCGCGCGATAGCGCGGCGGCGGCAGGGCGCGGATCCGCGCAGCGGGGCGCGGGTGTGGTCCATCCCTTCCTTTCCAGCGCGGTGACGACGCGGCTGGACCGGATCGAGAAGACCCTGGGAACGGCCGTCGACTTGCTGCAGCAGATCACCGGCGAGGAAGGCAAGTCGCCCGCCGCCGCGGCAGCGGGCAAGCAGCGCTTTCGTTTTGGCGGGCGCGCCCAGGGCAACTCATAGCCGCGCCGGGCCCAGCCATGCCGCGCGATTCGACCGGGCCGCGGTCGGCGGGCCAGCGCTTCTACCGCCCCGAACTCGACGGCCTGCGTTTCTTCGCCTTTCTCGCGGTGTACGTCGAGCACACGCTCGGTTCCTCGGGCCTGGGTACGACGCACCACCGCCTGCCCAATTGGCTGGGCGAACTCGTGGGCGCCATCAGCACCGCCGGGAATTTCGGTGTCGACCTGTTCTTCGTGCTGAGCTCCTACCTCATCACGGAGCTGCTGTTGCGCGAGCGCGGCGCGCGCGGCCGGCTCGATGTCAAGGCCTTCTATATCCGCCGCATGCTGCGCATCTGGCCGCTGTACTTCTTTTTCGTGGCGCTGGCCTATGGGCTCAGCTTGGCGCTGGCGAGCGAGGCGCTCACCTGGAAGCATGTGCTCGCCTACCTGCTCTTCGTCGGCAACTGGATGTATTTCCTGGCTCCGGTAACCACCGTGGCCGGGCCGCTCTGGAGCGTGTCGCTCGAGGAACAGTTCTACCTGATCTGGCCCTGGGTGGTGCGGCGCCTGGACCTGCGCCACATCGCGTATTGCGCCGGCGCCATGATGGTGCTGGCCGCCGTCGTGAGCGTGCTGCTGACGGCGCTGCAGCCGCAGGCCGATTGGGTCAGCAAGAATTCCTTCACGCGCATCGACGGCATCGCGGTGGGCGCCTTGTTGGCGCTGGGGCTGCAGGGCCGCATCCCTGCGCTATCGGCCGCCCTTCGCGCCGTGCTCCTGGCCGCGAGCATCGCGCTGCTGTTGTGGGTGGCATACGCCTTCGGCCTTTTCCAGCCGGGCGTGGGACTGCTGGCCGTCGCCACCGGGTGGCCGCTGGCGGCCGTGGCCTGCGGCGGCGTGCTGCTGTCGGCGCTGGGCAGTAGCGGGCGCTGGACGGCCCCGCTGCGCGGACCGGTGCTCGTCTACCTGGGCCGCATCTCCTATGGACTTTACGTGTATCACGAACTCGTATTGAAAGTCGCGGCCTATTGGCTGCCGCAGCAAGGCGCGTCGATCCCGCAGATGCTGGCCTACATGGGATTGGGCTTGGCGGGCACCATCCCGATCGCCGCGGCTTCGTATCGATGGCTGGAACTGCCGTTCCTGCGACTCAAGCGCGAGCGCTTCACGATGGTGCTGTCGCGGCCGGATTAGCGCTGAAATGGTGCGTTCGCGCGCGCGGGCTGCGCCGAAGAATTTGTACGTGTGTCACGCTCATATCGCCTAGCTCGATTACGCTAGCGTGCCCGCACTAGCGGACGCGGGCTACGACGACCGATGCGCAAGGCGGTCGTGGCCGATATGCTCGAGGATTGCGGTGATTCGGCCGTGCCACCCACGCGCATGACCGGCGTACGCGCCCCGTGTGCGCAGTCGATGTACGCGCAATAAAACTTTCTGGATACCCACCTTGAACACGAATTTTGCATGGACCAGCCGGCAGTTGGTGAAGTGCGCGACGAGCCTGATCGCGGCGATGTTGCTTGTGAGCGCCTGCGGCGGCGGTTCCGGCGGTTCCGGCGGCTCCCCCAACCCCGGGCCGCAGCAATACGCGCTCACCGTGACCACCACCGGCAGCGGCAGCGTCACCAGCAGTCCGGCCGGGATCAACTGTGGCACAAGCTGCACCGCCAACTTCCCCGCGGCCACGGCAATCGCCCTGACGGCAACGCCCGCGGCCAACTTCCAGTTCAGCGGCTGGGGCGGAGCCTGCTCGGGCACCGGCGCCTGTGTCATCACGCTCTCGGCCGCACAAACCGTGAGCGCAACCTTCACGTCCAGCACCGCCAGCAACCAGGTGTTGACGCTGACGCAATCGGGTTCCGGAACGGTCACCAGCGTCCCGGCGGGCATCCAGTGCCAGAGTTCCTGCAGCGCCTCGTTTCCCGCGGCCAGTTCCGTGACCTTGACCGCCTTGCCGGCCAGCGGCTACGTGTTTTCCGGGTGGGGCGGTGCCTGCACCGGGACGGGAACCTGCACGGTCGTCATGAGCGCGGCGCAGACCGTCGACGCGACCTTCACCGGGTCGGCCACCGCCTGTGCGCAGAACACGAGCTCGACGGTGTTTACGGCCAGTCCGGGCAACGTCAGCCAGATTTACAACTTCAAGCAGTTTGGCAATTACACGGTGAGC
>Ga0209698_10004847_pt1 | contig 14667 bp, 15 predicted proteins | sample LitLauG_LLR_2012_FD_187203 | JGI IMG/M metagenome (GOLD analysis project Ga0209698, IMG submission 187203) | Freshwater sediment microbial communities from Pennsylvania, USA - Little Laurel Run_MetaG_LLR_2012 (SPAdes) (version 2) | ecosystem: Environmental > Aquatic > Freshwater > Creek >...
ACCTCCCGTGGCACAAGCCGGGTTCGGGCAGTCGATGGTGGAACCGATCTGCGGCGGGCGCTCCAGCACGCCGATGTTGTCGTAAAGCACGTCATAGGCCATTCCAAAGCCACCGCGGATGGACATATTGCCGCTGGTGCCAGGTGAATATGCGAACCCGACGCGTGGCATGAAGTCCTTCGTCGGGGCTTGCGGTGAACCGAAGGTGATAAGCGGCGCATCGTTCGAGATTGCGTTCAAAGTCTGTTGCGTCCAGCCGTACGGCGTGCTGGTGTACTCGTAACGCAATCCGAGGTTCAACGACAAGTTCGGCCGGATCTTCCAGATGTCATTCGCGTACGTATAAATTCCGTACTGGTCGCCGGAATAGCCAGTGTTGCCGAAGCTGCGCTCGGCAAAGTCACCCGTTTGCCCGGGGTTCAGGTCCCAGGCATAGCTGCTAAACGCGGTCCATTCGTAATCACCGCGCGAGCGCTGGATGAACTTCTGCGGTGAGATGTGCTTACGGCCTTCGAAGCCCAATTTCAGCGTGTGGTTTCCTTTAATGTAACTCACGTTGTCGATGGCCTGGTACAGGTTCTGTATTGCGTACTGCGGTGCGTTCGGATCAGGTCCGACGTTGATTCCGAGCTCGAAGATCGTGATGTTCGGAAATGCGTCCAACGTGGGCAGAAACGTCTGGTTCCCGATGCCCCAGGTCTGGGCCGAACGGTGGAAGCCCACCCGAAATTCATTGCTCAGATTCGGATTGAACGTATGGAATTCCGCAATGTTGCCCAAGTGATACGAGAACTTTTGTACTTCAAAGAACGCCGGCAGCGACGCGGACGTATCGATGAACGGGTTCTGGTTGTAGACGTAACGAACGCGAACCTGGTCGCGGTCGCTGATGTTGTAGTCGCCACTCATCACCCACACTTTAAAATTGTTGTAGTTCGGAGCGATCACCGGAATCTGCCCGGTTTCGATCCCCGTTGACGCGCCTGCGCAGGACCCGTCCGCGTTCGGAGTCGTAGAGCACACACTTATGCCCGCCGGAGTCGGATTAGCTGTGCCCACGGCCCACTTCTGGAAAGCCTGGATGTTTGCGGTTGAAATCCCCGGGATCGCCGCCAGTTGGGTGTATCCATTCGCCGTAGGTGCAGAGAGCGGCGGCGGAGTGGCCGACTCCCCTATGGGGTTGTATTCGAAGTTCACGAAGAAGAACAGCTTGTTCTTAAGAATTGGTCCGCCGACCGCTCCGCCGAAGCGGTTGTTGTCATAGCGAGGATTGGTGGTTGCCCCGTTCAATACAACCAGATTGTCGACCGCGTTGAGATTGCGGTTCTGGAAGTACTCGTAGCCTACACCATGGAAGCTGTTGGTTCCGCTCTTGATCGAGGTATTGAACTGTCCACCGGCGGAGTGTCCGAACTCAGGGCTGAACTGGTTCTGAATAATAGTGAAGTTCTCCACCGCATCATTCGGAAGGTACAGAATCGGACCGGTCACGCCCTTGTCGTTATTGTCGACGCCTTCAATGGTGAAGTTGTTGTCGCGCGGGCGCTGTCCGCCGACCGCCGGACCGGTGCCGGCTCCCAGGCCGCCCGTGCTGCCTACGCCCGCTTGCAGCATCGAGAGGTTAATGACGCCAAGGCCCACCGAAGCCGTCGCGACGTTCTGGACTTCTAGTGGCTCGTAGGTCGACTGCAGCTGCGCCGTCGTGGTGTCGATGAGCGGCGGTGCGCCGGATACTTCCACCGTCTCGGTGGTAGCCCCAGGCGTCAGCGTGACGTTAATCGTTCCAGTCTTGTTCAACTGGACGTCGGCCGTTTGCCCAAAGCCCTTGAAACCTTGAGCTTTGACGCTTACGCGGTACGTTCCCGGAAGCAGGTTGTCAATTCGATATTCGCCCGTTCCGTTGGTCTTGGTTCTAGTGACGATGTTGGTGGCAACGTTGGTGGCTTCAACATCGGCTCCGACGACCGCTGCACCGGACGCATCAATTACAGTTCCCACGAGGCTTCCGCTAATGTCCTGACCTAGCAGGTTGAGCGAAGCCAGCACCATCACGCTCAACACCGCAAGCACGAAAGCTACAAACCTAAAATTCCGCGCTCCGAGTTTCATATTTATTTTCTCCTGACCACTGGAAGAACTTAGGGCAATCGCAACAACCTATCTGTTCGCTAACCGCTTCATCGAGAGAGCACGCCTGCACAACATTGGGCACGCACAGATCAACACTCCGCCCTCACAAGTTCTGTGCAAGTCACAATCCAAAACACCACGTCTCTAAATTGCTTGTTTCGAATAAGTTATGTCTGAACGGCGGGCACATCATACCAAAATGCGGAGATGTCTGCATCAAGAATATGAGGTTTAGTATCAAGCGATTCCCGTACATCCCCGACCCGTCATCTCGCCCGTCGCTCAATCCTCCGTTGTCGTCCCAACTTTAACAATCAACGACTGTTTCCGTGAGGTGAACAGCCGGGACTTGTCCCCGCCCGCGGGCAAACTTCCGCTCCAAGCTATAATCCACCGAACTCACGCCACTCGTTGCGGGGTACCTGGAAGGCGAGACGCTTTACGCCCGACTTGCGCGCAAGACCCTCGCTCCCGACGAGACGCTCAAGATTGCCATCGAAATCGCCGACGCGCTCGACAAAGCACACCGCAGCGGGATCGTTCATCGCGACTTGAAGCCGGGCAACGTCATGCTCACCAAGAGCGGCGCTAAGCCGATGGACTTCGGACTCGCCAAACCTCTCGTCCTCGGAAGCGGGCCGAAATCGATCTCAAGCTGCAATTGCAATGGATCGCTGCTGGCGGCAGCCAGGTCGGCGCTCCCGCTGTCGTAAGCTCGCGCCGCAAGAAGAAATTCACCGCGCTCACTGCAGCGTTGGTCGGGGGCAGGCTCGTCGCCGCAATAGCGGGGACACTCGTTCTGATCGACGCGAAGCCGCTCACACAGGCACAGCAGCCCATTCATGCTTCCATCATGACGGGCGAGGCCAAATCGGCCATGGTAGCGGCCAGCGTGGCCACAGAAGCCATGCTCGCGGAACCAGTGGGCGCTTTTGGAAACGATCGTCCGGCTCTTTCGCCAGGCAGGTGCGGACGATCTGCTCTGGCGGTGTAAGCGGCCGTGGTGGTCGGGGTTTCACTTCGCTGGGCGTTCGCGCAAGATGACAGCAGCAGCAACAACACCAAGGGAAAGGGAGAGGTCATTAAAGAAACACAAAATAAAAGGGCGGAACGAGAGTTCCGTCCTTCGCTTTGGCCTAAGACCCAAGACCTAAGACCTGCTCCTACCCCTTCACATTAATCTTCGAGAACGACAACACCGCCCGGCTCGGCGTTGGACGCCCCATCGAAAGCGCCGGACGGAAGGTCGTGAAGATCAGCATCTGCTTCACTTTCGGCAGCACTTCCTGCGATTCGTTCGAATCCGAAAGAATCCGGTAATCCTGCACCCGCCCGTTCGCGTCAACGTAGGCTTCGATGACCAGCGAATCGTCGTCGATGGTGTCCATCGTCAATCCGAACGCGCTCGGCTGCAACTCCGGCCCGGTGTTGACCATGACCAGCGGCACATCGTTATCCGCGCGGAGCGATGACGGCGCCACGAAATACACCATCGCGATCCCGAAAAGAATTAATGCACTGACAAAGCCGGCCGCTGCCGGAACCATGAATGCCTGGAATGTATTCTCCAGCCGCACCATGAGTCCTTCAAAGCGGGCTCGCCGCGCCGTTGCCGCCTCCCGCGAAATCGCCAGGCGCAACCTCAGTCCAAGATCTGCGGGGACCTTCGGCCGCGCTACGTTCATGAGCAACTGCTGTGTCCGTCGCAGCGCCTGATACTCACCATGGCACGCCGGGCATTGCGCAAAATGATTCTGCAGCGCAAGCATCTCCGCGCCGGTCACAGCTCCGTCCAAATAGGGCGAGAATAATTGCTTCGCCCGGGGGCACTGCAGTCCCGCTGTTTTCTTCGTGCCCGTCTTTCCAATGCCAATCATGGCATCACCTCGACTGTTCTACCCCCTCCAGCTACCTGCGACCGCAAACTCCGTTCTTTCGGAGCGGTCAACCCCAGCTCGTTGCCAACCTCGCGTACATACGGTGCCAGTCTCTGCCGCAGTGCGTCTCGGCCGCGTGTAAGCCTCGACTTCACCGTGCCCAGAGAAACCTCGAGCACCTCGGCAATCTCGTCGTACGACATCTCTTCCAGGTCGCGCAGAATCAGGGTTGTCCGGTACGGCTCCGGCACCTTCCGCAGCTCTTCGTCGACCCGGCGCTGCACTTCATGATGCGCGACGCTCTCAAACGGAGAATCCGCATGATCCATCAAAGCAACCTGGATCGCATTTTCCGACGCGCCGTTCGACTCGGTATCCGGATCGATGGAAGTCTCCTTCGCCTTGTGTCGGAACCACCAGCGCCGCCGGTTCGCCGCCTCGTGCAGAGCGATCCGGTAGATCCATGTCTTCAAACTCGACTCGCCCTGAAAGTGCTTCATGCCGCGAAACACCTTCAGGAACACATCCTGCGTGGTATCGGCCGCATCTGCCGGATCGTTCACAATCCGGTATACCAGTCCGTATACGGGTTGCTGGAACTCCCCAATCAGCCAGGCGTACGCGGCCTCTGAGCCGGCCTTTAATTCGGCGACAATCGCCGACTCTTCCTGCGATCGGACTCCTATTGCACTCGCCAAATCAGCCAAGGTGGTTGCTCCCGCCATAGTGGCGTCCTCTGATTATAGGATTTTCCACCCCTTCGCGCCCTGAAAATTCACGGTCGCCAAGTCCAGCCCAACGGCCCGCGGAGCCAAGTCGTTCACATAACATAGACTCCGCCCGGGTGTCAGGAGTTCCCATGAACAAGCCATTTATTTTCAGAGAGATCTCAGGCGGTAACCCCGGTATGGTTCAGCACTGAACTGCAACCGGCAGAAAAGTCGCGAAAGGAACCGCACGATAGTTACCTCGGTTTTGCAGACCCCGCTGTCGCCGATGCTATGCGGATTTCTCGTTTTTGAAAGAGTGCGCGCCGTGAGTGCAGATTTCGTCTGTTATCGCGGGCAACGAATCGGCGCTACAATTCTCAGCGTGATCAGGGGTGTCCTGCTGGGCGCGCTGTTCGGGCTGGCTACAACCTCCGGCGTAGGTCAGACTGCGGCCGGAATCCATCTCGTAGATGTCCGGTTTACGGGTGACACGCGGCTGCAATCCGTGGACCTGAAGAAATGTGCTGCTGATCTTCAGTCACGGCTGTACGAGGGGCCACAGTGGCTGAGTGACGTCACGGAACGCGTACGACTCCAGTGCCTGCGAGATAGCGGATATTTCAGGGCAGCGGTTCAGCCATCTGGCAAGCAACTGCCAGACAAGCATGGTACCCATCAGTTCGTTGTCACGTTCGACATCCAGGCAGGACCGCAATATCGCACTGGTCAGGTAGCCTTCAGGAATAATCACATTTTTTCTGCCGAGGAGCTTCGCTCGATGTTCAAGGTGGCGTCCGGCGACGTCTTCAGCCCAGCGAAGATCCGGCAAGGGCTCGATCAGATGCACAGCGCCTATGTTCAGCGACGATACCTGGACTTCACTTCGGTTTCAGACACGACCATTGACGACGTGCATCACGTCATTGGGCTCGTTATTGAGTGCGATGAAGGCCAGCAGTCCCGCTAATCCCTCCTGACTGTTGATACATCAATTCACTCATTCCCCGCGCCCGGCTCTCACGTGCGCGGACGCGGAACTCGGGCTGAGTTCTTGCGGCGAAACCACCAGGCGCGAAGATGTTGGCCTGCAATGAACGACCTTTCGAAGTACCACGACTGGCTGCCGGCTTCATGGTGTAGGCTGGCATCGCATCCCGAGACGAATTCGAGTTCTTCGGGGATGGCCTCCACATGTAATGTTGCTCCCTGTGTTGCCTCGTCAAGATCGGTTACGTCGCAGTACTGTTCAGGCACGATTAAGCCATACCTCCACGTGACCTGGCATGAGGCCTTCTCTCCGGCCTTGACCGGTTTGAGACTCAGGGCGGGCAAAGCGCTCCTGGGCACTCGTGTCACGCCAAGAGCGTCTTCCGTCTCCACCTTGGAGGCGAGTTTCTCATCAGAAAATGTGTAGAGTTTTCTTCCGGCAATTCCATACTCCAGGAAACGAAACTCCGGCTGAAAGAATGTCTCGGCGGTCAACTCCGGCGCGTAATCGCGGACCGCTTCCGAGTAGTTTCTAATCTCGTAACGAATCTCGATATTTACCTGGATACGGCCATTCTCGGGGGTCGAAAACGCGTAACTTTTCACATAGTGATCCCGCACCAGGTCCGTGGAAACAACATCGCGAACCAGTCCTTGCAGTTCGATCGGCAGACCTCTTCCGACCAAGGTTTGCGCCAGACCGTCAGAAACTCTTTCCACCAGGAGCTTGGCGGAGAAAACATCGAACGCTACACCCAAGATCATGGCGACGATCAAGGCGTCGGCCAGAAAATAGACCAGCTCGTTGGCCGGCCACCAGTAGGGATATTTCATCCGCGCGGCCACACCTGCGGCGCCGGCGAGCAGAAACGGCAACAGCAGTCGGAGATGATCTTTGAGTGACAGCGCGTAAAACCTCCGCCGAGTTGGAATACGGTCCTTCGCCGGAATGCTCGTGGGAGCCGCGCGTTCGCTCGCTTCTTCGAGGCTCAGAATCTCGATGGGGGGCATAGCATTACCTCAAGGTCTGGTTCATCAAAAACTGGATTGCAATTCGTTTTCCGGTTCGTGCTGTGCGGAGATACACAACGGCTTCTCTCGTCTCCGCTCAGGCTGCCCGAACGGAAACGGAGTGGAATCGCAAAATATGTCGCCGCTAGCAACGCTCTGAGGTGCAAAACGAAAACTCCGCCGCATCCGGGCATACCCAATTCGCCGTTGGCCAGAGTCTTAGTGAACCGGCGCAGTGTTGGTTCGATGGTATTGGGAATCGAGTATACAACCGCGGCAGTCGAGCTACAACCGCCTGTCAAGGGTTCGGTAGTGGGTCAGTTTGGGGATGCTAAAACGAGGCTGTGGATTTTCAAACTGACCCATTACCCATCCTACAGTGTGCCGGGCGGCAGCCAATATTCACGTGGACATGTGGAACGCGCCCCACCCTGGGAACAATCTCGTTACGGCTGCTGCGCGCCGACTCCCGCGGGAACCTCCAACTTCAGCTGCCGCAGAATATCCGCTAACGCCGTCAACAGGGTGTCGGATCCTTTATCCAAATCCAGCGCGGATTTCTCCAGGAACGCGCACGCTCCGTCCTGTTGCAGCCGTATCGCGTTCTTTTGCGAGAGACCAGTGAATGCCACCACAGGAATCCCCGCCGTGGCGGCATCTTTTTTCAGGGCTTTCAGCACGTCCGGCCCGGTCATTCCCGGCAGCAGCATATCCAGCAGAATCACATCCGGCTTCTCATTCTTCGCCCGTTCGAGCGCCTTCCGTCCGTCGTGCGCCGTGCTCACGATGTACCCCGCCCGCGCCAACGCCCGCTCCGTGGCCATGCGCAAAAACTTGCTGTCGTCGACCAGAAGAATCTTCGTCATGCAACCCTGCCCGCGCGTGATGTTTCTCACGCTCGTCCGTACGTTTCTTCTATCGGCAGAATTGTGCAGCAGAAACAGAAGGATGGATGAACCGGGATGAGAAATTTCTTAGGGATGCAGCAGATCTGCGGAAACTTGGGGCGATCGCATGCTCTCGCTGGTGTCACATACTTTGAAGAGGATTGATGCAGTCACTGCTTGGGGTGCTTTTCCTGTGCACCGTCAGTGAGGCGGAGTCGGGCAGCCTCGTGAATGAGCGCCTTGACCGCCAACCGGCACGTCTCACGCAATTCCTCTTCGTGGCCCTCGGGAATCGACTTTGTAAGCAACAGGGAAGCCGTGCCGTGCACCATCGACCAGACCGCGAGTACAAACCGCGGATAATCTTCCGGGACACCCCCCAACTGTTTTGCTGCCATCTTCTCCGCAAAGTTAAAGTTCGGCCGCGATTCGCGGATCGGTCTCGGGGCCCCGCGTCCTCTCGGCGAATTCAGCAGACGCCCTTCCGTGAAAAATAGTTGATATTCGTTCGGATTCCGCAGCGCATATTCCAAATATGCCTCGCAAATCTCCTCCAGTGTTTCCCCCCGCTCGAAAGTCTCACGAATACGGGCCGCGATGCGCAAAAGGATTCCTTTGATCAGATCCTGCCGGTCCTTGAATCGCCGGTACACCGCCGGCGTATTGGTCCCCGCCGAGCGTGCGACCGCTCGCATGGTCAGCGCCCCCGCTCCACCACGTCGCCATAGCCCTTCCGCTGCTTTCAGGATGCGCTCTTCAAGATCCGGATCCGGGTGCCGCGGCATGGTTCCTCCTTGTCGTCATTATCCGCGTAGAATTATGTTGACAGTGTACACATAACACTGTTAATAGTAACTATACAAGTCCTCCCCCCATTGGACTCCCAAGGTCTGTCAGGAAAGGCATGGCCGCCGCGAATACTCCCGGCGGCCGATTCGTTATGCTTGGCGTTCTGCCTTACGGATCCCCGCAATAATAGTGTTGACAGCGTCAATAAAACCACGTATAAATAATGCGGCCCATAGGGTCCCCCCTGCAATTTTGCAGTGTTGCGATGAAGGAGTAGTTCGCTGTGTGTTCGTATCAGAATCCTGACAACCGAATTTCCATCCTGCAGATGAACTCCGAGCTCGAGGATGCTCAACTTGAGCTGCTCAGTGCCCACTACGCAGTTCATCAGCTTCATCTTCACTATTCTTCCGACGATCTCGCCCGCTTCGGCCGCCGCGACGTTCTGCTTAAGTCGGTCGAGGCCGCCACCGCCCTCCACGAGTTCTACGCCGCGATTGAAAACAAGATTCCTCAAACCGGGCAGAGTCCGTCGGCCCCCCAGCCCAGTTCCGAGCAGATTGCTCAAGCCATCGACTGGACCGCCGGCTACCTGGGGGAACAGCGCGAACATTATTTCCCCGTAGCCACTCCGCTCACCAACGAGTGCAAGGCCCGGATGTGGCCGTATTTCTCGGACGCCCTGCTGGACCGCATTCGCATCGTCGAACTCCGGGGCGCGCGGGTGCAGGTGCCGGAGTTTTTTGCCCAGGTGCGTGCCCTTGGTTTTGAACCACCCGAGATCACCCACATGGACTCGGTCACGTTTCTCGACGTTGTCGCATTCAATCAACGCCTGTCGGAGCGGGCCCTGTTCCACGCCCTGGTGCACTCGGTGCAGATCGATGTCCTCGGGCTGCAGCGCTACGCAGAGCTCTGGGTGCGCGGTTTTCTCAAAACCAGGACGCACTTTACCGTCCCGCTCGAGGTGCACGCGTTCTCGTTGTCGTCGAAGTTCCTGCGTCCGATGACGGAAAGGTTTTCGGTCCAGGATGAGGTCGTCCGCTGGGTAACCGACGACCGCTACTGATCGAGTTGTTCCACCCCCCCACGCAAAAGATCAGGGCGGTATAACTCGCCGCCCTGATGTTTCTTTTCCCGCGAACCGGACTTCCCGCACGCGTCCTCGCGACCGAGCCGAAAGTAAGTTCAGGCTGTGGGTCAGCATCGAGCCAGCGGACCGTCTACAATAAGGGAACGAGTTCCCCATGCCTGATGATCCCATCACCATCTCCCCCGGTCCGCAGTTTCGCCTGGCCATGTTGCTGGCCATCGTCGCCGATGCCCTTCAGCTTGTGATTTTTCCCGCGTTTGTAGAAGGCGCTCTCTCGCCCGCCGACGACCTGCTCGACTTCGGCATCGCCGCCGTGATGGTGCGTCTGCTGGGATGGCACTGGGAGTTTCTGCCGACGTTTTTTGTCAAGCTCGTGCCTGGGGTTGATCTGGTCCCCTTCTGGACCATCGCCGTCGCCAGCGTCTGGCGCAAAGCCAAGAGCGCCGCAGTCTCCGGCGAAGTGCCCGAACCCGATAAGAAGTTTCTTCCCCACTGATAGCAACTTCATTCGCTGCCAGTTCCGGGAGAAGGTTTTTTCCTCGGTTCGGTGTGCAATTTTTCGGACATGTCTTCTTACGCCACCAGGGGGGCTTGTGCCTGGTTTCACCCAGCGCTTGTGCGGTGGGCTGCAACCTTTCGCTCCTGCGGAGCTGCGGCGCTAACCGGCGGCTTCTTCATGGAATCCAGGACTGAGGTTGTGTTTCGTTGGTGTACGGAGGAGGCACTGGCATTCGTGCGTGCCTGGGCAGGTGGAACGGTCGCTTCGCGACCGGGACGGACGGGGGCGTCCGTCCCTACACTGGCGCTTGGCTTCGCCCCTTCGGCTCCGCTCAGGGCAGGCATCGCTGGACGGGCGAAGGCGCCCGTCCCCACACGAGCCGGGCTGCTTGCGTCCGTTCCTACAGTTTGGTTCGGCTTCGCCTGCGCTGCACGGGCTTGCGCTTTGCGGGCCAGGACTCGGCCGCCTTCTTCGATGCGCTCCCAGAAGTGGGGATCGGTGGGCTCCCGCCCGCCGCCGACATTGTGAGAGACGCGATGTTACAACACTAGTCGATGGTTGCTAGGGGTCAATCGCCAGTTCACTGGGCCTGTCGTCCTGACGGTCTGTAATTCTAGCGACATCTGCCCCATTACCTTGGCGTTGGTCTGAGTCTAGTAGAAACTCGATTCCGTACAGATAGAGTGCGCGATGGCGCACAGTACCACAAACTCGAACCCGTTCCGTGCGCCATGGAGGAAGAAATTCCACCTGAATTTGCGACCCCAAAGACAGATTCACGATAGCAAACAGGCACATCCCAACATTGCTGAGATTTATACCGAGAGCATCCACGCAGGAAGATGCGGTGAACACTTGCACGGACGTGTTCAACAGTTGGCGTTTCCGGCGACGCCTGTCTTGTTTGGAGGTGCCTTTGAGAATCATTTGGTAAGCCAGTGAGAACAAGGTAGCGCCGTGACCTTCGGGGGCGAAGGTTACGGAGGTTCAGTGGCTGCCAATCGGGCTTGGCGCTTCGGACGAGGTTGTGACACAGGACCTGAGTCTACTGGGATGTTAGGCCCGGCCGTAATGAAGCAAATCAGGCAACATTGCGGCTTTCGGATCTCACGACTGATGCCGGAAGGCCCGCACCCACTATGCTATTGAGATCTCGAAAAATGCCTTCAAACCTGTCCAGGGCCGACGGCACATCCGGAAGAGCGCAGAAAACGGCATCTCGGTGCTTAATGAAGTACTCGGAAGCTGTGTACCGGCTGAAGGCTGTCCTGTGGTCGGGCATCGAGCGAAACTTATCTTCCACGACCTTCGCTACTCGTTCTGCCGTCCGCTCTTCGTCCTTTAGCTCGCTTGAACCAACGAGACCGTACGCCTTGTTCACCAGCGTGAGATAGTTTCGCCAGCCGATCATGTCTTCCATATCAGCTTCGGGTTTGTTGACGTAGAGCGGCAACAGAAGCAGGTGGCCGTCCCGCAAGAACTTCGATCTTCTGAGGTCCGCAGTACCGTCCCTGCTGTCATCGACTAACACGGCCACGCGCAGGTCGTAGCTGCCTAACAAGCTAGCGAACGCGGCAACGCTATTCACGCCCCCCACCGGGCAGACCGTCCAGCGAGGATTAAGATGAATGCGGCCTCTGCTCTTCAACGCCTCGGAGAACCCAGTCAGGTAAAGCAAATCGGATGGCGAGCTAACTATCAAGCTAAACTCCCCGACCGGCAACTTCTTACTGATCTCGAAGCCGAGAGCACTCTGCAGCGGGAGAATGGCGTCTCGATCAGTAGTGGAGACAAAATCATTGACTTTCGACCCTAACATCTCCACGCGGCCACTGCCGTTGTCAATGCTGACGTCTTCGACGACGCGCACGTTGGCAAGATTTCCCGAGTCAACCATGAAAGGAGAATGTGTTGTATAGATGACTTGATAATCTCGCTTTAGCCTCTCGTCGATGTAGCGCAGCAAGTCCGCTTGTGCTCTGGGGTGCAAACTAAGACCTGGCTCATCCAGAAGAATGATCACGTCCTTGCCATAGCTCTTTCTTACCTGCGAGAAAAGCACCAAAAACGAGAAAAACCAGACAAATCCACGGCTTCGGTCGTCGAAGTTTACGGAAACTTCGTGGAGGGGGTTGTAGATTCGAGTGTGCAGGATTCTTCCGCGGTTAAATGGAGGGGGGTCTGCCGGTTGCGCTGCATCCAAGCTGAAGAGCACCCGCAGGGAACGGTTCTGAGACCAATACTCGAACATGTCGTGAGTAATCTTGTTGGAAGCGGCCTCCAAACGGGCCTTAAGGGGCTCAAACTTCTCCATGGAACTGATTTCCTCCAAGCTCGTGCCCACGAAGTTCAGGAAAGCGAGAAACACGTTCTCGCCTGGCAGGAGATGACCGGGGTTGGCCTTACGCTGCAGCAGATCCTCAAGCGCAACCGTGCCACTCATCAAATGATAGTCAGTGAAATAGAGAAACGTAGGTAACCTGAGCGCTGCGACCGCCGCCTCTTTCGGTTCGTGGTTGGGGAAACTGTGGATTATGTCGAGTGCCCTGTTTTCCTGCTCCGACGCGGCGGCGGCGGCAGTTCTCGTATAGAGATACTTCTTGAATGTCTCAACTGTGACGTACCTTCGTGCCCGTTCGGCTTCGTCGGGATAGAAGCCGGCCAAATGAATGATATGGTCGACGACTTTTGCTTCATCGATGGAGATACCCCAGACGGTGCCCTTCTCGCGATACCTCTTGTACACCTGAACCTCGCGCGAGGTTACGGTGCCGGAACCCAACACTTTCTCAACCGCACTGACGTCCTGGTCGTCAAGCGTCCAGCTAGTCGACACGACACAAGCCTCATGGCCTTGGTGGCGCTCTTCATAGTCCAACAAGTGTCGGCGAGGATAGTCTTCAACCATATCGTACTGGACTGCCTCTGGGTCGTAGGGGTTCAACCGATAGAGTGCATCTAAAAGTGCAGTTTTTCCCGACTCATTCTTGCCAATGAGGCAGGTAACTCGGTCAACGGAAAACTCGTTTGAGTCATCGACAATCTTGAAGTTAGTGACGCGTACCGTGCGCAGCTGCATCGGACAAACCTCCCTCGAGCTGGTATCAGAGTGAGAAACGAACCGCCGTCGGCGCCGAGGACGGTGCTTGGCCCCTCAGCTTGGCACTACGTTCGTACGTGGGGCGCGCAGTGTGACAGGAAGTGGCTGTCGAGCATAAAGCAATTAGAACTTTATGACGCCATTCTCGCTTTCCATAGAGCATTTCGAGATTTTGTTACGAATTCCGAACACTTACGGCGGAAGGCAGTCTTTCCGGTACTCTACCGGCCTGAAGGGATTAGGCCCTCAGATTAACCCGGAGACTTTGGGTTCTTTACGTGCCACTAACCTCCTTAGCATCTCTGGCATTTAGATAGCCGTGGGGGCCGGCAAACAATCAAAACCGGCAGTTGTTGGAGATTCCGAGTTACCATGTGCGGACTGACCGTGTACGCACCGACCGTTTGCTTCAGCAGGAGGTAATTCTGATGTTCCTTCGTACTCTCGCCGTTGCAGTGGTGGCTATGTGCCCGCTTCTTGCCTCTCAAACTGCGCCTCAACCCGGGCAGCCAGTCCCTCAACCCGGGCAACCCGCTCCTGACTTCACTCTCCCCGACTCCACTGGGTCGCCTATCAAATTATCCGCTTACAAAGGGAAAGTGGTTCTGCTCGACTTCTGGGCCACTTGGTGCGAGGGCTGCAAAGTTGAAATTCCCTGGTATGTGGAGTTCCAAAATAAATACGGAAAGGAGGGACTGACAGCCATTGGCGTTTCGATGGATGACGACGGATGGAAATCAGTGAAGCCATTCCTCGAAGAGCACAAGCTGAATTATCCAGTTGTGATTGCCAACCAAGACCTAGCCAACCGATACGGCGGACTGCCCTCTCTCCCTATGACGTTGCTCATTGACCGCAATGGGAAGATTTCCGAGTCACACGCCGGGATGGTGGACAAGGACGCGTTCGAGAATAAGATCAAGGCGCTCCTTCACGAAAGTCCTGCGAAGTAAAGTCGAGGCCAGTTCCAATCCCCCGTTTGCAGAGTTAATGAGTGTCATCAGGATGTTACGTCAACTCGTGTGATGCACTGAAGGCAAAGGAGGGAACTGCTGCCGCACTTCCGTTACGGTGCTACACTGAGTCGCAATGGTGGATACCGCTGCACGAAAGCGCACCCTCGCCCCATGGATGGGATTGTTGCTAACGCTGCTTGGGGCCTTGAGCAACGGGTTGCCGTTTGTCGGATTTCCGGCAGCTCCAGTCCCATGGATCAGCCTTCTGCTGTCGCTGATTGGCTTTGTAGTTGTTCTGCTCGGTCTGTGGCGGGCGTTTGGGCAGTCGACGGTCTACAAAGGAAAGCTTTCTGGGAGCATAGCCGCGGCGTTTTCCCTGTTGTTCCTGGCGGTTGCCATCGTTTTTTTCTGGGATGCACGGCACATCCCGGCCGAGTCCGCATCTGCTCCGCAAGTAGGGCAGCGGGTGCCGGATTTTACGTTGTGGGACAGCGCCGGGCATTCTGTTTCGCTGACGCAGTTGTTCTCCGGTTCAGCAGGGAAAGAGCCCCCCAAAGCTCTTCTACTGGTTTTCTATCGAGGATACTGGTGACCCTATTGCAACCTCGAGTTACGAGGCATCGAAAAA
>Ga0209698_10004849_pt1 | contig 14666 bp, 13 predicted proteins | sample LitLauG_LLR_2012_FD_187203 | JGI IMG/M metagenome (GOLD analysis project Ga0209698, IMG submission 187203) | Freshwater sediment microbial communities from Pennsylvania, USA - Little Laurel Run_MetaG_LLR_2012 (SPAdes) (version 2) | ecosystem: Environmental > Aquatic > Freshwater > Creek >...
GTGCACCGACACGATGTCGGCGCTCGCCAGCAGATCCGTCAGCGACTCCGCCCGCCGCACGCCGGCGAAATCGTGCGCCACGGGATCGTAGGCCGAGACGCGCATGCCGAACGGCGCTGCCAGCGCCGCCACGGCCCGCCCGATCGCGCCGAACCCGATACCGCGATCTTCTATTCGATCTCGAACTGCCAGCCTGGGCTGCGCGGGATTTCGTTCGGAAACTTCCTGATTAAGCAGGTTGCCGCCGATCTCAAACGCGAGCTGCCGGGCCTCAAGACTTTTGCAACGCTATCGCCGATGCCGGGCTTTAGGGCCTGGCTCGACGATCCCGCGACCGATATCGCGGCGCAGTTGCCGCGTGCACTCGTCGAGCGAGTCGTGAAGGAAGGTGGCGTTGAGCCGAGCGAAGCCGGGCTGCGGTCGTTCCTGGGCACGGGGCATGACGGGGGGTATGAACGCGCTGGGCTTCTGCGCGAGGTGCTGCTGAAGTTGGGTGCGCGTTATCTGGCGGGCATGGGCCAGAAGCGCGGCGTGTCGGATCCGGTCGCGCGGTTCCATCTCGGCAACGGGGCCCGTATCGAGCGTGTCAACTGGATGGCCGACATGTCGGAGAAGGGGATCAGGGAAAGTCACGGGCTGATGGTCAACTACCTGTATGACCTGGTCGCGGTGGAGCGGAACCATCAGGCGTTCGCCAACGGCCGGCCGGTATCGATGTCGGACGAGGTGGCAGCCCTTGTCGGGCGGTCTGAGCCCGATAGCGGGGGTGCCATCAAGAAGCGCGTCGACGCCGCGGTCGGGATCTTCGGCGGCGGGCGCAAGGGCTGAGGGCAAGGGCTGAGGGGACGTCGCGCAATTTTCATGTGCGGCGGCTAAGTGCGGGCGTAATTCGACACCTGACGCATCAAGGTCTCACATGAAATTTGCGAAAACGGCTCTGCGTGCGGTTGCTTCGCTCATGGCTGGCGTGGTCCCAGCCTTTGCCGACGCGACGCTGCAGCCGACGATTTATCCGCTGACGCGGGCGGAAATTTTGGCCGGCAGCCGGTTCGATTTGAAGGTCGAGTTCCCGGGGGCGGTGAAGCCCGAAGACATTCACGTCACGATCAACGGCGAGGATGCCGACGTCGTGCTCAACACGCCGCCCCAATTCGTGCCCAAGGAGGACGATCTTGATCAGACCGCCTACTGGGTGCGGGGGGCTAGCATCGCGAAGGCGGGGCGCTATACCGTCGAAGCGCAGGCGGGAAACCTCAAGTCGTCGGTCGCGTGGGAGGTATTCGATACGCCCAAGGGCCGCGTCGCTAAGAACGTGATCCTGTTCATCGGCGATGGGCTATCGGTTGCCCACCGGACGGCTGCGCGCATGCTCTCGAAGGGGATCGCGGAAGGCCGCTATGGTGGCGAGCTTGCGATCGACGACATGCCGTATATGGCGCTGGTCTCGACGGCGGGCTCCGACTCGGTCGTGACCGACAGCGCCAACTCGATGTCGGCCTACACGACGGGCCACAAGACCTGCGTCAACGCAATGGGCGTCTACTGCGCGAGGAACAAGGGCACGCTCGATCACCCGCGCGTCGAAAACATCACGGAACTCGTGCAACGCAAGTTGGGCCTTGCGGTCGGCGTCGTCACAAACACCGAGGTTGAGGATGCGACGCCCGCGGCCATGGTCGCCCATACGCGGCGGCGGATGAATTACGACGACATCGTGCGCGCGTTCGACGAGCTCAGGCCCGAGGTGATCATGGGCGGGGGCTGGCCGAATTTCCTGCCGGCCAACGTCACCGACGGTAAGCGGGCCGACGGCGCCGACTATATCGCCGGGATGAAGGCTGCGGGCTACGCCTACGTGCAGACCAACACGGCGCTGAAGGATGCCGCCGCTGGGTCGTCCACGACGCGGCTACTCGGCCTCTTCAACAAGACCAACATCGATGGCGTGCTCGACCGGCGCATTCTCAAGGCAGGCAGCGTCAAGGACTATCCCGATCAGCCCGACCTCACCGACCAAGTGCGGACCGCGCTTCAAGTGCTGTCGCGCAACGACAAGGGTTTCGTGTTGATGGTCGAATCGGGGCGCATCGACAAGTACAGCCACTCGCTCGACTGGGAGCGTTCGGTCTATGAAACCATCATGCTCGACAACGCGGTCAAGGTCGCCAAAGAGTTTGCAGGTACGCGCGAGGATACCCTCATCGTCGTCGTTGCCGACCATGGTCATCCGATTTCGATCATCGGCACATACGATGATGCCGCTGGGGAGAGCCTGCGCGAGAAGCTGCAAGTCTACGACAAGGCCAAGTTCCCGAACTATCAACCAGCCGACGCCGACGGCTATCCGCCGAGCGTTTGGGTATCGCGCCGCTTAGCTGTGGTGTTTGCGGCGTTCCCCGACCATTGCGATATTGCGCGACCGTTCGTTGCGGGGGAAAACACGCCCGCGGTTGCGGCTCCTCAACCGCCCGGGCAGGCGGCCGACCCCAAGGCCAAGCCGGTGATGATCGCGAATGAGGCCAACTGCGCGGTGCCGGGCGCGATGCGGCGCGGCGGCAATCTCCCGTTCACGGCCGACCGGGGTGTGCATTCGGGCGACGATGTTGTGCTGACCGCGATGGGGCCGGGGGCCGAGCAATTCCACGGCCGGATCGACAACACCCGCGTGTTTCGTGCCATCGCGACCGCACTGGGACTTGCAACCCCCTGAATCTGCTGAATGACCTGTTCAGAGTGGGTTCATGCCCGTTGAGCTCATATAGCGGGGAAGGGATGAAGTGCGCCCTCGCCTCACGCCTCGAGTTCTGCGACCTGTCCCTTCCGTAGAATGCCTCCCAAGGTGCGAGTGCTCAGTGGCGCGTCATCAAAGAAACTTAAAGCTTCAAGGAGCTATTTCATGATCAGCAAACTTCTGGCATCTGCGGCATTCGCAGCCCTCATGCTTGGCACCGTCGGGGGTGCCAATGCTGCCCCCGCTCTCGGGATCGGCCTATCCGGCATCCAAAGTGGCCCCGCTATCGAGCAGGTCGATTGGCGCCGCGTGTGCGAACGCGACGGCGACCGTTGCCGCCGTGTCTGGGTCGGGGATCGCGACGATCATCGCCATTGGGGCTGGCGCAAGGTCTGCGACCATGACGGCGACCGGTGCCGCTGGGTCCGCCGCGACCGCGACTAACAGTTGCCCCGCTTAGCGCGGCTTACGGCCCCTCGCTGACACGGGGGGCCGTTTTGCATTGCAGTAAAGTCGGATGGGTTTTTCTGCGGTAGCTGCGAAATTGCGACGGGTTCGTAGTTTTGATGGCGTTGTTGTTGGGGGAGGGTGTGAATGGTTGCTTGAGTTGATGGATCGTCGCGGGAACGACCTTCCCCCGTTGGCGTTATGGCATAGTCCGTATTGGGCTTAAGAATTGGAGACTACGTGATGAAGACGATTGTATCACTCTCGATGCTCGCAACCATGCTGGCGCTCAGCGTTCCCGCCAGTGTCGCCATGGCCGATGATCACGACGACCGGCGCTGCAGCTGGGTGCGCAAGTGCCACCACGATGACGGCCGCCGCATTTGCGAGAAGGTCAAGGTTTGCCGCGACCGCCACTAATTGCAGGAATCTCTACACGAGTGATGCGGCTCCTCGCTCACACGAGGGGCCGTTTTCGTTGGTTGCGACGGGCGCAGAGATTGGTGCGGTGCGTCTCGCCACGACTTGCAAAGTTGATATGCTCAGGTGGCGTTCATATCCAATGTGCTTGGATGTGAGGGAGGGGAACTCTCAAAAACCCGACACGCAGGCCGAGCCCGAAACCCCTTCGCCGTTCGTCGTCCCGTTGGCGTCATCAACCTGCCACTGCTTTAGGAGAAGCCCAATGACCAAGATCGTTTCGATTTCGATGGCGGCCGCCTTGATGGCCGTCACCTTGTCCGCCAGTTCAGCCTTTGCCGATAAGCGCGAAGGTGAGGAAGGCATGAAGTATCGCGAACGCCAGAGCTGCTCGTGGGTGCGCAAGTGCCACCGCGAAGACGGCCGACGCATATGCGAGAAGGTCAAGGTTTGCCGCGACCGCCACTAGCTCACGGCCGGTTCAACTCGAAACTTGCGGCCCCTCTGTGACAGGAGGGGCCGTTTGCGTTGGATCCAACGGGGTTGCATCGGGGCGCTGCAATCGCCATAAAGGGGGTGGAGGCTGGCGGCGGACGACGCACTCGCCAACCGGGTCAGGTCGGGAACGAAGCAGCCCTAACGAATCTGTGCCGGGTCGTTCGCCAGTCTCTCTATTGATGTCACGCGCCTAATGGCGCTCCGATGGGGCGCGGCTCGCCGCGGGTCGCGTTGCTCCCGAGCCCTTCGGGCTGAAGGGGTACCTCTTGGCCAAGAAACCACCGACTCAACCACCGACCCAACCGCCGACCCAATCGCCGTCGTCCCCGCACTCGTCCCCACCCTGGGACGAGGAGCATGCCGCCGTTGAGCCAGCGCATGTCCCGGATGGGCCTGGATTGTTTGCGGATGCGGCTCCGTCGGTCAATGCTGGCGCCACTACCCCCTACGTCGTGCTCGCGCGCAAGTACCGGCCGCAATCGTTCGCCGACCTCATCGGGCAAGAGTCGATGGTCACCACCTTGCGCAACGCGTTCGCGTCGGGGCGGATCGCGCAGGGCTATATGCTGACCGGCGTGCGCGGGGTCGGCAAGACCACCACAGCTCGCATCCTCGCGCGCGGCTTGAACTATGAAGTCGATAGCCAGCCCTCGGGCCCGACTATCGACATGCCTGTGCTTGGCCGGCACTGCGCCGAGATCATGGCCTCTCGCCACCCCGATGTGGTCGAGATGGACGCGGCCTCCAATACCGGCATCGACAACGTCCGCGAGATCATCGAGAGCGCGCGCTACAAGCCGATCGCGGCCCGCACGAAGGTGTTCATCATCGACGAAGTCCACATGCTGTCGAAGGGCGCCTTCAACGCGCTGCTCAAGACGCTGGAAGAACCGCCCGAGCATGTGAAGTTCATCTTCGCCACCACGGAAATTCGCAAGGTTCCCGTCACCGTTCTATCGCGCTGCCAACGCTTCGATCTGCGCCGCGTCGACGTGCCGACACTTTCGGCGCACTTCAAGGGCATCGTGGCGAGGGAGGGCACCAAGGCCGACGACGACGCGCTGGCCCTCATCGCACGCGCGGCGGAAGGGTCGGTTCGCGATGGCCTCTCGATCCTCGATCAAGCCATCGCCACCGCCTCGGGAGACAGAGACCGCCGTGTCACCGCGGTCCGGGTCCGCTCCATGCTGGGCCTTGCCGACCGGGGCCGTATCTTCGACTTGCTCGAGCTCATCGTCTCAGGCGACGTCAAGGGAGCGCTGTCCGCCTTCGCCTCGCTCTATCACGACGGCGGCGAACCGGCCCAGATGCTAGCCGACCTCGCCGAAGCGGTTCATCAGGCGGCGCGCGCCAAGGTGGTGGGGGATGCTAGCGCCAGCGAAGCTCTCTCGCTTGAGGAGCGCGCGCGGGCGCAAGCGTTGGGGGCTCAACTATCGGTGCCGCTGCTGTCGCGGTTGTGGCAGATGCTGATCAAGGGCTATGAGGAGACTACGCGCGCAGGAGACGCGGTCGCGAGCGCCGAGATGGTGCTGATCCGCGTCGCCCACACCGCCGACCTGCCCTCGCCCGACGAGCTGATCCGCGTGCTGGGCGGGGATACCGCTGAACGCCGTGCGCCATCATCGGCGGTACCCGCTGGCCGTACCCCGGCGGCACCCGGTGCCGCGATCAACCGGCTTGGCCATCACTTGCTTGATGATCGAGTGCTTGCCGATGACGTGCCGCCTGCCTCCTTCGACGCGTTCGGCGAGGATGTGGGTCCGCTCGACGATCCCGCCGATGAGGATATGCTCGACCCGACCGAGGCCGCACCGCTGCCCGCGACCCAAGCTCATCGCGTTGCCTCCTTCGCCGATGTGGTCGCGCTGGCGAGCCTCAAGCGCAACGCCAAGCTCCGGGTCGACCTGGAGGAGCAGGTGAGCCTGGTGCGGTTCGATGCGGCAACCGGTGCGATCGATCTGTTCCTGTTGCCGGGTGCGCCGCAGAGCCTGCCCAACGAGTTGCGCGAGAAGCTTCGGTTGTGGACCGGAAGGTCTTGGGTGGTGATGGTCAGCAAGGCTGCAGGTCAGCCGACGCTTGGCTCGGTCCGGCGCGAACGCGAGGCCCGCGAGCGTGAGATCCTGCTCGCGCAACCGGCGGTCAGGGCGGTACTCGAGGGGTTCCCCGGGGCGAAGGTCGGGCGGATCACAGCGCCGCTTATTGTGCCCGGGGCCGAAGACGACGACGAACAGGCGACGGGGTAGGGTATTAAGGCACGTGCAGGGAAGGCTAGGGGTCTACCCCCCCTGGACCCCGGCTTTTCTTCGGTCCAGTGGAACACCTTGCCACCATCGCTTACCCCTGGACGGGGAGCGAAGAGCAAACGAGAGGGCACATGAAGGACATTATGGGTATGATGAAGCAGGCGCAGCAATTGCAGGCGCGCATGCAGCAGATGCAGGAGGAGTTGGCGCTGGTCGAGGTCGAGGGCCGCTCGGGCGGTGGGCTCGTCACTGTCACCTTCGACGGCAAGGGGCAGATGAAGCGGGTCAGGATCGATCCCTCGCTGATGAAGCCCGACGAGGCCGAGATCGTCGAGGACCTCATCCTCGCCGCCGCGCAGGATGCCAAAACCAAGGTCGAGGCGATCCTTCAGGAGAAGGTCAAAGCCGCAACCGGCGGTCTCCCCCTCCCACCCGGCATGAAGCTATGGTGAGCCCGATGGGTCCTCGCGCCTAGCGCGAGGATGACAACGGGTGTGGTATCGGCGTGTGGGGGAGAGTACTTGCCCCCTCAATCCTTGGCCCGTTCGACGTACGACCCGTCTTCGGTCATGACCACGATGCGGACACCGCTGCCGACGTGGGAGGGGACCATCACGCGTGCGCCATTGGAGAGCTTGGCCGGCTTATACGACGACGAGGCCGTCTGCCCCTTCACCACCGGCTCGGCTTCCACGATCTCGAGCGTCACGCGCGGGGGCAGCTCGATCGACACCGGAGTGCCTTCGAACAGGGCGATGTTGCAAACCATACCCTCCTGCAGCCACTTCGCCTGATCGCCCAGGATATCCTTGGTCACGGGGATCTGCTCGAAGGTTTCGGGCTGCATGAAATTGTAGCCCATGTCGTCTTCGTACAGGAAGCTGTACTTCTGCTCATCCAGATACGCGCGCTCGACCTGATCGGTGGTGCGGTAGCGTTCCGTCACCTTCACGCCATCGGCGATGCGGCGCAGTTCGAGGTGCGTTACCGGCGTGCCTTTGCCGGGGTGGATGTTCTCGGCGTGCATCACGACGGCGAGTTTGCCTTCCAAATCGAGCACGTTACCTTTGCGCACGGAACTGGCGATCACTTTAACCACGAGGTCGTCTCCTTGAACGTTGGCTATCGGCGGAGCGCGTCCATGGGTCGGGCGTCGGCCTAAAGGGGGGGCTGCTTTGTGCGCGCTGTCATACTCTGTCTTGTTGTTTGGGGGAAGACTCGGCGTTTGGGGGGAAGTCTCGGTGTTTTGGGAAAGGCCAGCCAACTTATCCCCGTCCCGGGGGGCCATGTTATCCTAGGGAGGCGGCAACCTGAGCCGCCAATAACGCATTGAAAGCACTTATGAAAATGGATTTTGGCCGTTGACAGCGACGCGCTCCCGGGCTATAAATGTGTATAACCCGGAACGTGTGGCCAGCGAGTTGAGCCGCCATCCAGGTTCCCCCAATTTATAACCCGATCTCACTTTCTTCTCCTGATCCTGGAGCGGAATGTGCTGCGCACCACGAGCCCCCCATGAGCGTTGCCGCCTCCTCTGACACGTGGGCGCTGGTCCGCGCGGCCTACTGCGACACCACGGAATCGGTCGCCAAGATCTGCGCCCGTCTCGGGGTCAATGAAAAGGAACTCTACCGCCGCCTGGATACCCAAGGCTGGGGGCGGCGCTCTGCCAAACCCGGCTTCGTCGATCCATTCAAGCGGGCTAAGTCCGGTGCTGTGGTTGACCTTTCCCAACAGGCCGCGCCCATGGATGATCCGGCGGCTTTTGGTCCGGTAGCAACGGAGGCCGGGCCTGCCAAGAAGCGCGGTCCACGCATGCGTGGCAACGTTCCAGCCAAGCCGCGCAAGCGTCTTTCGGCCGGGCAGAAGCTCACCAAGGCCGCCCTGGCGCTGCGCCTCTACAACGCGCTCGATTTGAAGCTCAGCCAACTGGAGAAGCTGATGGCAGACGGCATCGAAAACAGCACTATCGACCAGGGCCGCCAGACGCGCGCCATCTCGCAATTGATCAAGGCCTTCGAGCGCGTAACGGAGTACGATCCTGACCTCCTCAAATCCGCTTCCGTTGCCGGACTTGGCCCCAACGCCGTCGCAGGCTCTGCTTGCGCCACCGGCTCCGCAACTGACGCTACCCCCGGCGCCGCTCACGCCTCCTGCGCCTCAGCCCCCAACACCGACGCTGCCCCCGGCACGGAGCAACGCCGGCGCGAAATTGCTGAACGACTTGAACGCATCATTGCGAAGCGGAATGCTGCTGCAGGATCTGGCGGAGCTTGATGCGCAGGCCATCAAGGACCTACTCTTCGAGTGGCATCTTTGGGCGCGCGACGATCAGCTTCCGCCTCCTGCGTTACCGAACGGCGATCCTTGGCGGGTGTGGCTTGTGCTTGGTGGGCGCGGTTCGGGTAAGACGCGGGCCGGCGCGGAATGGGTGCGTGCGCAGGCTCTCGGACTTGCGCCTTTGGCCTCACGTTCCGCCCGCCGCATCGCGCTTGTGGGTGAAACGCTGGGCGATGTCCGCCACGTCATGATCGAGGGTGTTTCGGGTCTCCTTTCGGTTCACGCGGAGGCCGAGCGGCCGCTGTTTGAGCCGTCCAAGATGCAGCTCACCTGGCCCAACGGTGCCATCGCCCAGATGTTCGGCGGGGACAACCCGGAAAGCTTGCGTGGGCCGCAGTTCGACTGCGCCTGGATCGACGAGGTTGCCAAGTGGCGCGTTCCCGAGCGCGGGTTCGACATGCTGCAGATGGCGTTGCGTCTGGGGCTCGCGCCTCAGATGGTTGCGACCACCACGCCGCGTTCGATCCCGCTGTTGAAGAAGCTGCTCGAGGACACCTCCACCGTCGTCACCCGTTCGCGCACCGCCGATAATGCCGAGAACCTCGCGCCCACCTTCCTGTCGGAAATGGAGCGCCGATATTCGGGCACCCTCATGGGACGCCAGGAGCTTGACGGCGAGATGGTCGATACCCGTTCGGGCAGTCTGTGGCGGCGCGAATGGATCGACGCCAACCGCCTCGCGTCGGCGCCTGACATGAAATCGATCGTGGTTGCGGTCGACCCGCCGGTCACAGCCACCGCCTCGTCCGACGCCTGTGGCATCATGGTTGCCGGCATCGGCCCCGACAACCGCGCCTACATTCTCTCGGACCGCACCGTCCAAGGCCGTGAACCCCACATCTGGGCGCGGGCTGCCATCGCCGCCTACCAGGATTTCGCCGCCGACCGCATCGTTGCCGAGGTCAACCAGGGCGGCGATCTCGTCGTCTCGGTGTTGCGCCAGATCGACCCGGCGGTCGCGGTCCAGAAGGTCCGTGCCACGCGTGGCAAGTGGCTGCGGGCCGAACCTGTCGCCGCGCTTTACGCCGAAGGCCGCGTGTCCCACGTCGGTCCGTTCGACAAGCTCGAAGACCAGATGTGCGACTTCGGCGCGGATGGTTTGACCTCCGGCCGCTCCCCCGACCGCCTCGACGCTCTCGTCTGGGCGCTCACCTCGCTCCTCCTGGGAACGGGGCGTAACCCGACGATCCGGAGCCTCTAATGCCCACTCCGCCTGCCGAGAGGGTTAGGGTTGGGGTGGCATAAGTGAAGTCCAGGGGACTGGTCCCCTGGACCCCGATTTGAAGTGCAAATTGATGAACACTCGCGCTTCGGTTCCCAAGGAGCCGGGGAGCATAGCGACCCGCGGCCGGTGCCGCGCACATGCGTAGTGCCGGGACGCGTCAGCGCCGGGTGCGGCGCGTGAGCTAAATAGGAACTCAACTCATGCCCATTATCACGGACGCCTTCGCGCGCCTCGTCTCGCGCTTTGTGCCCGAGGAAAAAGCCTCCCGCACCGGGCCGCTCATCGCCTTCCAATCGCTCGGGGGGCCGGTCTGGAGCCCGCGCGATTATGCGGCCTTCGCGCGTGAAGGCTTCATGCAGAACGCGATCGTCTACCGCTGCGTGCGGATGATTTCGGAGGCCGGGGCGTCGATCCCGATCTGCGCTTACCAGGGCGGGGTCGAGGTCGAGGATCACCCGCTCCTTGCGCTCCTCAAATCGCCGAGCCCGCACACCACCGGCGCCGATTTCTTCGAGAGCTTCCTCGGCTATCTGCTGGTTGCCGGCAACACCTACGTCGAAGCCGTCGCCATCAACGGCGAGGTCCGCGAGCTCTACCCGCTGCGCCCCGACCGCATCACTATCATCCCCGGCGACCAGGGCTGGCCATCGGGCTACACATACACCGCGCTCGGCGGTGCGGTTACCTTCTCCGACGACGTGCTGCCCGGGGTGCGTCCGATCCTGCACATGCGGCTGTTCAACCCCATCGACGACCACTACGGCATGAGCCCGATCGAGGCCGCCAGTGTTGCCATCGACATTCATAACCAGGCGTCCAAGTGGAACAAGGCGCTGCTCGATAACGCGGCTCGCCCCTCCGGCGCCCTGGTCTATGCCGCCCGCGAAGGGCGCCTCACGCCCGAACAATTCGATCGACTGAAGAACGAGCTGCAGGAAGGTTTCCAGGGCGCGAAAAACGCCGGACGTCCCTTGTTGCTCGAAGGCGGGCTCGACTGGAAGCCGCTCTCGATGACGCCCAAGGATATGGACTTCATCGAGGCCAAGCACGCCGCCGCCCGCGAGATCGCGCTCGCCCTCGGCGTCCCTCCCATGCTGCTCGCGATCCCCGGCGACAACACGTTCTCCAACTACCAGGAAGCCAACCGCACGTTCTGGCGCAACACCGTCGTGCCGCTCATCACGCGCTCGCTCGCCAATCTGTCGGACTGGCTCGGCGACGCCTACCCCGGCGGTCCCATCACCCTGGTTCCCGACCTCGACCAGATCGAAGCCCTTTCACCCGAGCGCGAGGCGCTCTGGACCCGCCTCGAGAAGGCGACCTTCCTCACCGACGACGAGAAGCGCGCCGCCGCCGGCTACGGTCCAAGGGGCAGTCCCGTCGAACCAATCGGGGAAGATACCAACAGCAGCACGGAGGTTGGGTAGCAGCCCGCCCGCCCTTTTGACAAGTTCAATCCTGCCCAGCCGCGTGTTCCCGCCGGCACCCCGGAAGGCGGGCAGTGGACACCGGCAATGGCCTCTCCCCGGCTTCTTCGGCTTCTGCTTAGGAAACCGTTGCCGAGGGCGAAGCCTCCAGCTCCACCGGCCAAGCCTCCCAAGCTTGATCCCCCACCATCGATGCCCGGCGGTGTGCAAAACGACCTCGGGCAGGTTTGGGGTCGCCAAGCCAAGGAGACTGAAGCGTTGAAGCAGGCTCTGGATGGTGCGAAGGTTCAAGAGTGGCAAGCCCAGGGGTTCACAAAAGACTTAGCCGAATCTTGGCGGCAGTTTTACGCCAACGAACTTGCAAGAAATCCGGGCAATGAGGCAGCAGCAGCGCGTATCGAATTCTTGAAAAAATTCCTGGAGCTATCAAAATGACGAAGGCGGTAATGCTTGTAAAGAATTCCAGCGCGAACACAATCACGGTTGTTCTTGAACCTTGGGTGCATCTTTTCCCAGTGGAACCGGACAAGACAGTAGAGATCCATGTCGGCGGCTCCGTAGTGAATGTGCCGATAGAAATCGAATACCTTGAAGATGAAATCATAGTCCATGCCAGCCAGTCTATGTCGGTATGGGCTGACGGCGTTGAGCTTGATCCGCAGTTTCGTTAGACCGCCGCCCGCGAGATCGCGCTGGCGCTCGGGATGCCGCCGTCGATGCGAAGCATCGCTGTGCTATGGCGCTGCTCGCGATCCCGGGCGGTCTTCCCGGGTAGCCATGCTCCGCATGGACACGTTCTCCAACTACCAGGAAGCCAACCGCATCTTCTGGCGCAACACCGTCGTGCCCTCGTCACCCGCGCATGAGGCGTCAGGCAGCCGGCCGGCCAAACCGGCGGCGGCCGCTTGACCGGCCACGCAAATAGCGGTCCCACCTAGCGAAAGTCCCCACACATGGCCTCCCTCTCCACTCCTCCGGCTCATGCCGGTGGCGCTGCAAAAGTGCGCGCCAAGCTCGCCTCCGTTTCCGGCTCGAACACGGACTTCATCCCCCTCGACGCCACCCTCATCCACGCCGACGGATCGTTCTCGGGCTACGCCAGCCTCTTCAACGTTGCCGACATGGGCAACGACATCATCGCGCCCGGAGTCTTCGCGGCATCACTCGCAAAGCGTGGCCCGCGCGGGATCAAGCTTCTTTACCAGCACCGCGCGTCCGAACCCATCGGCGTCTGGACCACCCTTAGAGAGGACGCCCGCGGGCTCTATGCCGAAGGGGTCCTCACCACCGCCAACACGCGGGCCCGCGATATCCTCGCGCTGCTCAAATCGGGTGCCATCGACGGCCTCTCGATCGGCTTTCGCGCGTCCAGGGGCTCCCGTTCCTCGAAGTCCGCGCCCCGCATTCTGACCGAGGTCGACCTTTGGGAGATCTCGATCGTCACCTTCCCGATGCTGCCAGGCGCGCGCGTCACGTCGGTGAAGACTGCCCCGCGCGCGCAAATCCCGCTGACGACGCCTGCCCGCCGTCTCGCGGCTCTCACGTCCGCCATCCGCTCCAACACCTGAGTCTATCCACCACAAGGACACCTCTATGCTCGATACCCCAAACCTCACGACCAAATCCCAAGAGGCCACCGCCGTCGAAGGCGTCATGCGCGCGTTCGAGGCCTTCAAGGCCACCAACGACGACCGCTTGGCCGAGCTCGATGCCAAGCTCTCAGCCGACGTCGTTACCACCGATAAGCTCGCCCGCATCGAACGGGCCATGGACGACCTTCAGCTCAAGGCGGCCCGTCCTGCCATCGGGGGTTCTGCGCCCCGCTCCTCGATCGAACTTGCCCACAAGAGTGCCTTCACCTCCTACGTCCGCAAGGGCGACGATACGGCGCTGCGCGGGCTGGAAAGCAAGGCGCTTTCGGTCGGCTCGGACCCCGATGGCGGCTACCTCGTCCACCCCGAACTCGAGGCCTACATCAATCAGACGTTGCGCAACCTGTCGCCGATCCGAGCCATCTCCGGTGTGCGCCAGATCTCGGCGCCGTCCTACAAGCGGCCCTACTCGATTGCGGGCCTTGCCACCGGCTGGGTCGCCGAAACCGCCGTGCCGCCTCAGTCCGCCACACCCACGCTGGCCGCGGTCGTCTATCCGACCATGGAACTCTACGCCATGCCGGCCGCGACGCCGAACCTGCTCGAGGATGCCGTCGTCAACGTCGACCAGTGGCTCTCCGAGGAAATCAACCTAGCCTTCGCTCAGCAGGAAGGCACCGCCTTCGTCAACGGCGACGGCGTCACCATGCCCAAAGGCTTCCTGACCTATCCGACGGTCGACGACAGCACCTGGAGCTGGGGCAACGTCGGCACCAAATCGACGGGCGTCGCCGGCGGGTTTGCCGCGACCAATCCCACCGATACCCTGATCGACTTCATCTACTCGCTGCGTGCCGGCTACCGGGCCAATGCGACCTTCGTGATGAACCGGGCCACTGAATCGGTTATCCGCAAGTTCAAGGATAACGTCGGCGAATACCTCTGGCATCCGTCCTACCAGCCGGGCCAGCCGGCCACCATCCTCGGCTACAATATTGCCGAGTGCGAAGACATGCCGTCGATGGCGGCAGGTTCCACATCGATTGCCTTCGGCGACTTCTCGCGCGGCTATCTCATCGTCGACCGCACCGGCATCCGGGTGTTGCGCGATCCCTACTCGGCCAAGCCGTACGTGTTGTTCTACACCACCAAGCGAGTTGGCGGCGGCGTCTCCGACTTCAATGCCATCAAGCTCCTCAAGTTCGCGTGAGCTTTGCTGGAAGGTTGGGTCAAGCCCTTGCGCGTGACCCAACGACTTTCCCCGGCGCCAAACTGTTGGGTCGCGCATCGCCGTTGCGCGCCGAAGCTTGGCCCAACCTACGCTACTGTCCTCTCCTGCCCCCCTCCCTTCACGGATGCGCCAACACGCGGTCCGTGAAGGTTGAAGCGCGGGACCCGTTTGGCTCCGCACGCTCAGCCGCTCGTCCACCGCTGCCCTCCCGGCGGTCCGACGCGTGGGCTGTTCCTGCCGTTGACGCTTGTGACGCCGGACGCCTCCGCCGTCACGCGGGTTCCGCGCTCTTTTTCGCCGCTCCGCCGCCGTTCGTTTCAGCCCCTCCCAACAGGTGATCCATGACGCTCGTCCTGACCGCACCGCCGGCCGTTGAGCCGGTCACGCTCGCCGACGCCAAGGCCCAGCTCCGGGTCGACAGCTCGGCCGAGGATATTCTGATCGGGAGCCTGCTGTTGACCGCGCGGCTGCACATTGAGGCGGCCCTCGGTCTTGCGCTCATCACGCAAGGC
>Ga0209698_10004851_pt1 | contig 14664 bp, 13 predicted proteins | sample LitLauG_LLR_2012_FD_187203 | JGI IMG/M metagenome (GOLD analysis project Ga0209698, IMG submission 187203) | Freshwater sediment microbial communities from Pennsylvania, USA - Little Laurel Run_MetaG_LLR_2012 (SPAdes) (version 2) | ecosystem: Environmental > Aquatic > Freshwater > Creek >...
GCGGGCGCGCAACTCGCCAGTCTGGTCATTGGCGACGTATAGCGTGACCTGCTCGGTGGGGCCGGAGACGGGCGCGGCAATGGGAAGGTTATCGGCGGCAGCAGCGGGTTGGGTTTGGCGGGCGCGGCCAGGTGCGTGCTATCGGTCAGGAAGACGCTAAGGACGGTGGCGAGGACGAGCACCAGCAGTACGGCGACCGTGATCCATTGGCGAGCTTTCATCGGGCGGTCCGGGGTGATGCCATCCTAAATGGGGGTTCGGCGAATTAGCAAAGCAGGATACGCGAAAGGCGCGGATTGTGCCGGTATTGGAAAGCCAAGGGAGCGCGAAACACAAAGGCGGAAAGAAATGGGGACGCCTGTTCGCAGCAGGGCGCTGCGAGCCCGGAAACACGCAGAGATACTGGGCGGCCGGCCGCGAGGGACCAGCCGCCGTGAGAACCGCGGGACTGGAAGCACTACGAAGAAACTGCTCGCGTGACCGAACTCAGGCTGCTTCGGGCATTTCGGGTACTTCGTGCACGCGGTGGCGGGCCAGAACTTCAGCCTCGGCGCGCAGCCAATCCTGTTCGTCGTACCCGGGTTCGCGGCCACGTTCCTCGTAGATTTCGTGAGCGCGTTGCCGGATTTCTTCCTGGAGAGCTTCGGAGTGAGGGGATTCCATAGATACCTGCCTTATGAATGGGGTTGGGTTGGGTGATGCAGCGGGTATACCCGTCGAATGTTGCGCCAGTGTTGCGGCGGGGTTAATTTCCGGTGAAAGCGGGAGCGAGAAGACCTGCATACAAACTTCCGTAACTTAAATTGCTGGCTCGCCCATGCCTACAATCAGGCAGGCGGACGTTTCATGTTTGAGAACTGGGCCGTATTCCCCGATACCGAGTGGAGGCCGGTGCCGCGCTGGGCACTGGTCACGTGGGTGATATTTTACGCCTTGTTTCTGGGCTATGTCTTCCACAGCCATGGAGATTTTCTCTTCATCGACATGGCGAACCTGGTGGTGCACGAAGGCGGGCACCTGCTGTTCGGATGGTTTGGACCGACGCTGGGACTTTGGGGTGGAACGCTGCTGCAGTGGCTGGTGCCGTTTCTCTTGGCTGGGTATTTTTTCACGCAGAGACAGACTTCGGGATTTGCGTTCTGTTCGTTTTTCTTCTTCGAGAACTGGCTCTACACGGCGACTTATATGGCGGACGCGCGGGCGATGGTGTTGCCGCTGGTCACGACGGGGGATCCGGATCATGTGGAGCATGACTGGAACACGATCTTCACGAGCCTGGGGGTTTTGCAGTACGACACGACGATAGCGGGCGTGATTCGTTTTGTCGGGTGGTGCGGGATGATTGCGAGCGTGGTGTGGCTGGTGTGGAGAGGATGGAAAGCGGCGGGAATCGAAGATTCAACCTTGGCTTCTGAGGGAAAGCGATTCGCGGCGTACCTGCGCAAATAACGAGGCAGCAAGCCCTATCAGAGCCACAAGTTCTCTCCTGCCTGACCCCTGAGACCTAATACCCAAGACCCAAGGCCTAACCTGATTCCTACGGTACCCAATCCGCAATGAAGACGTTCGTCTCGTGCGGCACTTTTCCGTTGCGGCCGGAGATCCAGACTAACTTTTTGCCGTCGGGGCTGAACATGGGGAAGCCGTCGAAGCTATCGGTGTAGGTGATGCGTTCCAGATTTTTCCCCGCTAGATCGACGCCATAGAGTTCGAAGTTGCCCATCCCACCGGTTGATCCCACGTTTGATGAAAAAATGATGTGCTTGCCATCCGGGTAGAACGCGGGGGCGAAGCTGGCGGCGCCTAAGTCGGTGATCTGGCGCTTGTTGCTGCCGTCGGCGTTCATCAGCCAGATTTCAAGGTAGGTGGGGCGGATGAGGCTTTGCTTGAGCAAGTCTTTGTAGTCGGCGATTTCCTGCTCGGTCTTGGGATGGTGGGCGCGGTAAACGATGAGTTGGCCGTCGGGCGAGAAGGCGGGGCCGCCGTCGTAACCGAGTTCGTGGGTAAGTTGCTTCACGTTCGAGCCGTCGGCGTCCATGGTGTAGATGTCGAGATCGCCGTTGCGGATGGAGGTGAAGACGATCTTCTTGCCGTCGGCGGAGATAACGGCTTCGGCGTCGTAGCCGGGAGTGGTGGTCAGCTGCTTGAGGTCGGAGCCGTCGGGGTTGGCGGTGAAGATGTCGTAGCTGGGATAGATTCCCCAGACGTAGCCTTTGGAGTAGTCGGGCCGGGGCGGGCAGTCGGGGCTGCCGAGGTGGGTGGAGGAGTAGAGAATCTTCTTGCCGTCGGGATAGAAGTACGAGCAGGTGGTGCGACCCTTGCCGGTCGAGATCATGTGCTGGTCGCTGCCTTCGACGTTCATGACGAAGATCTGGTCGCACTTCAGGGGGTCGCGGTTGGACTGGAAGATGAGTTTCTGGCCGTCGGCGGAGAAGTAGGCCTCAGCGTTTTGTCCGCCGAAGGTGAGTTGACGGATGTTGCGGAGATGTTTTTCGGGCTGGGCGGGGGTGGACGTTGCCGCGCCGGGGCCGTTTTGTGGAGGCGCGGCGGCCAGAAGCGCCATGGCGCAAATAGACAGCAGGAGCAACGCGAGCCTTCTGTTCATGGCAATAACGGCAGTTTAGCAGGTAGGTTGAGCACGGGGCTGAGTGTCGCGTCGGCGGTCACGGGTCAAATGCAGGATGTGCACAGGAGTGTGCGCCCCACACGGGCTGGGATAGAATTTCGGCGTGCTCGGGAGGCATGTATGAAAGTGCTGTCTCTGGTCTTGGTATTGGCGATTGCGGTGGGTGCTATTGCTCTGGGAACGCGGATGTCTACCGCGAATGAGAAGCCGGCGACGGCGGATACGCTGCGTCAACTGGAAGGGGAATTCATGAAGGCCGCGGCGGAGAAGGGCTCCGAGGGATACATGTCGTATTACGCCGAGGACGCGGTGGAGGTACCGAACGGCGAGGACGCGATTCAGGGGAAGGCGAATATCGCAAAGACGATGGGATTCCTGGATGACAAGAAGAACTCACTCGTGTGGACACCGGTCGGGGCGGATATCTCGGCGTCGGGCGATCTGGGGTATACGTGGGGGACGTACGAATTTCGGTCGAAGGACAAGGATGGGAAGCCTACGGTCGACCACGGCAAGTACACCAGCATCTGGAAGAAGCAGAAGGATGGAAGCTGGAAGGTGGTGCTGGATATGGGGAACGCGAGTCCAGCGAAGAAGTAGGAAAGCCTTTGACCACTGAGTTCGCAGAGGAATGCCGCGGAGTGCGCTGAGAAAAACCTCTTACCACAAAGGACTCGAAGGTCACACGAAGGGTGCTAAGGAACGTGCCTTCACCTTCCACAGTTTCACTTCCTGAAATGAGTCATGATCGCGTCGGCTTGGGAGCGCGTGACCACGGCGGACAGCGCAGCCGCGTCGGCTTGCTTCACGGCTCGCACGCTTCCGAAATGTTCGAGAAGGCGGCGAGTCGTGCTGGCGCCTACACCGGGGATATCGAGGAGTTCGGTGGAGCGGTCGCGCATCTGGCGGCGCTTGCGGTGGAAGGTTACGGCGAAGCGGTGAGCTTCGTCGCGGATTTGCTGCACCAGGTGCAATACGGGCGAGTGGTGGTCGAGAACGACCGGTTCCTCTTCCTGACCGTAGACGTAAATGATTTCTTCGCGCTTGGCGATTGACGCCAGCGGCTGGTTGATGATCTCGATGGATTCGAGCGCCTGGGCGGCGGCGTGCAATTGGCCGAGGCCGCCGTCGATCATGATCAGGCTGGGCATTTTCTTTTTCTCTTCCTGCAGGCGTTTGTAGCGGCGCGCCACCACTTCGCGCATGGAGGCGAAGTCGTCTACGCCTTCGACGGTCTTGATGATGAACTTGCGGTAATCGGATTTCTTCATGTGGCCGTCTTCCCAGACGACCATGGAGGCGACGGTCTCGGCGCCCTGGATGTGGGAGATGTCGAAGCACTCGATGCGCTCGGGGCGTTCGGCGAGACCCAGAGCGTCCTGCAGGGCTTCCTGGATGGCGCGGGTGTTGGGCTTCATCACGCGGAAACGCTGATCGTAGGATTGCTTGGCGTTGTTACCGGCGAGGTCGATCAGGGAACGCTTCTCGCCGCGGAGGGGGACCTCGATGTGGACTCTGGTTGCGCGCACGCCGCTGTTGGCTAGCTGTTCGGAGAGGAGTTCTTCGAGGAGTTCGCGGTCTTCGAAATCGGTGGGGACGTAGATGTTGCGCGGGACCCAGGGCTGGCCCAGGTAGAGTTGGCTTAGGAAGGCGGAGAAGAATTCGCGGGGCTGGAATGCGGATTCGTCTAGCGAGGACTTGGCGGGGTCGGCGATGGTTGCCGAGCTCTGCTCGGCCGGACGGCCGGGGGCGGCCGTCCCCACGTGAGTTCGGGCGACCTCGGCGTCTGAGCTCGATCCGGCGGCTGATCCGAAGTCGGGTAGTTCTTCCCAGAAGAACTCGCGGCGATCGAGGACCCGGCCGCCGCGCATGTGGAACAGGTTTACGGCTAGCATGCCGTTTTCGTAGTGGTAGCCGAAGACGTCGGCGTCGTCGCCTTCGACTCCGGCCATGCGCTGTTTTTCCTGAAGCTGGTCGACGGTCGAGATCAGGTCGCGGCACTTTGCGGCACGTTCGTATTCCTGGGCGGTGGCGGCTTCCTGCATGCGCTCTCGCAGAGAGCGGACCAAGTCAGTTTGGCGGCCCTCCAGGAAGAGCTTCACGTCGCGCACGGCTTCCTGGTAGACCTCGGGCGTGGTGAGGCCTTCGACACATGGGCCCTGGCAGCGCTTGATGTAGTACTGCAGGCAGGGTCGAGGGTGGTAGCGGGTGAGGTCGACCTTGCAGGACGGGACCAGGAAATGGCGATGAATCAGGTCGACGATGCGGTAGGCGAGGTTGGCGGGGAAGTAGGGGCCGTAGTAGGCGCTGCCATCTTTGCGGAGGCGGCGGGTTACATAGACGCGCGGATAGCGTTCGCCGAGCGTGAGCTTCACGTAGGGGTAGGTCTTGTCGTCGCGGAGCAGGATGTTGAAGCGGGGCTTCTTCTGCTTGATTAAGTTGTTTTCGAGCGCGAGAGCTTCTTTGTTGTTGGCGACAACGATGTAGTCGACGTCGACGGCCTCGCGGACGAGGGTGCCGGTCTTGGCGTCCTGCCAGCGGCCTTCGTGGAAGTAGGAGGCCACGCGGCTGCGCAGGTTTTTGGCCTTGCCGACGTAGATGATCTCCCCTTCGGCGTTCTTGTAGAGATACACGCCGGGGTCGGTGGGGAGGGTACGGATTTTCAGGAGGAGGTCCATCGGGAGTTTCTATTTTAGATGAGTACGGGGGGTTGATTCTGGAGCGAGCAACCAACGGGTACGCTGATAGACTGCGGGTGAAGGGACTCCTGAATGAGACTCATTGCACTGAATTTGCGAAGGCTGGTTGGTCGTCTCGTTGGTGCGGCACGTGCCTTTGTCCGCTATCGATTGTGTGACTGGATCGAGAACGGTTTCTGCGACATGCCGGGGCCCTGACTGGGCCTTCGGACCTATCGTCCCGAAAAGGCTTTTCGCTACGATGAACAGAATCTGGGTCGGCAAAGAAACCGTATAAAATTTCTATGGCCGCGTGTTTCCTTTGCTCCCTGCGGGCGGGTGTCAACTATTTGCAACATCGTGCAAGACATTGCGGTAGAATAGTTTAGCTTCAGTTACCGGACTTCCGCGACTTGGCATACCCCGTGCACTAGATGCAAGTGGAACGCGGATGTTCATGACCCCAGGGACTCAAAAGATCAAGAGTTGAAAAGCAGGACCAGAGAGGTAAGGAGCCCTCCAAGATATGACTCGCACTTCGTTAACGATTCTCTTAGCGGCCGGCATGGTCGCTTCTGTGGGATGTTCCAGCAAGAATTATGTTCGGCAGGAAACTACGCCGCTCATCAACAAGACCAACGAGCTGGATGACCTGACGGCGAAGAACACCAAGGACATCAAGGACGTCGACGCCCGGGCACAGGCTGGAATTCAGGCTGTGCAGGCGAAGGCTGCCGAAGTCGACCAGAAGGCACTGGCTGCCGGTCAGACAGCGGATCAGGCACAGACCGTTGCCAACGCCGCTACCAAGCGCGTGGACATTCTGACCAACACGGTCGCCAATCTGGACAACTATCGCCCGGTGGCCGAGACCTCGGTGCACTTCGGATTCAACAAGGACAACCTCACCAAGCAGGCCAGGGAAGCGCTGGACCAGTTGGCGTCGGATGTCCCGAACACGAAGGGCTACATCGTGACGGTGGAAGGCGGAACGGATGCGATCGGGCCCGCCGACTACAACTACGATTTGAGCCAGCGGCGCGCGAATGCTGTGATTCAGTATCTGGCGTCGCAGCACAACGTGCCGGCGCACAAGATTTACTTGATCGGCCTCGGCAAGGATAAGCCGGTGGAATCGAACAAGACCTCGGAAGGCCGCGCCAAGAACCGCCGCGTGGATGTTCGCTTGATGACCAACACGGCCGGCGACAACGCGACTCCGGCACAGCCCGCGCCGAGCGCGAGCACGCAGACGCCGCCGAGCATGTAACCAAGTTTTCCCTCCTCCCCGGAGGACTTCGCCAACACAGGCCACTCACCCCCATGAGTGGCCTGCTTTTTTTGCGGCGGCGCTTGGCCGCCTTACACCGTGAAATGCCGCTAGCTCCGACCCTTCGTTGCTCTTATAGTGGAAGCGCTTCCGAACATCCGTTGTCGCTGTGGAGAATTGGTTTCGCAAGAAATCATGGCGTACCAAGCTGAGCTGGGATGGCTGACTCCACCGAACAAAGAGGACTCTATGCGTCGTCACCTCATTGCAACGAACATTTTGACTGCCGTCATTCTCTTCGGCACATTCGCTGTTGCGCAAACCGTTCGACCGCCCGCCGTTCCTTTGGTTACGCATGATCCGTACTTCAGTATCTGGTCGATGAACGACGAGTTGAACGCCGGACCGACTCGCCACTGGACGGGCAAGCCGCAACGCCTGACCGGGCTGGCCCGCATCGACGGGAATGTCTTTCGCTGGATGGGAGAGGCTCCGCGCAGCGCAGCGGCACTGCCGCAGACGGGTCTCAACGTGACGCCCACGCGCACCGTCTATCAGTTTACGGGTCAGGGAGTGTCCCTCGAGGTCGATTTCCTGTCTCCCTTGTTGCCTAGCGACCCGGACGTGATGTCCCGGCCCGTCACCTACATCACCATGACGGTGCGATCCAAGGATGCTGCTCCGCACAGTGTTCAGATATTGTTCGCCGCGGATGCGTCTTTGGCTGTCGACAGCGGCACGCAGGAGGTCACCTGGTCGCGCTCCCGGCTCAAGGCAATGACGGTGCTGCGGGCATCCGACTTCGAGCAGCCAGTGCTGCAAAAATCGGGCGACGACCTTCGCATCGACTGGGGATCTTTGTTGCTGGCCATTCCGGATCAGGCGGGTGGCAGTGCGTCCACGCAATCGGGCGACGATGTCGCGTCGCAATTCGCAGAGGGCAAGGCATTGTCCTCCGACGATATGGACATGCCGCGGCGGGCTGATCGCAGAACTGTACTCGCGTCGGTGTTTGATCTCGGGCAGGTAAGTAATGCGGCGTCATCCCGCCACGTTCTGCTGGCCTACGACGATATTTATTCCATTGAGTTCCTGAACCAGTGGATGCGTCCTTACTGGCGCCGTCACGGAATGACGATAGGGCAGTTGCTGGAGGCGGCGGAACAGGACTACGGCAGCCTGGATCAGAGAGCGCGGCAGTTTGACGATGGACTGGTCGCGGATCTGCGCCGCGTCGGGGGAGACGCCTATGCGGAAGTTGCGGGACTCGCGTTTCGGCAGACCATTGCGGCACATAAGCTGGTGGCGGATGTGGAGGGTCATCCGTTGCTCTTTCCGAAGGAAAACTTCAGCAACGGCTGCATCTCGACGGTGGACGTGATCTATCCCTCTTCGCCGTTCTTTTTGCTGTTTAACCCGGAACTCTTGAAAGCGCAACTCGAGCCCCTGATGAAATACACCGTGACGGGGCGGTGGCGCTTTCCATTCGCGCCCCACGATCTGGGGACATACCCCAAGGCGAACGGGCAGGTGTACGGAGGCGGCGAAAGGACGATCGAGAATCAGATGCCGGTGGAAGAAAGCGGCAACATGCTGTTGATGTTTGCGGCGCTGGCGAAGATCGAGGGGAATGCCGACTATGCGAACCGGTACTGGCCGCAGTTGAAGCAATGGGCGGAATTTCTGCAGAAGGAAGGAATGGATCCGGGGAACCAGCTGTCGACCGACGACTTCGCCGGTCATCTGGCGCACAACGCGAACCTGTCGATCAAAGCGATTCTTGCACTGGGTGGCTACTCAGCTCTGGCGGAGATGACGGGCCGAAAATCCGATGCGGCTACGTACCGTCAGTTGGCCCAGGAAATGGCGAACCGGTGGGGACCGATGGCGCTGGATGGAGATCATTACCGGCTTGCGTTCGATCAGGCCGGCACATGGAGCCAGAAATATAACCTGGTGTGGGATCGGATTCTAGGGCTCAACCTGTTTCCCGCGAAGGTTTCGCAAACCGAAATTCACTTTTACCAGGCCCACCTGAACCGGTTCGGTCTGCCACTCGACAACCGGCGCGACTACACCAAACTCGATTGGGAGGTCTGGACCGCGACGCTGACGGACAATCGCGAGGACTTCAACAACCTGATCGCCCCGCTGCAGCGTTTCGTCAACGAGTCTCCGAGCCGCGTGCCCCTGACTGACTGGTATTCGACGACGGATGCTAAACAGTCGGGGTTTCAGGCACGTTCGGTGGTCGGTGGGGTGTACGTGCCGTTGCTCGCCGTTCCGGATCTCTGGAAGAAGTGGTCCTCCAAAGCAACAGCGCCCACCGAACATTGAGACGGCAGAGCGATTTCTAGCGACTGCCGGTTTCTGCCGTGAAAGCGGCCGGAGCCGCGCCGTCTGGCGCTCGTGAGGGTGTGTCATCCGGCATGGGTGATGCGAGCGCGAGAGATGAACTGCGCCCAATTCGGGGAGCGTTACCTCTCGATTTCGCCGGCTCCCACGTGAACGACTGATGTTCAAAGTCAAAACCGACCTGGCGGAAGCGTTCCGAGCCCAGGGCCAGGAGTCCTTCGTAAGGATAGCGCTCGGCGTTCCTGTTGTCAGATACGAAGACCTCGCGCGGTCCGAGATTCGATCCCGCCGCTTCGAAGCCGTTCAGTTTTACCTGGCGCACAGTGAAGCGCCCCGCGAGGCCGGTGTTGTCCCACACGATCCCGGATTTGTCTGCGAGGCCGGAGATGCGCCTCGAGAACAACACTACGTCGGCGGCCCCGCTGTCGAGCAGCAAGGAGACAGTTTGACCTTCAACGTGCGCGTTAATGCAGGCCCCGTGGCCGGTCCAGCGAATGGGAGCGGCGAAGGGCAGCGGGGGAACTGCGCCGAAGATCATCTTCTTTTCGTGATAGTCGATGCGGAAGTTGCTGTGGGCGAGCACGTCGAGACCAACCAGCGCGTCGAGGCGAAGGCCTATCTTCTTGTCGAATTCCGTCAGGTCTTGCACCAGGACTCTCAGGTTCTGCACCTGGATCGGACCGACTTGCAGGCTGGGCAGAGACACCACCTGACTGTTCATGTTAAGACCAACGGCCTGGAACTGCTCGGTCGAGCCGGAAAGGTGGAGCTTCTTCGCGAGGTCGCGCGTGATCACGGTGGGATTCGCCCCGGTGTCGATGAGCAAGTTGCGTTTCTCGATGCCGCCAATCGATCCCCGCACAATGACCATGTAGTCGTTCACCAGATATACAGGCAGGACGCGATCGTTCAATCCGGTCTCTTGCGCATTCAACGCGTGGATGCACAACAACACGACAGACAGCAAGAACAGAACTGTGAATCGCCGCATGGCACTCCCCCCACCGCTGGTGTAGAGACGGGATGAGCCACGGAAAGGCGAGTTCCCGGCGTCTGAACTATTTCTGGATTGCGTATGTCCTGCGAAAAAGGAGCGTCGGAAGAGAAGAGTGCTTGGAGCGGAAATAAATCGAACCGAATGGTGCGGCAATACGTCAATAGTTTTGAGCGATCGCGTTATGGAAAAGTCGGAGCGAGCGACGGGCGTCTGGCATTTCGGAGAATTCGACGCCGATCTCGATGCCGGGGAGTTGCGCAAGGACGGCGCGAAGCTGCACTTGCAGGATCAGCCTTTTCAGGTGTTGGCTGTTTTGTTGCGGCGCTCGGGGCAGTTAGTGCGACGCGAGGAATTACGCTCAGAAGTCTGGCCACAGGATACGTTCGTCGAGTTCGACCAGGCGCTGAACACGGCGATCAAGAAGATCCGTGTGGCCCTGGGAGATGATGCCAACGCGCCGCGCTACGTCGAGACGATTCCGCGGAAAGGGTACCGGCTTATCGCGGAGGTGAGCGCTCCCCGGGAGATGTCAGGTGATGTTGCGGATGTTGTGTCTCGCGCGGAACTGGGTCGGTCGTTTTCGAGGCAGAGAACAATCGGAGGGCTGGCGGCGATCGGCGTCCTTTTATTGGGCGGTGTGCAGGTGGTGCGCCGTATCCCAGCGGCGCAAGGACGAGCGCAAAAGAAAATCGTGCTCGCGGTCTTGCCGTTTGAAAACTGGAGTGAAGGGTCGCGGCAGAAATATCTTTGCGAAGGCATTACGCAGGAGCTCATCACGCAACTGGGCCGCGTCGATCCTGGCCAGCTGGAAGTGGCGGCGCACACGACCGTGGAGCCGTACGGGCACAGTTCGAGGACGGTGGCAGATATCGGGAGGGAACTGCACGCAGATTACCTGGTGGAAGGAAGCCTGCGAAGCGACGGGCAACACCTGCGGGTGTCGGCGGAACTGATCCGGGTGAGCGACCTGGCGCGTGTCTGGGGAGATGATTTCGACCGGGAGGACGGCGACATGCTGACTCTGGAGCGGGACGTGGCCGCGTCGATCGGAGCGAGCGTAAAGACGAAAATGTTGCCCGGGGCCACGGAGTGACGTGCGGCGGGCGTAAGCGGACTCAGCAATTTTGGGCTCAACGGGGGTTGCTCCTGGCGGTAAAATAGTGTGATGGTTCGTATTGTTAGCCTCGTTGTTTTCAGTTTGGCGCTGGCTGCGGCGGCGCAGCAGAGTGGGCAGTCCCGGAAACCGATGCCCAACCAGCCTCCACCTCGTTCCGATCAGGGTGAGAATCAGAGCGCGGGAAAAACGTCAGCGGGCGCGAGCTCGAGCAAGGACGAACCCGAGGATCTGAGTCCTCCGCCCGACGATGCCAAGAACCATCCCGACAGCGCATCGGCGGTGCAGGAAGCAGAAGATGCCGCTGGCCTCTACTCGGACGACGAGATTGGCGGCATCCAGGAATTCAAGCCGTGGAATCCGCACAAAGCAGAGAAGGATATTGAGGTCGGAGATTTTTATTTCAGGCGTAAGAACTATCGCGCTGCCCTCGACCGCTACCGCGAAGCTCTCTACTACAAAAATAACGATGCGCTGGCGACCTTTCGGATGGCAGTATGTCAGGAAAAGCTGGGCGAAACGGGCGAGGCGCGCAAAGGGTATCAGGATTACCTGAAGATTCTGCCGCAGGGGCCGTCTGCGGAAGAAGCGCATCGCGCGCTGGAGCGGTTGAAGGCGTCGACGAGCGTGGACGCTGCGCCGGAGAAGAATTCGGCGGTGAAGTAAGGGAGCTTCGGGATTGCTGACTCGTCAACCCCAGGGCCTAAAGGCGCTCGCCCATAGACAGAACTTTACGGTGCGCCTGAAGGCGCACCCTGATACGAATCCTTCTCGTTCTTCGCGGTCTGTGAAGCTCCCCGACGTCCGACTTCGCGGGGTCGTAAGCTCCCCGATACCCGATTCAGTCTGAACGTTACCTCCGCCTTATTTACGACTTCTCGATGCGCAGGAATTCTCCTGAGGTGGCGCTCACGGCTACCTTGAGCTTGGCGACGTCGCGGCTGCCGTAGATCACGTGCCAGATCAGTTCGTTGGTAACGTGGTTCCACTCCAGAACATAGATGACCGGAGTATCGGGCGATTGCTGCAGGAGTTTGTCGCCGCCGTGCTGCTGTGCGATTTCGAAGGCCTTGTCGGAATCGATCTTGAGGAACGCGATATCAAACGTTTGGGTGGAAGCGTTGTTGGGATTGTAGGTATCTTCCACTCCGGCGTTGACACCGCGATCCGGACCTGGGCTGCCGGACCATTGGTAAGGCTTGGTGCCGCGCTGGACGACAGAAGCGAAGCCGGCGTGCCAGAGCGCGGACTTGCCGTCGCGGCCGTTGGAGTCGGCATTCGGCACGGATTCGAGACGGTAGGGTTTCGCGTCCTGACCCCAGGCATGTGCCGAGACGTAGAGCTTCTGGAAGGCGCTGCGGCCGGTTAAGGCCTCGGGAGGTTTGGGTGGCGGTGGGGCCTCTGATTTTGTGGGCTCCGACGAACAACCCGTCAACAAGGCTAAGGCCAACATCGGCATGAGCAGCTTCGTCATAGCTACCATCCTGTAGTAAGTTGTGATTGTGATTGCTGCCTCATTCTAAACGAAGGGAAACAGGCTGCCATGGATTTCTATCTGGAGCGACTCCAGAAAGCCATCGCGTCGGAAACCGACGGCATGAGCGAAGAGGAGCTCAACAGGCATCCCGACGGGAAGTGGAGTGCGGCGGAAATCCTGGAGCATCTCTACTTGACCTACACCGGGACGACGAAGGGCTTTGAGCGTTGCCTGGCGTCGGGGAAGCCGCTAGCCCGATCGGTTACGTGGCAGGATCGCTGGCGATCGTGGGTGGTGGTGGGCTTAGGGTACCTGCCGGAGGGCCGCACTGCGCCAACGAACACAACGCCGCACGGTTTGCCAACGGGGCAGGTGCGGGCGGAAGTTGCGGCGAAGATTTGCGCGATGGATGCGGTCATCACGAGCGCAGAGGAAAAGTACGGCAGCCAGACGCGTCTTCTCGACCACCCGATCCTGGGGCCGCTCCGGGGGCGCGAGTGGAGAAAGTTCCACTGGGTGCACGGGCAGCATCACCTGCGGCAGATCCGGAGGCTGCGCCGGATGTTTGCGGGATAAGATTCTGGTTTGTTTTTCTCACCGGCAGTGACCCATCTTCCAGGACACGAATGACCGTTCCACATTGAGCGGGAGCTCGCCAAGCGGGCCGCGGACACGGCATCGGCGCGAAATGCGCGTTCCGTGTTAATGATCGTTCACATTAAAAACTGCAATTTGACATCACTGCGGTCGGCCGATACTTTAGAGCATGAGTACAAATATTTTCCACAGCGACGTAGATATCGATTTTCTGCACGATATAAGCAGCCGCATGGCCGCGGCTGATCCTCTTCATCAAGATCTCGAACAAATCATTGAATTCGTATCCTCGGTTGTGAAATGTGACTCCTGCTTCGTGTACCTGCGCGAAGAGGACGAGTTGGTTCTGAAGGCCTCGAAGAATCCTCACGAAGATGAAGTGATTGACCGGTTGAAGTTGCGCGTGGGACAAGGCATTACCGGGTGGGTTGCGGAACATCGCGAGCCGGTGGCGATTACGCAAGGAGCCTCCCAGGATGTGCGTTTCAAATTCTTCCACGAGTTGCCGGAGGACTCTTACGAGGCATTTCTTTCGGTTCCGATCCTGTCACGGGGAAGGGTGGTGGGCGTGATCAATGTGCAGCACAAACAGGCCCATACCTACACTCGGAGACAGATCAAGCTGATTTCCACCATCGGGTTCCTGGTAGGCGCGGAAATCGAGATGGCCCGGCTTGAATGCGCGAATTCCCAACTGTTGCAGCAACTGGAAACCCGCAAGCTGGTGGAGCGCGCGAAAGGGATTTTGCAACGCGACCTGGGGCTGGATGAAGAGCAAGCGTATCTCACGTTGCAGCGCCAGAGCCGGCAGAAGCGGCGGTCGCTGAAGGAAATTGCCGAGGCGGTTGTGCTCGGCGAGGAGATCCGGCGGGGGTCGCAGGCGAACTGAGGGGGACGGAGCTCTGCAAAACCAGCCTCAGCAGCGTTTTTCCAAACTCAAAGGCACGACTCAAGGCATGCTTTCCCGCCCGCACCGGTTAGAGAGGTCTGGACCGCGGCTCGCGGTGAAAAAGTCAGCGACAGCCGAGATCCCGCCCACGGACTCGGGGTCCTTCGACTACGCTCGGCTGGCGCGTCACTTCGCTCAGGATGGCAGGTTTTTCTTAAGCGCAGACTTTCGGCATATCAAGCACGGTTTCGCAGGCGATGACCGGGTACGGCGACTAACCCTCCCTTCTAATCCGCCGCGCGGGGACTTCGTCAAAACCACTTAAGGGGCCACCGCGGAATAGTCCGGCTGCTCGATCTTGCCCAGCGTCTTGAGCTGCCAGTGACCGTCGACGGATTCCGGAGTGAGAGCGATCCTGATCAGCGAAGCGGTGTTCTGCTCGATTTGTGTGAGTAGGGATTTGGCGGCGGAATCGCCGACAGCGGTCAACTGCTGGCGCGTAACCGGCGAAACAGGTAGCAGAAACGTCGCAGGAAGATCGATGAAGATCGTGGGCAGGGCCAGTGCCTGCGGCGGGGGCGAGTCGATCGCGATGATGCCGTCGACGCCACGCTGCAGCAGGCGCGCCGCCTGGAGTTCGGACATTTCTGGAGTCCGGGCA